>Ga0105047_10004136_pt1 | contig 25385 bp, 22 predicted proteins | sample MAT04_FD_78384 | JGI IMG/M metagenome (GOLD analysis project Ga0105047, IMG submission 78384) | Freshwater microbial communities from Lake Fryxell liftoff mats and glacier meltwater in Antarctica - MAT-04 (megahit assembly) | ecosystem: Environmental > Aquatic > Freshwater > Ice > Liftoff...
ACGAAGCTCAGCGTGCGCTCCACAGATGAGGGGACACCGATGAGCGCGGGGCGCTCGCCGTGTCGCTCGTCGCGATCGGCGCGGATGCGCTCGATGGCGCGAGCACCTGCGATGTCCACGAACTCGAGACCGGCGAGATCGATGGAGACGAGGCGGTGCGGCAGCGCCGCCACGACCTCGACGGCATCGATGGCACCGCTCAGATCGAGCTCACCGGAGATTTCGAGCACGCCGTGCTCGACCGGTCCTCGAATGGAGATCTTGACGATCCCTGTGTGCAATGTTCGTGCAGATCGTCGCCCATCCCCAAGGCGTGCCCCGCGTCCCGTGATACCCCACATGAGGGTTCCCCTTCTCCCCAGAAGTTGCGCCGCGGTGACATCTCCCCAGATACCAACCGCGCGGGACGCAGTCTCGCAGGTTGACGGAACGGTCGCAACACGACATGCCAGGTTCACGGAGAATCGCCTGTTGCCAGGCGTTTCGAGCCGCATCGAGCGGGCAATCCGCCCCGCCCGACACGGCTCGAACCCATCACCAGCTACGCCAGCGCAAGCTCATCCACCTGCTCGGCGACCTCCCCCCGCTCAGCCTCGGTCATCGCATCGAAGGGTGATTCAGCCTCTGCTGTACGCGGACGCGCGCCAAGCATGTCCACCCGATGGGCGATCACCTCGACTCGGCTGCGCTTGGTGCCCTCGGTCTCCCACGTGGAGTGATGCAACCGCCCGTCGACCGCCACCAACCGACCTGTGCGCAGGTACTCGTTGCAGATCTCCGCTTGGCGTTCCCACGTGACAATCGTCACGAAATCGGCCTCTTTGCCGCCTGCCCGCGAGACCGCCAGACGGAAGGTGCAGACCGGCCGCCCCGACGATGTCTGTCGCAGCTCCGGATCGCTCGCCAGGTTACCGACCAACGCTACGTGGTTCATGTGTGTCTCCCATGTGCTGTGCCGCGTCCGACCGATTCGAACGCCATGGGCAATGCTTGCGAGGAAGATGTGACGACATACGCGCGCATCGTGACGAAAGCGTGCCAACTCCTGCACGGTTGTCCGCGCCCGGCCTGGGGTACCCGTTCGTTTATGACGACCCCCGCTCGTGTGACCGACATCCTCGCCGCCGCTGAGACGCTTCTCGACGCGCACGCCTTCGCCGACTACTGCCCCATCGGTTTGCAGGTCGCCGGGCGGCGCGAACACGTCACCACTATCGCCACGAGCGTCAGCTGCACGCTCGACGTGTTCGAGCGTGCAGCTGAGGCGGGTGCGGAACTGGTGCTCACACACCACGGGATGTTCTGGAAGGGCGACTCTCAGGTCGTGGATGCCGTCACGCGTGAGCGCCTCGCCCTGCTCTTCGATCACGGCATGACGCTCGCGGCCTACCATCTGCCCCTCGACGCGCATCCTGAGATCGGCAACAACGCCCTCCTGTGCGATGTGCTCGAGCTCACGCGCTCGGCCGAACCCTTCGCGCGGCACGGCGGCCGCGCGATCGGGTGTATCGGAGTAACTCGCGGCGAGGGTCTGCCGCTCGACGCGTTCGTGGAGCGTGTGCGCGTGGCGCTCGACGGCCGCGCGCCGCTCGTGCTCGGCGCACCGCGCGACATGGTGCACCGCGTCGCGGTGTGCTCGGGCGGGTCCGCTCGCGACGTGAACGAGGCGGCTGCGCTCGGCTGCGACGTGTTCATCACCGGCGAGCCGCGCGAGGAGACCGACGCACTCGCGCGCGAGCTCGATATCACCTTCCTTGCTGCAGGCCACCACGCCACCGAGACCTTCGGCATCCGCGCGCTCGGTGCGACGCTCGCTGACCGGTTCGGCATTGGCCACGTGTTCGTCGATTCGGCCAATCCCGTGTAGCGATCGCGGCACCGATCCCTGCTACGGCCCATCGCGTGGTGCGCTCGCGTAGGTGCGCACGCGCGCGAGGAGTTAGGGAGCGGCCCCGTCGGGGTAGGCGATTCGATGACTGGACGAGGCCCGGCTCGCGCGCGAGCGCGAGCGCGGCGCCGACGTGCCACGTCCGCCGTTTCTGCGAGCGACAACGAGGGGTTCCCCATGGCCACCACACTGCATTCGATGTTCGTGGAGAGCGCACGCGCCAACAGCGCGAAGAACGCGTACGTCCAGCGTTCCGGCGGCGAGTGGGTGCACATGACCTACGCCGCAGCGCTCGAGCGCGTCGAGGCCATCGGTGCGGGTCTCCAAGCCCTCGGCGTGGGACCAGGAGATCGGGTGGCGATCCTCGCCGCGTCGTGTCAGGAGTGGTCGATGACCGACTACGCCATCCTTGGCACAGGCGCCACTGTGGTGCCGATCTACCAGACCAACTCGCCCAACGAGTGTCAGTACATCCTCGAGAACGCCAACGCGCAGGTCGTGTTCGTCGAGAACCAGGGCCAGCTCGCCAAGGTCCGTGAAGAGCGCGCGAACTGCCCGAAGCTCGAGCACGTTATCGTGTTCGATACGACCGGCGTTGAGCTCGATGCGAGCGTCAACGAGATCTCACTCGCCGACCTCGAGCAGCAGGGCGCTACAGGCGGCGAAGGCTGGCACGCCGCCGGTCTCAAGGTGAGCAAGGACGATCTCGCCACCATCATCTACACCAGTGGCACTACCGGACCACCCAAGGGCTGCATGCTCTCGCACCACAACTACGTCTTCATGACCGAGCAGGGGGTCAATCAGGCGACCGGTCTGTTCGAGCCCGACGATCGCATCGTGCTGTTCCTGCCGCTCGCACACACCTTCGCGCGCCTGACGCACTTCGCCGCGACGCGTGTGGGCGTCGAACTCGCGTTCACCTCCATCGCGACGCTCATGGACGATCTGAGCGAGCTCAACCCGACGCTGCTGCCCAGCGTGCCGCGCGTGTTCGAGAAGGCCTACACCCGCATCCTCGGCCAGTTCAACGAGGCAACGGGCGCCAAGCGCAAGCTCATCGACCGGGCGATGAAAGTAGGCGAGTTGCGCGGACGCTATGTCCAGCGCGGTCGGCGCGTACCGCCGGTGCTCGCCGCGCAGTACGCGCTCTTTCACAAGCTCGTGTTCTCCAAGATCCATGCGCGCTTCGGCGGTAACATGCGGCTGTTCATCTCGGGTGGCGCGCCACTCAGCCGCGAGGTCGCAGAGTTTTTCCTGGCCTGCGGAATCATCATCGTCGAGGGCTACGGGCTCACCGAATCCACGACGGCACTGTGCGTCAACCATCCCAACGACTTCCGTCTCGGATCCGTTGGCAAGCTCTTTGAGGGGACGACAGCGAAGATCGCAGAAGACGGCGAGATCCTCGTCAAGGGTGACATCGTCTTCCAGGGCTACTACGAGAACCCCGAGGCGACCAAGGAGGTGCTCGACGACGAGGGCTGGTTGCACACCGGTGACATCGGCGACTTCGACCGCGAGGGATTCCTCTACATCACCGATCGCAAGAAGGACATCATCGTGACAGCGGGCGGCAAGAACATCTCGCCTGCCAATATCGAGAACGCGCTCAAGGCCACGCAGTACGTCTCACAGGCGCTCGTATTCGGTGACAAGAAGCCATACATCACCGCGCTCATCACGCTGGATCCCGACGAGCTCAGCACGCTCTGCGAGAAGAACAACCTCCCGACTGACATCTACCAGGTGATCGCGCGCCCCGAGGTACTCGAGCTTATCCGCACAGCGGTGGACAAGGTCAACGAGGAGGTCGGGCGCGTCGAGCAGGTCAAGCGCTACCGCATCCTGCCGATCGACTTCACCCAGGAGACGGGCGAGCTCACACCGTCGCTCAAGGTCAAGCGCAAGGTCGTGATCGAGCGCTACGGCCAGTGGATCGAGGAGATGTACGCCGCCGACGCGAAGGACGCCGACGCAGTGACCGATCCGCGCATCGGCACGCTGCAAGACCAGCCTGCAGCAGCTGTCTGACGTGAGCTCGCGCGCGGCGATCACATGGACCAACCGCACCGGTCGCGCGCTGTCGCTGCTCGAGGCGATCATCCAGCTGCCGGTGACCATCGAGGGCATTGGCACCTCACAGCTGAAGCTCCCGGGCCAGATGGGGCGGATCTCCACCACCCTCGAGCTCGCGGGCTGCGGCCACGTCGGGCGAGGCGAGGACATCTCCTACTCGCCCGTCACCCAGGCCTCGTTGCCGGGCGTATACGGAGCGCTCGACCTTTCCGGCGTGTGGACCATGGGCTCGCTCGCTGTGCGACTTGATGAGCTCGGCGATTTTGTGCCCAAGACGAAGGAGTCAGACGACAAGCCGGGCTACCACCGATGGGCGCTCGAGAGCGCTGCCCTCGATCTGGCACTGCGCCAGCGTGGGTGCGATCTCGCAGAGCTGATCGGAGCGGAGTGGGAGCCCGTGCGGGTGTCCCTGTCGATGGGCCTGGGCACGCCGCCGAGCGCAGACGTGGTGCGGCGCTGGGTGGAACGGGACGCTGCGGTGACCTTCAAGCTCGACACGAGCATGGCATGGGATCACACCCTCGTGGCTGAGCTCGCAGCCGTCGGTGACGGGCATGCAGTATCCAGCGTCGACTTCAAGGGTCTGTACTCGGGCGACTGGATCGACAACGACTACCCGCCAACGCTCTACGTGGCAGTCGGGAGCGGGCTGCCGGGCGCGCTCATCGAGGACGCCAAGCTGTCGGCCTATGTCGAGGACGCGCTCGACGAGGATGCGCTCGGACGCCTGGCGTGGGATTACCCGATTACCAAGCCCGACGACGTCCCGGGACTTGCGGGATCCTCCGCGACCTTCAGCGATCTGCGGCCAGGTGCGATCAACATCAAGCCGTCGCGTTTCGGGAGCTTCGAACGGCTGCTCGGGACGATCATCTTGTGCGACCGTGAAGGCATCCCGTGCTACTCGGGTGGGCAGTTCGAACTCGGGATCGGCCGCACGCAGGTGCAGGCCATCGCGAGCTTGTGCTATCCAGACGCGCCCAACGATTGCGCGCCAGTAATGTTCCACCTTGCGACCGCTGAAAGCGACGACGTACTCCTCGGTCCGGTCGTGCCGCCCACCGGTGGCACCGGCTTCGGATGGGACGCACCGACCCGCGCGCGTCCGCTTACCTGATCTGCTCGGTCAGCGCGCGACGCGCTGCACGGTATCTGCGCCGCGCTCGAGGATGCGGCGCCAACGAGTGGTGCCACTCTCTGCGGAGGCCTCGGCAGCAAGCGCCTCGATCACGCCGCGTCGGCTGATCTCGATGCCGTGCTTGGCGCACACGTCGCGATAGTGGTCAAAGTCACTCGCGAGCTGCATCGTGACGCTCTCGAACCCGTGCTTGGCGATCTGCACGCGCTGGGAGACGTTCATGATCTGCGTGGAGAACATGAGCTCGTCGTCGCGACGCGGTTCGATGAGGATGAAATCAACGTCTGGGTGCGTCACCCGCCAGTGGGCAAGACGCTCGTGCATGGCGTTCCACACCAGGCACTTGAGCATCTGGGAGCCGATCATGTGCAGCCCCATGTCGCTGATGCGGCGCGGTCGCTCGCCGTGGTACGGCGTTAGACGATCGTTGCCGAACGGCACGATCGAGTTGACGATGACGATGAGCTTGGCGCCCTTCGCGACGGCCGTTTCGACGTTGGCGAAGCTTCGCAGGCCCCCATCGACGAACTCGCGGCCGCGGATGTTGACGCCTTTGTAGACGAGCGGGAGCGCGGCGCTCGCGGCGGTTGCACGTGCGATTGACACATCGTCCCAACCCTCGTCACCGAACACCACGGGCTCGCAGGTGTCGAGATCCGTGGCGACGATGTACAGCTCCTTCTGGAGCTCGCGGAAATTATCGGTCCAGCCATCGCGCGTGAGCTGGCGCTCGAGCATCTCGGACATGCCTTCGAGCGAGTAGAAGCCGCCCGGTGCGAGGTCGGAGAACATCGCGAGGGCGTCAACCAGCGACAGGTTGCGAATGTTGAGCGCGACATCCTTAGCGATACGGGCGGCGCCAAACGGCATGCGCATGACGCTGTTGCTAATGCCACGCCAGTTGGGGCGCAGCAGGCGCTCGAGCTCGAGTGGCTCGTAGCCGGTGACCTCGCGGCCATCGAGGAGCGCCATCATGTCCTCGGGGCGAGCGCCGTTGGCGACAAGCGAGCCGATGAACGCACCGCACGAGGTGCCGACAACCATGTCGAAGTCGTTGACCGACGTGTTCACTCCGAGCAGGTCGATCGCTCGCAGCGCACCGATCTGGTACACGCCGCCGGTGAATCCACCCCCGGTGAGCACGAGCGCGCTCTTGGAGCGCGGTGGGAGCCTGTTCGCGCCGGAACGGGCTCCCTTCGTCTTGCGACGACGGTCGGCCTGGTTGAAATCGACGATGTTCCCCATGTGGGCAGTCTCCCCCGAAACGACGCGGTCCTGTGCCATCGGCACGCCGCGCGTGGTGCTGGAGGGGTTATGCCCGTGCTCGCGTGATTCACGCGTGTGGAGCTGTGTCGGCGAGGTCCCTGCGGACCGCAGCTCAGACGTCGTAGTGGGGGGCAACCAGATTGCCGATCAGCGCGCCGCTCATGAGCCCACCTACCGCAAGCACAATGGCGACGCCAACTCGTGTCTGCGGGCCGAATGCCCCCTCGATCGGCTTCATCGTCAATCCAGCGACACCACCCAACACCGCGAGGCCCAAGCCGCCGGCGAGCGCGCCAGCCTTCTTGGAGTGCTTGTCGGACGTCCAGAGCTGCCCGACCCCTGATGCCGCGCCCGTGGCACCGCCAATGGCGGCGAACGCCGCAGTGGCTGCCAACGCGACCGAGATCGATCGGGCCCAGGAGTTGCCGTCGCCCCGGACCATCACCGCCATACCGGCCCCGAGCACCCCGCCGATTGCGGCGCCGCCGAGCGCACCGACCTTGGCGCTGTGGGAGATTTCGCCCTGGCGCCGGGTCGTAGCCGACGAAGGCAGGGTCGACGTTCGCGCAATGTTGCTGCTCATGTTGGTGTCCCGTCCCGAAGCGCGCGATCTGTCCCGAGATCGCGAGTAAACCTCTACTTCGAGCACCACATCAACCGCGTTGCACAGGGGCCGTTCGTCCGAGGCGGATCAGATACGGCGCGCGTGCGACATCTGGTAATCGGACATCGAGGTGACCTTCACCACGTCGCCCGAGTGCGGTGCGTGCACGAAGCTGCCGCCACCAACATACATGCCCATGTGTCCGTCACCAGACGGGAATACGAGATCGCCGACCTGGAGTTGGTCGAGCGGCACGTCGACCCCCATCCCCGCAAACGCGTAGGACGAGTGCGGCAGCCCCGGGCGTCCGGCCTGGGCGAACGCCCACAGCACGAGACCTGAACAGTCGAAGGAATCGGGTCCAGCGGCGGCCCACACATAGGGCGAACCGATCTTGCCCATGGCCGCGTTGGCTGCGGCTGCGGCGGTGCCGCTCCCGGGAGGAAGCGGGATCGAGGAGCCACCACCCCCTCCGCTGCTGGACGAGGACGAGGAGGAGCCGCCACCGGAACCGGTGCGTGCGCCTGAGGTGTCCGCGAGCGACGCGGTCTCGAGCGCGGCGGCGGCAGCCTTGGCAGCGGCGGCGCGGCGCTGTGCCTCCATGATCGAGCGGATGTCCGCGTTCACGGAGCTGAGCTTGGTCTTGCGAGCGTCGAGCAGCTTGCCCATGGCGCGTTTGTCACGCTCGGCGCGCCTCTTGGCCTGGGCTGATTTGGCCTGGGCGCGCTCGAGTGCGCGTTCGTTCTTCTCCACCTTCGTGTGGAGGGCGTCAACCTTGTCGAGCACAGTGGAATCCTGCTCGCTGACGCGCTCGACGGCCTCGACCTTGTCGAAGAAGTCGGAGATCGAACCGCTCGAGGCGAAGTCGACGAACTGCCCGGCTTCACTGCGCGTCTGATAGATGGCGATCGCCCGCTGGGCGAGTCGCATCTTGGCCGCGCGCAACGAGCGCTGCGTGGACTTCACCTCGACCTTGGCCTCGGCGACGTCGCCGTTGATCTGACCAAGCTCATACACGGCGCCGCGATAGCGCTCTTGGAGCTCGTCGAACTGACGCTCGAGCTTGTTGACCTCACCGTCGAGCTTGGCGGCTTGCGCCTGCTTGCTCGCGAGGGTGACGGCATGGGCGGGTGTGGGAGCCGAGGCAAAGGTTACGAACGCGGCTGCGGCCACCACAAGGGCAGCGACAGTGACCACTCGGAAGCGTGAGGTGGAGCGAACGTTCACAGCGTACCGAGTAGGTGCGTGCGTCGGCTGCAGGTGCTGCAGGGGCGGGCGCATGGTGGGCATGGTACACATGGTTCGCCGGGTCGTGTCGAGGTACCTGCCCTATCACGGCCGCGAGCGGCCGGACCTCAACGCCAGAATCGACGCACCTACGTCTCAGATGCGACGAACGGTGACCACCGAGTAGTACGAGAGCGACTCGACCGAGACTGTGCGACCCGCGCGCGGAGCGTGCACAAAGCTGCCACCTCCCACGTAGATACCGGCGTGACCGCCACCGTCGGTGATGACGATGTCTCCGCTCTGCGCCTGCGACAGCGGCACCTCTACACCCATCCCCATCAGGGAGTAGGTCGAGTGAGGCAGCCCTGACCGACCGGCTTGAGCGAATGCCCACGCGATGAGCCCGGAGCAGTCAAATGAGTCTGGGCCCGAAGCGCCATACACATACTTGGCGCCGACCTTGCCCATGGCGATGCCGGCGGCAGCGGACGCGCTTCCACTGGCGGGCGGCAGCGGGATGGAGGGCGTCTCTGACGGCTGCGCCGGGGAAGCCGATGCGCCGTCGCTGCTGGGCGCGGTCGCCGCTCCGCCACCGTTGGCAGTGACGGGCGCGGTGGTGGCTTCTCCGTCCGAGGCTTGGCTGGCAGCGGCGTCAGCCTCCGCCGGAGTGCCCCCGTTGTTGATGACGGCGATGCGAGCTCGTGATGCGGCGACATCCTTGGTGGCCTGCGCGGCACGCTGCTGGTTCATGATCGTGCGGATCTCCGCTGTCACCGAACCGAGCGCGGTCTGCTTGTTCACAAGCACAACGCCCATCTTCTTCTTGGACTTGGCGGCGCGCTTGACCACCTTGGCCTGCTGATCACGGGCGGCGCGCAGCTTGCGCTCCGAAGCCTGCACCTGCTCAGCGGCCGTGCGCACGCGACCCAGGATGTCCGCGTCCTGGTTGCCGACGCGCTCGATGGCGTCGAGCTTCTCGAAGAAATCCTGGAACGAGCCACCGGCCCGCGCGAGCTCGAGCAGCTGCGTCGAGCCGGATCCGTCGCGGTAAATGGCGATGGCTCGCAATTCGAGACGCGACTTGGCACCCCGCAAGTCCGCTCGCGCGGCAACGAGCTTGCGCTGCGTCACGACGACGTCTTTCTGAATCCCCACGAGCTCGACGCGGGCGCCACGGTAGCGCTCCTGCAGATCAGAGTACTTGGACTCGAGTTGACCGACCTCACTGTCGAGCTCGGCGGCGCGCGCCTGCTTCTCGGCCAATGGCGATGCGAGCGCGGCCGCTGGGTACGCGGCGAAGCACACCATCGCGAGAGCGATGAGCATCGGAATGGCAGGACGCGCCCAGCGGCGCGAGGTCGACGGGTAGCTCGTCGTGGATGCGGTAGTAGGTCGCATGGCGAAGGATTCTAGGGGTGTGGTTCGGCGTCGTGTCGGCACTTCCTTCTACAACTGGCGCAATCCACCTACCCATCGGGCCTTTGCAATATCTCCCGCTTTGCTATATCGACAACACGCTCTGGCTAACGGCTCGAAACCGATGGACGAGAACGCTATGCTGATGGTCGATGATCTCCGACGCGCACTCCTTCGCTGGCCCCCCACCCGCCGTCGCACGCGATGCGCCGCCGGCAATCCTGCTCGTCGACGACCACGACCTCTTCCGCGCAGGCCTGCGCACCCTGCTCGAAGGTCAGAAGCTCCGCGTCGTAGGTGACACGCGCTGCGAACCGACGGCGATCGATATGGGCCGACGCACGCGCGCCAACATAGCCCTCATCGACACCGCGACCGTGGACGGCGCCTCCACCGCCGCGCTCGTGGAATCGTTTGCGGAGCACCTGCCTGACCTCAGCGTGATCATGTTCACGCGATCACGCGAGCGCACGGACATCTACCGATCCATTCGTGCCGGCGCGCGGGGGTACGTGGCCAAAGGCGCACCAGTCGAAGAGCTCACGGCTGCAGTGCTCGCGGTTCGATCCGGACTTGCATGGATGCAGCCCGAGGCGAGTGCGACGGTTCTCGAATTCATTCGGACGGGCCAGGTGCCGATCTGGGGGCAAAACGACATCAGCGATCGCGAGGTTGAGGTACTGCGTGTACTCGCAGAAGGCCTCGACAACAACGAGATCGCCGCGCGTCTCGGAATCAGTGGCAAGACCGTAAAGAACCACGTCTCGAGCATCTTGATGAAACTGGAACTCACCAACCGCGTGCAGGCGGCCGTGTTCGCCGTGCGCTCGGGCCTTGCATGACACGCACGCGCTCGCTTCGTGCATCGTTCTCGCGGGCGCTCGTCCTCGCTGCAATGACACTCGGTGCACTCATCTCTCCAGCGGGCGCCGCTCCGCTCGACCAACGTATTGCCAGCGTCGTCGCCTCGAGCGGCGTTCGCGGCATCTCCTCCGTGTACGTGTGGGACCAGACGACACGTGACGTTATCTACGCGAGTGGTCCAGGACGTCCGGTTGCACCCGCCTCAACGATGAAGCTCCTCACGAGCGCCGCCGCGCTCGCCGAGTTCGGCCCAGAGCACACGTTCGACACCAAGGTCGCGCTGACCGGCTTCGCTACCGGCGGCGTGTGGAACGGCAACGTGTGGCTCATCGGCGGAGGCGACCCTTCGCTCTCCACCGCCGGGTTCGCGCGCGACAACTACGGCGGCGCAGGCTCCAACATCGCCGCGCTCGTCGCGCCGCTGCGCGCGCGCGGCATCACATCCGTGACCGGGCGCATCCTCGTCGACGATAGCCATCTCGACCGCATGCGTTACGTGCGCGAGTGGCCGAGCCGCTTCCGGTTCGAGGAGACCGGCGCGCTCGGCGGGCTGACCGTCAATCAATCACTCGTGGGTCGGTACGTGGGGAGCGCTTCCACGCGAGCACCCGACATCCGCGCCGGTGACGTGTACAAGGACCTCCTTGAGCGATCCGGCATCGACGTTGCAGGTACGACGCTGTCATCCACAGTGCCGGCCACCGCCGAGATCGCAGGTTCGGTGAAGAGCCCGCCGTTGCGGGTGCTGCTCCAGCACATGAACCGATCCAGCGACAACTTCTATGCCGAGATCCTGCTCAAAGACATTGGTCGGGAAGCTGGAGGCCCGAGCAGCGGCACCACGTCGGACGGACGCGTGGCAGCACGCGCGAAGCTCGCATCACTCGGGGTCGATATGAAGGCAGTGACATGGCACGACGGCTCGGGCCTCGCGTATGGCAATCGTGTCAGCGCGCGCGTCTTGGGCCACGTGCTCGGTGTTGGCGCACAAGCCACCTGGGGCCCCTACTGGATCAACTCGCTCGCCCGATCAGGCGGACAGGGCACGCTGCACAAGCGGATGCGGACACGCCCCTATCGTGGCCGCGTTCACGCGAAGACCGGCACGCTCAACCACGTGTCTGCGCTGGCGGGATTCTCCGAGCGCCTGTCCGGTCGACGCTACGGATTTGCGGTCGTCACGTACTCCTCGCCGGGAGCACACATCTCCACCAACGCAGCGCACTCCCTGCAGGACCGCATCGCCATGATCCTCGTACGCTGACACAACGTACCGCTCGACTGACACGCGCGCGTGTCAGTCGAGCGCACCCTCGGGCACATCCTCGCCGACAAGCTCGAACAGCGCGCGCTCGTTGAGCACCGCCACACCGAGCCGCTCCGCCTTGGCGAGCTTGGATCCCGCCTTCTCCCCCGCAACGACGAAGTCAGTTGACTTGGAGACGCTACCGACGACGCGACCGCCTGCGCGCTCGATGAGCTCACCAGCCTGGGTACGGCTCATGGTACCAAGCGTGCCCGTGACGACGACCGCCTTGCCCACGAGTGGCCCCTCCGTCGCGGGTCCGGCGAGCTCATGTTCGGCGAGCGTGGTACGCATGCCGAGCTCGATCAGCTCGTCCACGAGCTGGATGATGTCAGGGTCGTTGACCCACGCGTGCACGCTCTCAGCGATGACCGTGCCGAGGCCTGGCACGGCGGCGATATCCTCCACCGTGGCAGCCATCAGCCTGCGGAGATCCCGAAATCGGCGCGCCAGGTCCACCGCGACCTGCTCGCCCACGTGGCGAATGCCCAGGCCGAAGAGCAGCTTGTCGAGCGACTGCCCCTTCGACGCGTCCAGCGAGCTGATGAGCTTGGTCGCGCTCGTCGCTCCATAGCGCTCGAGCCCGGCAATGTCGTCTGCCGTGAGCCGGTAGATGTCAGGGATGCGCGCCACGCCGAGCTCGGCGGCGAAGCGGCGCACGGCTTTCTCGCCGAGCCCATCGATATCCATGGCGGTGCGGCCGGCGAAGTGCTCGATGAGCCGGAGGTTGCGCTCGGGACAAGCTGCATTTGGGCAGCGCAAGATCGCCTCGTCCGCCTCGTAGCGAACCTCAGTGCCACAGCTCGGACACATGTTGGGGAGCACAAAGGGCCGCTCGCTCCCATCGCGCGCGTCGACGACCGGGCCGACGACCTGCGGGATGACGTCGCCCGCTCGCTGGACGATAACCACGTCCCCTGCGCGAATATCCTTGCGCTCGATGTCGTAGGCGTTGTGGAGGTTCGCCTGGCGCACCGTGACGCCGCCAACCTCGACGGCTTCGAGATCCGCGTACGGGGTGAGCGCGCCGGTGCGCCCCACAGCAACCTTAATCGCGAGCAGGCGCGTGGTAGCGGTCGTCGGCGCGAACTTGAAGGCGATGGCCCAGCGCGGATCACGACCGACCACGCCCAGATCTTCCTGGATGTCGACGTCATCGATCTTCACAACGACGCCATCGATATCGAAATCGAGCGACGGCCTGCGCCGTTCCCAGTCGGCGCAGCGCGCGGCCACCTCGGCGATGGTGTCGTGCACCTGATGCTCAGGACTCGTGCGGAATCCCACCCCAGCGAGCCAGGCCATCGCAGCGGAGTGGGAGCCGAGCTCCGCATCGGCGCCTCCACCGGCGAGCGAGTAGGCGAAAAAGCCCAGGGGACGGGAGGCTGCGAGCGTGGGGTCGAGTTGCCGGATCGAGCCTGCAGCGGCATTCCGTGGGTTCATGAAGACGGGTTGACCCGCTTCGATCCGCTGCTCGTTGAGGCGCTCGAACCCGGAGCGCGAGAGAAACACCTCACCGCGCACCTCCACATGGGCTGGGATGGTGCCGCCGGCTGGCGCGCGTAGGCGCATAGGAATCGTGCGAATGGTGCGCACGTTGTGGGTGACATCCTCTCCCTGAACGCCGTCGCCACGGGTGACGGCGCGCACGAACGAACCCTCCTCGTACGTCAATGACATTGCGAGCCCGTCGATCTTCGGCTCGGTCACGTAGCGGATGCCGGCGGTGCGCGCGTCCGCTTCCTGATCGGATTCGGCCCCCCCGAGCCCGAGCAGCCGAAGATTGCGCAGCTGCCACGCTGCAAGCTCGTCCACATCCCGCGCGTTGGCGAGCGAGAGCATCGGCGATCGATGGGTGATGGACTCAAAGTCGTTGCCGACCTTCTCGCCGACGCGCTGGGTCGGCGAGTCCTCACGCACGAACTCGGGGTGTTCGGTCTCAAGTGCCTGGAGCTCGCGGACCAGCGTGTCGTAGCCCGCGTCGTCGATGACTGGCGCGTCGAGCACGTGGTATCGGTATGAGTGGTCGTTGAGCTCCTCGACGAGGGCATCGATGCGGGTTCGGGCGTCTGCGGCGGCTACCATGTCTGAGAACCTACCCGCGCGGGCGCGCGCGAGACACGCGACTCACGAACGCGGCCGAGCGTCGGGCTCAATCCCGCCAGTCGGCCAGGCCCCACGAGCGGATGTCTTCGATGCTCCCTGAGTCGGCGACCTCGAAGCGCAAGGGTGTGACGGCGATGGCATCGCGACTGATGGCCGCGATATCTGTGCCCTCCTCACCTACGTGATGCTCGGGATCGTCGCCGTACAACGCGAAGTGTCGGCGACCATCCTCTTCGCGCTGAAGCTCGAGCTTATCCCGATAGATGCGACGCCCAAGTCCACCGATCTCGACGCCGGAGACGAGCTCGGGCGCGACACCCGGAACGTTGACGTTGATGACCAGACCACTGGCGAGGTGCGCACGCCGATCGAGCACGTGACGCACGAGCATGGGCAGGAACCGCTGCATCGCGCGGTGATCAAAGTCGTTGGTGCGGGGATAGCCAAGCTCACGCAAGGTGCTCTGCTGTGAGACGGCGATGGCCGGCAGACCGTTCATGGCGGCGTCGAACGCGGCGGAGACCGTGCCGGAGTAGGCAACGTCATCGCCGACATTGAGACCGTTATTGGCACCGCTGACCACCATGTCCGGAGCCGGCCCGGCGAGCCCGAGCACGGCGAGGCGCACGCAATCAGCGGGTGTACCGTCTGTGGCGTACGCGGCGACGGCGCCGGGCACAGATTCCTCCACCACCTGCAGGACCTGTCCGAGCGTGATCGAGCGACTCACGCCACTGCGATTGCGGTCGGGAGCAATCACGGAGACGTCGGCGAACGCCGCAAGCGCCGCGACGACGGCGTGCAGACCTGGGGAATCGATCCCGTCGTCGTTGGTCACCAAGATGGTCGGACGTGCGCGTTGGTCAGTCACTCGCCACTCCTACCCAGTCCGATGTCGGCTCGATCCCGTGGCGCTGCGCCGGGACAATCTGGCGGTCCGCATGCGCAGTAGCTCGTCGAGCTGTGCGGCGGGCACGACGCCCTCGACTGCGAGCGCGCGCACCCGGCGCAGCTCTCGCTCATCGAGCACGCGGGCGAGCTGGACGAGTACAGCTTCGGGTTGCTCTGCTCGTTCGCGCTCGCGGGTGAGCCCCTCGCGCAGCCACTGATCCCATCGGCCCGTGGTGATCCAAACTGGTGGGCGCACCGCGCGCCGCGCCAGCGGCTCCGCGACGATGCGGCGAAGCAGACGACCGAACGTCTGGGCCACCAGTGCGGGGCCCCACGCTGCGGCGGGAAGCGCCAGCAGCAGGGCCGCGAACAGCGCGAGCACGACGCTGTGCGTGCCAGCGAGCACGATCGCCGCGCCGACCGCGAGCACGAGGAAGGCGGCACCGAACCGACGTGCGAAGCCACGCTCACCGGGCGCCTCGAGCAACGCATCCAGGGGGTCGCGATCCGGGCGCGACCGTTCACGAGCACGGGCGATATCCCGGTCGGTGAGCCGCGCCGGGTCGACGCGCACCTGGAGCGGGCGCTCGCACAGCTCGCAGAGCGCCATGAAATCTCGCGCGTGGATCCATGGCACGGGTGGCTCGGTCCAGGTCGGGCCCGCGCACCACGGGCATGCGTGAGGACCACGTACGTGGGCTGCGTCGCGGTCGACGGAGTCTGCGCTGGTGGTCACGATCACTTGCATGTGTGGCACGTCCTCGGGCACGGCGGAACAGGGCCGAAGGACGCGAGCACGTGACGGGGCGGTCACGCCCGCGTGATCCTCGGGGGCCAGATGTGGCTACCCGGGGATCTGAAAAGGATGCACGGCGCCACCGGCATCGTCTGCGGGACGGGTGGCACGCCACCGCGGCGGCAGGGGCACCCCGTCGATCGGATCCCAGGTGACGTCGACAAAACAGAGGCCGTGTGGCGGGGCCGTCGAGCTCGCGTCCCCGCGCTTGGCGGTGTGCGTATCGTCGACGAGTCGCGCGAACCGATCGAGCGAGAACGTCCCGCGCCCTACGGCGAGCATGGTGCCTACTGCGATGCGAACCATGTGGCGGAGGAAGGCATTCGCCCTGACCTGGAACACGAGCTCGTCGCCGCGCTCGATCCAGCGGCTGTCGATCACGATGCGTTCGAAGTACTTGTGGAGGGTCTGAGTCGGTGTGAAGGCCGAAAAATCGTGGTGGCCGCAGAACAGCCCGGCAGCGGCATCGAGCAGTTCCTTGTCGAGCTCGCGTGGATGATGCAGCACGCGTGTGGCACGCATTGGGCTGTGGATCGAGCGGGCGAGCACGCGGTACTCATACGCACGCGATGTCGCATCTGCGCGGGAGTCAAAACCCTGTGGCGCCGGGCGCGATGCGGTGACTGCGAGCGCGTCGGGAAGCGCGGTGATGAGCGCGCGGGCAAGCCGCTCCGGCGGCAAGGAACCGCGATAGCGCACGTCCGCAACTTGGGCCGTGGCGTGCACGCCCGCATCGGTGCGTCCGGCACAACAGAGCGCCACATCGGTGCAGTTGATCGACTGGAACGCGGCGATCAGTGCGCCCTCGATGGTGAGGATGCCGCCTGGCTGCCGCGTCCAGCCACGAAACGGCGCGCCGTCGTACTCAATGTCGAGGATGGCGTGGTGGTCTTCGATGAGGAGCTGCGGACGGGGGGGCATGTTGATCGCGATCGGGGGGGTCAGAGCGGAAGAGCGATGGCCACGAGCGCGAGCGCTGCGACGAGGAGCACGATATCGCCCCCGGGAACAAGTCGGCGTCGCCACCTTGTGCGCGTGACGTCTGGATCGTAGCCGCGCACGGTGAGCGCCTCTGCGAGGAGGTGGGCGCGACGGAAGGCAAGCACGAACAGCGGCAGCAGCAGGAGCGACTCGAGCCGTAGGCGTGCGAGCGGCCCGCGACCGCGCCCGCGGATGCCGCGTGCGGCGCGGGCGATGCGCAGGCGGTCGAGCTCGTCGTGGAGCACGGGCACGAACCCGATCCCGGTCGCGATAATGAGCGCCATCGCGTCGACGGGCACCCGGATGACGCGGAGCGGGCGCAGGAGCCGCGCGAGGGCGTCGGCGAGGTCCACGGCCGGGGTACGTGTGCTGAGCGCGAGCGTGGCCAGGATGATGGCGCCAACCTGGAGTGTCCGCAGCGCCGCAAGCGCGAATCCCGAGTGAAGGTCGCGCCCCGGAACAAGCGGAATCGCGATGTCTCCTGCACCGCTCACCCACTGCAAAAGCGCCAGGGTGAGGCCGAGCGCAATGAGTGGGCGCAACGCCGCTCGCACGCGTGCGCGACCAACGTCTGCTCGAGCCACCACGAAGGTCATGACGACCGCCACCGCGGCTACCCCCACGAGTGTTTCGCCGAGCAAGGTCGCAGCGACCACCGCAGCGGTTGCGATGAGTCGGGCGCGGGCGTCGATCGCGGGAGGGAGCAGTTCGCGCACATCGGCGACTCGACCGGTGGCAGACCGCGGCGAGAATGGCGAGATGGAGCGATCGGGTACCGACCACGCATCAACTGACGCCACTCCGGACACCCCTGCGCGCGCTGCCGCAATGACGTGAGCCAGGCGCACTTCCGGCGCAACTTCGAGGCCGATCTGGCGCGCACGTATGGGATGCTCGAGCACCGCTGCCGGTGGCCCTTCCCATACGACGCGACCGGCCCGAAGGACGACGAGCCGGGTCGCCAGCCGCATCGCTTCGGCCGGGTCGTGAGTGATGAACACGAGCGTGCGTCCGGCATCGCGCGCACGGATGAGCGCACCGCGCAGCTCTTCACGTGCGGTCGCATCCAGCCCGGCGGAGGGCTCGTCGAGGATCGCCACCCGGGGGTCCGAGGCGAGCACGGCAGCGATGGCCACGCGACGCTGCTCGCCACCACTCAACGTCAGCGGATCGCGATCACCAATCATCCCGGCCGGCAGCCCGAGCGCGTCGAGCGTGGTCGCAGCAGCGCGCTCGGCAGTGGCGATGTCCACGCCGTTCCAGCGCGCGGACAACGCGACCTCATCGAGCACCCGCTCCGTGAGGAACGATGTCTCCGGACGTTGCGGGACCAGGCGAACCGCATCACCCGCCGCGCCACCGATCGAACCCGATGTGGGCGTGAGCAGGCCGGCCAGTACGAGCGCGAGCGTCGACTTGCCCGACCCGGTGGGGCCCATGATCGCCACGCATTCCCCACGCGCGACGGCGATGTCCGCCCCATCGAGCGCGCGGACGCTCGGCGCGCCGGGGCGCGCTCGGTCGACTACGATCGCGCGTGCGTCAAGCTCCATGCGCACCCCCGAGCACGCCGAGCGTCGTCAGGAGCTCGGTCTCGGACACTGGTATGGGCCACGCCTGCAACCATTCGCCACGAGCCGCCATCGCGTGCGCGATGCGACTCGCTACCGGCAGCTCAAGCCCGACGGTTGCCGCGATCTCGGGGCGCGCGACGTACTCCGTCGTCAGGCCGCTCCAGATGACCACACCGGCGTCGAGCAGCACCACTCGGTGGCAGAGCGCGAGCTCGTCGGCCGCTTGCGTGACCCACACCACGCCGCGCCCGCCGACGAGGAGCGGCATATGCGACACGAGCTCTGCACACGCGGCACCATCGAGCATCGCTGTGGGCTCGTCGAGAATGAGCACGTCGACGTCGCACGCGAGCACGGCGGCGATCGCCGAGCGCTGCTGCTGTCCGCCTGAGATACGCGACGGATCACTCGCAGCCACGGTCTCAAGATCGAGCATGCGCACGAGGCCGGTCACCGTTGCGGCGATGCGTTCCGGCTCAGCGCCCGCACCCTCAGGACCGAAGGCGATGTCATCAGCCACTGTTCCGGCGACGAACTGCGCTGCGGGATCCTGCAGCACCAGGCCGACGCGTGGTTGCGCAGTCCCCGTCGCGTCGGTCACGCGGCCCGATTCGAGCGGGAGCAGTCCACACAGCGATCGTGCCAACGTCGACTTGCCGCTCCCGTTGCCACCGACAACGGCGACGAATTCTCCCGCCGCCACGTCGAGACTCACCCCGTCGAGCACCGGTGGGAGCGCGGGGTGGTGGCGCACCACGAGATTCTCGGCGCGAAGGAGCACGTTGAGCATGGTTCCCGCCAGACCCCGACCCCGCACGAACCAGATCATCAACGATGAAATGCAAAACCGCTATACCGAATCGAGATTCGATGCTACCTTCGAGGCACGATGACCCCACTCACTCCCCTCACCCCCCACCGCTCAGACCTCCCGATGTCGCGCACGCGCGTCAAGTGGGACAACATCGCCATCGCGCTCGTCGGCACGTCGGTCGCTATCGGCGCAGCCGTCTACATCGTGTTTGGCATGTCGAGCGACGCCACAACGACTCCGCAGCGTCCGGCGCCCGCAGCGAAGTCCGACTCGATGCCGCAGGCGCCGCCCGCGACCAAGATCGAGGAACCGATGACCCTCGATGAAGCCACGGCCATCGTGGACGAGGCCCGCGGGCTCATGTCGCAGGCCCAGTGGACCGAGGCTGCAGACCGGCTCACCTACGTCGATGAGGGCCTGCGTGACGCATCGGGCTCCACAGCGCTCACGGCGAAGCTCGAGATCACCCGCGCGCGCTGGGACGCCCTCATCATTCGCGTCGACGAGCAGATCGCGGCGAAGCAGTGGCCTCAGGCAAAGGCGAGCATCACCAGCCTGCTCGCGATCGCAACCGTGCCCGATGTAGTCGAGCGCGGTGCAGTCGTCGATGCAGCGCTCGGGCTCGTCCAGCAGGCCGGCGCCAAGCCCGCTGCCGACGCGAAGAAGCCGGCGAAGAAGCCGACAGAGAAGCCCGATAAGCCCGTGTCGGGCGGCGGCGCAACGACCCCCAAGCCCACCACATCTCAGCCGGCGGCGGCAACCCACACTCCCGTCAAGCCGGCGGCCGCAAAGCCCGCGCCCAAGCCTGCGGCGACGCCGGCCAAGCCGGGAGCGGTGACTCCAGCCAAGCCGGCAGCGACGTCGCCGTCGCCGTCGACCAGCCCGTCAATCGAGGACATGCTCAATGGAGGCGTCAACCTCTCTCCAGCGCAACTCGCGGCGCTTCAACAACAACTCGAGGCCGCACTCAACCAGGGTTGAGCACGGCCTCAGGTAAAGCTCGTGTATCCGAAAACGCGTTGCGTTAGCCGGCAGCGGGTGCGGGCACGTCGAGTGCCAGACCGCCGAGCAGCTGGCGGAACTGCATCTCAAAACGCTCGAACTGCGTCGAGGGTGTCGTTGCCGTAGCGGTGTAGCCGCGGCCCTCCTCGGCGTAGTACAGCTGAATCTGCGTGACGGCCACGCCGTCCGGTGGGGTCCACTCGAAGCGGCGGATGTAGCCGTTCTTGCCGCCGAGCATGCGCGCGGGCTCGAAGGCGAACTCGCGGTAGCCGGGGAACTCCTTGCGGAGCAAGTCACCCTGCACCTGGGCGTACTGGTTGGTGTCGATGGTCGGATCGAGCGGCTCGCTCGACGCGATCACGTTCGCCTGGCCATCGGGCGCGAGCAGCGTGATGGATTCCTTGGCGAACCAACCCTCGGGAAGTGGGGCGGTGAGCTGGGGCTTGAACCTCTGCATCGTTCTCTCCTTGGAAGGCGCCACGGACGAGTCCAGGCCGCCGCGATCATCGTCGGCACCATACCCCGCGCATCGCGAAAGGGAAACCGTCAACGCAACCGCGCTCGTCGCGACGGTCGATCCGACACGTCAGCCGGCGGCGAGCTCAGCCCGGTGCCAGCGCACGAGCGCGATGGTGATCGCTGCCGCAACGCGGTCCTGGTGGGCGGGGGAGCGGAGTAGTCGCGCGTCGGTGGCATTGCGCATGTTGCCCGCTTCCAGAAACACCTTGGGCACGTTGCTCAGCACGAGCCCACCGAGGTCGCCGCGCGTGTCGATGCCTTGACGCCCGATGTAGTTGGAGCGCGGCATTGCGCGCACGAGATCGAGCTGGCTACGCAGTTGGAGCGAGAGCGCGTTGGAGCGCGGGACGATGTCGTCGGTGTACCCGGCGATGAGCGACGGGCGAATGATGTGGAACCCCCGTGCGCGGGCGCCCAGGTTGCCGTCCGCGTGCAGGCTGATCGCGACGTTCGCGCGATTCCCGATGGCAGCGCGCTGTGTGATGCACGGCCCCCAGACGGGGCGCGTGGCCGTGTGCGTGTAGGTGATGACGGCCCCCTGGGCGCGGAGGCGCCGCGCGACGCGCCCCGCGAGCTCCATCGTGAACCGCGCCTCGGGCCAGCCGGCATCGGTGGCCGCGCCCGTGGTGTCGCAGGCCTTGCGGATGGGCCCTGCCTGCACCTCGCGGTTGATCTGCGCCGCGTGGAGGCGATTGCCCAGGTTGTGCCCCGGATCGATGTTGATCGTCATCCCAGCGAGTGGTCGCACCGTGTCTCGAGCGGGCGTGGGCTCGGCCCGTACGGCGCGCCCCTCGCTCGTACCGGCACCGACGAGGGCAACCGCTGATGCGGTGAGTGCGAGCGCGAGGCGTATCCAGTGGGTACCCATGTCGGGCATCGTAGCGCGCTCCCCGCCAGCGGAGCTGCGGCTGAGCGGGCCACGGCCTGGCACGTGCGGGCCGAAGCAGGCATGGGCGAACGCCGCTCGCGCGCCATGTCGGGTACCGTGCGCGTATCGCGATGTCCGGCACCCGCCTCCCCCAGCTCCCGCGCTCCCTCAACCCGCGCCGCCACGCCCACTTCCAGGCTGTCGTGATCCTGGTGCTGGTGGTCGTCGCCCTGCGCATACCTGGTCTCGGCGCGCCGCTCGGCATCGACGAAGGTGGCATGTCGATGATCGGGTCCGACTGGCTGCGGACCTTGGCCAACGGTGAGCACGGCTCGAGCATCTACGGTGATCACTGGATCGATCGTCCGCCGCTCATCCTCGGCATCTACGGTGCAGCTGATCTGCTCGGCGGTGCCACCGGCGTCCGCGTGCTCGGCATGTTCGTCGCGCTCGCCGCCGCGCTGTGTTCTGCGCTCGTCGCCGAGCGTGTTGCGGGTCGGCGGGCGTTCCTTCCGGCGGGCCTCGTCACCGGGTGCCTGCTGTCGTCGCCCGCCGTCGACGGGGATCGTACGGCCGGCGAACTCCTCGCGGCAGCGCCTTCCGTGCTGGCTGTGGCGCTGCTCGTTGGCATCGCCCGACATGATTACCGGGCACGGACCGAGCCGGGAGTGCGCGCATTGGGCGGCATGCGACGCATCACGTTGCTCACGATCGCCGGTCTCGCCGCCGCGTGTGCCCCACTCATTAAGCAATCCGCCCTCGACGCCTGCGTGGCCGCCGCCGCATGGTGCGTGTGGCGCCTGTGCACCGATGCGCGCTCACGCCAGGCACGCCTGTTCTTGCTGCGCGATGCGAGCGCCTTCGCTGCGGGCATGGCCACCGCGCTCATCACCACAATCGGGCTGGCATTTCGCGCGGGTGCGCGCGAAGACGACCTCATGTACGCGCTCGTTGGCTTCCGCTTTGACGTGCTCGCCGCGTTGAGCGAGCAATCCAAGGCGCCCATCGACCGCGTTACGCGCCTGCTCGACCCTGCTGCGGGCTCGGGCCTGCTCTTCGCCGCTCTGCTCGTGCCGATCGGTATCTGGGCCGCGCGACGCGGCCCAGCGGCGGGCGCTGGAGCAGTGCTCCTCGGTGGCTGGATCATCGGTGCGGTCATCGGCGTAGGCGGCGGCGGCTACTTCTGGGCGCACTACCTCATCCAGCTCGCGGCACCCGTCGGCGCCGCCGCCGGCATCGCGCTGTCCATGTGGCGCCCACGCGCGACCGTTGCGCTCGTCACCGTACTCGTCACGATCGCCACCATCGGCCAGGTCATCCGCGCCGACTCCACACCCTCGCCGCGCCTGCTCAAGGCTGGGTACATGCCGCAATCCCAGCAGGGCGTGCTGAGTGTGGCTGATTTCATCCGGCGCAACTCCCCCTCGGACGACGAGCTCGTGGTGCTCTACGCCCGCGCGAACGTCGCGTATTACGCCGATCGTCGACAGGCCACCGAGTTCGCCTGGTCGAGCATGTATCGCGCGATACCCGACGCACGCGACGACATGCTGCGCGCCGTCACAGGCCCGGATCGTGCGGCATGGATCGTCGAGTGGCAGCAGCCCGACGCGTTCGGGATGGACGAGGATGGGGCCATCGCCGGCGCCATCAAGTCGGGCTATCGCGAGGTCGTGGTGCTCTGCGGCAAGCCGGTGCTCGTACGCTCAGATCGCACGATCCGGTCACTCACACTCCCCGTGACGCGCTGCGATCGCATCGGTCCGGAGTGGGTCAAGGTCGACGTACCCGTGACGCGAGGCTTCACCACGCACTAATCAGTGCACTCAGCGCTGCGCACGCGCTACTTCCAGACGAATCCGGCGAGCGCGAGCTCAAAGCCCGCCTCCACGTGCTCCCAGTCCGCCTCGAGGGCGCTGCACGTGACGGTATAGAGCGTCGTGTTGCGCACGTGAACGATCTGCAGCTGCCGAACGCGCACGCCAGGATGGTTGGGAAGGTCCCATGAGTAGACGTGGTGGAGCGCGGGCTGGCCACCGAGGAGCCGGTCGCCGTGCTCGAGCAGCCGGAATCCGTCGAGCGCGGCGAGCTCGGAGCGCTGCTGTGCAAAGAACACATCGATCGACTCGTCGGGCACCAGCTCTCGGTGCACCTGCACGTTGGGCGTGAACACCGGGCGCTCCTGCCCGATCAGGATGGTCTGCGACGCGTCGCGCCATCCCTCCAGGAAGCCCATCTCAAAGTCGTTGGCAAGCATTTTCCGCATCGTGGACGGTTGGCTACCCGTGGGAGCGATGCTGGAATCCCACGCTAGCATGCGGTTTCTTCGATACGACGCGCATCCGTCCAACATCCGACGCACATTCCCCCTTGCCAATGTCGCGAATCCGTCGTTCACTGATGGAGTAACCGCACGGTGCATGCCGAGCGGGGCGCGAGTTGGATGACACGCCGAACCGTCATTTGCTCACCACGTGCCTCGCCTCAGGCTGCTTTGGAAGCAAGGAACGCCGAAATGACCGAACTGCCGAACCAGGCCGCCAGCCAGGCTGCCCACTCCGTCTCTCCCGACGCCACCATCGCTGAGGCGCCCGCCGCGCCCGTCAAGCGCAAGCGTGGTCAGAAGGAGATCTTCCGCCTCGAGCCTTGGCAGGCCCGCTTGGTGGAGGAACACCTCGAGCTCGTCGACAAGATCGTTCGCGGCATGCTGCGCCGCTTGCCGTCGCACATCGACAAGGCCGACCTCATCCAGCAGGGCCGCATCGGCCTCATGGAAGCGGCCCGCCGCTACGACCCGACCAGCGCGGCGTCGTTCAAGACCTTCGCCACCTATCGCATCCGCGGCGAGATCATCGACGGTCTGCGAGCCCACTCGCAGGGTCGTCCCGCCGAGGCCGGTTGGAACGAGAGCGTCGAGTCGATCGGAGAGAACTCCGGCGGCGGTGGCGGCGATGAAGTGAGCGGCTTCATGTCGAGCGTCAAGGCGCTGTCCACGGCCTTCGAGCTGGCGACCTCCACCACGGAGAATCCGCTCGAGGAGAGCCTGGAGAAGACCACGCTGTGGACCGCCGTGGGCCGCCTGCCCGAGCGCGAGCGTCACGTATGCGAGCTGCTCTACAAGATGGACATGACCATGCAGGACATCGCGAACCTGATGGGCACGTCCAAGGCCAGCGTGTCGCGGCTCCACAAGCGAGCACTCGAGCGCCTGCGGCTCGACAACCAGCTCAACGACGGCGAGGGATTCCTCGCAGTCTGAGGGACCGGCACACATACATCGGTCGGCACCTGGCGCACTCGTTCGTGCGGTCGCGCCGCAGCCGACCTGCGCTACCAGCCGCCGCGGCTCCTTCGGGAACCGCGGCGGCATTCGCATGCAGTGCCTACTGATCTCGACTGCAGGGTCGTCAGCGCCGCGAGTACGTGTTCTCCTGGAGGGGATACTCGTCACGAGCGACGCGACCCGAGGGAACACCATCATGGCGAATGCCCGATCCTCCACCGTACACGTCCACGCCACTGAGGTGAGCACCGACCGCGCGACCCTGCACGGGTACGGAGCGACGATCTTCGTCGTGCTCGCAATCATCGCGTTCGTGGCGCTCGCGTGGATCGCAGCAGCGCCCTCCGAGGGCGCCGATCTCACCAAGCCCCAGACAACTTCTGCGGATCGCGGCACTCAATTGCGCGCGGCAGACGATCTCACCGGCGCGACCGTGCTCGTCCAGCCCGATCCTGCCGGGCCGTCCAGCACCGAGGCGCCGCTCGCGGTGCCCGCTGTGCGCTGAAGCGGGCTCGACCACGGCGCCTGCCGTCCGGTACCTCTCCCCGCTGCCACCGCCCGCTGCCACCGCCCGCTGCCACCGCCCTGCGGTGAGTGGTACTCCATGCGCGCCCAGCGCACACCACGTACCACTCATCAATCGGGGCACCACCCCCACCCACTGAGTGGTACTCCATGCGCGCCCAGCGCACACCACGTACCACTCATCAATCGGGGTACCACCCACTGAGTGGTACTCCATGCGCGCCCAGCGCACACC
>Ga0105047_10004138_pt1 | contig 25384 bp, 22 predicted proteins | sample MAT04_FD_78384 | JGI IMG/M metagenome (GOLD analysis project Ga0105047, IMG submission 78384) | Freshwater microbial communities from Lake Fryxell liftoff mats and glacier meltwater in Antarctica - MAT-04 (megahit assembly) | ecosystem: Environmental > Aquatic > Freshwater > Ice > Liftoff...
ACCTCACATGGATGTGAGGACAAAATAGCGACGTAAGTCGTTATTTTGCGAGCCTCGCGAAGCTTTGCTTTGCGCCGGGCGAGGTTGAAAAACGCCACGACGGCGTTTTTCAACAGGCAGATAAGCGATCCGCGATCTCTCGATATCTGTTCACAGCAACTGCGCGCGCTCCATCGCGGCGCTCCGTTCGCCTGTTGAGAGAATCAACGGGCAGTTCCGTGCCGGCCATGCTAGCGGCGCTGCGCCTTACTTGTTCGTTCGGCTGCGCGGATTGAGTTGCAGCCTGGGCCGCCCTGGCGCCGATCAACCAATAGAATCGTTACCTTTGGCACAACCGCGACGATCGAGAAACTTACGATGTTTCGCTGTTCGCTCAATTCGACGCGTAAGCCTCGCAAACCCCGCCTGAGCGGCTACCGCGCTGCGTGCGCCGTCCTGGCAATGGCCTCGACTTCCGCCCTGCTCGGTTGCTCCACGCCCGGCGGAGGCTCCACAGGCTGGACGATGCCCTGGTCGAAATCGGCCGTTCAGAAGCCGGTAACGTACGAGCAACTGGCCAAAGAACACCAGCAGCGCAAGATCAGCTCGCCAGCGCTGGGCCTGGATCAGAACATGGAACCGAACGCCGTGCAGACGGCCGCCGCGGCAATCGGCGCCAAGATGAAATCCGGGACCGACAAAATCGCGTCGTCGATGAGTTCCAATTCCGAGACGTCGTCTGACTCAAAACGCAAGAGCGGCTGGCCATTCTCCAAGCGAGATGAAGTCAGCGCGGACTTCTACGTCTCAATCGCCCAGGTCCACGAGCAGGGCAAGGACACCGAAGAAGCCACCGCCCAATACGAAAAAGCGCTGACGGTTGATCCGAAGCACTTGGACGCGCTGTTGTGCTACGCCCACATGCAAGATCGACTCGGTCAACTCGATAAAGCCATCGACCTGTACCAGCGCGCCATCAAGGCCCATCCGCGGAATCCAAGTCCGGCCAATGACCTGGGCCTGTGCTACGCGCGCCAGGCCAAGTACGAAGAAGCGCTCGTCTGCCTGACCAAGGCCATTGAGTTGAAGCCCGATGGCGAACTCTATCGCAATAACATCGCCACTGTGCTGGTGAAGATGGATCGCGTCGACGACGCCGTGCTGCAGATTGCCGCCGTCTACGGCGAAGCGGTCGCACGATATAACGTCGCGCTGATGCTCAACGGACAGGGCAAACGCGAGGCGGCCATTGAGCAGTTTGCCGCGGCGGTACATGCCAAGCCAGACTTGTCGCAGGCGCAAGAGTGGCTCGCTCAGCTCACGGTCCTCAGCGAAGAAGAACAATTGGCCGATGCGAACGCAAATAACATCGGTCCCAATCCCGTGGCCGTCGCTAGCCCAGTCGCCATGGCAGGCGGTAACCAGAATCAACAACTGGCGACGCCCACTTCGGCCACGTTCGAAACGGCGCGCGCCCCGCAGGCCATCGGTGTGCAGCCATCCACGTTGTTGAATCCAGGCCAAAGGCCGGGCCTACCGGCCGGGCCGCAGGGTCCGTCAGCGCAGCCCCCAAGGCCTCCGATGTCGCGCGTAACGCAGACCAGCGGCACCATGGTAAGCGACGGTAGCGCCCCAGGCGAATTCACCGCCCGCGCACGACAAGCCGCGTTGAACACGGTAATGGCGAGCGACGGCTCCCGATAGCCGGCGCCGCGGATTCACGCTTGATCGTCTACGGCGTTCTCATCCAAGGCGATTTCGATCGCACGGCCATCCGCCGTGAATTCCACGCGCCGAACTACGGCGCCAATCTCTCCCGGTTGGCCCAGCGCGATTCGCAACATCGCCGCGGCCAGATTCTCACTCACCGCGGCTCGCAGCCCGACGTACGACGTCGTCAATCGCGGGTTGATTTCGATCACTCGGTCGCCGCTCCCTGCCGGATCGACTCCGAGCACCAGGTCAACGCCCAGGTAGCCGAAGGGATCTGCGAGCGTGTTGATCGCGCGGCGCGCAAGCGCGGTCGCCCTGGCAGCCAGCGGCGCCGCAAGCGGAGTCATGCCACCGAGATACGTGAAGTGGCCATCGGAACTAAGCCGCTGCTCGCACGCCGGGAGCGCGACTCGCTCGCGCGGTCCGCATAAAAACGCCACGCTGACAGCGACACCGGCCGCGTACTCTTCGACTCGCGTTTCTTTTAGCGATTCGTCGCCTGAATCCGCGACCATTTCTCGCGCGGCAGCGCGCAGAGCATCCAACGAGTGAACCAGTCGCACGCCTTGCGATCCGGCGCCATCGCGCGGTTTAACGACCAGCGGAAACTGCAAGTCTGCGGGAAGCGGTTCGCCCAGAGTCCAGATCGCGCCGCGCGGCGCGGGAACGCCCGCCCGCCATAGATGTTCGGCCGTGGCGTGCTTGTCGCTCGCAGGCCTTACAACTTGCGGCCCTGGCGAAAGCAATCGCCCACCACAGGCGAGTGCGGTCTCCACGCGCTCTAGCAGACTCCCTTGGCACTCCGGCGCAATCAGCACGGTCCAATCTGCGGCCGCAGCCTGCTCGACGAACGCGGATTGATACTCAGCCTGATTATGGACCGGATGAGTGGAAACGTCCGCGAACAGATGAAGCGGAACATCGCCATCTTGCAGCACGTGAACGCGGCAGTCTTGGATCGCCGAGAAATCGGACGCCAGAGCCGTCACCATGGCCAGGCCTTCCGCGAGCAGGCTGCTGTCCAACACGCGCGGAACAGACTTCTCGCGATTACCGACCGCCACCTGCTCTGGGAGCAAGCCGCCGCCGGTGATGAATTCGAACACAAAGATTCGCACGGGCGGAACCGCCTGAATAAATTGTGCGAATCGCTAGTGCGATAATCTCTCGTCCGGCCGGTTCTTAGAAAATGCCGAGTTGGTCGCGGGCGTCTTCGGTCATGCGGTCCGGAGTCCAAGGTGGGGTCATTACCAGTTTGACTTCCACTTCCGTCACGCCTTCGATGCGGCCCAAAACGTCTTTCGAGTTCTGGATTAATTGCGGGCCGGCAGGGCAGGCGGGGCTGGTCATCGTCATTTCGATCGCGACCTTGCTCTTCCCCTCTTCCTCTTCGGTGACGGTCACCAGGTAGATCAGACCGAGATCGACGATGTTGACGAACAGCTCAGGGTCAATGACCTCTTTGAGCGCTTCACGGACACTGTCTTCCGATGGGGGCATGACTCGCCTCGCAATACGTTTCAGCTTGGATGCACTTGGTACGCGCGGATCAATCCGCGCTTAGTCGCACGAACACTTCGTCTCCAACCACTTTTACCTCATGCGCCGCCGTCGGTCGAGTAGCCGGCATAGTCAACGCGGCGCCGGTGCGGATATCGAACTTCGCTCCGTGCCGAGGGCAGGCGATGCAAAACCCGTCCAATTCGCCTTCGCCCAGCGGGCCGCCGTCGTGCGTGCAAACGTCGTCGATCGCCCAGAAATTGCCGGCGACATGAAACAACACAATCAGCCGATCTTCGATCTCGATGATCAGCTTACCGGGGTCCGACAGGTCGGTCGTCTTGGCGATGCGAACAAATTCGGCAGGCATTTCGGTGGGCGGCGTGGGGTGTTGGTTGTCGAAACGAGGAGACGCCGACCGCTACTAAAACAAAACGCCGTTGACCGGCCCATTGCGCACACAGATCGATGTCGCCCATCGTCGCGGCGTTGGCGATCGTCCGGCGCGGTAGCGCAGCGCTCATTCAGCGCGGCGCTCTGTCAGCAATGACTACTAATCGTACTCGCGGATCCGGCGGCCAATCGCTTCGCCCAGGGCGTTGCGCACGGATTCGATCGTGATACGGTCAAAGACCTGTTGAAAGAACCCAGCGACGATCATCCGGATCGCCTCTTTGCGCGTCAGACCGCGGCAACGAGCGTAGAAAATCTGCTCATCATCGACGCGGCCCGCAGTGGCGCCGTGCGTGCAACGGACGTCGTCCGCTTCGATCTCCAAACCGGGGATCGAATCCGCGCGGGCGTGATCCGAAAGCATCAGGTTGTCGTTGCGCTGGTAGCCGTCTGTCTTTTGGGCGTTGACGTCAACCTTGATCATCCCGCGCCATACCAAACGCGAACGGTCCTGCAGGGCGCCCTTGTAGAGCAAGTCACTGCGGCAGTTGGGCGCCTGGTGATGCTGCAAGGTGTTGTACGTTAGCTGCTGCTTCCCTTCGGTGAACATCACGCCATTCACCTGGGCCGCGGCGCCGACGCCGACCAGCGAAACATGTTGGCTAACTTGCGCCAGCCGGCCACCCAGGGCGCCGATGGTCCATTGCAGGCGGCCATCGCGATCGATCTGGGCCCGCTGGTGGGCGAAATGCCAAGCGCCAGTTCCCCAGTTTTGCAGGTTCACGTAGCGCAACCGCGCGTTGGGGCCGACGAAGATTTCAATCGCGCCGGAATGCAATACGGAGCTGTCGTCGCCGCCGGCCGTCTCGGCCAAAAGCGTGGCCTCGGCCCCGTCTTCCAGCACGATCAACATCTTGGCGAGATCGACGCCGCCTGGAAGGATCGCGGACAGAATATGGAGCGGCTTCTCAATCACCACGCCGCGCGGCACGTACAGCACGCTACCACCAGACCAACAAGCAGCGTGTAGCGCAGCAAGTTTGTCCGACGAGGGATCAACCAGGTTCTTAGTGAGGTGCGGACGAAGCAGATCGCCGTGCGTTTGCACCAGTCGATCCAGGCTGCCAAAGAGGACCCCCTTGGCCGCTAGCGCCGGGTCGAGCGAAGCCTCGAGCGGTTGGCTGTTCAGCGTGACTTCATGACCGGCCAGTTCCACGCCGGCCGCCAATAGCGCCGTCGGAGCCGTAGACCCTGCCGGCAATTCGCCTGGAATGCCAAACCGGTCGAGATGGAACATCCGCAGATCGGTCCGCATCCATTGCTCGTCGCGACGCGAAGGCATCTCAAGCTGCAAGAACGTCTGCCAGGCGCGGCGCCGAGCGTCGACTAGCCAGGCCGGCTCGTCGCGCGAAGTGAGAAACGCGTCAAACGCCTGTTGCGTAAATCCGGCTTGAACTGCGGTCGAAGTCATAACGAAAAAAATCTGTAACCAAGGCTTGCGTGCGAAACGAAAAACAAGCGACTACTGCCAGTCCAGCGTAGGACAAATGGCGAGCTTTGCACCAATAGTGACAGCCGGCTGAACAAACGGCTCGGCGCCCGAACAGTACAGAGAGACAACAAGCAAAGTCCGTGACGCGATGCAAGCACGACGGATCGTGCGTTAGCGCGGCGCGACTAGCCGCCAGACAATTAGCCAACAGACCCTTCCATCTGCAATTCAATCAATCGATTCATCTCGACGGCGTATTCCATCGGCAATTCTTTGACCAGCGGTTCGATAAAGCCGCTGACAATCATGGTGCTCGCCTCGGCCTCGGACAATCCGCGGCTGGTGAGGTAGAACAACTGTTCCTCGCCGATCTTCGACACGCTGGCCTCATGGCCGATCGAGACGTCCTGCTCCTCGACCTCGATGTACGGATAGGTATCGCTCCGGCTGCGCGAATCGAGAATCAACGCGTCGCAGACGACGTTGCTCTTGGTCTTGCGAGCACCCGGCTCCACTTTGACCAGGCCGCGGTAGCTGGCCCGGCCGCCGTTCTTGGAAATCGACTTGGAGATGATCCGGCTCGACGTGTTGGGAGCACAGTGGACCATCTTGGCGCCGGCGTCCTGATGCTGGCCGGCCGAGGCAAACGCGATCGATAGCACTTCGCCATGCGCGCCCGGCTCCATCATGTAGACGGCCGGATACTTCATCGTCAGGCGACTACCGAGGTTGCCGTCGATCCACTCCATAGTGGCGTTTTCGTAGGCCACGGCCCGCTTGGTCACCAGGTTGTAAATATTGTTCGCCCAGTTCTGGATCGTGGTGTAGCGGCAGCGAGCGTGCTTCTTGACCACGATCTCAACCACGGCCGAGTGGAGACTCTCGGTGGTGTACATCGGGGCGGTGCAGCCCTCGACATAGTGCACCTGTGCGCCTTCGTCGACAATGATCAGCGTCCGCTCAAACTGGCCCATGCTCTCCGCGTTGATGCGGAAGTAAGCCTGCATGGGGAAGTCGATCTTCACGCCCTTGGGAATGTAGATGAACGACCCACCAGACCAGACGGCCGAATTCAACGCCGCGAACTTGTTGTCCGTAGGCGGAATGATGGTGCTGAAATACTGACGGACCAGATCCGGATATTCCTTTACGGCCGAGTCCGTGTCGGTGAACAACACGCCCTGCTTGGCCAGATCTTCGCGCAGCGATCCGTAAACCACTTCGCTCTCGTACTGCGCCTTGACGCCGGAGAGGTACTTCTTCTCGGCCTCGGGGATGCCGAGCTTGTCGAACGTCCGTTTGATGTCGTCGGGAACTTCTTCCCAACTCCGCTCCTGACGGTCCGACGGCTTGATGTAGTAGAAGATGTCCTGGAAGTCGAGCGAGACGTCGCCACCCCACTTGGGCATCGGCTTGGAATTGAAGATCTCCAGGCTGCGCAGCCGGAAATCGCGCATCCACTGCGGCTCGTCCTTCATGTCCGAGATCTGATGGACGATGTCGACGTCGAGCCCTTTGCGGCTCTTGAAGATGTACTTCTCGGCGTTGCGGAAATCATACTTGTTGATTTCGCCCAGGCCGATGTCGAACGAGTCTTGCTTTAGGTCGGTGGCCATAATTGCACCGTGAGGTGATTTCGTATTTTGGTGAGACAGGCTTTAGCTTGAACGATACAGCGTGTTTGGCGCCAACTTGCCGTAAGGCATTTAGCCGAGCGCCGGTTCTGCCCGTTGCTCGAGCTTCATGGCTTCTTCCAGCGCCGCGGCGTCCGGGTAGGCGGCGCGGATGCGATCGTAACCGCTGTTGTGCAATTCTTCCGCCAACTCAGGTCCGCCGGTTTCGACAATCCGGCCCCCCAACATCACGTGCGTGAAGTCAGGGCGGTTGTGCTCCAGCAGCTTGTCATGGTGCGTGATGATCAGGATGCCCATCTCGGCGCCGCCGATCTCGGCGATGCTTTGGCTGGCCAGGCGGACGGCGTCCACGTCCAAGCCGCTATCCGTCTCGTCCAGGATGGCAAACTTGGGCCGCAGCATGGCCATTTGCAGAATCTCAGCCCGCTTCATTTCGCCGCCGGAGAAACCATCGTTGACGTAGCGACGAGCGAACTCCGGGTCCATCCGCAACTGCTCCATCTTCGCCTTCAGCTCCTTGCGGAACTCACGCATCGGCAGTAGTTCTTCCCCTTCCTTGCGGTCAGGGCGACGGACATTGGTGGTCGCGTGACGCAACAGGTCCGCCATCTTGACGCCGGGAATCGACATCGGACGTTGGAACGCCAGAAAGATACCGGAGCGAGCGCGCTCATTGGGCTCAAGCGACAAGACGTCGATTGGCTCGCCCCCTTCGGGCGTCAACTCAATCGTCCCGCCAGTCACCTCGTAACCCGGATGACCCATGATGGCAAAACCCAGCGTGCTCTTGCCGGAGCCGTTGGGGCCCATCAGGGCGTGCGTTTCGCCGCGGCGGATGGTCAGGTCCACGCCGCGCAGAATCTGCCGATCCCCGACGGAGACCTGCAGGTCTTTGATTCGCAACGTGTCTCGCTCAGTCTTCACTTTTTGCATTTCTTGCTGGCTGGCTGTTGGCTAGCGTAATTGAGTGCAGTGACTATTTCCGTCGCAATCCAATGGGAACCGCGATCGGATGCTATTGAACCCGCTCAGGGCGGGCCGTATTAACCGGTAATCTTCTGGTGATCGAACACGGGCGTCTTCTCAATGACATCCACATAACCCGAGTGATGCGGTAGCGGCAGTTCGTCCTCGATCTTGTCGCTCAACTGACCCGCGGTGGCAAAGAAGCGACCCATGCCACCCGTGCTGGGCTTGGTGGCGCGGTGTCCCTTGATCTTGTCCTGGATCCGCATCAAGCCTTCGAGCAATGCCTCGGGACGCGGCGGGCAGCCTGGCACATAAACGTCGACCGGCACCACCAGGTCCACGCCCTTGACGACGTGATACCCGTACTTGAAGTAAGGGCCACCACCCACGGTGCAAGCGCCCATGGCGATGACAAACTTGGGGTCAGGCATCAGGTTGTAAAGGCGGCGCACGCGGCTGGCCATTTTGTACGTCACCGTTCCGGCGACGATCATCAGGTCTGCCTGGCGTGGCGTCGCGCGAAACGCGCCTGCGCCAAAGCGATCCATGTCAAAGCGGCTGGCGCCGGCGGCCATCATCTCGATGGCGCAGCAAGCCAGACCGAACGTCATCGGCCAGATGCTCGACTGGCGAGCCCAGTTGATGGCTTGTTCGACCGTGGTCGTAACAAAATTCTCTTCAAAACGTCCTTCGATCCAAGGCTCTGTCATCGCGGTTGCCTTTGCGTTGGCTTGGGCTGGTTTTTACTGCCGCTTGCCGCATTCGTCTGCGACCCGTCTGGCAGCGTCAAACTCGCCAATATATCCGAGAAATCGATTGTCTTAAACCGGCTTCCGCCGGCGCGTTTAGTTGGTCTGAAACTGGCAACAAGCGTGTCCATCCAGCCGGCATTGGGAGAGCTTCATCGGCTCTTCCAGCAGCTTGGCGAACAGCATCTTTTCGACCGCGCAAATGCTCCGGTCCTGCTCGGCTAATTCCGGGTAGGGACATTCCCCCACCGTCAGGACCGGCAACTGGCCGCCATGGTCGACTTGCAGCGGAATGCGTCGCTCCCCAAAGAGCGCCTTGAGCGATTCCAGCCGCGACGCGAGGTCCGTTCCCGTCATCCGGTCCCGATACATCTCCGCCATAGAGTCGGCGATACGCTCGAGCAGGCCACGGCGGACTTCTTGATCTTTGATTGCACGGACCTCATGCCACAGCACCATGGCCAGGTCCGAGAAATTGTTGCCCACCTGGCGGCGAGCTTTCTCTGTCAGCGAATACCGATGGCTGGGCCGGCCGCGGCCATTGGGGGTGGCAATCCGCTCAATAAGGCCCTGCGTGCGCAAGCGGCTAAGACGCTGCCGCACCGCGGTCCCCGTGACGGCCATCCGAACGGCAATTTGTGTGACGCTCATGGCGCCGTTGTGCCGCAGCAATTCGAGCAATTGGGAATCGGACGTGGGACCAGATTCAACACCAGACTCAACAACCGTAGCCAGGGCCACAGTCGCGGTCTCAGGGACAGAAGTTTGGGTCAACGCGTCCAAGCCAAGCCTCAAAGAAACCGCCCCAATAAGCCAGCCCCGATACCAAATCATACCGATCTGGCTATTTTTAGCAACCTATTATGCGAAAACTCTCTTCTGGCATCGCTTCTATGGACGCAAACGCTTACTCCGCCCGCACATCCACGACGTTACGCCTGTCAAAACAGGCCCCCTGGCAAACCAACTTGGAATTGGACACCCGGGACGCCAATCGTCAGCCCTCCCCCGTGATTTGCAAACTGAGGATGCGTCCCCACCTGGGAGGGCTAGAATTGCGGTAGACGCCGACGGCCATCGAGCTACGATCCTGACCCTCGTCCGTCCGTCGATAAACGCCCCTTCTCTCTTTTACGCGTTAAACACCCCATGTCTTGGTTACCCAAAACGTCCGTGATTGTGCCGCTCGATTTTTCCGAGGATTCGTTCGCCGCGCTCGATACGGCGCTCGAGCTCGTCGATTCGCCGGCGGCGATCCATGGATTGCACGTGCTGCCGATCATTGATCCAGCGGAGCCTGGCGTGATCTGGACGACCGTCGATAACGACATTCGCGAAAAGCACGCGCTCGACGCCCTTCACGAGCGCATGGCGGACAAGCGTTACGACGGGATCGACACGAAGATCGCGTTTGGCGACGCCGGCCACGAGATCGCGGATTTTGCCAAAGCGCAAAACGCGCAATTGATCGTGCTCCCCTCGCACGGCCGCACGGGCTTCCGACGCTTCTTAATCGGATCGGTCGCGGAGAAAGTCGTCCGACTGGCCCACTGCCCCGTGCTGGTGCTGCGGACTTAGCCTGCGCGAGACACAAGACGTCCGTCACCATCAGCCAACCGGCCCAGCCCACTGGCCCAGCCCACTGGCTCAGCCGACTGGCGCCGCAACATCGCGCGGAAAGTAGCTTTCGACGATCTCGCAGAACTCCGCCGGCGTGGCGACTTGCGAGACGCGCGTGCGGAACTCACGGGCGCCAGCGCGGCCTTGCGCGTAGCAGCAGGCGAACTTGCGCATCAGAATGGTTGCCCGATTGTCTCCGAAACGTTCGACCACCAGTGCGTAATGCCGCAGCAGCAGGGCGCGTTCTTCTTCCAACGTCGGATCGCGCGGAATCTCTTCGCCGCGGAGCGCCGCTTGCGCCTGCAGGAAGAGCCACGGCTTGGACAAGGCGGCCCGCGCAATCATCACGCCGTCGACATCGTAGCGCCGCAGCGCCTCGACCACCTTGATGGGCGAATCCAGATCGCCATTGCCAATCAGCGGCATTCGCTTCAAATAGGGCTTAATTGCCGAGATTCGGTCCCAATCGGCCGAGCCCTGGAAGAAATCTTGCGCCGTGCGGCCGTGCACCGTCAGGGCAGCCGCGCCGGCCGATTCGATCACCTGCGCGACGTCGATCGCGTTGATGCAATCGCGCGTGCAACCCAGCCGGATCTTGGCCGTGACGGGCGTAGGCGCACAGGCTTTGGCGACGCGTTCGACAATCGCGCCCACGCGGTCCGGATCGCGCAACAGATAAGAACCGCTGTGCGCCGCAATCGTGACTTGCTTCACCGGGCAACCAAAGTTGATATCGACCACGCTGACGCGAAACTCATGCGCCAGCCGGGCGCCAACCGCGGCCAGCGTCCCTGGGTCGTTATCCCAGATCTGTACGGCCAGCGGTCGGGCTTCTTCCTTGACGCCCCAGAGGCGATCCGGAAATTCCCCTTCTCGCTCGTCCTGCGCCAAAAAGCCGCGGGCGCTGATCATCTCAGTGGCTTGCAGACCGGCGCCGCCGAAGTCGCGGACGATTTGCCGGTACGCGTAGTTGGTGAAGCCGGCCATCGGCGCTTGCAACACCGGCGGATCGACAACCACGTTGCCGATCGAAAGAGGTCGCCACGCGATCGGCGCGTTTGGATACGCAGCGGATCCAGTCAGGGGAGCGCCTTCGTTATTCTCCGTTCGACCCAACATGACCAATCGTCCCGACTGCTGCGCTGCGGTGCTGGTTGATCCAATTCGACGTCGCCCTATTTCGTCATCACCAGCGCTTGCACGAGCATCTGCGATGGGACGGTGGATGGCAGCACCAACAGGGCGTAATCCGCCAGTTCCCGATTATACTCGGCCAGCTCGCCGGCGAACGACAGCGTGTATTGCGTTTGCTCTTGGATCGCCTGCAATGCCCGGTCGGCGCCGGCCAGCGATCCGCCCACTTGGGCAACATCGGCCGAGCGGGTTTTGTCCGCGCTCACCAGCGCCGCCGCCCGTTCGCAAAACGCCTGCGGCCGGCGAGAAATAGCGGCCGCCAACCGCTGCAAATCGGTCGATTCCCGCAAAGCGGCCGGCAATTGTTCTAGTTTCAGGCGATATCCGCCCGCGTGGGGCTGAGTCGCCGGCGCCAGCCAGGCGCCCGTCGCCGGACGTCCCAAAGCCTGCGAGAGTTCCCACTGCGCGACCTTGCACTCGGCCTCGGCGCGTCGCGCGTCGGCTTCGGCAGCGCTGCGAGCTGCGCGAACCAGCAGCACCGCGGCCGGATCGACCTCGGCCGTGGAATGCGTGATCTCTTCACTCAGCGAATCCAATTGCTCCAATTGCGACGCCAAGGCCGCGCGCGTCGCCGCCATCTGCTGCGCCTTCCAATACGTGGCAAGCGCCGTTTTACGACGGTCCGGCGCCACGGTCGAGATATAGTCCGAAAGCGCAATGGGCGTGATGTCTGGGGTGGCATCTTCAGGCTGCCAGAAAAGCACAGTCGCCAGTTGCTTGGCTTGTTGATCGGACGGCAACTGCGTCAGTCCCTGATACAGGCTTTGGGTGTGATGCAATCCGGGATCGGCCGCCGCGGCCTCTGCGCTGGGGTCTAAGCGATTGGCGCGAAAATTCGCAGCCGGCGCAGCGGGAGAGACACTCGCGCGCGGTGGCGCAAGCGTTGGCTCTCCTTGTTTACGAATTGCGGCGCCGGGATGCGCCGCGCCGTTGGGATTTGCGGGTGCCGACGGTCGGGTAGACGCTGGCGGCGCAAGGCTCTTGCGATTTGGCGCGCCTGCCCCGGCTGGGGGCGTTTGCAGATCGGGCGCTGGTGCAGGTGGCACAATCGGCGCGTTCAGGCCGGCGCGCTCGACGCTCCCTGGCGCGGTGGCCGTCGCTCCGCCGGCTGGCGTCACGCCTGAGGCGGCGCCTGCCGAGGGCAATGGACGAATCAACATCGACGCCAAACCAACAGCGTCTGGCGGAGCGGCCGGGACGCCCATCGCATACTCGGCGATCTCATTGTTGTAAACGCGAACGTCTTCAAAAAACGCGATCCGCTGCCGCGACAGGTCCTCGATCAATGACAATACCATTTTCAGATCCGCGCGACCGGCGTAGTGCGCTTCTTCCGCCGCGTCCAACGCGTCGCCCGCGGCCTGAACGGCAATCGCCCGGGCGTCGACCGCGCTGCGGCGGATAGGAAGCGTGCGATCCAGCAACACGGCCCGCGCCGGAGGAGTCAGCCCGCGCCCTTGGTAGATTTCGTTGAGCAGCGTGCGATAGGGACCAACGTGGGGCGCGTCCATCGGCAGCGGCAGTGGCTGCCCGGCGCGAAGTTTCATGCTCCCCGCCATTTCGAATTGGGCAGTGACAATCGCCAACTCCGCGTCCTGCAATCTCGCCTTGGCGGCCGACATGCGGGTGTGCATCAATTGATCGTCGGCCGTGGGCTCCGCGCCTGGCTCGGCGGCTGGCTTCAATCGCTCGAGTTGTTCGTACTCGTCCCACGCAAAGTTGTAGCCGGCTAATGCCTCGACCAGGCGCCAGTAGTCTCCGGTTGCGCGCAACAGGTTCGCGCGTTCCGGCACGACGCGTAGCACGTCGACCAGCGCAATCGGTCGGCCGGCAATCCGGCTCCCTTCGGGCATCGCCAGCGCGGTGTTCAAGACTTCGCTGGCCGGATTGCGGAGCGAGCTGCGCGGCTGCACCGGGACGAGCGAGCTGTCCGCCGGGGGCGCGGTAGCGCCGGCGGCAGGTTCTGGCTCGGCGGCGGGTGGGGCCGGCCGGTCCGTTGGATCAGGGGCTGGGTCAGCGGGCGCGGCCTTGGCGCCGGCGGGGTCCGCGGCGGGTAGCGCGAAACGCGACTTGGCGGGATCGGCCGCTGGGTCGCCTGCCGCGGCCGGCGTACTGGGAACGCCCGACTCAAACGGTGGCGCCGCGGTCTCGCGACCAGTTACTGGAGGCGCAGCCGCCGCTGGCGGGGTGGCCGCAGGTGGAGGCGCGGTTCCGGATGGATCACCCAATGAGGCCGGCGCCTGCGCGAAGATTGCGCAGATCAATAGCGATGTCGCGTACACGTCATTACTCCATTGGATGCCGAGGCGACGAATAGGCCATGAGTCCGCGTCCAACGACCGCGTTTCCGGGGCGTCCGGCGGTCGCTCCTCGCCCGTTGACGATTTAGGACTCAACAATCAATCGCCAGTTCCTACTCTCCGGCGATACTACCAGCGTGACCGCTGCGCACTCCGCCGTCAACTCCTGGCGCTCTGGGCGCAGGCCGGATCCGGCCAACCGGCGTTGACCGCGACGGAGCGCCGTCAGAGAATTAGAGAAGGCGTGTGCTTGGCTCCGATCGCCTGGCGGGAAGACTGCCGGAAACGTTCGCCCAATATCGCCAAATTGCCCTGCGTGTGCGCCCCAGCGCAAACCATGCTCGCGCTCGTTCGTCGTCGTCCTCAAACGCCCCGCCTGCCGGATTGCCATGTCCACGCTTGTCGACAAAATTCTCGGTTCGGACATTCCGTACATCACCTACGCGGTGCCGTTCTTCTTTTTGTTGATCGGCGTCGAGTTCGTGGCGGGCTTAGTGCAGCGCAAGCAGCTCTATCGACTGAACGATTCGATCAACGATCTCAGCTGCGGCGTCATCGATCAGATTGTTGGCATCTTTCTGCAAAGCCTGCTGTTTGCCGGATACCTGTTTCTGTTCGAGCACGCTCGGCTGCTAAACATTCAGGAAGCGCCCGCCGGGGTCAAATGGATAGCGGCCGGCGCGCTGGTGTTGGGCGTTGATTTCTGTTTCTACTGGTTTCACCGGACTGCGCACGAATACGCGGCGCCCTGGGCGACGCACGTCGTCCATCATCAGAGCGAAGAGTACAACCTGACCGTGGCCCTGCGGCAGAGTGCCTTCGAGAGTTGCTTTGCCTGGATCTTCTACTTGCCGCTGGCGGTGCTGGGTTTTCCACCCGGCTGGTACCTGGCGATGTCCGCCCTGAACCTGCTCTATCAGTTCTGGATTCACACCGAGGCCATCGGCCGGCTCGGTCCGTTGGAGCTGGTGATGAACACCCCTTCGCATCACCGCGTTCATCACGCGCGCAATCTAAAGTATCTCGATAAGAACTACGCCGGCATGTTCATCATCTGGGACCGGATGTTTGGCACGTTTCAGGTCGAAGAAGAACAGCCCGTCTATGGCATTACCAAGCCACTGGGGAGCCTTAACCCGCTCTGGGCCAACCTGCATTATTGGGCCGAACTGGCTGAGGACGCCTGGCGCGCCCCGCGCTGGCAAGACAAGTTCAAGATCTGGTTCATGCCGCTCGGTTGGACACCTCCAGGACTCCCAGAGCGGCCGCGCGCGCAAGAGATCACCCGCGCGCAGCAGGTGAAGTACAACCCTCAACTGCGGACAGGGCTTAGTCTCTACGTCCTGTCGCAGTTCGTGCTGGTGCTGGGATTGGCCGTGACTGTGTTGACGATGGGAGACGAAAAGCAGCCGCTCCGCGTGATCGCCGGCCCGGCCGCGCTCGTTCTCTGGTCGCTTGCCAATTTAGGTGGACTATTGGAGCGCAAGAGCTGGGCACGCAAAGCGGAGTTCGTGCGAATCTGCGCGATCCCACTGGTAGCGTACGCCTGGTTCGGCACGGCTTGGGCGCCGCTGGCTGGGGCGATTGCTTATGCGGTCATCAGTGCCGCCTGGCTGCTGGCGTATGGCGACCATCGCGCGATCGATAACACGGCGCAACCGGCCGCGAGTCACGGCGCGGACGCTCACCGCAGCCATGTTTTGCATCCGCACGAAGACGTTTCGCATGCGCTCGATGGCCACGCGAATGGGAACCGGCAATCGTCCGGCGCCCATCCGGCGCAACCGCGACCCACGCACGAAGCGCGGCCCACGGCCGCGGATTGATCGCGTCGGCGGCAATGCCTCACGCCTTACTTCCCTTGGAAGTTGGGCTTGCGCTTCTGCAAGAACGCCATGACCCCTTCGGGGAAGTCTTCTGTCTCGGCCAGTTGCTGCTGGACCGTGGCCTCGCGGGCGAGCGCGTCTTCCATCGTGGCGGAACCCAGGTTGGCGCGGATCGCCGCTTTGGACTGCGCGATCGACAGGGGCGCCTTTTCCGCGAGCGCGGCGGCGAACTCTTGCACCTTGCCCTCGAACTCGGCCTCGGGGTAGACGTAGTTCGCCAGGCCCCAGGCTTCGGCCTTGTCGGCCGACACGCGGCAACCGGTCATCGCCATCTCCAGCGCGCGGCCACTACCGACCAGGCGCGAGAGCGTGAACGATCCGCCACCGTCCGGCATCAATGCAATGTTCACAAAGATCTCGGCAAAAAACGCCCTGTCGCTGATCAACCGCATATCGGCGGCCAAGGCGATATCGCAACCAATACCTGCCGAGGCCCCATCGACCGCCGCGATCACCGGCAAGGACGAATTGGTCATCGCCAGCACCAGCGGGTGATAATGATTGGCCAGAATATCGCGGACACTGACGTTTTCGCCCAGTCGCGCGGACGCGGCCTTGAGATCGGCGCCGGAGCAAAACGCGCCTCCCTTGCCCGCCAATACGATGACGCGCGCCCCTTCGCCGGGCGCCTTTTCGACTTCTTCACGCAAGAGATCGGCGACTTCCGGCGTCAGCGCGTTCCTGACTTGCGGGCGATTGAACCAGATCCATTTCACTCCACCCCGGCGCTCGGCCAAAACTTCTTGCGATTGTGCTGTCGTGGACATGAATGAAATCTCCCCGAAGTGCGTGATTGGGCGAATGCGTTTTTTGATTCCGCGAGTGCGAGCGGCGCAATGGACGACAGGCGTCCCTACCAGGGCGGAGCCGCTTCAGCGACTGCATTCTTGCCGAGCGAATTCGCGCGGTCAACGGCCGAGCCCGGCGCGAATCCACGCGATCACCACTTCCGCCTCGCCGGCTTGCAGGCAGAACGGATCGACCGACAGCCATCCGCTGCGAGCGTCCCCCGTGGACAGATAGACCGGCGGAGTCCCCTGCTCCAACCACTCGGCTAGTTGCACGGCGTTCCGCCGGGCGTCCGACCCAAGTTCGATTCGCGCCACCGGCCACAGCTCCGCGCGCTCGCGCAGTGTGACGCGCGCGCCGGCCAGGTCGGTCAATCCGGCGACGACCTGTTGAGCAATTGCCGCCAGCTTGGCCTGCTCCGCTTCTTCGTCACGCGATAGAAATCGCTCGAGCGCCACCAACAGCCCGACGATCTCTTCCTTGCCAACCTTCATCGATCGGCCAATGCCGTGGTTTGGCACGCCGCGCCGCGCGATTGCGGCGTCGATCAAATCGAGCGGCGGGTTCCATAGCTCCGGTAGAAAGTCGAGATCCCACATTTGCAGCGCAGCCGAGGCGATCAAAGCCCGTCGCCCGCACAAGATGCCACTCGCTTGCGGACCGCGAATCCCCTTGCCACCGCTAAACGCCACCAGATCTGCCCCGTCGGCAATAAATCTCTTTAAGTTCCGCGTAGGGGGAAGCGCGGCCGAAGCGTCGACAATCAGCGGCAGATGATGTTCGTGGGCGACCGCAGCCACTTCGCGCAGATCGAGCGGCGAGAATCCGACCGAATACGCCACCGCCACCGTGCGTTCGGTAATCGCAGCGGCGATCTCCCATGGTTGCGGGTCGCGCGTCCGTTCCGCCAGACCCACTTCGACCAGTCGAGCGCCGGCGGCGCGGAGCGCGTGGTCGTAACCATTGCGATGCGAACGAGGGATCACGATCTCGTTGGGCATGCCGGTGGTGTCGGGCAGAAGATCCATCCGGTCGAAACGATCGCCCGCCAGGCAAGCGGCGGCGGCCAACGTAAGCGAGGCCGCGGCGCCGGCCGTGACGAGTCCCGCCTCGGCGCCGGTGCAATCCGCAATGCGGCGTCCGGCGGCGGCGTGAAGCTCATCCATTCGCACAAAGCTGCGCGACGCGTCTGCCATCGCGGCCAGAACTTCGGCGTCCATGAGCGACCCACCCAGGCGCGTGAGCGTGCCGGCTGCGTTAACGATCTTGGAGACGCCCAACTTGTCGTACGTCACACGTCCTCGCGTTTCTTTGAGTTGTCTTGTTCCCAGACCTGCTTCTTGGCTTTCAAAAGTCGGCTGGTGTAACTTTCTTCGCTGGCAGGAGCCGCGGCCGAAGGCAATGGCGCTGCGAGCGGTCGCGCAACAGGCAGATCAACGGGCGCCGCCGGATGAATCTCAGGATTCGCTGGCGCGGGGGGCGCTTCTTGCGGCGAAAACCGGACCGCTGCCCGGCGCTGCTCGATATCGGCCGCCACGGCTTCTTTGCGACTTCTCAAACGGGCTACGAACTCCGGCGCCGCGGGCGCGGCCGTGCGGCGCAACACGCGATTCTTAAGCGTTACGGCCAAGGGCGGCGCCCAATCAAGATGGATCGACACGCGCCGCAAGAAGATGTCAAAGAAAAACAGACAGGCCGCGCTCAGAACGAAGATATGCCACACATCCTGCGCGCTGGTCGCCTTGGGGAGGTCGCGCCGGAAGCTATCGACCGCCAACAGGTCCGGCATACGTGCGTCGGCGAGCGATCCTTCGATCACCACGCCCGGTTCGCCATGCTTGGGTCGTAGATCGGCGATCGATTCCAACAGCGCGCTATCGGCCTGGCGGTCGGCGAATTCGGCCGAATAGGGGACGTTCACTCCAGTACGAATCTGCCCCAGCCCTGCTCCAGGGTTGAGCATCACAAAATAGCTGCCGGCCTCTTCCACGGAAAAATCTCCCACGTATCTGCCCGGCGCGGCCTGTTCCAGGTGCAATTCGCGCGGTTCGACGTCGGGGCCAATCACGCTCCCTGTGAGATCCAAGAAGTTGAGAAACTCGTCCGCTTGATCGAGCGCGGTGACGAAGACCCGCACCCGGTCCCCTTCCACCTCGGTGGCGACCGTGAACTTGCCGAGATCGCTGACCGGCCGCATCGACCAGCGCACTAACTGACTGAAAAACTTGTCGTACTCTGGCCAGGTGGCCCACTGCTTGGCCCAACGAGCGCCATCGTCGGTCGTAAACGCCACGGCGCGACCGGAACCGTACGTCCAGGTGGCCAGGATGCTGCTGTTGATTTCATCCTCCGGCACGGGCGAGACAATCGCTTGCTCCACCAGCGGATTTTTCTTCAGCGTCGTCCGCACGTAGCCGGTCAGAGGGGGTAGCGGTCCGGTGATACCGCTGGTGATTTCGTGTGGATAGCGCAGCGTTGGTTGAAAGCCCGATTCTTTTTCGTAGATCACGCTCCGCGCGACGCGCATCGCTTCTTTCATGAAGATTCGCGGAATCGCGCGCGGATTGTCGACCTTGTAGAACTTGCCTCCCCCTGCCCTGGCGATCCCTTCCATCAGAGAAATATCCGCGTCGGACCCCACGGCCAGCGCCGTGGTGGTAATGCCCCGTTTGCGATTGGCCGCCGTCAACTGCGCGTAACCATCGCCCGCCGTGTGACCGTCTGTCAGGACGATCATGTGTTTGATGCTGGCCTCTGCCTTGGTCAGCATGCGATACCCTTCCAGCACGCCCGGCATCATGTTGGTGCCGCCGCTAGCGATAATCCGCGCCACGCGCGAGATCGCCTGCTGGCCGTTCCCCACGGTCGACATCGGCACGACCTCGTCCGCGGCGACGTCAAACGTCACCACGCCCACCTTGTCCTGGTCGCCCAGCACCTTGATCGCGGCGATTGCCGCCGCGCGACTGAGCTCGATCTTCTCGCCACTCATGCTGCCGGAATGATCCATCACGATCATCAGCGCGCCGCTCGGGACGACCTTAAGATTCTTCACCTGAAAATCGACAGGCATCGCCTTTTCGATCTCGGTGTTCGTCCAACCGCCGGCGCCAAAACTATTCGGCCCGCCCAGCATGATCAGCCCTGCGCCCATGTACTCGGTATTGCGAACCAGCAACCGGATCTGTTCGTCCGTAAAGTGCGTAATCCGCGCGGCGTCGTCACCGTCGGATCGCGGAACATTAGCCAGAATCACAGTGTCGTACTGCTGCAATTCGGCCAGGTTATTGAACAACTGACTCGTCGGACGGACGGTAACTTCCAGATTGTTAGCCCGCAGGCGATCGACCAGTTGCTGATGCTCGCCGCGGTTCTCCATGCTTTCGATCAGCAGCACCTGACCGCTGCCTCGGACGTGCGTAAACGCCGTGGCGCGGTTGTTCTGACTCATCGCGTCGTCCGCCGGATTGCTGGGGACGAACTGCGCCTCGTACGTGTAGAAGTCTGGGTCGTCAATTTGTTGGCGGACGGTAAACACGCTCTTGCCGGGCGGAAGATCGACCGGTTGGCTGGAGATCTCCACAGGCTGATCCCCCGTGCGCTGCATCACGCGCAGCAGCCCAGCGACGTTGCCCTGGGGGTTGGTATTGTTGACGACCACGCGCAGATCAAACGGCTGCCCCTTGCGGACGTCGGCCGGGATCGAGATCTTATCGACCACGATCTCGCTGCGAGCGCCGTAACGAATGGGAAGCACGTCAATGCCGATCCCGGCCTCAACGGCGCTGCGGGCTTCGACCAGCGCGTCGCCGATGTTCTCATTGCCGTCACTGACCAGCACGATGCGCTTGGCGGCGTCGTGCGGAAAGGCGGCCTCGGCCAGCTTGATGGCCGAGGCGATATTGGTGTATGTCGGATCGATCTGTCCTTCGACCTGACGGCCAAGCTTGATGTTTTCTTCATAGGCGGGCGCCTCGATCACCGGCTCGCGGCCAAAGACGATGGCCCCGGCCATGTCGTGCGGTTGGCGATGATCCTGGATCGCCAGGTTGGCATAGTCGATCATGCCGCCGCGCGCCTGCGGGGGAATGCTCAGCGATTGATCGAGCAAATAGACGACCGCCAGCCGATCCGTCTGCCGGACGAACCGCGGCTCGGCCGCGGCCAGCACGATCAGCAACAGCACCACGCTCCGCAGCAGGCAGATCGCCCCGCGGCGAATTCGCCCCACAGCCAGCAAACTGTTGTGCCCCCAAAGCCAAACCAGCGGAATCATCGCCAGCAAGAACAGCCAGACCGGTTGTTCAAAATGGATTGCGTAAGAAGCCATGCGTAAGCGGCCTGAGTGGCCGCGCTGTCGATGGGAAAAGTCCGGACATGCCCCGCGCGAATCTGTCCACATTATACGCGGCCGAGAATCGCCTCGGCTACGTTGGAAACTGGCCAGGCGGATTTGCGACGTTGGCTAGTGCGGCGCAGGCGCCGTTCGCGGTACACTCAGAAAATGATGTCGCTGATAAGAGGCGAGCCCGATGCTGTCATTCGTTGGGCCGGTCTATTGATTCTTGGCGGATTGCTGCTGGGGGCTGCGTCGGCGTGGCTTAAATTCCCAGGCGTGATTACGGCGGCGTTCGCAATCTCGCTGGGCGCGTCCGGCGGCACGTTGATTCGCTGGCGGACGGAACCCGGGCTTTGGATGATCGCCGGCCTATTCTTGATCCTCTTTAGCTCGATTTATGCGCTCTGCCTGTTTGGGCAAGGCCGAGACTTACTTCGCGGCGCTGGCCGGCCGGATCTCGGCGTTGTGATCGATCTGAGCCTCGGAACAACGCTCCTGGCGAGCACCAATCGTTTCCTGTGGCGGGTTGCAAAAACCAACTGGAAACTTGCGCCAGCGTCAGCGGACGATTCAACGGAACTCTAATGGCCGAACACAAGCATCATGCCCACTCCAACCCGCCGCCGCTGGTATCAGTTTTCGATCAGCACTTGGTTCGTGTTGGTCGCGATCCTGGCGTGGGCGATTAAGTGCGATCCCTGGGTGGTTACATTGTTCGATGAGCCCCGGTTGGGATATTGGGATTTGACAAGAATCCTCTACCCCGCTCTCGCCTTAGTCGCGTTCGTCGGCTGGAAGGTCACGCGGCTAATCATCGAACGTCGCAGCGCGAAAAGAGTAGTACCGCAGAGTTAAGGCACCACCCGTGACAGGCTAGTGCAATCCCCAGTGCGGCCGATTACCATAGAGGCTATGAAAGCAATCAGAATAGCTACTGCAATCGTGTTCCCCATTCTCGCCGTCTGCCTGGGGGTTCTGCTGCCGACGACGATTGAGCCGTCATATCCGACCGCAGCTTGGATTACTCGGTATATCTGCGTCGGTGTCGCCCTGGCAGCGGGCGGTGCGTGGGTGCTATTAAGGATGCGGGGAAAAGTGTTTCCCACACGCCAGGTTACCAGCACCTAGCACCACACTGTTAAGACACTACCCGTTTCCCACTCAACTTGCATTCACCCTCCCGGCGCGGGTAGACTTTAGGCGGAGCTGGTCTCTTTTTCACTCTGCATCTCATCTGCCTGCCGGGAGCCTTCTGATGTTTCGCCTTCGCTCGATCGTTACGGTGCTCGCACTCTTGTGCCTCTCGACCGTGTTGGTGACTCCCGCCTTGGCCCATCCGGGCGACCCAGGGCATGAATTTGTCGACGGGCTGGAACACCCGGTTTTCGGCCTCGACCACCTGCTGGCGATGGTCGCCGTTGGCCTGCTGGCTGTGCGGATCGGCGGGCGGGCCCTGTGGGCGATGCCGGCCGCTTTCCTGGGGAGCATGCTCCTGGGGGGACTCTCAGCCACTGCCGGACTGCAACTTCCCGGCGTTGAGTACGGAATCCTCGCCTCGGTGCTGGTCCTGGGAATGCTGATCGCCGCCACGCGCGCGGCGCCCCTATCGGTCGGCGCCGGACTCGTCGCTCTCTTTGCGTTCTTCCACGGCTACGCCCACGCGGCGGAAATGGTCAGCGGCGGATCGCTCGGCGCCTACGCCGGCGGCTTCCTGCTGTCGACCGCTCTGTTGAATGCAGTAGGCGTGTTGGCCGGACTGGCCCTGTCGCGCGTCTCGGTCGGCCGACTGACCGGTGGCTGGTCGCTGCGGATTGCCGGCGGCGCCATCACAGCCGCTGGCCTGCTATTGATGTTCGGCGCCCTGTAAGAACTGCCAGGGCTTCTCGATCGAACGCTCTGCGTCATTGCGGCGTAACTGTTTAGCGGATCAGCGCCGCGTACAGGTTGTGGATGAATGAGGCGTTGTCGTTTTGCAGGTAGTGCATCGCGCCCCCCATTCGCGAGTAGCTTTTGCAGAATCGCAGGTAATACGCCGGGTTGGTCTTGGGAGGTTCTCCCTGGGTCCAGTCCCAGCCGCCGCCGTCTTGCAGATCCACGACAAAGATCGTGTGATCGTGGACAATCTGGCGACCGCTCTGGAGCCGCAAGTTGTTGACGCAGCTAACGGCCTTTTCGTAGACCTGCGGGCCCATGATCGCCGAGCCGACCGATAGCGTCACGCCGCCGTCGAGCTGTTCGACCGATCCGCCAAACAGCTTGAAGTCCAGCTCGCCACCCCGCCCAATGGCCGATCCGCTGAAGACCGGGTGATTGGCAATAATGTCGTAGCCAATGCCCGGATGAACGGTGACCGGCACGCGGTGGCGATAGGCCTCGCCCAGGATCGAAGCGCGCTTCCAGCGATGCTCGACCACGGTGCGGCCGGCGGGCCAGCCTTGCTCGCGCATCGCCTTGAGTAAATCCGCACGGGCGGCGGTTAGCGGGTGGGCCGGTTCGGCCGAGATCGCCGCCGCCAGGCTCTCCGTGGTCGGTAGCGTCACGCCGTCCTCGTGAATCAGTCGGCCGAGCGAACAGCCATAGCCCAGGCCATCCAAGGCGCCGGCCATCAGCGCGCGGTGGATGTTGGTCGAGGTTTCATGCCAGGTTCCAAACGTGCCGCTGGCGACGTTCATCTCGACGCTTTCGGTCGAGGCGCCAAACCAGGCGTACTCCCAGTCGTGGATCGTGCCGGCGCCGTTGGTGGCCAGGTGCGTCAGCCAGCCGCGTTCCATCATCCGCGAAAGAATCTGCGCCGCGCCATTCCGCAACAGGTGGGCGCCGTAGATCAACATCACGGCCGCGTCTTGCTGGCGCGCGGTTTTGATCTTTTGAGCGCACGCTTCAATCAGGGCCAGGTTCTGCGCGGAGCAAGCCGGCGGCGCGGTGTCTGGGTCGATCAGGATAGCGTCGGCCGTCGTCAGGTTCTTGCGCTCGGCCAGCGGCAGGACCTTTAACCGGCTCAGATCGAGTGGCACAACGCTCATCGGATCTCCACGGGTGGCTACAACTATCGCTAAGCGCCGGCGACTTCGACCGAGCGGCCGCGATCGGCGTCCAACCAGTCTATCGCCGCGGCGTCCGACTCTGAAGGCCCGCCTCGCGCGGGCCCGCGACTAGCAACCCCGCGCAACGCCGCTTGCGGCGCGCCGGACAATCGGCGACATTTTCCACTGAAGTTGATCCCCCGGATTTCTGCAGGAGTTCACCAGAGTGCTCGCCGGACATATTACCGCTCGCGGCAAGATTGAATTGGTCGATATCCCCGAAGCAACGCTCGAAGGGGAGCCCGGACAGATCTTGTTCGAGCCGCACCTGGGCTGCCTTTGTGGGTCGGACTTGCCCCACTTTGATTCCCGCCACACAACCTATCCGCAGCCCGTCGGCTATTCGCTGCACGAGATGATTGGCGTGGTGGCCGACACAACCGGCAGCCGGTTCAAGGTTGGCGACCGTGTGCTGGCGGTTCCAGTCCAGCAGCGTGGCCTGTACGAGCGGTACGCATTGGACGAAAACCGAGCCATCCCGCTCGACGCGCGCAAGCCGCCGGAGCAAGCGCTGCTGGCCCAGCCGCTGGGGACAGTGATCTTCTCGCTGAAAAAGTTGCCCCCCGTGATCGACCTGGTGGTGGCCGTAGTAGGTCAGGGTCCAATCGGGCAGATGTTTAACGTCTGCCTGCGAAATCTGGGGGCGCGAGAAATCATTGCCATCGACCGGCTGGAATCCCGCCTCGCTTTGAGCGAGCAGATGGGCGCCACGGCCGTAATCAATACCACGCAACAAGACCCGGTTGAGACGATCCGCAAAATCAACGGCGGGGCGCTGGCCGACATTGTGATCGAAGCCGTGGGACATGACGACCTGGCACTAGGGCAGTGCATTGATTTGTGCGCCAAGTACGGCCGGATCTTGTCGTTTGGCGTTCCGCCCGATCAGGTCGACGCGCTGCGGTGGCGCGAATTGTTCTATCGCAACATCACCGTCCATACGAGCGTCGATCCTGATTTCACCAAGGATTTTCCGCTGGCCATGCGCTGGATCAGCGAGGGACGCGTTGATCTCTCGAAGTTGCTCACCCATCGCTTTCCGCTGGCGCAAATCCAGACGGCGTTTGAGACGTTCCGCGATCGCAAAGAAGGCGCCCAAAAGGTGCTCGTCGATTTTCCCCGGGCACACTAGGCGCCGCCGCTCGATTACCAGTGCGCGCATGAAGGAGAACAGAACGCAATGGCAGACAACAAAAAGACTCCCGGCCCGGCGACTGTGACGATGGTCGAAGACGGGGCCGCCACCGGGCGGGTACGCGAGATTTACGACGACATCAAAGCGACGAAGAAAATCGACTTCGTGCCGAACCTGTGGAAGACACTGGCCACGCATCCGCCGCTGCTGGATCAGATCTGGAACCGACTGAAAGTCACCATGGCGCCGGGCCGGTTGGACCCGCTGACCAAGGAAATGATCGCCCTGGCGGTTTCGGCCACCAACGGCTGCGCGTACTGCGTCAACTCCCACACCGCCGCCGTGAAGAAGCTAGGGCTCGACGACGAGGGTTTGGGGGAGCTGATGGCCGTGGTGGCGATGTTCAACTCGACCAATGCCCTGGCAGACGGCTACCAGGTGGAACCGGACATTTTGCCCTGAGCGGCCTGGAACTCGCAGGGCCTGGCTTAGCAGCCTGTTGATTTTCTCGACAGGCTGCGACCTCACATGGATGTGAGGACAAAATAGCGACGTAAGTCGTTATTTTGCGAGCCTCGCGAAGCTTTGCTTTGCGCCGGGCGAGGTTGA
>Ga0105047_10004139_pt1 | contig 25378 bp, 26 predicted proteins | sample MAT04_FD_78384 | JGI IMG/M metagenome (GOLD analysis project Ga0105047, IMG submission 78384) | Freshwater microbial communities from Lake Fryxell liftoff mats and glacier meltwater in Antarctica - MAT-04 (megahit assembly) | ecosystem: Environmental > Aquatic > Freshwater > Ice > Liftoff...
GGCTCCACTTCTCGAGTTCGTCACGCTCTTGGTTCGGCAGTGCAATCGTGGAAGCCACTCTCATGTGGCGAGACTAACACAGTATCCCTATACGACGCAATCTGTATGGCGGACTACACTAGCTCGGCAATCTGGCGGTAGCGATCGATATTGGCTTTGGGAATGGGGAGGACGAAGCCGTCAACGTAATGAGACATGCTGTTTTGGCGGGTTGGTTTGGTGTTCGTCTTGGTAATTGATTCACACTCCGGCGGCTAGCTCTTCTCCCATCGCTTGCCGCGCGCGCTGCATGGTCGGGAAAACTGCGGCGACGGGACGGACCTCGACGGCGGTGCCGCATTCGAGCATCAGGAACTGCTGCGCAATCGCGACCGCGTCATCAAAACTCGCGGCTTCGATCAGCAAATACCCGCCGACGGCATCCTTCGATTCGGCAAACGGCCCATCCACCACGAGGCGGCCCTTCCTGCCGGAGACGATGCGCGCTTCATCCATCAGCGGCTGCCCGCCTTTGATCGTGCCTTCCGCGGTGAGCCTCTCAAACCACGCGGCTAAACGGGGCATGGTGTCTTGCAGGGCGGCCGGGGAAAGGGAGCGGTCCCAATCGGTGCCGCGGAAATGGAGGAGATATTCAGAGGTGGCGTTGGTTGTGCTCATTTTTGGCGAATCGGTGGAGGCCGAAGGGCGGTGCTTTCAAAGAGACGACGAACGGCCGGGAGCGCTCAGGACAGCAATCCCCACATTTTTGGAAAACCCCGGCTGACCGCTGGGAAGCCGTGCCGGATTCGCCGGCGACGCTAGAGCGACGACGCCTGCGGATCGATCAGAAATTTCCGGATCAAACTAGTCAGCGATTGCGGCTCCGCGCGCAGGTCAAACGGGACGATGCCGACGCTGGCGGCGATTTCCTGCACCCGAGGATCGGGCGATCCATGGCCGGCTCGTGCGTCGAGCACCGCGTCGGTGGATCGTCCACTGCCGGCCAGCAGAATCATCTTCCGTCCCTGACGGACGTTGGCCAGCATCTCATGGAGCGTGATTTGGCCGCCACCGGCGAAGACGGCGATCGAAGGACACGCGCGACTCCATTCCGCGCACAACTCATACATTGTAGCTGTTTCGTCGCCCCATTCGGCACCCTCGACCAACACGAAGTGGGTATGATGCGGCTCCAGGTCCGTATCTCCGCCGCCACCCCCGGGCCACTTCACCAGCGTCTCCGGGACCACTCCCACCACGGGGGCGGGCGGGTTGCCCCATTTCCCGATCCCCTCTCCGAACAAGGAAAAGATGCCCGCGTCGGTGCCGCCCGTCAGCACCGTCACCGATTCCTCCACGGCGAGTCGGGCCAGGCCCTCTACGATCAGAGATTGCAATCGCCCGGCCAGCTCTTCGTCCAGTTTCGCGGTCCCGCCATTCAGGCAGATCAACCCTCGCGGCCGGGGAACATTCATCCGCTCCATGATCTGGCTGGCCGGCGCGCCCTGCGGGACATGCACGGCCTCGGCCAGCCGGCCGCCCGGAAAGCGGATGGTTTCTATCTTCATCATGCGCGCGGGTGGCGGGTAGTTAGTTTGACGTTATCGCCCGGCGCCAGCGACTAATGGCGAAAGGCTCCCCGGCAGCGCGCAGCGCGCGGTTCAAATCGGAAGAAATTCAGCGCTTCGCCTTCCTGGCGGGCTTGGCGGATTTCGCGGGGGCATTCAAAGCAGGCGTGCCTTTTTTGCGAGCCGCCCAGCGGGCCTTCATGGATGCCGCCAGGCGCGCGCGCCCTTCCGCCGTCAATCCGCCCTTCTTCGTTTCCACCTTGGCCGCCTTCGGTGCAGCGGGCGCCGGCGTGGCGGCCGCCTTCCCCTCCTTGATCTTCGCCCACCGCTCCTTTTGTGCTGCGACGATGCGGGCCCGCGCTTCCGGCGACATGGTGCGCTTCTTCTTTGCCGGCTTGGCCGCAGCGGTCGTCTTCACCGGCGCGGTCGCTGTCACCTGCCCCGCTCCACCCAGGACAACTTTCAATTCAGCCTCCAAGTTGGCGATTTGTTCGGTGATTAGAATGGCGCGTTGAAGCTGCTCGACGGAAGGAGTGGTATTGGACATATACGAAGATTACTGCCGCATCGGAGGGCAGGGGTCAACTCTCTCCAGCAGGCTATTCCTATTGCTCCCGACGCCGGGACTCTTACTATCCATCCCATGCCTACCCCAAAAAAAGCCCCCGCCAAAGCTCCAGCCCGCAAACCCAACGCCGCGCTGATGAAGCCCGTCCAGCCCGATGAGGCGCTGGCCAAGATCGTCGGCTCGAACCCCATCCCCCGCGGCGAGCTGACCAAGAAGCTCTGGGATTACATCAAGAAGAACAAACTGCAGGACGAGAAGAAGCGCACGCAGATCAATGCCGACGAGGCGCTCGAGGTCGTCTTCGGCGGCAAGAAGAGCGTGACCATGTTCGAGATGACCAAGCTGGTCTCCGGACATGTGAAGGCGTAGCTGATCGAGGCTGCCACGCCCTCCCGAATCAGGCGCGATCGACGAAGCCGCTCTTCGGCGGGAGCAGGAACAAGATCCGCGGCCTGACCGCCGAGAAGTTGCTGGAGGTTGTGCCCGGTGACGACGTTCGATCCGTCAGCACGGCAGGCGGGTAGCAAACGATCACGCTCCAACATCCCCGACGAGTACGCGTTTATGGACGGAGACCTCCTCGCCGTGTTGCAATGCGGCCTGCCGTCCACATCACTGCCCGACCAGCACTGACGCCTGTTCAGCGCGTCTTTCTGTCGTCGAGATTATCGAGCGGCTTCTCCAACCACCAAGCTTTGAGCATCGTGCCCCAGGCCTAGCACTCCCGGATTATGAAGGCGCACGAATCCTTCCGGAGCCCGGGCGTTCCCAATGACTGCTCCCCCGCGCGGCGGTGATCACCCGAGATGATCGCTAACGCCCTTTCGCTTTGGCGGTTGTTTCTTTAAACGGTTTCCCTCCCCCCATGCCGCCTTCGAATTACCAAATGTTCGCCAGTCCCGGCCTGCGTCGCCGCGAATGGCTGCGTGTCGGTGGACTGAGCTTGCTGGGACTTTCACTCTCCCGGTTATCCGGTCTCTCCGCAAAAGCCGGGCCGGTCCTGGCTCCGAAGACTGCCAGCTTCGGGCGCGCAAAATCCTGCATCCTGCTTTTCCTCGCGGGTGGGCCGCCGCAGCACGAGACCTTCGATCCGAAGGCGGAGGCACCGCTCGAGATTCGCGGGACGTTCCGCCCGATCCCGACCAGCGTACCGGGGATGCACTTTTGCGAGACGCTCCCGCACACCGCCCTCGTGGCCGATCACCTCGCGGTGATCCGCTCGATGACGACCGACATCAACTCGCACTCGACGAGCGGAGCGTTCATGCTCACCGGCTACGTGCCGCAGACCAAGGCGGAGAATGTTCCGGCCGGTCCGCAGGATTGGCCGAGCATAGCGTCGGCGGTCGCCGCGCTCCAGCCCAGCACGCGCTCGCCGCTTTCCTCGGTGGTGCTCCCGGAGACTATCGCCAACGACGGCAATATCGTCTGGCCCGGCCAGAACGGCGGGTTCATGGGACCGACCTGGCATCCGATGTTGATGAAGTGCGACCCCACCGCGCAGCCGATGAGCATCGAGGGTCTGAGTCTCGCCGACGGCGTGACCAACGTGCGCCTTTCCGAACGCTTCAATCTCCTCAACCAACTGGACGCCCATTTTCGCGAGGGCGTGCAAAGCGGTGCCGTCGCCGAACTCGGGCACATGCATCAAAAGGCCTTCGACGTCCTGCACTCCGAAAGGAGCCGGCGCGCCTTCGAACTCGAGCTCGAGTCGCCGGCCCTGCGCGACAACTATGGGCGGCACAAATTCGGCCAGAGTGTGCTGCTCGCGCGCCGGCTCGTGGAAGCCGGTGTCCGTCTCGTGCAAGTGAATTGGCCGCGTGAAGGCAAAACCGAAGTCGCCGGCAGCCCGCTCTGGGATACGCACAAGAACAACGCCGGCCGCGTGCGCGACGTGTTGTGCCCGCAGTTCGATCGCACGTTCGCGACACTCATCGCTGATCTCCAAACGCGCGGTCTGCTCGATGAAACGCTGGTCGTCGTGATGGGAGAATTCGGACGCACACCGAAGATCAATGCCGCCGGCGGCCGTGACCACTGGGGCTCCTGCTTTTCCGTCGCCCTCGCCGGGGCCGGCATCGGTGGCGGGCAAATCATCGGGTCCAGCGATCGTCTCGGCGCCTTCCCCTCGTCGCGCCCGGTCACGCCACCCGATCTGGCCGCAACGATCTTTCACCTGCTCGGCCTCGACCCCGCGAGCGAATTCATGGATCCGGCGAGCCGTCCGCGACGACTCACCGACAACGGCCAGCCGCTCCGCGAACTCATCGGCGCCTGATCCTTTGGAGCGATCGCCGAAAGTGGTTTTCGCTTCGTCGCTCGGCGGAAAAAATCGCCGTCCAGCCGGGTGTCATCCTGAGCGGAGCGGAGGTGGGAAAATGGGCGGAGCGCAGTCGAAGAACCCCGTGCGCCTGGCTCGGACTCACGGGGTCCTTCGACTCCGTTCCTCCCCACCTTCGCCCACGAGGAACTCCGCTCAGGATGACCGCGCCGTTTTTCGGAAAATTCTTCGGCAGATTCTTTAGATCAGCCCTTTGATCGGCTCCCCGCCGGTCACTGCATCGAGGACGTTCTTCGGCACGCCTTCCAGCAGCCGCACCTCACCGATGTCGAGCAGCGTGTGCATGATCGTCGCCATCAGGTCGCGTGTCGTCACCACATCCGCCGCGGGCTCGCCGCCCGTCTTCGAGGATTGCCCGATCACCTGGCCCATCTTCAAGCCGCCGCCGTAGAGCATCAGCGGCGCTAGGTTTCCCCAGTGGTCGCGTCCGCCGTTCTTGTTGATCACCGGCGAGCGGCCCATCTCGCCGCAGCAGACGAGCAGGATCTTTTCGCTCAGGCCGCGGGCCTCGATGTCCTCAATGAACGTCGCCACCGCGTGATCGAATGGCGTCCCGACGTAGCCCATTCCTTCGGTCATCGTCGCGTTGTTCACGTCGGCATGCATGTCCCACACGAAGCTCGTCGTCACCGTCACAAATCCGCAGCCGCGCTCGCACAGCCGCCGCGCCATGAGCAGCAGCTTCCCGAGAGTCGCGGAGTGGTCGGCGTAATGCGGATGATTCTTCCACTTTTTGCTGATCCGATCCGGCGGCACGAGCGCCGCGGTGTCGTAGCGCTCGATGAGCCGCTGGTCTTCGCGCGAAAGGTCGAATGCATCGGACAGCCCGCCGAGCAGCGTGTCGAACGCCTGCTGCTGGATCGCACCCATGCCTTCGGCCGTGCCGGTCTGATCGAAGCGCCGCCGCCACTGATCCACTGCCGCGAGCAGTCCGCGCCGGTCGTTCAAGCGCTCCTGCGGCAGGTGCAACTTCAGGTCGTCTTGCAGGCCTCCGCCCGCGCCGGGCACGATCGGCGCGTAGCCTGGGCCGACTTCACCGCCGCTCGCGAGATCTCCGAAATTCTTGATCGCCGCGCCCGCCTGGGCGCTGACCGAGCGGGGAAAGAGCGCGATGTTCGTCGGCATCGTAGTTGCGGGGTTCACAGCGCCGGCGATGCGCGCGTAGAGCGAACCCATATTCGCCTTCAGCGTGTCGCGGCCGACGACCGGCTTGACGTCATGGTTCGCATCGCCGGTGACGAACGAACGCACGACGGTGAACTTGTCCGCCAGGCGCGCGAGCTTTGGAAAAGTGGAGCCAAACGTCACGCCGGGGATCGCCGTCTTGATCTCACCCGTCACGCTCCGAATCGTGGATGGCGCGTCCATCTTCGGGTCGAACGTCTCGAACTGCGACGGCCCGCCGTGCATGAAAAGAAAGATCACCGACTTGTCGCGGACCGGCAGTTTCTTCGCGCTCGCCGCCGCCTGCACGGCGAGCAGATCGCTCAGCTTCAGCCCACCGAGCCCGAGACCGCCGATGCGCAGGAAGTCGCGGCGCCGCATCGCCGCACCGATCCGGCTATGGTCATGGAGGGTCAGCATCGTTCGGGGGAGTTGCGGTCAGTTTTTCGTCACTGCGCTTTTCAGCGGCGGGAAGGAGGTGAGCGCTTTGCCGTCCGCGACGTTCCAGACGCGCAGCACGCTGTCCTGTCCACCGGCCACGACGACCTTTCCGTCCGCGCTCACGGCGGCGGATTGCATGAAGTCGGCGACCTCGGGAAAGGCCCGGACTTCTTTCCCGTCGAGCGTAACGAGGCGGACTTTGTTGTCGCCGGAACTGGTTACGAGGTTCGCGCTCACGCCCACGAAACGCACCGCGGTCACTTCCTTTTCATAACCTTCGATGTTCTTCTTCCGGTCGCCGGTCGTCGCGTCCCAAACCTTCACGATGTTGTCCGCGCCGGCCGTGGCGAGCGTGCGGCCATCGGCGCTCCAGCTCACGCCGAGCACGTGATGCGTGTGGCCTTCGAAGCTGCGCACGATCCTGCCCGTGGCGAGTTCGATCACGCGCGCCATCTTATCGCCCGCCCCGCTCACCAGCGTTTTTCCATCCGGGGAAAATTCGAGACTGAAGACCGCGTCTGAGTGGACCTTTGGAAAATCGCGCACGAGCTGTCCATCGGCCACCGACCACAGCTTGATCTCGCCGCCGCGCGAAGGCTCGCCGCTGCCGGTCGCGAGTTGCTGGCCGTCGCGGCTGAAGGCGAGGGCATTCACGCGATCGGTGAGTGGCGAGCCGACATCGCCGGTGCCGATGGTGCGCGCGAGTTTCCACTCGGGAGTGAGTTTCCAACTGAGCGAAGCGCCGTCGGTCGCCGTGGAAATGAGCGCGCCGTCGGGCGCGAAGACGAGCGCGGTGATCGCCGCGGCATGCCCGGTAAAAACGTCGATCGCCGCGCCGGTTTCCGCGACCCAGGTTTGGACGAGCCGATCGTCGCCCGCCGTGGCCAGCGTGGCGCCATCGGCCGAAAAGACCGCCGCGCGGATCGGCTGCTCGGCCGCCGTCGCGGCCGTGCGTTCGGCCTTTACTGCATCGTCCGCTGCTTTCCGTGCCGCCTCGGCCGTTTCCATCGCGCCCTTCGCCGTCGCAATATCCGCCACGGTCTTCTGCTCTTCCGTCTTTGCGAGCTGGAGTTCGGTTTCCGCGACACTCTTCGCGGTTACAGCTTTCGTCGCCGCCGTCTCGGCATCGGCCACTTGCTTGGCCGCCGGCTCGATTTTGCCGGCCGCCTGCTTGAGCTGCGCTTCGCGCTGGTCGCGCTCTTTCTTCGCCTTCGCCGCCTCCTGCTGCGCGGTCGCTGCGTCGGCAGTCAGCTTGTCCGCATCCGCCGCCGCGCCTTTAACCGCCTCCGCTGCTGCTGCGGAGAGCTTCGTCGCCCGATCCGCGGTTTCCTGCGCTGGCGCGTCTGCCTTTTTCAACTCCACCTCCGCCGTCGCCAGTGCCTGATCGGCCACGGTCTTCGCCGTCTTCACGTCCGCCAGCGTCTTTTGCTTCGCAACGATTTCCTGCTCCTTCGTTCCAATGGCTTCGGCTGACTTCTTCACGCGCTCGGAGGCCGCAACCGCCGCTTTTTCCGCGGCCTGAACGGCTTCTTTCCGAAACGCCACCGTGCCCGTCGCGACCTGCAACGCTCGGTCGCGTTCCTCAATCCGTTCTTTGGCGAATCGATTCCCGCGCAACTCAGCGATCACCTTGCCGTCCGCGCCGAACAGCTTCGCGATGTTTCCTTCGATGGTCACCGACCGCTTCCCGTCGTCCCGCGTGATCTTGCCCGCAGCGACCGCGCCCGATGCGACGGGCGGCGGCACCGATTTGCCTTCGACCTTCACGCGCTGCCAGAGCTTCACCTCGCGATAAGCCGCGGAGGCCATGAGGGTGCCGTCGGGACTGAAGGAGAGCGCGTTCACCTGGTCGCGGTGCGCCGTTTCGGTGGCGACGAGGCGGCCCGTCGGGACGTGGTAGATGAAGATGCGATTCGCGCGCGCGCACGCCGCGAATTGCCCGTCCCCCGACATCGCCACCGCGAAGATCGCGCCGAGGTTTTCCGGCAGTGGCTGCCAGTTCACGATCCGCTCGCGTTTCGGCGAGGCGACGGCGCCCTGATCGATCCAGAGCTTGAGCAGCCCGAGCTGTTCCGGCGTGAGGTTCTTCGCCTTCGCCTTGTTGTCGCGGGGCGGCATCGCGACATCGTCGTCGAGATGCGCGGCGGCCTGGAGGAGGAGACTTTCGAGGCTCTTCTTTGGCACGATCGCCGGGCCGCTCTCGCCACCCTTGAGCATCAGCGCAGGCGTCTCGAGATTCAGCCCTCCCTTGGTGGTCGTCTGGCAATGGCACGACAGGCAGTTGTCGCTCAGGAAAGGCATGACCTCGCGATCAAAGTCCACCGGTGCCGGGCGCGTCACGTCCGCGATCGGGATCGGCGCCTTGGCGGCAAAGGCGGCGGTGCTGGCGAGGAGGAAAGCGAGAGTCGTGCGGGCGAAAGTCATCGGCGTGATTATTTGGGTGGTGCGGGCAGGACGGCGATGCGGATCGGCGCGGAGTAGATCGTGGTGATCACGTCCTTGCCGCGGAATTTGCCCTTGGTTTGCGCGGTGAAATGAATGGTGTGTTCGCCCGGCGGCAGCTTCGCGACGGCGAGGTCGATCGTGGCCGTCGCAGCGTCGGCATTCGCGGCGAGGTCGATTTCCTCCGCCGGGTCGATCTCCGGCACCCCGGCCGCCTTCAGCTTGAGCGCCTCCTTGAATTCTCCGCGGCGGGTGACCTTCAGCGGAATCTCGATCTTCCCGCCCGCGGCAATCTCCCAGCGTTTGTCCTCCGGCGTCGCGATGCTGATGGGGGCAGGCTCCGCGGCACTCACGGCCAGTGCGATGTCGCGGGTGAGCCGCGGTTGCGCGGCGATCGTGCTCGCATCCGTCACCGTCCACCGCACGGCGCCGCCGCGCGCTTCCCGCGTCACTTCGACGTCGCCGATTTTCGTTTTGCCGGTGATGCGGATCGCGCCCGCCCAGCGCTCCGGCTTCTCGCAACTGGTGATCAGGATCACGCCTTCATCGGCGCCCGCCGCGATCCGCGTGGGCAGCGACGTGACGCCCGTCGGCAGCCCTTCGACATGGAGATCGATGGCGCCGGCAAAGCCATCGCCGCGCAGCGCGATCACCTTGATCGCAGTCGTGCCATCGGCGCGGACGAGCGCGGCGCGCGGGATTCCGCTGCGGTCGTCCTTTTTCTCCGGTGGAGACTCGGCGATGACGACGAGGTGAAAATCGGGCACCGCCTTGCGGATCGCGAGCCGATAGACATTTCGCGGATCCTTGCGCGCGCTGCCGAAGAGATCGCGCAGCGTCAGCCGGTAGGTGCCGTCCGCCTTCGCCTCGAAGCGCACGACGGGATCGTTGCTCGCCGTGCTGAAACGCACGCCTCCAGCGCTGGTTTCGGAAGCGTAGGCCTCTTGCACGTCGGCGGGGTCGCGCTGGATGAGCAGGAAGGGATTGGTCGGCAGGTCGAGGCGCTGCGAGATGACTTCGATCCACCACACGTCGCCCTTCTTCGCGTCGAAGGCGAAAGTGTCGATGTCCCCCGCGGGGAAAAACTGACCGGCGATTTCGCAGGGCGGCGTGAGCTTCTGGACTTGCGCGGGCGTGTTGTTCGGCTCCTGCTCGGCGACCACGGGCTCGGCGGTGAAGCCGATGAAGACCGGATTCGAAACGGGCGGAGATTTGAGCCGGAAGTTGAAGCCGTCGAGCGCCGCGGCGGCGGGATTGGCCAGTCCGTCGGCCCGCGAGTCCGGCACGGCGGGGAGGTCGATTTCCAGGTCGAGCTTGTCGAGCGGTTTGCCGTCGTGGCCGGTGCGGTTTGCGGACGCGCCGCCGGGGAGATTGCGGCCGTAGAGCGTGAATTTGCTTTTCGCACCCGGCTTGCCGCAGGGCGGGAAGACGAAGTCGATGCGCGGGCCGGTGGTCAACGTGAGGCGGTAGAAGTGTTCGGCGGTGCCGGCGAAGGTGAGATCGTTCAGCCGGAGCAGATAGCTGCCGGCGGCGGGGACGGTGAAGTCGAGCAGGCCGCCGCGGCGGCTGGTCTCGAGCTCGCGCCCGGCGGCGTCGAGCACGGTGAGCACGGGCGAAAAACGCGAGTCGAGTTCCGGAGCTTCACAGGCGATGAGCAGCCGCTGGCCACGCTTCGCCGTGAACTTGAACCAGTCCGCCTGCGCCGCCGTGGCTGTGCCGGAGATCGTCGAGTCGATCGGCAGCTCGATCGCGGCCCCGGCTTTGGTGTTCGCGCCGGAGTCCACGAGTTGCGGCAGGTCGCTGACCACGAAGGCGCGTGGGTTGGAGATGCCGCGCAGGCCGGAGACGCGGGCGTCGTAGATGCCGGGCGGGACGTCGGGCGCGATCTTAACGATGAAGCGTTTATTTTTCGGTTCGGCGGTGATGCCGGGATGGGAGAAGTGCAGCGTCTTCGCGTCGTCGAGTTCGGCACCGGCGATCGCGGCGTCCACTTCGGTGCCGGTTTGGCCACCCGGCGGGAAGATGGAGTCGAGGCGGATGGATGGAAGGTCGGCGGCGAAGCTTCGCACGACGAGGAAAGCGGCGATGGTCGCGCCAAGAATGGGGGAGCGGCGAAGGGCCATCCGCTTTAGTGGTTGAACAGGAATTCCTTCGTGTTCAGCACAGCCCAGAGGATGTCCTCGTAGCCTTGCCGCTTCGCTTTCGCCGCGTCGAGGGGCTGGCCATCGGCCGCCTTGCGCGGTTTGTCGAGATGCGCTTTGGCGAGCACGAGTTCGCTGGGTTCGGGCGGGCGGGCGTAGGCGACGAGATAAAGCTCGCGGAGTTTGTCGTCGTCGCTGCGCGGGTCGGCGGCGAGCTTGGCGGCAGCGCCGGTGTCGGAGGCGAGTTTTTCCTGGATGTCTTTGGCGTTCAGGAGGTGCAGCGCCTGGGCGAGGCTGGCTTCCTGGGTGCGTTCGCATTCGCAGGCGCTCGACGATTCCGGGCGGCCGAAGACGGTGAGGAAATAGGAGCCGGCGTTGAAGCTGTTATCGGGCAGCGCCATGGCCCGCGTATCGGCTGGCAGCCCGGCGAAGCTGCTCGACGTGCGCGTCACTCCATTCAGCGAATCGAAGAGCACTTCGGCGGTCAGCCGCTTCGCGTAGTAGCGGGAGAAGTTCTGCCGATCGGCCTTGTTGTAATTGTTCGGCAGGGCGCTGAGCTGATAGGTCTGCGAGCGTGTGATGTCGCGGACCAGCGCCTTCAGGTCGTAGCCGCTGGCGATGAAATTCTGCGCGAGTGCGTCGAGCAGCTCGGGGTTCGACGGCGGGTTCGTCTCGCGCATGTCGTCCTCGGGCTCGACGATGCCGCGGTTGAAGAAGTGCTTCCAATAGCGGTTCACCAAAGTGCGGGCGAAGAACGGGTTGGCGCGATTGCTCATCCAGTCGGCAAGCGCGGCGCGCGGGTCGTCGTCGGGCGCGATCTCCATCGGGCCGGTGATCAAGGCGGCGGGCTTCACCGGGGACTTCGTCTTTTTGTTCAGCGCCGTGGCGATGCCACGGCGATGGAAGATGGCTTCGTTCTCCTTCGGACCGAGCACCTTCCGCCCCATCTGGGTGAAGAACGCGGAGAAGCTGTAGTAGTCGTTCTGGCTCCACTTCTCGAAGGGATGATGGTGGCACTGCGCGCACTGCATGCGCACGCCGAGGAAGAGCTGCGCGGTGTCCTCGAGTTGCGCCTGCGGCTCCTTGACCTGCCGATACCACGCGACCGCGGGGTTTTCGGCGACGTCGCCGGTGGCGGCGAGCACGTCGCGCACGATTTCATTGTAGGGACGATTGGCCCGCAGGCTGTCGCGCAGCCAGCCGTGGAAGGCGAAGGTGGCCGGCGCGTCGGTCGGCTTGGTGCGTTTGTTGCGCAGCAGCGCGCTCCATTTATTGGCAAAGGTGTCGGCGTATTCGGGGCTGTCGAGCAGGGCGTCGATGAGCTTGTCCCGCTTGGCCGGATCGGTCCCGGCGAGGAAGCGGCTTGTCTCTTCGAGCGTCGGGAGGCGGCCGGCGATGTCGATACTCACGCGGCGGATGAAGGTCGCGTCGTCGGCCGGATCGCTGGGCGGCATGCCCATCGCCTTGAGCTTCGCGAAGACCTGCCCGTCGATGTAGTTCCGCGCGGGCGGAAGATTTTCGACGATCGCCCCGAGCGGCACGGTCGCGCGGAAGGTCGAGACCTTGCCTTGATAACGGACCATGATCGCGACGTCGCCGGGCTGATCGAACAACTTCACGCGGCCATTTTCGTCGGCCTCGGCCATGCTCTTTTCGTTCGGTTCGTAAAGCGCGCTGCGGGTCACGTCCTGCACCGAGCCGTCGGTGTAACGCGCGAGCACCACGAGCTGCTGATCGCCGCCCAGCGCCATGACCCGCTGCGCGGGGAGCACCTCGATGCGTTCGACTTTCGGATCGGTCGGCTGGCCCACCGGCAGGCCCTGCGCGATCCAGCGCGCGAGCAGCGCGTAATCGTCCGACTTCGGTTCGAGGCGTTTGCCGCCGCCATGCGGCGAGACGTTGATGGCTTTGAGCAGGAGCAGGCTGTTCTCCGGCGCGGCGGGGAAGACGCGGCGGCCCCGCGCTTCCTTGACGATGTGCTCGTAATCCTCGTCCGGCTCGAAGCCGAGCAGCGAGAGCTTGAAACCATTTTGTCCGCTGGCCTTGCCGTGGCAGCCGCCGGCGTTGCAACCGGCCTTGGTGAAGACGGGGACGATCTGGTTGGCGAAGTTGATCGGCTGCGTGCTGCCCGCGCCTTCCACTTTCACGGGAAAAGTGGCGCGCAGGCCGTCCGCCTCGGCGGTGATGGTGGCCGCGCCATCCGAGACGGGCGTGAGAATGCCGCCGGCGTCCACTTTCACGATGCCGGCAGGCGCGGCGGTGTAACGGACGCGATGAGTGAAGTCGCGCAGCAGGCCGTCGCTGAGCTGGGCGGTGACGAGCAATTGCTGGCGCGCGTCCTGGCCGCGCAACGTGAGTTCCGGCTGGCCGGTCGCTTCGATCTGGAGGCTCACCGGGGCCGCAAGTGCGGTGGCCGCGAACGTGAGCACCGCGGCGAGAAGTGCAGGGATTTGTTTCATCGGATCAATGGTGGCCGTGGGTTAGGCAAATTGTGCGAGCAGCGGTTATCCTTCCTCACGGAGACTGGAGGGGCGGCCCAGCAGGTCGGTGGCTTCGAGTTCGGTGATCCCGCGCGCGGTGGCCGCGTGGCCCGACAACCCGCGATGCGGACCCGCCAAGCCGCTCGCGGAAGCGGTGAGGAAGGCTCGCCGATTCATGTTCGGGGGAAACAGGAACGGATTCATGGGAAGACGGACGGAGCGCCGTCAGATCAATTCTTTCATCGGCGCACAGCCCGGTGGGACGAGGTACTGCGGGCGGCCGGTGAGATCGTCGAGCGTGGTCCTGGCCACATCGATGCCGAGGCGCTGGTAGAGCGTGGCGAAGACTTCCCCGAAGCGCACCGGGCGCTCAGTCGCTTCGCCGCCGAGCCGATCCGTGGCGCCGATGACCTGCCCGTGCGGCATGCCGCCGCCCGCGAGGAGCGCGCAGGAAACGCGCGGCCAGTGGTCGCGCCCGGCGTCCTTGTTGATCGTCGGCGTGCGGCCAAATTCGCCCCACACCACGACCGACACATCCTTTTCCAGCCCGCGCTCATGCAGGTCCGTGATCAGCGCGGTGAGGCCCTGGTCGAGCAGCGGCAGGTCCTGCCGGAGTGCATCGAAATTTTTCCCGTGATGATCCCAGCGGCTGAACGCCACCGTCACGCAGCGCGCGCCGGCTTCCACCAGGCGCCGGGCGGCGAGGAAGTGCTCCATCAGCTTCGGCCCGCCGTCGTCGCGATTCTTGGCGTCGCCCTTGCCGTAGCGCTCGGCGATGCGCGGATCCTCCTTGGTCACATCGAGCGCGGCGAGCAATTTGCTCGAGGTGAGCACGCCAAAGGCCTGCTGGTTAAAGGCGTCGAGCCCTTCCATGAGCCCGGTCGCGTCCACGTCGCGACGAAACTGATCGAAGCCCGTGAGCAGCGCCTTGCGATCGGCGAGCCGGTCGAGGGTCACGCCGCTGAGCGTCATGTCGTCGAGGCCGCTGCCTTTATTCGGTTGAAAGGGGGCATGCTTCACCCCGAGGAAGCCGGGCTCGCCGCAGCGCGCCCATTCCATGTGACCCATCTTCGGCGCCAGCCCGACAAACGACGGCACCGCCGGATCAAGGCCACCCTGCAACTTCGCCACCGTGGACCCAAACGACGGCCAGCCTCCCGGCGGCTGCTGACTAAACGGGCGCCCCGTCAGGCATTGAAAAGCATCGTGCCGACCGTCGCAATCGCTCATCGAGCGGATGAGCGTGCATTTGTCCATCATCCGCGCGAGCCGCGGCAGATGCTCGGTGATCTGGATGCCGGGGACGTTGGTGGAGATGGGGCTGAACTCGCCGCGGATCTCCGACGGCGCGTCCATCTTGAGATCGAAGATGTCCTGATGCGAAGGCCCGCCCGGCAGGAAGATCATGATCACCGCCTTGTGCGAGCGCCCCACACCCGACAGCGCCTCGGCACGCAGGACCGAGGGCAAACTGAGTCCACCCAAGGCCAGCCCCCCGATGCGCAGGAAGTCGCGCCGCGAGACCCCGTCACAAAAGCGTGCGTTTCTGCTGCCGAAGATGGTGAGCATATCTGTGGTTCCTGGTTGGGAGTGGCGTTTCGCGGCGGACCGACAGCGCCAGGCGCTGCGGATCATCGCTTTAGTTCACGAACGGGAAGACCTTGGCCGAACCACTTTCTTAGCGTCCGACGCAACGCGGCCCAGTCGATGGATTCACCTCGTCTTTGCGTCCCGGCGTTTTCTCCCTTGCGGAAGCTAGTGCGGACGGGGAATTCCGCAGGTGAGGGAAAGGTAGTTTCCGATGTCTTCCGGCTCATCGAGGAACTGAAGGTCGCCAAATTTCTTAAACGGAAGAGTGGCCGCTGTATCGACGATCGGGCGATCGATCACCAGGACCGGACACGATTGATATTCGGCCCCTAACAAAGAGACGATCTCGGGCCGCGGCTTGGAGAACGCGACCCGGCGCACCTCAATCTGCAACGTCAACTGCGGATAGAGGTGAAGCAGCCCCTCGAAGATGGTGCAGTATGGACAATAGTAGGGCGCACCTTCCCCATCGCTAAATCCGGGGGTCAGCAGAAACAGGACGTCTTTCATCAGGTCGCCAAACTCACCGGGTGCTCCCCTGGCGACAAGAGGTATCCGCTCCTGGTTCCGCGCTGGTCAGGCACTCGAGGCAGGGCCCGAAGGAATGGAGCGATGCCTTCGTGGCGAAATATCGGGCACAATAAGGTGACCCATTTTCTCGCTTTGCAGCGCAAGGTTCCACACGATCCGCCGACTCGTCGGTTCATCACTTCTGCTTCCCAAACTCTCTCGCCATGAAAACGCTTCCTCTCCTCCTCGCTCTTTCGATCCTTCCGTGCGCGGCACTCCTCGCCGCCGATGAAAGGCCCTCGAACGACGGATTCACCACGATCTTCGACGGCCAGTCGCTGAAGGGCTGGCATGTGAGCACGAAGTCCGGCCACAGCCGCACCAGTGGCGGCACATCCGGCGGCCGGTGGGAGGTGAAGGACGGCGCCATCACCGGGACGCAGGAGCCGCCGAAGAATGGCGGGCTGCTGTTGACTGATGACTTGATTGGCGAGTTCGAAGTCATCGTGGACATGAACAACGACTTCGGCCCCGACAGCGGGCTCTTCCTGCGCAGCACCGAAGAAGGAAAGTGTTACCAGGCGCTCGTCGATTTCCACGGCGGCGGCAGCCTCATGGGCATCTATGGCGAGGGACTCGGCGGCAAACCGCATTTGCGGTTCTTCAGCTTTGGGGCCACGCCGGACGCGATCACGCTCCACCCCGACCGCACCCCGAGTCCGGTGCCAGTCGATGCCGAGGGCTGGAAAAAGCTGTGGAAGGTCGGGCAATGGAATGAACTGCGCGCACGAATCACCGGGGGCGACAAGCCGACGATCACCACCTGGATCAATGGCGTGAAAATCATGGAGTGGACCGAGACCGAGGCGCGGCTGCCGGTGAAGGGTGCGATCGGTTTGCAAGTCCACGGCGGCGGCAAACCGGAGGACTACGACGGCAAATTCGTCCGCTACCGGAATGTGCGGGTGAAGAAGCTGGGCGCAGATGCGGCGGCAAAGTAAGGCGCCGATGGAGAGCGAACGAGCAACGGCTGGCGCGGCTTTCACGTTGATCGAACTGCTCGTGGTCATCGCGATCATGGCCGTGCTGATCGGCATCGCCCTCCCGGTGCTCGGGCGGGTGCGGGCATCCGCCAACCGCTCGACTTGTCTCAGCAATCTCCGCCAACTCCACGCCCTGCTCGCGGCCTACGCGGCGGATCACGAGGGCGAAGTGCCCATCGGATATCGTCTCGGGAGAAAACAATTCAACACCATGCTCCACGCCGCGCCGGATGATTTTCCGATGCTCGGCCGGCTCTGGAGCGAGGGCTACGTGAAAGACGCGAAAGCCTTCTATTGCCCGTCGGAGACGGCGCCGGGCCAGGCGTTCAACACCAGCGTCAACCCGTGGCCGCCCGCCGTCGGGGCGACCACGCAAGGCGGCTACGCCGGCAACCCGCTGGTCGATTGGAGCAGCCCGGATCTGCGGCTGCCGCGACTCAGCGAACTCTCCGGCCTGCCCTTGCTCGCCGATGGCTGCGGTCTGCCGGATCGGGTCGATTCGCGCCATCGCCAGGGGGTGAACGTGCTCTACGCCAACGGCTCCGCGCGCTGGGTGCGGCGCGCCGTTTTCGACGAGCCGCTGAAGCGCAACAGCGGGATGAGCGCGGCCAACAACGCGGCGCAGGACGCCCTCTGGCAGGCGCTCGCGCAGCCCGATGCGGTCGCGAAGTGATGATGTTTCCCGCGCGGTCATCGTAAGCGGAGTTCCGGTGGGCGCACGTGGGGCGGAACGAAGTCGAAGAACCGAGCGCAGCGAGACAGCCGTGGACGGAGGCGGGGCCATCCCGGGCGTCCGAGCCAGGCGCGCGGGGTCCTTCGACTGCGCTCAGGATGGCGGCCGCTTTTATCCGGGAATCATTTTGGGCAATCGCCCCCGGCATCCGCGGAGATTCCTTGAGAGTTTCTCCGCGAGCCCCTTCACTCCCTTCCATGAACCCGCGCTTCCTCCTCCCGATCATCGCCGTTTCGTTCGTTGCGCCGCTCCTCTCCGCGGCGGAACTAGCGCTCCCAAAGAAACCGGATTTTCAGATCTTCATCCTCGCCGGCCAGTCGAACATGGCCGGGCGCGGCAAGGTGGACGAAGAAAGCAAACAAGCTCAGCCCCGCGTCTTCGCGCTAAACAAGGAGAGTCAATGGCAGCCCGCGGTCGATCCGTTGCATTGGGACAAGACCTCCGCGGGAACCGGCATCGGCAAGCCCTTCGGCGAAATTATTGCGGCACGGTTTCCCGGCATCAGCGTCGGCCTCGTGCCCACCGCCTGCGGCGGCTCGCCCATCTCCACGTGGGCGCCGGGACAGTCTTTCGCGCAGACCAAAAGCAATCCCTGGGATGACTGCATCGCGCGCACCCAGCGGGCGATGCAGGATGGGACGGTGAAAGCGATCCTCTGGCATCAGGGCGAAAGCGACTCCAATCCCCAGGCGGCGGGGGAACACGAGAAAAAGCTGGAGGACCTTATCACTCGTTTCCGCACCGAGCTGAATGCGCCCGAACTGCCCTTCATCATCGGCCAGTTGGGCCGCTTCCCGGCCAAGCCCTGGGATGCCAACCGGGAGGCGGTCGATGCGGCCCATCAGGCGGTCGCGAAGAAGATGAAGAACGTCCGATTTGTCCCGGCGGAAGGAATGAATTCCGTCGGTGACAATCTGCACTTCGACACGCCGTCGTTGCGCGCCTTCGCCAAGGGTTATGCGGACGCGTATCTGCAAATCGTCGGCGCCGCGAAACCGTAAACCCGTCCGCTCACCTGCCGGCGCAGACCGGCGATTATGCCCCATGATCTCCCCCCGATCTTCCCTGCGCAACGCGAGTGCGCCGCGGCCATGGCTGCAAGTGCGCATCGCCGGGCGTTCGACCAATCGCGCGGGCCTCGGCGCGCAGGTTCGCGTCTATCGGAAAGGCAAACTCGGCGACGCCGCGAGTCTGCTCGGCTTTCAGGAAATCGGCACCGGGTTCGGTTCCGCGAGCGGCCAGCCCGCGGTCGCGCATTTCGGGCTCGGCGAGGTGGGGGAAGTGGACTTGCGAATCCGTCTGCCGGATGGGAAGACGGTCGATCGGGCGGGCGTAAAGGCCGGACAACTCTGCACCCTTGAGCAACCATGAAAACAACGATCCTCCTTTCCCTGACCCTGGCGCTCTCCACCGCCGCGCTGCCCGCCCAGAAGCCGACGCCCGCGGCCCAGGCTGAAGTCAGCTATCCGCCCAAGCTTCCCGAAGGGCGCGAGTTGGTGACCGACAGCTCCCCCGATTTTCTAAAACCGATCGGGCCATTATCGGAAGGTGTATCCGTCGCCAGGACGCCGCCGACCGTCGATTTTCTCTACTACCCCGGCCAGGATTATCCGGGCAATCCGTGGTCGGTCTGGGGGAATGGCTCGGCGATCGGCGGGAAGTATTTCTCGGCGATTGGCGACCACAAGGCGCCGGCGGGCAACGCATTCGTCTATGAGTACGACGCGGCCACCAAGAAACTGCGCCGCCTCATGGATACGCGCAGCCTGCTGGCCCTGCCCGCGGGGCACTATGCGCCGGGAAAGATTCACAGCCGGGTCGATCTCGGCTCGGATGGCTGGCTCTATTTCTCCACGCACCGCGGATCGACGCGCGTGACGACCGACCAGTATTTCTACCAAGGCGACTGGGTCCTGCGGTGCCATCCGGCCACGGGCGCCTCGGAGATCGTGATGCACGCGCCCGTGGCCAAGCACTGTATCCCGACGAGCGTGCTCGATCCACAGCGGCTCATCTTCTACGGCGGGACCGCGCCCGGCACCGGCGGCGACGAGGAAGGCATTCAGTTCTTCGCCTGCGACGTGCGCACCAAAAAATTGATTTACTCCGGCGGCAACGGTCCGGCCCGCTGCATCGCCCTCGCGAAATCGACCGGGCGCGTCTATTTCACACCCGGCAAGAGCGAAGGGCTGGTGCGCTTCGACCCGGCCAAAGGCGGCGCGCCGGAGCCGATCGACACCGCGCTCAGCATGCGCGCAGCGACCGCCGAGACGCCGCAGGGAATCATCTACGCCGTCTCCAGCGGGCAGGCGGGGAAGGAAGCGCTGCTTTATGCGTTCCACACGCGCACCGAAAAGGTCGAGCCGCTCGGCCCCGCGGGCGTCGCCTCGCAGCAATACATCACCTCGATCGAGGCCGATCCCACCGGCCGCTTTCTTTATTACCTCCCCGGCGCGCATGGCGGGGCGGATCGCGACGGCACCGCGGTCGTGCAATTCGACACGCAAACGAAGCGCCGCAAAGTCATCGCCTTTCTGCACCCATTCTATCAGGAGCACTACGGCTGTGCGCTGAAGGGCACCTACAGCGCCGCGCTCGATCCCGCCGGGGACAAGCTCTACGTGACCTGGAACGCCAACCGCGGGTCCCGCGCCTGGGATACCTGCGCGCTGACCATCATTCACATCCCGGAGTCCGAACGCTCCGCGCGCTAACCTCGGCACCTGCACATCGCTATGAAACACCTGCTCATTCTTTTGGCCGCCCTCTCCGCCGCGCGCGCTCTCGCGGCCGAGACGCCCAATGTCGTCATCATTTTCACCGACGATCAGGGCTACGCCGACGTCGGGGTGTTCGGCGCGAAAGGCTTCACCACGCCAAATCTCGACCGCATGGCGCGCGAAGGCCGTCGCTTCACGGACTTCCACGCCGCGCAACCGGTCTGCTCGGCATCGCGCGCGGCCCTGCTCACGGGCTGCTATCCAAATCGTATCGGCATTCACGGCGCGCTCGGGCCGGGCTCGAAAACGGGGCTCAGTGATCAGGAAACGACCATCGCCGAACTGGCCCGGCAACGCGGCTACGCCACGGCCGCGCTCGGCAAGTGGCACCTCGGCGACGCCCCGGAATTCCTGCCGACCCGCCACGGCTTCGACGAATACTATGGCATTCCGTACTCCGGCGACATGTGGCCGTTTCATCCCGAAGGACCTGCTGGCCGGTTCCCGCCGCTCCCGCTCATCGAAGGCGCGGCGCGCATCAAGGTCGGTCTCACCCCCGAAGACCAGGAGCTACTTACGACCCAGTATGCCGAACGCGCGGTGAAATTCATCGAGCAGAACAAAGCGAAACCGTTCTTCCTCTACGTCGCTCCGAACCAGCCGCATGTGCCGCTCTTCGTCAGCTCCAGGTTCAAAGGCAAGTCCGAGGCCGGGCTGTACGGCGACGTGATCATGGAGATCGACTGGGCGGTGGGAGAGATTCTCGGGGCGTTGAAAAAGAACGGTCTCGATGAAAAGACCCTCGTTATCTTCAGCTCCGACAACGGGCCGTGGCTCAGCTACGGCAACCACGGCGGTTCCGCCGGACCGCTGCGCGCCGGCAAGGGCACGAGTTTCGAGGGTGGCCATCGCGCGGCGTTCATCGCGCGCTGGCCGGGGAAAATTCCGGCGGACACCGTCTGCGACACCCCCGCGATGACCATCGACTTGCTGCCGACTGTCGCCCGGCTCATCGGCGCAAAATTGCCCGGGCAGAAGATCGACGGGCTCGACATCTGGCCGCTCTTCAGCGGCGAACCCGCAGCGAAGAATCCGCACGCCGCCTACTTCCACTATTACAAACAGAACGAACTCCAGGCCATCCGCAGCGGCGATTGGAAACTCGTCTTCGCGCACGACTCCCGCACCATGCAAGGACAGGTGCCGGGCCAGGATGGAATCCCCGGCAAGTATCGCAACGAGAAGATCGCGCCAGCGCTCTACCATCTCCGCGAAGACCTCGCCGAAGCGAAGAACGTCGCGGCTGCGAACCCGGAAATCGTCCAGCGCCTCGAAGCACTCGCTGAACAAGCCCGCGCGGATCTCGGCGACGCGTTGACCCAACGCGCTGCGACGCATGCTCGCGCCGCCGGACGGCTCGAGCCGGCACCATAATCATTCGTCCTCCCGGACGATTTCCGCAGCGCGTTTGCCTTCCTTTTTCGGTCGGGACCGTTCGTCGCCGTCGGTCTCGATATCTGGCCCGCGGCGGAAGGCGATGCGCATCCCGGCCGCGCTCGCCGCCGCGTGGGCGCCGCCGAAATAACCGGTGTTCCGGCCCAGCCCGGCATTGAGCGATCGAGCGTATCGACGAGCGCGTTCAACTTCTGCCGCTTCTCGTCGGCAAAGAGCGGAGGCGTCACGCTTTGCTCCGGTTGCAATCCCTGCAAGGTGAGGCCGACGAGCAACGGCGCGGGCCGGTGCACCGGGCGCCGCTCCCAGAGCGCGTCGAGAATGTGGGGGAACTCGATCGTGTCCGGCGTCTTCTGAAAGCTGATCGCGTCGCGCCAGCGCTCGCCTTTCACGTATTTGGTGGAGAGCGAGAGGCGGTTCGCGAAGTGATGAATCTTGCGCAGGCGCATCGCCGCTTTTTGCAACAGCCGATGCAGGATCGCGCGCGCGTCCACGTCGTTGCGAAGCCGCGGGGCGAGGACCTTGGAATGGCCGATCGTGCGGTTCTCGCCGTGATGCCAGCGCACATTTTCCCCGCGCAGCGCACGACCCAATGGGCCAAACTCGACCCTGCTCCCACCCCGCCCACGGCACCTTCACTGCCGGTGGACGCGCCTCCTACGGCCGCGACGTGAGCGGCGACAAACTCCCCCCACCTCAAGAGCGCTGCCGACGTCATCGACCACGCCGGCAACATCGGCCCCGGCGAAACCGCGCGCCGCGCCGCCGAAGGCCCGACTAGCATCGCCATGGCCCTGCCCAGCGCCGTCGAAGTCACCGCCGTTTACCAGCTCGTCCAACCGCAACACGACGCCAGCCAGAACGCCCGGGCCTTCACCGACCAGCAGCAGAATGAACTCGGCGTCCTCTACCCCGAAGCCCAGCGCCTCGCCGTGCAGCTCTGCAACACCGTCGAATACCAACTCGAAAACGACGAGGCAGCCAAACGATCTTCTTCAAGGAAGGCGTGGCGGAGTTTCTCAACTTGCAAGCCCTCGGCAACGAAGCGAAAGCCTATCAAGTCCGGCAGGTCCGTGACCTCATCATCCAATACCAACTCGAAATCGACTGATGCGCTACGAACTCGTCATTTATTGGAGCAAAGCCGACGGAGCCTTTGTCGTCGAAGTCCCCGAACTCGCTGGCTGCATGGCCGACGGCGCGACCTACGAGGAAGCCGTGGCCAACCCGCAGGTCGTCATCGCGGAGTGGGTCGAGACGGCAAAGTCCCTCGGGCGCCCGATCCCGGGAGCCGCGCGGGAAGCTGGCTTTTGCGTGAGCGAAGCGGAATTGCCCGCGCCCAAATTTTAGACTGGGGATCGAAGCGTTCCTCTCGTGCCCGAGCTCCTGCTTCGTACTTCGGCAGTCGATCGGCTATTTAAAGCATTCAAGCGTCCGGGTTCTCGGCAAACAATCGCAAGGACGGAAGGTCCATACCCACTACTTCATCCACGATGCCGAGCCAGTAGGAATCTGCCGCCGCAAGCTGGTACTCGCCCTGTTGCAACAGACGACAGAGGGCCACAACGAAATACCAGAGTGGCTCAACGATTGGCTTCACCTGCTTCTTCAGCCAAACAGCTGCATCCGTCGGCTTATCCTTCTCCATTTCACTGTATTGGCGCAGTCCCGAGTCATCCAGCAGAAGACTCCCAAGTTCCGAAATGTGAGCATCCAAATCGTTTCGATGCGGACCGAACATGTAATCGGTAAACTGCGTGAAATCAGTGACCACGTCGTGGATTCCGCCGTCGCTTAAGTTCCATTTATCTGCATCCGGTCGTTGAAGCTCGTAATCGAGGATGTGCTTGAGGATTTTTGCTTCGGTTTCTCGTAGCGGCTCTTTTTCAGGAGTCTCTCCGAGTTGATCGAATACGTAATGGCTTAGTTCTTCGAGTCGTTGTTGAAGAAAATATGCCTGCCTCGGCAGGTTCTGAGCCCCAGCATTGTTCGCAAGGCGGTCGTAAAGCGCGAAGGCAAAGCACTCTATATCGGACATGTCCCGTTTCAGGTCGTCTTTCAGATCCGCACGTATTTTGGGAAATTCTTGGCGCAAATTGGCGAAGTGAAAAACGATCCTGCGGAAAGTCTTTCGAGCGAGTCGGAGCGCAAAGGCATCGTTACTCCGCTGTAGTGAGTCGGCGATTAATGCCGCTTTCTCACTCGTTAGGTCTTCGCTGGCCTGACGTGTCCCGTGACAGTGAATAATAGCCGCAGGATATGCGATGGCGTAATCACCCAAAGCTAGGAGATCCGCAGCGGCGCTACCCGCGTAATTCGTAACCACCGTTATTACTCGACAGGTCTTGCCGTCCTGAGTCGGCGCCTTCAGATCGGGCGTTTATCTCCTCTGCGTACCACGTCGAGCCACCCGGACTGTGGATATAAACAGTGATAGGTTCGAAACTTTCTCCCCTCAACCGGGTGATTTCCGGCAAAACGCGATAAACATTCTGCTCGTCAATTCTGCCCAAAACGTAAACCGCACGCTGCGGGTTCTCGCGATATTGCGGTGCGGGTCGGGCCACGACTACCTCTTCCGTGCGACTTCGCGACGCTGCTTCGCCACCTCCACAAGTTCGCTCAGCGTGCTATCAATAGGACGAGGGTTGCGACCAAACACTTTCGCGTAATAGGCGCGAATATCTCCATTGTGGCGCAACCTCGCATTTAACAGGATCCGAGCGATCTCCGAGCGCTCGGAATCTTCCGTTGTAGAGGGAATCGAGGGAAAGTCCATCTGATGCACATTCATGCCTACCGTGTAGTGGAGCATACCGAATCGTGCCAGCGCAAAGAGTGTATTACGTCCCCTCATGCCCAAGCTCCAGCTTTGGCACACACCCGTCAGCGAAGCTCCTGCTTCGGGGCCCGGCAGGCGAAGCAGAGCTTCGGGGCAAAGAGCGTTAGAGCGCCCCATCACGAGCGCGGGCAATGCGGCTTTGCGCTCGGTGGCGGGCTGTTGTTGAGTCCGGGATGCGCCCTCTTCTCTTGGCCTTGCTCGCCGCGCTTTTTGCCGGGTCGGCGGTGGCGGAAATCGCGCCCTTTTACTACGAGCGCATGCAAAAGGACGCTGCCGAGGCGCTCGCCGTCGAGGTGCTGAACGTGGACCAGACGGTAAAGACGACCAGCGAGGGCACCTTCACTGCGCTCACGGTGAAGGCGCGCGTGCGGCAGGTCGAGCGCTCGGCTTCCGGCGTGAAGCCGGGCGATGTGTTCACGATCATCTACAGCGTGGCGGAGCACACGGCCGCGCGGGCCGGGGATGGGAAGTCCGCCCATTTTGCAAAAGGGTGAGTCCGTGATGGCCTACCTGCAAAGAGAGGAGAAGGGCGAGCGCTTCGAACTGGCGGCGCACGGGCGCAGTTTTGCCCCGCCGCCGTTGTCCACCCCTCCACCACCGGCGCGATGAGACATCACCTGCTCTATGAGGGTGTCCCGAAACTCGTTCGTGTATGCATATCCAGCGAATTGGGTCTCAATCTTCCAGCAATGGGCCGTCCGATTGGTTCACCGGCACGGTGCGCATCGATCCTCTTTTCGGGGTTCACGAGCCCGCCCGGGCCTCAACGGCCAGCGTGACGTTTGAGCCGGGCGCCCGCACCGCGTGGCACACGCATTCCCTCGGCCAGACGCTCATCGTCACCGCTGGGGCCGGCCGGGTGCAGCGCGAAGACGGGCCGATCGAGGAGATTCATCCCGGAGATGTCGTCTGGTTTGAGGCGGGCGAAAAGCATTGGCACGGCGCGGCGCCGACCACGTCCGTCACCCACATCGCCATCGCGGAGTCCCTCGATGGCAAGGTCGTGGACTGGATGGAGCACGTGAGCGACGAGCAGTATCGAAAGCGATCTTGGGGAAGCGCGGTTGTTCGCGGGGCTGGCGTGGGGGCGGTTTCGCGCTAAGGTGCGCGACGCATGTTTCCCGCCCTCGCCACTCGCATCCTCCGCACGACTGATCCGCGGTTACTCGCGAAGTTCGCGTGGAATTTCGGCGTGAAGGGGATGCTCTCGGTGGAGCGCTTCAAGCATCGGATCAAGCGCGGGGAATACTTTCCGCCGTTCCTTTACCTCTCGATCCTCAGCTCCTGCAATCTGCGCTGCCAGGGGTGTTGGGTGGATGTCGAGGCGGAGCGGAAGGAGATCGATCTGGAGACGCTGACCCGCA
>Ga0105047_10004140_pt1 | contig 25370 bp, 22 predicted proteins | sample MAT04_FD_78384 | JGI IMG/M metagenome (GOLD analysis project Ga0105047, IMG submission 78384) | Freshwater microbial communities from Lake Fryxell liftoff mats and glacier meltwater in Antarctica - MAT-04 (megahit assembly) | ecosystem: Environmental > Aquatic > Freshwater > Ice > Liftoff...
ACTCTGCGAGCGGGGTCTGAGTGGGGGTTGAAGCCAGGGCGAGAATCAGGTTCGAATGGGAACTCACCTGGCTATCTCGCTGCGCCCTTTAGGGTTCGATGATTTTGCGGCGTCTGGGGCGTCCGCGGCGTCCGCGGCGTCTGGGGCGTCTTCGGCATCAGTGGCGTCAGTGGCGTCGGTGGCGTCCGTCAGATGCTGAACGCCGGCACCCCGTCGGCTCCGGCAGGCGCGTCCGACCGCCCCGCACTGCCCGGCCAATTGGCCACCAACGTCATGCACTTCGCCCGCGTGCTGCGCCAGGCCGGCCTGCCGCTGGCGACCGAACGCATTCAACTCGCGCTGACCGCCTTGCAGGTGGCGGGGTTGGAGTCCAGACAGGACTTCCACGACACCCTGGCGGCGTGTTTCATCGACCGCGTCGAACACCAGGAACTCTTCGACCAGGCCTTCGCCATCTTCTGGCGCGATCCCGACCTGGCCGGCCGCATGATGGCCATGCTGCTGCCGCGGGTACAGGCCAAGACCGAGAAGAACGCGCTGCCTGAAAACCGCCGTTTAGGCGAGGCGCTGTTTCCGCACATTCCGGGCGCGCCGTTGCCACCTCCGCCGGAAAAGATCGAGGTCGATGCGGCCCTGACCTGGAACGACCGCGAGCTGCTGCAGAAGGCTGACTTCGACACCATGACGGCCGACGAATGGCGGGCCGCGCAGCGCCTGCTGCGGCAGATCGCCTTGCTGTTCGAACCCGTGGCCACCCGCCGCAGCGAACGCGCCCCGCGGGCTGGCAGACCCGACGGCCGCGCCACGTTGCAAGCCATGGCGCGGCACGGCGGTGAACTGTGGGACATGCGCTGGCGCCAGCCGCGTGAACAGCCCGCGCCGCTGGTGGTGCTGGCCGACATCAGCGGCAGCATGAGCCGTTACAGCCGCATGCTGCTGCACTTCACGCATGCGATCGGCCATGCCGATGCGCGGGTGGAGAGTTTTGTCTTCGGCACGCGCCTGACACGCACCACCCGCGCCTTGCGCCAGCGTGACCCCGACGTGGCCGTGGCCCGCGTCGTGCGAGAAGTGCAAGACTGGAGCGGCGGCACCCGCATCAGCGCCTGCCTGCAGGACTTCAACCGCCATTGGGCGCGGCGCGTGGCCGGTGGCCGCTGCACGGTGCTGCTGATCAGCGACGGCTTGGAACACGGCACGCCGAACGACCCGCGCTGCGAACAGCTGCGCTTTGAGATGGAGCGGCTGCACAAGAGCTGCCGGCGTCTGATCTGGCTGAATCCTTTGTTGCGCTTTGAGCTGTTTCAGCCACGTGCCGCCGGCATCAAGGCCATGCTGCCGAATGTGGACTTGTTTCTACCGGCGCATAACCTGGAAAGTCTGCGGGCTTTGGCGGGAGTATTGGCCGGGCGTGGTGCTCAGTCGGGCCGCTTTTAGCGGGCTTCGCGTTGGCTGCGCATGGCCCGCGCCTCCAGGTACGACTTGGCATCATCCCAAGCCACCGTCTTGCCCGTGAGCAGCAACCTGGACCATCGGCGGTCTGCCACCTCGTGAAAGGCCGCGTCCACTTCAGACTGCGCCACCGCCTGCGCCACGGCATCCAGAATGAAGGCGTGCGCTGTTTTGCCAGCCCGTTTAGAGGCGATGGCCAAGCGGGACTTAAGGTCGTCGTCGATGCGGATGGTTGTGGTCATGTGGATGTCTCCGTTCGCCGAATAATGTGGCGCAAAAGTGCTTCAGTTTGACCCTCAGTGCAACTTCACCCGCGGCTCGGTGCTGCGCGTCAGCCAGCGGTTGGCTGAGCCCAGCGCGGTTTTCCAGTAACCGTGCAAAGCCACCTGGTGCATCTTGTACAGCGACGGGTACAGGGTGCGGGCGAACAGGCCCTCCACCCACAGGTTGCCGCCGATCAGCGAACCCATCAGCTTGCCCGCCGTGCTGTATTCGCCCAATGACACCAGCGAGCCGAAGTCGCGGTAACGCCAGCTTTTCAGCGGCTGCCCACGGCCCCACGGCCATCACCAGGGTGTCGTAAGCACGGGTGTATGCCGGGGTGATGACGAGGCCGTCTTCGTCGACCACCGGGCCAACGTGCACCCTGCGCTGCTCACGGTCCAGGACCGCCCTCTCACCCACGCGGTAGCGCAAGCCATGCCAATGCGACTGCGCCAGATAGTCGGTGGCGTGCACATGCCGGTCGCTGCTGCCAGCGGCAATCTCGTGCAGGTGCGGCTTCCAGAAGTGCGAGCGCGCACGCTCGATCAGCGTCACATGCGCCAAGCCCTTCTTGGCAGGCTTGTCGCCCAAAGTGGTGGCCAGCTCCAACCCGCCAGCAGCGCCGCCGACGATGACGATGACGATGACGATGCGGTGCAGGCCATTGCTCGCTGAAGCGGTGGTTGTTGTTGACATGGCCGGGTGACGGTGACGCGGTTGCTGCGGAACCGCAGCGCCGCCTCAGACGAACACGGGTGCGCCGAAGTCACCTTGCAGGGCGCGCCAGACGGTCTCGGGCGTCAGCGGCATCTGAACCTTGCCCGCGTCAGCCACACCGGCGCTGAACAACGCATCCACCACGGCGTTGACGACCGCCGGGGTGGCGCCGATGGTGCCCAGTTCACCCACGCCCTTGGCACCCAGGCTGTTGGTCAGGCACGGCACGGATTCATCGAACACGGTCTTGAAGGCGCGGAAACCATCGACGTTGGGCAGCGCGTAGTCCATGTAGCTGGCGCTCAGCAACTGGCCGCTCTCGGCGTCGTAGGCGACGCGTTCGCACAGCGCCTGGCCGATGCCCTGCACGGCACCGCCTTCCACCTGGCCACGCACGATGGCCGGGCTGACGACGCGGCCGATGTCGCTGACAGACGCATAACTGACTATCTCCACTGACCCGGTGGCAGCGTCCACTTCCACCTCACAGACATGGCAGCCGTTGGGCCAGGTCGGTGCGCTGGCCTTGGCACCAGCTTGGGCGGTGATGACGCTGCCGCTCTGGCGCGCCGCCAGTTCAAACAAGCCAATCCCGAGGTCGGTGCCGACCACCTGGAAGCGGCCTGCGGCGTAGCCGATGTCGCCGGCCGGCGCCTCCAGGGCCAGCGCCGCCAGTTCCTTGGCGTGGTCCACAGCCGCCACCGCAGCCGCGCGCAGGGCCGCGCCGCCGGTGAAGAGTGAGCGTGAACCCGCACTGCCAAAGCCATTGGCGCGGTCGGTGTCACCTTGCAGGATGCGGATGCGCTCGGGCGGCAGGCCCAGCACGTCCACCGCCAGCTGCACGTAGCTGGTGGCGATGCCCTGGCCCATCGCCATGGTGGCCGATGTCAGCTCAACATAACCGTCAGCCGTCACGCGCACGGCCACACTCTCTTCCAACGCATTGCCGCCAGTCCATTCCAGGAATGTCGTCACGCTGCGCCCGCGCAAGCGGCCCGCGGCGCTTGATGCAGCCTGGCGCGACGCATAACCCGCCCAGTCGCCCAGGGCCAGGCCCTGGTTCAGCATCGACTCAAAGTTGCCGCTGTCGTAGACCTGCGCCATGGCGTTGCGGTAGGGCATCTGCTCGGGCCGCACCAGGTTGCGCCGGCGCAGTTCAACCGGGTCCAGACCCAACACCCGCGCGGCTTCGTCCAGCAGGCGTTCGATGGTGTAGATGGCCTCGGGCCGGCCGGCACCCCGGTAAGCGCCGGTCGCTGCGGTGTGGGTCAACACGGCCTTGACGGTGATGCTGGCCGCCAGGATGTCGTAGACGCTGGTGCTGACCCAGGGCCCGATCAACAACTGAATGGCCACGCCCGCGCCGGTGGGGCAGGCCCCGACGTTGGCCAGTGAATGCACGCGCAAGCCCAGCACCTTGCCGCTGGCGTCCAGTGCCAGTTCAGCCCGGCTGACCAGATCGCGGCCGTGCACTGCGGTCAAAAAGTCTTCGAGCCGTTCAGCCTGCCACCGCACCGGGCGCTGCAACTGCAGCGCGGCAAAGGCCGTGACCACGTCTTCAGGGTAGAGCGCGGTCTTCATGCCGAAACCGCCGCCGACATCGCCCACCAGCACGCGAATGCTGTCCAGCGGCTGCCCGGGCAGCGTGGCCGCCAGCCCCGCACGCACGCCCGTGGGCATCTGGCTGGACAGGCGCACGACCAGCCGGCCGGCGTCCTGACCCTGGCTTTGCATCTGTGCCAGCACCGAGCGCGGCTCCAGTGTGCTGGGGGCCAAACGCTGGTTGACGATGTCCAGCGACACCCTGTGCGTCGCAACGTTGAACGCGGCGTCAGTGGCCGCAGCGTCGCCCTGGTGCATCTGCGCCAGCACGTTGCCGGGCGCGCCGGGCCACACCTGCACGGCGCCGGGCAACACCGCGGCGGCCGCGCTGACCACGCACGGCAAGGGTTCGATGTTCACCACCACGGCGTCCACCGCTGCGCTGGCCGTGTCGCGGCTGGTGGCGACCACGGCCGCGACACATTCGCCGACGCAACGCACGGCGTCCACGCTCAACGCGTGATTCGGCGGTGGGTCCATCGCCAAACCACTGGCTTGCTTGAAACCCGCTGCCGCCGGCAGGGGTTTCACACCGGCCGCCACCAGGTCAGCGCCGCTGTAAACCGCCACCACACCGGGCATGGCACGGGCTGCTTCGGTGTCGACATGCAGCAGCGTGCCGTGCGCGTGTGCAGAGCGAACAAACTTGATGAACAGCGCGCCAGCCGGGGCCGCGTCGTCAGTGAAAAGGCCCAGGCCTTGCACCAGCGCCGGGTCTTCGACACGGCGCACGGCCTGGCCGCTGCCGAAACGGGCGGGGGTGATGTCAGCGCTCATGCCTTGGCCTCGCTCATTGCTCGCGCCGCATGTTGAACCGCCGCGACGATGTTGACGTAGCCCGTGCAGCGGCACAGGTTGCCTTCGAGCGCTTGGACAATGTCGGCTTCACTGGGCTGGGGGTTGTGGCGCAGCAGGCAGGTCGCAGCCATGACCATGCCGGGCGTGCAAAACCCGCACTGCAAGCCATGGCAGGCGATGAAGGCTTCCTGCACCGGGTGCAGCGTTCCGTCCGCTTGGGCCAAGCCTTCAATGGTGGTGACGTTGCGGCCCTGCGCTTGCACGGCCAGCACGCTGCAGGCCTTCACGCTGGCACCGTCCAGCAGCACGGTGCAAGCGCCGCACTGCGCGGTGTCGCAGCCTTGGTGGGTGCCGGTCAGCGCCAAGGGGCCGCGCAGCAGGTCCACCAGCACGGTGTTGGGCTCGGCTGGCAGCGCCACAGTCCGGCCATTCAGGGTCAGGTTCAAGAGCGGCATGGAACAAGGTTCTCTGGACAAGTCAGATCGAACAACTGCGGAAACCCATCAACGCCTGATCATGCCCCGCGGGCATGAAGCGCCGCGCGCTGCTGCTGCGCCGTCGTGGCAGCGTGGCAAACGAGGCGCCGCGCAGCACGCCGCAGGGTGATTCGGCGTGGGGGCCGACGTCCAGGCAGCCCGGCGCCGATGGCCGCGCCCCGGGCCAGGCGCGCGCCCTGCCCGCCACCCACTCAAACACATCACCCCACACAAAACCACGGCTGGCGGCAGTGGTGGCTGCAGCTTGCCACTCGGCCTCGGTGGGCAGGCGCCGGCCGGCCCAGCAGCACCAGGCCTGGGCTTCGTGGCGAGACACGTGCATGGCAGCCTGGCCCGGCGCAGCCCGCACCAGGCCCAGGCTGCCGCGTTGCACCAGCACGCCGTTCTTCAGCTGCGCCACATGGCGCGGCGCGCGGCGGGAACCGTCAGCAGTGGCGTCGAATGCCTGCAGCCATTGCCAGCCTTCGCTCGACCACCACGGGGCCCGGTCGTAGCCCCCGTCGGCCGCGAACTCGCTGAACTGCTGCCAGTTCACGGCCTGCGCGTCGATTTCGAATTCAGGCACGTCCGCGATCAGCAAACCTTGCTCGTTATGCACCCTCCAGCCCGCTTCCTGCGTGCCCAGTTGCACCCGCTGCGCCGGCAGCCACAGCGGCGCACGCTGAGCCCGCGCCGCTGGCGCGGCGCGTTGCAGCAAAACGGCCAGGGCCTCGACCAGGCGGTCCTCGTGCAGCAGCGCCTGGCGGTAGAAGTGCAGCGCTGCGTCATCTTCAGCCGCGCTGGCCAGCAGGTCCAGCGTGATCTCCAGCGTCTGCACGAGGTAGCTGCGCACGCTGGCGCTGTCAGGGGTGGCGGGCTCGGCAGTGTCGGCAGCCGGTGCCAACCACAACCCGATGCGCGGCTCCACCCCGGCCAGGCGCACACCGGCCGGGTCGCACGCCGGGCCGCGGCTGCGCTGCACATGGCGCGAGATCCAATGTTCCTGGTACCAGGCCGCGGCCAGGGCCAGGCGCAGGGCGGCGTTCGGCACAGGCTCGCCGAATGCCGCCAAGGCCTGGAGCAGGTGGTTGCGTGCGTCCAGCAGGGCGACGGACAGCCCGTCGCGACCGGCACGGGCAACCGCGTTCGAGTCGGCACTGGTTGGCACGCCGCGCTGCGCAGTCAACAGCGATCAGCCGGGACCTTGACTGCCGCAGTGCGGGCGGTGTCGACGGCCCTGTTGAGATTGCTGCCTTTCAAAAATCGAACCTCCCTGGAACTCCCAACGCGACCTCACTGCCCCACCAACCCGTTGCGAATGGCGTAAACCGTCAACTCGGAATTGTTCGCCAGCTGAAGCTTCTCCAGCACGCGCGCTCGGTACACGCTCACGGTCTTGGGTGACAGCGTCAGCTCCAGCGCGATATCGGCCAGGCGCCGGCCGCTGGCAATCAACACCAGGGTTTGCAGCTCGCGGTCGCTGAGCTTGCTGTGGGCGTTCTCAAAAGCCGGCGCGGTCAGGCTTTCCACCAGCATCTGCGCAATCTCGGGGGTCACATACTTGCGGCCCTGGGCCACGGTGCGCACCGCCTGCACCAGCAATTGCGGGTCACCGCCTTTGTTGACGTAACCGTAAGCCCCGGCGCGCAGCGCGCGGATGGCGTATTGGTCTTCCGGGTACATGCTGACGACCAACACCTTGACAGCGGAGCCTTCGTCTTTCAGCGCATGCAGCGCGTCCAGGCCGCTGCGCCCGGGCAGGTTGATGTCCAGCACCAGCACGTCACACGGCGGGGTGCGCAAAGGGTCCAGACCCAGCGCGGCTTGCTCGATCGAGCGCTGGCGCATCAAGGCGCGCAACTCGCCGTAGTCGCCAGCCTCGCCCACCACGCGCATGTCGGCGGCATCGGACAAGGTGTCGCGGATGCCACGACGGATCAGCGCATGGTCGTCGCACAGGATGATGTCGATCATTTGGAAGGGTTCAGGTTGTCGCTGTCGGCATTGGGCCAGGCTGTCATGTCAGTATCTGCGTCGCCGCCGACGGCACGCGCACGGTCCAGTGGAACCGACACGATCAAACTGGTACCCGCCGCGCTGCTGCTCAAATCCACCCAGCCGCCCACCGTGCCGGCCCGCTCTTGTAAGCCGCGCAGCCCAAAACTCTGCGCTTTGGCCATGGCGCCAGCGGCCAGGCCAGAGCCGTTGTCGCTGACCTCCAGCGACAACACGCCGCCCGTGCTGGCCAAGTCCACCACCACCCGCGTGGCCTGGGCGTGTTTGTGCACGTTGGTCAGCGCTTCCTGGGCGGTGCGATAAGCCACCAGGGCCACCCCCGCCGGCAACGCGGGGGCACTCGGGCCGTCCAGGCCAGCGCTGCTGCGGAACTCACAGGGAATGCTGCTGCGCCGCGCAAAGGCCGCGCACAGCCATTGCAGCGCCGGCACCAGGCCGTGTTCGAGGATGGCCGGCCGCAGGTTCTGCATGATGCGCTGGCTGGCGCTGATGGCGTGTGTTGCCAGCTCGGCCGCGCTGTTCAGGTGGGCCGGCCCGTCGGCGTGGGCACTGCCGTTGCGGCGCAGCCAGTCCAGCTCGAACTGCAAGGCGGTGAGTGACCCACCCACGTCGTCGTGAATCTCCCGGGCAATGGCGTGGCGCTCGGCTTCGACACTGGTTTGCAGGTGCTGGGCCAGTTCAGACAAGCGCTGGCGCGACAGCGCCACTTCGGTTTCAGCCACTTGTCGTGCCTGGCGCGTGTGCTGCGCAGCAAGGGCGTGTTCAATCGCCGGGGCCAGGCGCGAGAGGTTGTTTTTGAGCAGGTAGTCGGCCGCACCGTTGCGCATGGCCTCCACCGCCGTGTCTTCACCAATCTGGCCGGACACCAGGATGAATGGCAGGGGGTTGCCCATCTGGCGCACCAGCTGCAAGGCGTCCAACCCGGTGAAACCCGGCAGGTGGTAGTCCGACAACACGAGGTCCCAGCGGTCGACTTGGGCCAGCGCGGCGCTGAACTCTTCGCGTGTCTCCACACGCACGGCCTCGACCCGCAGCCCCTGACGACGGAGCTGGGCCAAGGCCAAGGCGTGGTCGGGCTCGGAGTCTTCCAGATGCAGGAGCCGCACCGGCGCTTGGGCTTGTTGGGGAGGGAAGCCGGGGTCGGCAGCGCCAGTCATGGAACGGCAGTATGACAAAGGGCTGCACAGAAATGCCCGGCCTTTTCCCGTGTCTTCGGCTCAATGTTCTGCCTCTGGGTGCCGAAAATGACTTTCAACCCTGCTGCTTTTGGGCGGCCTGGGCCTGTCGGTCAGCCTGGTGCGCTGCGCTGCCGACCTGACCGAAGCCCACCCACTGGAGCCACGATGCTCGTTCAAGAAGCCGCGCCACCGCGCAGCGGCATGCCATTGATGGCCGCGGCCGACCTGCAGGACCACTTGATGGTGGCCAGCAACGACCTGGAACGCTTGCAGCGCCTGCTGGAAGACGCCAGCCAGGCCTTGATGGGCCACTTCACCGGCGCCACGGCGCAGCTGGAGGCCGCGCTCAACGAAGTCAACCACATGACACACGCCAGCCCCAACACCTTGAACGACGCCAGGCAGACCTTGGCCAGCGCCATCACCGCCTTGCAGTTTCAAGACATGGCCAGCCAGCTGATCAGTCACACCACCAAACGCTTACGCAACTGCGCCGACCGTTTGGCCAGCGATGCCTTTGACGGCGACGAGGACGGCGCGGCCGTCATCGAAGCCATGCCCTTGCGCCCGAACCCGGTAACGCAAGACGAGATGGACGCAGGGTCCGTCGACCTGTTTTGACGACCGCCGCCGCACCGCCATTCCGCACCGACCCCGACAGACCGAAAACAAGGGACCTTCCATGCATTCCATCCTTGCCGTTGACGACAGCGCTTCCATGCGCCAAATGGTGTCATTCACCCTGAAGAACGCTGGCTTCAACGTGGTCGAGGCCGTTGACGGTATTGACGCATTCGAGAAAGCCAACAGCCGCGACTTCAACCTGGTGCTGACCGACCAGAACATGCCGCGTCTGGACGGCATTGGCCTGACCAAGAGGTTGCGCGACAACCCCAAGTTCAAGACCACGCCGATCCTGATCCTGACCACCGAGAGCTCTGACCAGATGAAACAGGCCGGCCGCGCCGCGGGCGCCACCGGCTGGTTGGTCAAGCCTTTTGACCCGGCCAAGCTGGTGGAAGTGATCGGCAAGGTCATTCGCTGACGCTGCCGTGCGTTTTCACCTGATTTGACCGCTACCCCACAGACCCAGCAGGAGACCCGCGATGGGTAACACGAACACCGACGCCGCCAGCCAGTCCGCCGGCATCGACCTGAGCCAGTTCTTCCAGATCTTCTTCGAAGAAGCTGGCGAGAACCTGGAAACGATGGAGAAGATGCTCCTGAACCTGGACATTGCCAACGCCGACGACGAAACGCTCAACGCCATCTTCCGCTGCGCGCACTCCGTCAAGGGCGGTGCGGCCACCTTCGGCTTCAACGACGTGGCCGAGCTGACACACCAGATGGAGACGCTGCTGGACAAGCTGCGCCGCCATGAACTGACACCCACCGCAGCCATGGTGGACGTGCTGCTGGCCTCGGGCGACGCGCTGAAGTCACAGTTGGCGCGCCACCAGGGCAACGGCGCTGAAGCCACCGACACCCGCGACTTGCTGCGCACCATCCGGGCGCAGGTCGAAGGCACGGCGCCCGCCGTGCCTGCCGTGGACGTTGCGCCCGTGCGCGCGCCAGTCGCCGTTGTCACACCCGTGGCGGCGGCCCCAACCCCGAAGCCAGCGCCAACTGCCGTGCGCGCGCTGGAACTGACGGTGGGCCCGCTGCAAGACACGGCCACGGCCGACAACCTGGTTGAGCTGTTCAAGGAGATCACCGACCTGGGCACGATCGAGCCTTTGGACGCCGGCCGCGCCGCCGACGGCATGCGCCGCTTCAAAGTGGTGACGGCTTCCAGCGACAACGAGCTGATGGACCTGTTCACATTCCATGTGGCGCGCGAGCAGGTCAAGCTGCAAGCCCTCAGCGTGGGCTACGGCTTCCACGAAGGCGCGCCGGGTGCGCCACCCAAAGAGACAAGCCCCGTTGCCAAAGACCCGGGCTACGGCTTCTTTGACAACGCCCCGGGCGCACCCAAGGGCGACACCGTGGCCAAGGCTGACAACGCTGCTGCGGCCGCACCAGTGCCCGTGGTTGCACCCGCGGCCGTCGCCGACGCCAGTGCCGCGCGCCCGGCTGCGCCCAAAGCCGACAAGGCCGCTGCAGCGCCCGAGTCCAGCACGCTGCGCGTGTCGGTGGAGAAGGTCGACCAACTCATCAACCTGATGGGCGAGCTCGTCATCACCCAGGCCATGCTCAGCCAGAACAGCAAGGCCATCGACGCTGGCTTGTACCAGCAACTGGCCAGCGGTATGGCCGACTTGGAACGCAATACCCGCGACCTGCAAGAAGCGGTGATGTCGATCCGCATGATCCCGATGTCACTTGTCTTCAACCGGTTCCCGCGCATGATGCGCGACCTGGCCGGCAAGCTGGGCAAGAAGGTCGAATTGCTGCAAGTGGGCGACGCCACGGAACTCGATAAGGGCTTGGTCGAGAAGATCACCGACCCGCTGACGCACTTGGTTCGCAACAGCTGCGACCACGGCATCGAGATGCCGGCCGAACGACTGGCCAAGGGCAAGCCCGAGACCGGCTCCATCACGCTCATCGCCAGCCACCAGGGCGGCAGCATCGTGATTGAAGTGCGCGACGACGGCAAAGGCCTGAACCGCAACAAGCTGCTGCAAAAGGCCCGCGAACGCGGCATCGAGGCGCCCGACAGCATGACCGACGGTGAGGTCTACAGCTTGATCTTTGCGCCGGGCTTCTCCACGGCCGAGGTCGTGACCGATGTGTCGGGCCGCGGTGTCGGCATGGACGTGGTGAAGAAAAATATCACCTCCCTGGGTGGCACGGTGGAGATCGACTCGGCCGAGGGCTACGGCATGACGGTGCGCGTGCGCTTGCCGTTGACGCTGGCCATCATGGACGGCATGAGCGTGGGCGTGGGTGAGGAGTGCTACATCCTGCCACTGTCCAGCGTGGTCGAGTCGTTCCAGGTGCGTCCCGGCATGGTCAAGACCATTGGCGGCAGCGGCCGCGTGGTCGACGTGCGCGACGAATACATGCCCGTGGTCGACCTGGAGCAGGTCTTCGGCGTGCCGCGCTTCGACTTCGAAAACGCCAACAACATCATGGTCGTGGTCGAGGCTGAAGGTGGCCGCGTGGCGCTGCTGGTAGACGAGTTGCTGGGCCAACAGCAGGTGGTCGTTAAGAACCTGGAAAGCAATTACCGCAAGGTGCCCGACGTGTCGGGCGCGACCATCATGGGTGACGGGCGCGTGGCCCTGATCCTGGACATCGGTTCGCTGGTGCGCCGGTCGCGGCATTGAGCAGGGCCAAACGATGAACTTCACCCCATACCCCGAACCAAGAGAACAACGATGAATTTCCTCAACAACCTGAAGATTTCTCAGCGCCTGGCCCTGGGCTTTGGCGCCACCGTAGCCATCATGGTGGCCTTGGTGGTCTCGTCGCTGTTTCAACTCAAGCAGCTCGAGTTGCTGACCAACATGGCCGAGCCTGTGACGAATGCGTCCACCGCGTTGATCGACGCGCCGGCGACACAGGTGAAGGCACAACCCAAAGTGAGTTCTGCGCAAATTGCCGCCGAAGTGGAGCACGTGAGAGCCGTCGCCCTCACACTGCTGGCCGCTGCAGTCCTCGCGGCCACAGGTTTTGCCTGGGTGATCACGCGGTCGATCACCGGACCGCTCAGTCGTGCCCAGGCAGTCACCGACCGCATTGCCTTGGGTGACCTGTCCGAGACCGTGGTGGCCGAGGGTCGCGACGAATTGGCCGACATGCAGCGTTCGCTGGCCCGCATGCAAGACGCGCTGCGCAGCTTGGTGGGCAAGGTGCGCACAGGCAGCGACTCCATCGGCAACGCCAGTGCAGAAATCGCCAGCGGCAACATGGACTTGTCCACCCGCACCGAACAAACGTCGAGCAACCTGCAACAAGCCGCCAGCAGCCTGGAGCAGTTGACGGGCACGGTGAGCCAAACGGCAGACAGCGCCCGCACCGCCAACCAACTGGCCGCCAGCGCCAGTCAGGCAGCGCAACGCGGCGGCGAAGTGGTGGCGCAAGTGGTGTCGACGATGGAAGAGATCAACACCAGTTCACGCCGCATCGCCGACATCATCGGCACGATCGACGGCATTGCCTTCCAGACCAACATCCTGGCGTTGAATGCCGCCGTTGAAGCCGCCCGCGCGGGCGAACAAGGCCGCGGTTTTGCGGTCGTGGCCAGCGAGGTGCGCAGCCTGGCGCAGCGCAGTGCCGAGGCCGCACGCGAGATCAAGACACTGATCCAGGCCAGTGTGGAACGGGTCGAAACGGGCACGCGTTTGGTGGCCGACGCCGGCAGCGCCATGGGCGCCATCGTGGGTGGCGTGCAGCGTGTGACCGATGTCATTGGCGAAATCAGCGCCGCCACCCAGGAACAGAGCAAAGGCTTGCAGCTGGTCAACCAGTCCGTGGCAGGCCTGGACCAGATGACACAACAAAACGCCGCACTGGTGGAAGAGAGCGCTGCCGCCGCCGAGAGCCTGGCTGACCAGTCGCGCCGCCTGGGCGAGGTCGTGCAGTCCTTCCGCCTGAACGCCCAGTCCGGGCACAGCCTGGCTTCCACCGCGGCAATCCAACCCGCAACCAAGGCCGCTGCCATGGCCACGGCCAGATTCAGGGCCAGTCTTTCCGCCACGCCAGCGGACAGCCCCAAAACGACCACGGCCACGGTCATCAAGCAGCTGAAGGCGCCAGTCCAGGCCAAACCGGCCAGACCCACGGCGCCGAAAGAAGCAGCGTCGAGCGCAGCGATGGCACCTGCCAAGGCCGCGGCCGACGGTGACTGGGAAACCTTCTGACCCCGCCAACCTTCACATCGACCCTACAGATCCCGATCCGACGGCCGATAACCCCGAGATGGCCCGCCGGCAAACCGTCCTGAACAGCCCCACAAGACCTTAGGAAACCACCATGCAAGTCACCGCTGAAGCCCCCACTGCTGCCCGCAGCGCTGCGTCCTTGGACAGCCGCGCCCAGACGGGCATGCCGGGCGGCAATCCGGCCGCCGCGCAGTCCAACGGCGGCGAATTCCTGACCTTTCGCCTGGGCGAAGAGGAATACGGCATCGACATCCTGCGGGTGCAGGAAATCCGCTCATACGAGCCGCCCACGCGCATCGCCAACGCACCCTCTTTCATCAAGGGTGTGGTCAACCTGCGCGGCGTGATCGTGCCGATCATCGACCTGCGGTTGAAGCTGGGTTGCGAGAAGGTTGAGTACAACAGCTTCACCGTCGTGGTGGTGCTGAACGTGCGCGGCCGCGTGGTCGGAGCGGTGGTGGATTCGGTGTCTGACGTGCTGGAGCTCAGCCGCGAGCAGATCAAGCCTGCGCCACAACTCAGCACCAGTCTGGACGGCAACTACATCACCGGCATTGGCGCCATCAAGAGCGGCCTGGGCCAGGGCCAAGGCCAGACCGATGCCAGCAGCGAAGAGCGCATGCTGATCCTGATGGACATCGAAGCGCTGATGAGCAGCGACGAGATCGGCTTGATGAGCCACTGAACGGCAACGGCTGCTGTGCAGCTGCTGGGTCGCCGCGCACGGCGGCCCGCCAAACCAACGCCCACACGGCCCTGCTGCGTGGGCGTTGCCCTTTGGGGGCGCTAAACCGCCCCAGCCCGCCGCAACGATTCAAGCACCGGCCGGCGCAACACCTCACGCAGGCCCCACCAGCCCGCAGCCAACGCCAACAGCGCGCCTGCCAATGCGCCCGCCAGGGGCACAAACGGTGAAGGGTTCCAGGCAAACTCGAACGCAAACCGCGCCAGCGCCCAGCCCACGGCCATGGCCGCCACGCTGGCCAGGAAGCCAGCCAGCGCGCCCACGCCCAACAGCTCCGTGCGCTGCACCTGCGCCAGCAAGCGACTGCTGGCGCCCATCGCCCGCATGATGGCGAACTCGCGCGAGCGCGCCTCGCGCGTGGCCGTGATGGCCGCAAACAGCACCACCAAGCCGGCCAGCAAAGTAAAGCCGAACAAGAACTCCACCGCCCGGATGACCTGGTTCAGCACGGTCTGCAACTGCAAAACTGTGGCTGAGATGTCGACATTCGTGATGTTGGGAAACTCACGTGACAGCTGGTTATCAAACCCGGGCGTGACAGGGGCCCGAAACGCGCTGATGTAGCTGACCGGCACCTCGGGCATTGCGGGGCGCGCAAACAGCACAAAGAAGTTCACCCGCATGGAGCCCCAGTCAACCTTGCGCAGGCTGGTGATGCGGCCGTTCTGAACCTGCCCGGCAATGTCAAACGTCAGGCTGTCGCCCAGCTTCAAACCCAGCTGTTGAGCCAGGCCTTCTTCAACTGACAGGCCGTCATCGCCCGTGCTCTCGTAGGCCCCCGCCACCACCTCGTTGTGCGACGGGTTGGTGGCTGCGTAGCTGAGGTTGAACTCCCGTTCGGCCAGCCGCATGGCACGTTCTTCGGTGAAGCTGGCGCCCGTCACGGGTTGGCCGTTGATGGCGGTCAGCCGGCCGCGGATCATCGGGTACCAGTCGTAGCGCGTCACTCCGGCGCTGGTCAGTCGCGCCTTGAAGGCTTCGCCCTGGTCGGGCTGCAGGTTGATGACGAAGCGGTTGGGTGCGTCCGGCGGCGTGGCCTGGCGCCAGGAGCTGATGAGATCGGTGCGCAGCAGCACCAGCAGCACCAGGGCCAACAAACCGACCGACAAGGCAGAAACCTGCAACACCGCAAAGGCCGGGCGCGCGGCAATCTGCCGCGTGGCCAGCACCAACCAGCGTGGTGCCGCCAGCCCGAAGGTCCACCAGCGCGGTGTGCCGGCCTCAGGCACAGCGCGGCGCAGGGCCTGCACCGCCAGCCAGGCCATGCCGGCAAACAACGCAATGGCCGCAGCAAAACCGCCCACGGCAATGGCTCCCAGCTTGATGTCGCTCGAGACCGCCAGCAGCAAGGCCACAAAGCCCAACACCCCCGCTGCCAGCACACCGACTGAGGCCGCTTTCAAGCCACCCACGTCGCGCCGAATCACCCGCAGCGGCGGCACACGCGCCAGCTGCAGAACCGGCGGCAAGCCAAAGCCCAGCAGCAGCGTCAAGCCCACACCGAAGCCAAACAATGCCGGCCAGATGCTGGCTGCTGGCAAGGCGGTCTGCACCAGCCCGGCCAGCAGCAGCACAAAACCAAAGTGCACGGCAAACCCGATGGCCACACCGGCGGCGCTGGCGGCCAAGCCCACCCACAGAAACTCCAGCGTGTAAGCCCCGGCAATCCGCCGCTGGCTCAGGCCCAGCACGCGCAGCATGGCGCAGTCATCCAAGTGGCGCTGCGCAAAGTCGCGCGCCGCAATGCCCACAGCCACAGCCGCCAGCAAAGCCGCCAGCAGCGCCACCAGGTTGAGGAACTTTTCGGCCCGGTCCAGCGTTTGCCGCATGTCCGGGCGGCCGCTGTCCAGCGACTCCAGACTCACCCCGCGCAGCGGCGCGTCTTTGATGCGGGCCTGGGTTTGCCGGACAAAGTCGCGCACCAAGGCCTGGCCTTGACTGGCACTGACGCTGTCGGGCGCGGCCACTGCCAGCCGGTAGTTCAAGCGGCTGGCCGGCTGCACCAGGCCGGTGGCGGCCAGGTCGACTTGGGCCAGCATGACACGCGGCGAAAAACTGGCGAAGCCACCGCCGCGGTCGGGCTCGATGACGATGATGCGGGCGATCTTCAGCGAGGTGTCGCCCAGCAGCAGCGGGTCACCCACCTTCAGTTGCAGGGCGTCCAGCACCGCCGCTTCCACCCACACCGTACCGGGCGCAGGCGCCGCGGCCACACTTTCGGGCTCGGCCCCGGCCACGCCCGACACATTGGCCAGCTGCAACTTGCCACGCAACGGGTAAGTGGGCGTGACCGCCTTGACCGCCACCAGCCGACTGGCACCGCCCTGGGCCTCCAGCGCGCGGCCCATGCTGGGAAAACTCACCGTCTGCGCCGTGCGCAAGCCCAGCGCCTGGGCGCGGGCCAGCAACTCGGCAGGAGCGGGCTTGTCACTGCTGACGATGGCGTCACCGCCCAGCAGCTGCAGCGCATCGCGTTTCAAGCCGGCATTCAGACGGTCGGCGAAAAAACCCACGGCCGTGAGCGCAGACACGGCCAGCACGACGGCCAGGGCCAACAGCCGCAGTTCCCCGGCGCGGAAGTCGCGCAGGGTTTGGCGCCAGGCCAGGGAGGTAATGGCGGGCGGCTTCAAGGGGCGCGTGTTCATGTGTCGAACTTTAGCGATGCGCGGCTGCATCCTGGCGGCAAGGGTCTTGGGCGCCTCTGGCGCGGCACGCACAGCATCGGGTATGAGGCAGCAACCTCAGTGGTGCCAGACGCTGGCGCGATAGCCTTGACAGGCTGGTGGTTCGCGCCAGCACCCGACTCAACCGAGGCCCACCCATGCCCATCGCCATCTGGCTCATCACCGCGTTTTTCTTCGGTCTGTGGACAGTGCTGGCTTGGGGCGTGGCCACCGTGCTGGGCATTGACCCCAACTGGGTCGGCGACCTCAAACCCCTGCTTGCCAAGCTGCCCTTTGGCGGCCTGCTGGAAACCTGGGTGCCCAACTGGCTGGCCTACGTCAACACCGGCATTGAATTGACACGGGTGGTGCTCGGCTGGCTGGGCAGCACCGGCACCTGGCTGGTGTGGGCGGTGTGGGCGGTGTGGGGTGTGGGCGCTTTCCTGCTGCTGACGGTGGCCGCCATCCTGAGCCTGGTGGTGGCGTCGGTGGCCAGGCTGCCGCTGGCGGGCAAGCGTTCGGCCAGCGCCTGAAGGCTCAGGGCGCCGCACCGTCTCAGGCGGCAAACGCCTTGTCCAGCGCCGCCACCCAGCGCGCCTTGTCCGAAGCCGGCGCGAAACTGGCCGCAAAGCTGTTGCTCGCCAAGGTGTAGGCCTCAGCAGCACCCAGCGCAGGCAAGGCTTCGAACGTGGCGATGAAGTTGTCGTTCATGTAGCCGCCAAAGTAGGCCGGGTCGTCGCTGTTGACCGTTGCGCACAGGCCGGCGGCCAACAAAGCTGGCAGGTTGTGGCCGGCCATCGTCTTGAATACGCACAACTTGACGTTGGACAGCGGGCACACGGTCAGCGGCACCCGCTCGGCCGCCAGGCGTTGCACCAGCGCGGGGTCTTCAAGGCAGCGCACGCCGTGGTCGATGCGCTCCGCTTTCAACACGTCCAGCGCACTCCAGATGTAGGCCGGCGGGCCTTCTTCGCCGGCGTGCGCGACCACGCGCAGACCGAGCTCGCGGCAGCGTGCGAAGACCTGCGCAAACTTCTCGGGCGGGTGGCCCATCTCGCTGCTGTCCAGGCCCACGCCAATGATGTCGTCCCGCCACGGCAAGGCTTGTTCCAGGGTGGCGAAGGCCGCGTCTTCGGACAGATGCCGCAGGAAACACAGGATCAGCGAAGCGCTGATGCCCAACTCGGCCTGCGCTTGCCGGCAGGCCCGCGCCAGGCCGTGCACCACAGCCTGCATCGGCACGCCGCGGTCGGTGTGGGTTTGCGGGTCGAAGAACAGTTCGGCATGCACCACGTTGTCAGTCGCTGCCCGTTGGAAATAGGCCCAGGCCATGTCGAAGAAGTCTTGCTCAGTCAGCAGCACGCTGGCGCCGGCGTAATAGATGTCCAGAAAGCTCTGCAGGTTACTGAAGGCATAGGCCGCGCGCAGAGCGTCGACGCTGGCGTAGGGCAGCACCACGCCGTTGCGCTGGGCCAGCTTGAAGATCAGCTCGGGCTCGAGCGAGCCTTCGATGTGGATGTGCAGTTCAGCCTTGGGCATGCGGCGCAGCAGCGCATACAAGGCCTGGCGGTCTGGAGTGGGGTGTGGGGTCATGAGATGTCGACAGATATAAACGGGTTCAGGCCACTATCGCAAAAACCGGCCTTCGGCGTTGACGATGGTGGCCTCGACAAAGCTGGACCCGACCCGTTTGCCCGGGCCGTAGTTCAAACGGAAACCGCCCAGGTCGACTTCGCCCAGGCCTTCCAGCGCCTGCACCAAGGAGGCCGGGGTGGGTGCTGCGCCAGCGCGGGCCAGGCCCAGCGCCAACAGCTTGGCTGAGGCATAGCCATAAAAGCCGGCGTAGGACAAGGGAAGCTGGCTTTTGGCGCAGGCCGCAGCGTACTCACGCGCCAAGGCCGTCGCGCCGGAAAACGGTGAAGGCAGCACTTGCATCACCACCACACCACGGGCATGGGGCGCCAGGCCCTGCAAATAGTCGTTGTTGCTGGTGTTGGACAGGCTGATGAAGCTGGTGCGGGTGGGGTCACCGGCGCTGCCCACCGCCGTGCGGTAGGCCTTCACAAAGCCGCTGGCCGCGCGGCTCGAAACGATCAGCAACACCGCCTGCGGCGCCTTGGCGGCGATGAGGGACACCGCCTCGGTCACGTCGGGCTTGCGGTTGTCGACCTTGGCCATGGCCACCGGTGTGACGCCCAACTCCTTGAACACACGCTCGATGGCCACGAAGGTGTCGGTGCCGAAGACGTCATCGGCCAGCAGCACCGCAAAGTTGCGCACGCCCAGTCCGTGCTTGAGCCGAACGGCAATCTCAGCCTCACGCTGGTAGCTGGCACGCAGCGTGAAGACCTCGCGCTGGGGCGGTTGGTTGACGAAGCTGCCACCCGTTTGTGGGCCGACCACGGGGATGCCCGCGGCCATGATGCTGGGCAGCATGGCCTGCATCGACGGGGTGGTGCGCGGCAACAGCAGGGCCAGCAGTTCCTTCTTTTCCACCAGGCTGTCGACGTAGGCCTTGCTGACCTGGGCGTCTTGCCCGTCATCGCGCAGTTCCAGCTTCACGGGTCGGCCGCGCACACCGCCAGCAGCGTTCAACTCGCGCAAAAACAACTGAGCTCCGGCCAATGTTTCCTTGTTTGACGGCGCCAGTACACCCGTCAAGGGGCCAATGTGGTGGACGACGATGGGTGCCTGTGCCCGCACCTCGGCCAAACCGGCGGCCAAACACAGCAAAGCGGCGGTGATGCTGCGCAACAGAGGGCTGGACATGGTCAGGTTTGAAGTGCGACAGGGCCGGAGCACGATCATGCACCCGGCCCGACACGGCCCTCAGGCTGGCGCTGCCACGCCGGCCGCGCGCGCTTGCTGGTCCGCGTGGTAACTGCTGCGCACCATGGCGCCCACGGCAGCATGGCTGAAGCCCATGGCGGCGGCTTCGCGTTCGAACAGGCGGAAAGTGTCGGGGTGAACATAACGCCGCACCGGCAGGTGGTGGCGACTGGGGGCCAGGTACTGCCCGAGGGTCAGCATGTCGATGTCGTGCGCACGCATGTCGCGCATCACCTGCAGCACCTCTTCGTCAGTCTCGCCCAGGCCGACCATCACGCCGCTCTTGGTGGGCACACCGGGCACAGCCTGCTTGAATTTTTTCAACAACGTCAGGCTGAACTGGTAGTCACTGCCCGGCCGGGCCTCCTTGTACAAGCGCGGCGCGGTCTCCAGGTTGTGGTTCATCACGTCGGGCGGCGCGGCTTTCAAGATGTCCAGAGCGCGGTCGGCACGGCCACGGAAATCCGGCACCAGAATCTCGATCTGCGTGCCTGGCGAGAGTTCACGCGTCTTGCGGATGCAGTCTACGAAGTGCCCGGCGCCACCGTCACGCAAGTCGTCGCGGTCGACGCTGGTGATGACCACGTACTTCAGCTTCAAGGCGGCGATCGTCTTGGCCAGGTTCAGTGGCTCTTCAACATCCAGCGGGTCCGGGCGGCCATGGCCAACGTCACAAAACGGGCAGCGCCGGGTGCACTTGTCACCCATGATCATGAAGGTGGCCGTGCCCTTGCCAAAACATTCTCCGATGTTCGGGCAACTGGCTTCTTCACACACCGTGTGCAGCTTGTGCTCGCGCAGGATCTGCTTGATCTCGTAGAAGCGCGTCGAAGGCGAGCCCGCTTTGACGCGGATCCAGTCGGGCTTTTTCAAAACCTCGGTCGGCTCGACCGCAATCACCTTGATCGGGATGCGCGAGACCTTGGCCAGCGACTTTTGTTTGACCGTGGGGTCGTAGGCAGGACTTGCTGGGCTGGACAGGGCAGGGGTCGGGACGTCGGTCATGGGCTCGGTGACGCGGGGAAAACCCCGAGTTTATCGAGCCGCTTTGTTCCCCGTGCGCCGCACCGCCACAAGGCCCAACAACGCAGCGGCCAGCAGGCTCAAGGTACCGGGCTCCGGCACGCCCATCACCGCGGGCACGTCGAACACCAACAACCCACTCTCGGTGTAGTTGTCAAACACACCGAGGGGGTCAAAGTTGACGAAGGCCAAGCCGAAGCCGGTGGCGCCAGTGAACGCACCGCTGCCACCGGCAATGCTGTAGTCCAGGCTGAACTGCCCGCCCAGGGTCAGGATGTCAGCCTCCAGATAGCTTCCGGTGACCTGTCCAAACAGGCTCGAGGCCAGGTCGGTGGTGGTGAATTCGAAGTTGCCGGCCAAGGTCTGGGCACTCTTGTTGAGGGTGAACAGCACGAAGGACACCAGCGACAGCGGCCCGGGCACCGCCGGGTCGGGCGACTGCAACAGCGAGCCGACCCAACCGCCGGTACCGGCGGTGGCGTCAAACACCGAAATGTTGCCGCTGCCCTCGTACGGCACGAAGGTGCTGACGGGGGCGGCATGGGCCCACAGCGGTGCGGCCAGCATCGAAAGGCAGCAGGCCAGCGGCGCAAAGAGACTTCGGCCGCGCGAAAACAGAGGCTTCATGGTGGGGCTCCTGGGAGGGGTGGATGTGAATGAGCGTGAATGCGCATGAATGAGCATGAATGGGCGCGAATGGCCACAACGGGCTGCCAGACACAGCCGAATACGCGCACGGCGTGGCGCTGGATGCAGCCGGGCTGTGGCGACTGCAGAAAAAAATCACGCATCCGTTTCAGCGCAGGCCGCGTAAGGCGATTTGCCGGCACATGCCGACGACCACCCACACCAGGAGCCCCGTCATGACGCGAACCCCCAACCCTCTGCACCTTGTTCGCACCAGGCTCACGCCCTTGGCCCTGGCGCTGGCCGCGCTGCTGGCTCCCAGTGGTCCCACCTTGGCCTCCAGCCACCGCGAGGCGCCGTTCATCACCACCAGCCCGAAGGTCGATGCCACTGACTTCTACATGTTCCGCAGTTACGAGCCCGGCCGCGCCGAATTCGTCACCGTCATCGCCAACTATCAGCCGCTGCAGGATCCCTACGGCGGCCCGAACTACTTCGCGATGGACCCCAACGCGCTGTACGAGATTCACCTCGACAACAACGGCGACGCCAGGGAAGACCTGACCTTTCAGTTCCGCTTCACCAACACCTTGGCCAACGGCGGCAATGGCGTCACGCTGCCCATTGGCGGCAAGAACGTGGCCATACCGCTGGTGCAGGCTGGCGCGGTGGCCAATATCAAGGACGGTAATCTGAACCTGGGAGAGAGCTACACCGTCACCCTGGTGCGCGGCGACCGCCGCACCGGTGCCGCCACGCCCATCACCAAGGCCGTGGGCGGCAGCGCCACTTTCGACAAGCCAGTCGACAACATTGGCGTCAAGACGATTCCAGACTACCCGGCCTACGCCGCCAAGCACATCTACAGCGTCAATATTCCGGGCTGCGCGATACCCGCGAAGGTGTTTGTGGGTCAGCGCAAAGACCCGTTCGCGGTCAACCTGGGCGTCATCTTCGACCTGGTCAACGCACCCGTGTCCGTCATCACCGACCCTGCGCTGATCAATGCCGCGCCCAACGTCATCGACAACAAGAACGTCACCACGCTGGCGCTGGAGGTGCACCGCACTTGCCTGGCCACGGCCGGCGACGACGTCGTTGGCGGCTGGACAACGGCCAGCCTGCGCCAGGCACGGCTGCTCAACCCGTCACCTCCGTCTGGCCACCAAACAAGCGAGAAGCCCGGCGGCGCCTGGGTTCAGGTGTCGCGCCTGGCCATGCCGCTGGTCAACGAAGTCGTGATCGGCTTGAAAGACAAGGACAAGTTCAACGCCAGCAGCCCCGGCGCTGACGGCCAGTTCATCGACTATGTGACCAACCCGACCCTGCCCGCGCTGCTGGAAATTGCCCTGGCACTGCCCGGCATTGCGCCCACGAACTTCCCGCGCAACGACCTGGTGACGACCTTTTTGACAGGCATCACCGGAGTCAACAAGCCCAGGACCGGGGTGCCCAGCGAACAGCTGCGTTTGAACACCGCCATCGCGCCGGTGCCCTTTGCGATGCAGAACCGCTTGGGCATCGTCGGCAACATCCTGGCGGGTGGCACCGACAACGCGGGCTACCCCAATGGCCGCCGCCCGAAGGATGACGTGGTCGACATCAGTCTGGTGGCAGTGATGGGCGGCCTGTGCATGGCCAATGGCAACACCAACGCCTTGGGCCTTGGCACCGACTGCAACCCCAGCAAGGTGCCCTTGGGTGCAACCAGCTTCAGGCTGCATGACGCCGTGGACCAAGCGGTCGTGCCCTTGTTGACGACCTTCCCGTACCTGTTCACGCCCATGCCGGGCAGCAAGTGAAGGAGGGCACCATGAAAACTTCTCGATTGTTGAAGTCCGGTTTGTTGAAGTCCGGTTTGTTGAAGTCCGGTTTGTTGAAGTCCGGACTGGCCGCGGCCTTGGTCAGCGCTGCGCTGGTGGGTTGTGGTGGCGGCAATGGTTACGAGGCCGACACGCCGGGGCAGGTGGTGATCACCGGGGTGCCCACCTCGGCGGTGGCCTCATCAGCCGCCTACACCGACTTTGCCAGGACCTTGACCAACAGCGAGACGGGGACGCCGCTGGAGTTGAGCGTGGTGGTCACTGCGCCGACCAGCGAGACGGCTTCGCCACAGGTGCTCTAACGCCACAGTCCAAGGTGTGCGCGCCGCGTCCGTAGCGTTTCGGGTTTGACGCCGAGCCCGGGTTCAGGCTGTGCGCAGAGTGGGCGGCCGATGGAATAAAGCGTGGCCACACGGGGTTGCATGGCGAATGCAGAGGACAGTTCGCAAGCCAGCGCCGCGATGCCTGAGCGAGTTCTAGCTCAGTCGCGACGCCAGCCTGCGAGCCATTTCCTGGGCGACTTCGGCCACAGCGACGCGCACGCCGAATCCAGCAAGGTCCACCGTTTGCAAGCCCGCATGACCACACGGATCGATGCGCTCAAAGGGCGCCAGATCCATCGCCACGTTCAGCGCCACCCCATGGTAAGTGCAGTGGCGGCTGACCTTGATGCCGAGTGCGGCGATCTTGCCCAGGCCATTGAACGGGTCGGCGCTTTGCACCTGCAACACGGCGTGGCCGAACGGGTCGGCCAGTCGAACGTAAATACCTGGCGCACTGCGCACCCGGTGGCCGGTCACGCCAAAGTGAGCCAGCGTGTCGAGCACCGCCAGTTCAATGCGGTACACATACTCCTTGACGAAGTAACCACGGCGCCTGAGGTCCAGCAGAGGGTAGGCCACCACCTGGCCCGGACCGTGGAAAGTGACCTGGCCGCCCCGGTCGGTACGCACCACGGGGACATCACCCGCGGCCAGCACCTGCACGGCATGTTCGTCGCGCCCGGCAATGCCTTGGGTGAACACGGGGTCGTGTTCGACCAGCCACAACTCGTCTTCCGTGTCCGGCGTGCGCCCCGCCGTGAAGGCCCGCATGGCCGGCTCGGTCTGGCTGTAGGCCTGGCGGCCCAGGGTGAGGATGCGCATGCTGCGCTGGGATAAGTGTTGCGAGTGTCTCTGGCTGTGCCCAGCACCTACCTGCAGGCGTTGTTCGTGGTGTAGTCCACCACCTTCAAACTGCCGGCAATGATCTGCGCTTTCGCCGCGTCAACCTGGCGGCGCATCTCGGTGCTCACCAACCTGGCGTTGTTGTCGTCGTAAGCCAGGTCCAGGGCACCTTCTTTCAAGCCAAGGACTGTGATGCCAGGCTTGACCCCTTTGAAGGCCTGGTACACCGCCACGTCGGTGCGCTTGAGCATGCTGGTCAGGATGCTGCCCGGGTGCAGGCCGTTCTGGTTGCTGTCCACGCCCACGCCCAAAATCCCCAGGTCCTTGGCCGCTTGCAGCACGCCCAGGCCGGTGGTGCCGGCGGCCGCAAAGACGATGTCGGCGCCTTGGGCGGCCTGGATCTTGGTCAGTTCGACGCCGCGCGCCGGGTCGGTCCAGGCGGCGTTGGTGGTACCGGTCATGGCCCAGACCACCTTGATGCCCGGTTTGGCATGACGCGCACCTTGTTCATAACCACACAGCACCTTGCGCACCAGCGGAATGTCCTGCCCGCCCACAAAGCCCAGCGTGCCGGTCTTGCTGGCCAGCGCAGCCAGGACGCCGACCAGGAAACTGCCTTCGTGTTCGCGGAACACGAAGCTCTGCACGTTGGGCAGGTTGACGACCATGTCGACGATGGCAAAGCGCACCTTGGGAAAATCACGCGCCACGGCTTCGATGCTGCTGGCCTGCGGGAAGCCGACGCCCACCACCGGGTTGGCGCCGCGCTGCGCAAAGCGCCGTGCGGCTTGCTCTCGCTGCGTTGCGTTCTGGATTTCAAACTCCAGGTACGGCTTGCCGGTTTCAGCCTTCCAGCGTTCAGCGCCAGCGTGAGCGGCCTGGCCGAACGACTTGTCGAACTTGCCGCCGAGCTCGAAGATGATGGCCGGCTGGGCCCCTGCGCTGGTCGCCGCGAGGAGCCAGGCTGCGGCCGAGAATCGGGCGCGGCGAACGCCCTCTCCCCTGCCCTCACCCCTGCGCTCACCCGCAAGCGGGAGCGGGGGAAATTCCCGTAGCCGACTACCTTCCCCAGCAAACCAGGGCGGGCCAGATTCCTGCAACCCGATCTGCTCCCTCTCCCGCTTGCGGGAGAGGGCTGAGGTGAGGGCCTTGACCCACCTCA
>Ga0105047_10004143_pt1 | contig 25342 bp, 15 predicted proteins | sample MAT04_FD_78384 | JGI IMG/M metagenome (GOLD analysis project Ga0105047, IMG submission 78384) | Freshwater microbial communities from Lake Fryxell liftoff mats and glacier meltwater in Antarctica - MAT-04 (megahit assembly) | ecosystem: Environmental > Aquatic > Freshwater > Ice > Liftoff...
ACGGCCATGCTGTCGCACAGCAGGCGCAGCCGACGCAATTCCGACTGGGCTGCCTCCACATCCATCGATGTATCGAGCACACGCAAGGCGTCCTCGGCCCCTTGGCTCACCAGCGCAAATCCGTATCCACCGGCCGACCCCTTGATCGTCAGGCAGACTTCACGGACCGTTTCAAACTCAGCAGCAGCCTGGGCGGTTGCGAGTTGCTCGGTAAAGCGTCGGACCTCATCGACATAAGCGACCAGCAATTCGTTCATGCCGGATTGCTTCTCCAGCGAACTATAAATGCGAGCCGTTTGTCCGTGGGGTTGCTTTTGCAGCAACGTGGAGATCAACTGCATGAGGGCATCGCGTTGATAGGGTTTGAGCAGACTGTAATCGGCACCCGCATCGCGTGCAGCCTGCACCTTGGGGCCCTCGGCATCAGCAGTCATCACGACAATGGGGATGGTGCAACCGTCGGCCCGCAACTTTTTAATCAACTCAACACTGTTCTTTCCGCCACCGAGATTAAGATCGGTCAGGAAAATATCGACACGATGCGTGGCCAACGCTTCGACTGCCTCCTCGACGGTTTTCACACCGGACACGAGCAGCCCCGAGCCCTTGAGAAAGTGTGCCGCCAGTCGACGGTCCATCTCGGAATCATCGAGATAAAGCACGCGTCCCGACAGCCCACCCACCTGCGGTTGCTGCGGTGGTGCGGGCTTGGCGACGACCGGGCGCGGGGGTGCGAGAAAGTCCTTTGGCTCAATACGCTTGGTGAAGCGCAAGCCGGCAAGGTGCATGGCGCCTTCGACAAAATTGCAGTGGGTGATGGTGCCTGCCAGCGCCTGCGTCGTACCGTCGGATCGAGGCACGATTATCGTGATGGTGGACTTCACATAGATAAAGCGATTCGTCAGGAAGCTCATCCCCTCGCACGACAGGTTGCGCGCAGCCACACGTGCCTGCGAGCGATTCCCGCCCGGTTGATCGATGTTGACGACGAGCCCCCCGCGACGCCAGGCAAAACGCTGATCGCGACGGGCGAAGGCTTTTCCGGCTGCCTCAGCGTCGATCTCCATCTTGTCGAGGCGATCGAGCAGTTTCAGCTCATTGGTAGCCAATTTTACGGTGGCTTGCGTCATACAGATTGACCCTTCTGACATGGCTGATAGCCCTCGACCCCTTTAAGAACCGCGATCAACGATTCGACTTCGCGCCGAGCAGATTCAACCGATTCGTTTGATTTCAAACGTTGTTCCGCAGTTGAGGCCATTCGCGTGATGATGCCGAATCCAAAACCCCCGCCTGTGCCTTTCAGCTGGTGGACCGCGCTGGTCAGGCCGTTCAGGTCGTTGGCATCGAGCAGCCGCGTCAGTGAATGCACCGACTCGGGCAACGCATCGACAAAGTCCCCGATCAACTCTCGCATGTCCGGATCATCGGCATAAGTGCTTCGCAACGGCAGGACGCCTTCTTGAAAAGATGCCGGGTCCGAGACCGCCAGTGAGCTGTCGCGATCATCTGTGATGGTTGGTGATGGTTCCGACATCCCAGGTGACTTTGTGAGGAACGAGGCAACGGTTTGCAGGAGCTTCTGCTTATCGACGGGCTTGGTCAGGTATTCAGTACACCCGCTTGACAGACACTTTGCGCGGTCATCGGCCATCGCGTGGGCTGTCAAGGCGATGATCGGTAGGTCGAGCCCCCGTCGTCGGATTTCCGATGCCGCCCCGTACCCGTCGAGTTCGGGCATCTGCATATCCATGAGTATCACGTCGAACGGTTGCGCCCGTACCAATTCGACCGCGACGCGCCCGTTGTCAGCAATCGTAACCTCCGCACCCGCGCGGCGAAGATGCATCGCAATCAGCTTCTGATTATCCTTTCCGTCCTCAGCCAGTAAAACCCGCCCGCAAAGGCGAATATCATCGGTGTGTGAAAGTTTCGGCTTGTCGCTCTTTACGCACACCTGCGCAACGCTGTCCACCGTTTCCGACTTAGAAAAATTCCCACCGTCCAGCAGGAACGAAAATGTGCTGCCTACTTGAAACTCGGAGCACAGCGTAATGTTACCACCCATCATCTGGGCCAACCTCCGACTGATCGTCAGCCCAAGCCCCGTTCCCCCGAACTTGCGCGTAGTGGAATTATCCGCCTGTGTGAAGGGCGCAAACAGCCGTTCCATCTGTTCGGGAGTCAGGCCGATACCGGTGTCAGTGAGATTGATCCGTATGCGTCCCGTCTCGGGAAATGCGGCCACATCAAGTGACACTTCGCCGTGGTGTGTAAATTTGATTGCGTTACCGATGAGGTTCATCAGCACCTGCTTGACGCGCAGTGGGTCGCTTTGAACGATGCGCGGGATGGGCGTGGAAAATCGCAAGTTCAGGGCAATTCCCTTTTCCTCGGCCCGCGGGGTCAGCATGGCGACGACTTCGTGCAGCAGGACCGGGAGCGGACAGTCGATGCGTTCGACCGTCATCCGACCGGCTTCTATTTTTGAGATATCCAGAATGTCATTAATGAGCTCCAGCAGGTGACGGGCATTGCGACGTATCACGTGAAGGCTGTCGTGACGATCAGAAGCACTGTGGGTCGGTTCGAGCATCAGGTCGGCATAGCCCACAATGGAGCTGATGGGCGTGCGAATCTCATGACTCATGTTCGCCAGAAACGAACTCTTGGCGAGGTTGGCAGCTTCGGCAGATGCCTTGGATCGTTGCAATTCCTGTTCGGCTTTTTTGCGCAGCGTGATGTCTAGCAGCGTCTGCTCATACAGCCACGCATTCTCCAGACCCACCGCAGCCTGAGCGCTGATGGTCGACAGGATCCGCTCGGATCGATCTGTAAAAGCATCAGGACGATCGTGGGCAAAGACCAGCGTGCCCAGTACATCTCCGGAGCGCGAGCACACGGGCAGGCAAAGCAGGCTTTGCGCCTGGGGGATGAGCGAGCGCAATCCCCCCAGTGCCTGTGGCAGACGCGACGGGGATTGCGCGGTGTCTGACTCGACGCCGCGCCAGGTCGATCGGAGCGTGAGCAGCGGGGCGAGCAATTGAGTGCGGCGACTGATCGACAAGCGGGCAACGACGTCGCGCGTACTTCCCGCAGACGTGACAAGTACATCGCCCTGCGTGTTTTGCACAGGCGAGCGACAGATGAACAAGCCGAGCTGCGCCCCGGCAATGTCAGTGCCGGCATCGGTTACAGATTGCACAAGTCTAAAAAGATCAAGCTCGGCGGACAGGGCTTTGATGATGCGGCTCAAGCTGTCGGCAATGCGCAGTTCGTCGCGCATCGATGCTTCGCTGGCTTTCCGAGCAGTGATATCGACGCAAACGCCTGCATGACCATCAAAGCGCGAACCCGTGCGTCGGGGAGCACCCGTGCAGAGCAGGTGCTTCTCCTGGCCGTCCGATCCACGTATACGAAAGTCAATTTCAAAGGGAATGCGCGCGTCGATGGCGGCGCGCAGGGCGCGCTCGCAGTGGACGCGTTCGTTTTCTGGGATGGCGGGGGTGGCAAAAAGCGCTTGGTTGTCCGAACGGCTTCGATGCATTGCCGTGTGCCAAGACTGGCTGGCGTAGACGCAGCGCCCCGACGAGTCGGACATCCAGATCATTCCCGAGTTTTGATCGAGTGCTGCGGATTGACGGCGGGCGGTCTCAGTAATTGTCGTGAGTTCGTCAGCCAGCTTCAGGTGCAGGTGATACGCGCGCTTGGACAAGTATCCCGCAGCCGCGAAAGCGATCCCGCTCGCTGAGGTCAAAGCGACTGTCACCGCCGAGGCCCCGGAGAGTCCCGCTTGCGCGCCCAGCGCTGCGAAGCACACCCCCGCCGTCGCGCAGGCAAGCGTGGAATGAGCGAGGATGGTTCTACGAAAAGCCGGCAAGTAACACGCTCCAGCAACGACCTGCAACCAAGCGCCCCCGCTGCCAATAAACGGGGTCGCTACGATTCCTTCGGCTGGAATCCGGTATCGATTGAGGTGGGGTGGCAAGATACGTGACGAAAGACCCGTGCACTAGGCACGATAACCTGTCTATCGATGTCAAAACATACGAAGCTGGTCACGCTCGAAACTGAACTTACTTTGCGGCTCTTCGATGGGAACTTTGTATTCGCCAGACCAGCAGGCGGTGCAATAATCTCGCTTGGAATGCTTGAGGCAAGCCAGCATTCCATCTAGTGACAGGTAATATAGCGAGTCGACTTCGAGAAACTCGGCGATCTGTTCGACGGTTCTGTTATGGGCGATGAGCTCTGCACTGGTTGGGAAGTCGATCCCATAAAAACAGGGATGACGGATGGGCGGGCAGGAGACGCGAAGATGGATTTCCTTCGCGCCGGCATTACGGATCGCGCGCATCTTTGACCGGGTAGTGGTTCCGCGCACGACGGAATCTTCGACGACCACGATGCGTTTCCCGGCCACAAGGTCCGGAATGATGTTCAATTTCATCGCGACCGCGCGATCGCGGGCGGCCTGGCCGGGGAGGATGAAGGTGCGTCCGACGAAGCGATTGGGGACGATTCCCTCTTCAAGAACTGTCCCTGACTCCTGGGCAAATCCGATCGCTGCCGACCGTCCTGAATCGGGCATGGGCATGACATAGTCGGCGTCGACGGGTGCCTCGCGGGCAAGTTGCTTGCCCATTTGTCGGCGGGCGATGTGAACGGTTTCGCCAAATATCTTGCTCGCGGGGTTGGCGAAGTACACGTGCTCAAACACACAGTGGGCCCGCTCGGTGGCGGGGTGATCGAAGCGCCGACTCTGGATGCCCGAATCGTCAATACGCACGATCTCTGCGGGCTCGATCTCACGCTCGAAGGTAGCACCGATGGCATCGAATGCGCATGTCTCGGAGGCAACGCACCAGTGTCCGTCGGCTGTTCGCCCCAATGCCAGGGGACGAATCCCCCAGGGATCACGGCAGGCCTCCAGGCGATTGGGGAAAAGAAAGATCAGGCTGAACGCGCCCTGCAGGTGCTTGAGCACATGGGGCAGCGGATCGTGCTTCTCGACATGCGTGGGCTTGGCGAGCAGGTGAACGATGATCTCGGTGTCAGTCGTGCTCTGAAAGATGTGCCCGTGCTCTTCATACTTCTGACGAAGCAAGGCAGCGTTGATGAGGTTTCCGTTGTGGGCAACAGCCACGGGGCCCATCAAATATTGACGAAGCAATGGCTGAGCGTTGCAAAGTTTGCTTGAACCGGTCGTTGAGTACCGCACGTGTCCGACGGCAGCATGACCGGCGAGTTCCTCGCGCAACATGCGCGGGTTGAAGACTTGGCTGACCAGGCCCATCCCAGTGTGCCCGTTGAGTGTCTGCCCATCCGACACCGCAATCCCCGCGGATTCCTGACCGCGATGTTGCTGAGCAAAAAGTCCCTGGTAGGCGAGCTGGGCAGCCTCCTTCGGACCCCAGACACCGAAGAGCCCGCACTTCTCCTTCTTCTCATACTCTTCGATCGCGTCGTCGTCCATCGCCAAGTTGATCTCCCGGTTAAAGGATCATTATAGCCGATGCGGGCAATAAGACGATGGCGGCGCTTGCCGGTTGAGCTGCAATGCCGACGATGAAGTCGTCGATGAGCAAGAACCGTAAATCACAACGCGAGAAAGACCTGACATCCCGCTATTTTTCCGGGGATTTTGACGAGGATCGAAGCGAGGCAAAGCAGCGGTTCACTGCCCGGTCTCGCGATGCCCAGCAAAACAAGATCGAGCGCACAGCTGTCCTTCGCGAGAATAAGCTTTCTTCCGACGAGATCGAAGGGCTGCCGACCGGAGAGGTAATCCAGGTGCATTCGCTCTTTTGCGAGGTTTTGCATGAGGGCAAGACCCATCTCTGCACGACGCGCAAGACGTTATCGAAGCTGAGCGACACGTCGATCGTCGTGGGCGACATGGTGCGCTTCCGCGCGCGGGTGGATGAGGCCAACACCGAAGCGGGCCTGCCCAATGCCGTGATCGAACAATCCCTCCCGCGCCGCACTGTCCTCACGCGGGCCGATAGTTTTAAGGGGATGAAGCAGCACCCGATTGTCGCCAACGCCGAGCAGATGTTGATCGTGGCGTCCTTGTTGCTGCCTTCAGTCAAGTGGGGATTGATCGACCGAATGCTGGTGGCTGCCCAGTCGGGCGGGCTCTCTCCCATCATCTGCCTGAACAAGGTCGACCTCGCCGACGGTGCGACCCATGCAGCGCTACGGGCCGAAGCTGACGACGCCTTAGCCCATTACAGCGGGCTCGGGATTCGTATTTTGCAGACGAGCGTCGAAAAAAACTCGGGAATCGACGCGCTTCGCGAGATACTCACGAATCATCAGACGGTCTTGGCCGGGCATAGCGGCGTGGGGAAAAGCAGCCTGATCCGCGCGGTGCAGAGTGATCTGAATATTCGTATCGGCGCTATCAGCGGATACACGATGAAGGGTCGCCACACGACGACGTCAGCCCGAAGATATCCGTTGCACGTCGGCGGGGCCGTGATCGACACACCGGGAGTCAAGTTGTTCGGGCTTTGGGGTGTGACTGCCGACAATCTTCTCGAATACTTTCCGGACGTTCAGCGCGACGTCGCGCCGGCATGGCGTAAATCATCGTACGAGCGCATCCGTGCCTCTCTGAAAGCGACGTAGCCGTTTCTCGATGATGCTAGCGCGGCGCCGCCTGCAGCGTGGACGGGGCGATCCCCGATCCATCGGTTGCTGCTGGGGCGCTTGACGCGGGCAGGGGCATGTCAGTTGATTGCGTTGCCGGGCCGACCTGCGCCGGGGGGTTCAAGGTTGCGACGAATGCCTTCAATTTTTCGGTATCTGGCGAACTGACCCCACGACTCTCAAAAAGACCTAACTCTGCGATTGTTTCTTCAAACCGCCCGTGCGCGTTTGCAAAGAGCGATCGCACCTCGAGGTACGCGTCTCTGGCGGCCTCGTACCGGCCTAAAAATAAAAGCGCGTGCGCGCGATAAGCGATCATCCAGCTCGCAGTCGGGTCTATCTCAAGACCCTTATCGATGTGTTCCAAAGCGTCGGCAAAAGACTTCCGGTAAATCAGAGATTCGCCGAGATGCCCGTGTGCGCTTGCGAGCGATCGACGCGCACTGGCCGCCTGTTCGGGATCGCTTGCAACGGCTTCAAGATATTTTTCACGAAGTGAGATCTGTTCATTGAAGATCGCCACGACGGCGTCGGTCTGCCCGGAAGTGAGCAGGGCATATCCCACGTGATAGCAGCTGATCGCCAACCGCAGCGTAAACGTGGGCATGTCCGGGTTGTCCTGCACGAGTTTTTTCCAGGTATCGTATGCCTTGCGGTGGGCGTTCAACGCGGCTTCGGGCTGGGATAAACTTGTGTAGACACTGCCGAGATTGACAGCTGCCAGGCCGAGGTCCGATTGATATTCCCTGATCGTCGGCTGACGCGCAACAAGCCATTCGGTCAGGTCCACCGCATGCTGAAAAGAGTCCGCAGCGGCGGGGAAGTTTTCCATGTCGCGTTGCACGGATCCCAAGCTGAGATACGTTCGAGCGCAATCCTTCAAATAGCTGGCGGTCTCACTGTCGCTTTCAACGAGTTCCGTCTGCAAAGCCAGCGCCTTCGTGTAGGCGTCGGCGGCCTCGGTGCGCTTGATGTTGGCATCGGCGTCAGACTGGGTGGCCTCGGCGCGACCGTCCAGGAGGATTCCGAGATTATAGAGACTGGTCGCGACGTCCGACTTTCGATTGGCGTCCTTGGGGTTTTCATCCGCAAGCGTCTGGCGCGTCTGCAGCGCCTTGCGATAAGTGACTTCCGCTTCGTCGAGCTTTCCATCCTCGTATTCCTGCACTCCGAGGTTGTTGTAGGTGTTTGCGACCGACTGAAGGTAGCTCGTCTCCTCCGCGTCTTCGCTGATAAGCACTTCCTGAATGCGAATGGCCTCATGATAAGCCGCGATCGCGTCGGCGGACCGTTTTAGTTCGCCGTAGACGATTCCCAGGTTGTTCCAGGTTCCCGCAAGATAACTGCGATATTCTGGCAAATCGGGATAAAGCTCGGCGAGGCGTTGACGCGTGGCTTTTGATTTCTCATATGCCTCGACCGCGTCGGTGTAGCGCTCGGCATCCTTGAGCACGATGCCAAGGTCGTTGTACGTGTTGGAGAGTCGCACAAGTCGCTCCGGATCATCCGGCTTGGCCTGCACAAGGGCTCGCCGCAAGTCCAACGCAGCCTCATGGGCGTCCATTGCATCAGTGCGATAGTCGCTTGCGCGCAGGACGTATCCGAGCCGCGCGTATGAATCGGACAATCGCATGCGAAGCTCGTCGTCATCGTTTTGCTCGAGCAGCGTACGATAATAATCAATCGCCTTGTGAAGCCGATCCGCCTCAGACGTACGCTGTGCAGCGTTCATCTCCATGAGGTTGGCATCGCCGACCAAAGCGCCGATGGCATCGCGCGCTTTACGAAGATTATCCTCCGCGAGAAGTCGAGCTTTCTCTGCTTCCGACGATGCAGCCAGGCGTTGCTTGAGCTGTTCCTCGGCACGCTTACGCTCGCGGTCCATTTCTTCGATTGCGGCCTGCGTCTTGGCGCGAGAGAATTCTGCATCGACCTTCGCCGCGATGGCGGATTGCTCGGCGATGGTCAGTTTTTTTACAAGCTCGGTTGCGCGGGCGAGTTCGAGGTTCGCGCGATCCCGCTCGATATCGGCCCGGTGGGCCTCGGCGTTGGCCATCCGGTTGGCGCGTAGCACTGTGATCACCGTCCCCACGCCTGTGCCGATCACCAGGGCTGACAAAGCTACGCTCAGTGCGATCACCGCACGGTGCTTGCGCGCGTATTTACTCAATACGTATTTGAAAGTCGGAGCCTGCGCCCTGACGGGCTCGCCCTTCAGCCAACGCTGAAGGTCGTCAGAAAGTTCCCTTGCCGTGCCGTACCGACGGTTGCGGTCTTTTTCCAGACATTTGCAGACGATAGCCTCGAGGTCTTCGGCAATCCCCGGGTGGTATTTCTTCAGGGGTTCGGCCTCGACGAACTGGATGCGGTGCATCAACTCGGGCATCGGCACGGCATCGGAGGCGTCGTAGATTGCATGAAGCGTCAGGACTTCCCACAGCGTTACCCCGAGGCTGTAAATATCCGACCGTCGATCGAGCTTGTCCGCAGCGAGAATCTGCTCGGGGCTTGCGTAGCGCAGCGTTCCGACAAACTGCCTCGTCCGTGTGAGCCTTCCGTCGCTGTCGTCGTCGATGACCTGGGCAAGACCGAGGTCCATCAGCACCGCGCGGCTTCCGTCGGCAGTCACCATGATGTTGCCGGGCTTGATATCCCGATGCACCACGCGCGCTTCATGCAGGCGATCAACCGCGTCGGCTACCTGTCGGATAATCTCGACGGCCTGTCGGACGTATGTTTTGCCGGTGACGGCAGCTTTCCCGATGGCACCTGGCGGGTTGACGGTACCCAAGGCACCGGGGGCGGGGGTGGCTGGTGCCTCGCGGGGGAGATCGCGCTCTTCCGAGCCACTGACGAGTTTCTCCGCACGCTTGTTCTCCGACCACGCCGTAGTCAACGTCGCCTGCCACGTTGCCAGTTCCACCCCAGCCGCGCTCGCGTTGGTCGCGCCGAGGCGTTCGCACAAGGCTGACAGCGGGGCGCCTTCGACCAGTTCCATTGCGTAAAACCAGTGATCGCCTTCAGCGCCACTGGTGAGGATCTTGACGAGATTAGGATGATCAACACGACCGAGCGCGTGGATTTCACGCGTGAAGCGCGCCTCTGATTTCGGATCGTCCACGCGTAACAAACACTTCAACGCCACCTGCCGGCCTAGCGAAGGTTGAAACGCGCGATACACCACCCCCATGCCACCCTTGCCGAGCACGCTGAGTAATTCAAACTCGCCTACGGAGCGCGTGACCCTGAGATCACCGTCACCCGTGCCACCTTCGTCCGCAGCGTTGCGGGCGGCAATTTCGCCTTCGACCTGCGAATCGACACTTGACCCAAGCACGCGGGCGAGCAGTTCGCGGTGTTCGCTTCCGAGTTTCTCACGACTCAACGTGCGACCGGTCGTATAGCAGAGATATTCGGTGCGCTCTTTGCCTCGGCGGGCGTTGAGAAAGAGCACTTCCTCGGTCTCAGGTTCGAAGATCAAAAGGGGATGAAGCGACCAGAGTTCGGTGCCATCGGAATTGATGAGGTAAACGCGCTGCGGGTGGGGCAGCCGAGCCGATGTCTCCTCGGGAAGGTCGAGCGGCGCGATGCGCTGCGCGCGCTCCCCGCCTAGATCGAGCAGTTCGACGCGCCACCCGCCGCCGGGCAATCGCGCGACATCCGATACATAGACGAGCCGCCGACCCACCAGCACGTCGATGCGCCCGAGTAATTCGGTGACGCCCATCTGGATCGCGCGGGCCATCTTGTCGTAAAAATCAATCCCGCGCTGACCGGCGGCACCATGACCGAGTTCGCGGTTGCGATATTGGACCAGCCGGTCGAAGAGCTCGGTGAGGCGAACGGTCGACCTCGCTCCGCGTGTCCCTTCGATGGCCTCACGCAACGCAGCATCCAGCCCGGCGCAGCGGGGTAGATCGTCACGCGTACGACCGAGAAGCAAGTCAATGATTGCCTTGAATCCCGTAACATTCTGATCAACCAGGCGCGGGCCTATCGTCCGGATGAACTCCCACCAGTGCCCAACCGACGGCCGGGCCAAGTTCTGCAGTTTTTTTGTCGCCTCGTCGTCGGCCTTTCCCAGCTCGACATATCCAACGACCACGATGCTCGAAAAAAGCTTGCAAGCAGCCTCCCACAGGTAATAGCTGGTGAGGTGACGATCAAGCGGGGTCTTGGCATTGTGGGCGCGCAGATACAGCTGCGCGAGCGGCAGGGGGAGACGGCGTTTCAAATTGTCGTCAAACGACGTCGGCAGGGACATGAATTGTTCACCCGTTGTCGCACGTGCCTGGCAGTTGTCGATTCCAGAGCGAGGGTACAGATTTCCCGGGATCAAGTCCAGATTTCCTCCAAGTGTTGCACTGGCGGGACGGGGAGCTTACGCACCCACGCCGTACCCTGTGGGCACAGGTTATGTCTGGTGAAACTCATCCTGACTTACACGGTCCGGCGCGGTTGGATATCTACTTGTGGGTAACTGCGGGGACTACCAGGTGTGACAAGCACGTCTGGAGCTTCAACATTTGCAGCCTTACTCGGTAAGCGATGGTGTGAAGATGTATTCTCAACGCACCGCCGGTGGATTTTCTCTTGTCGAACTTATTGTGGTCATCGGGATCATTGCGCTGTTAATCGGCCTGCTTTTGCCATCTCTGCGCACGGCGCGCGAGCAGGCGAAAGCCGTGCAGTGCGCATCACAGTTGCGACAGCTTGGGACGGGGCTGGTCAATTACATCAACACGTTTCGCGGGCAATATCCGGCGTGGTCGGGGTGGCATGTCGCAGGTGGGGACGGGACAGGTGAGGACGATCCCAATCCGGGGTGGACGGAGCAGCTTGCGCCGTATCTGGGTGCTCAGCCAATGTCGACATTGTTCAACTGTCCCAGCTTCCCCGAGGATTTCCGCATCAACTACTTCCTGGCTGCCCGCTATAGCAATCTGGTTGGACGTCGCAGCATGAAGTTCTCCGAGATCAAGCTTTCGGCGATGTTTGTGATGAGCGGGGACTGTACGGAACCATCGCTCTATCCGCCTCTGTTTGGGACGGCTGCCGGTATGACGCTCGACGATTGCGACAAGGACGATGCCAGCCAACGCGGTATCGCATTTAGCAATGAGGTCGGCGGACTAAACGTCCACAAGGGTGGCAACAACGTTCTGTTTGCCGACAGTCACGTTGCACTATTCAGGAAGTTCGACGCCACGTCGATGACCTACCATCCGCGAAAGATGCGATCGTATGCGGATATTGCAATTGATCCGTGAGCGGGCGAAGGATGGTGACGCCTCAATGACAACTGATGGGCGGAAACGCTGTCACTGAGAAGCAAAAGAATTGATAGCAAATAGTTGGTAGTGGCTGGAAAGCCTCGAATAGGAGTCCTCGCTTCAAACTGCCGACCGCTAAATACAAAAAAAATTGGTAGTTCATGGTTGATAGTTGATGGAAGGCTCGGCGACGAGTCCTCCATTCAAACTATCAACCATCAACTACCAACCATTAACGGCTGACGATCAGCCACCAACTCTCGACTCTTACCACTTCATCACTTGATAAACAGCATCTCGCGATAAGTTGGCAACGGCCAAAGATCGTCGGCGACGATGCCTTCCAGTTTGTCAACGGTCTCGCGCAAAGTACCCAGTGAGGTGAAGATTTCCGCGCGGGCGTGCTTGGCGTGATCGTAGGGCTCACCCTCGACATGGTGGTTGACCGCAGACTCCAGCTTGGCCGTCTGGTCGATCAGGGACTTGATCAACTTCGCCAGAGGTTTGGCGACAGCTGTGCTGAGCGATTCGCCTTCATGCGAACCCACGCCGTTCGGAATCCCCGCCAGCGCTGACGATACAACCGTCAGGTACTTTAGCGCTGCTGGGAGGATCATCGTCTTGGCGATACCGATGGCGGTCTTGCCTTCGATCGCGAGGGCTTTGACGTATGCTTCCGACAGGATGTTGAATCGGCTGCGCAGTTCACGCTCGGTGTAAACCTTGTACTTGGTGAACAACTCAATCGTCTCGGGCTCCACGACAACAGGCAAAACGTCGACCGTGTTCTTGAGATTGGGCAGCCCGCGCTGTTCGGCCTCGGCGTGCCATTCTTCGGAATAGCCGTTGCCGTTGAAGATGACCTTCTTGCTCTCCTTGATGATGCCCGGCAAGAGCGCCTGTGTCGCGTCGGCGAGGCTCTTCCCACCTTTGATGTCGGCTTCGAGCTTGGTGGCAATAAAGTCGAGCGACTCTGCGACGATGGTGTTGAGCACCGTATTGGCACCGGCGATGTTTGCGCTAGACCCGACGGCGCGGAACTCAAACTTATTCCCGGTGAACGCAAACGGCGAGGTACGGTTGCGATCACCCGCCTCCTTCGGCAGAGGCGGCAAAACGCTCACGCCCGTCTGGAACATTCCACCTTGCTTGCTCGACTTGGCTCCGCCTTTTTCGATCTGCTCAATGACATCGTTGAGCTGGTCTCCGAGGAAGATCGAGATAATGGCCGGCGGAGCTTCGTTCGCGCCCAGGCGATGATCGTTGTGGGCAGACGCAATCGACAGTCGAAGAATCTTGCTGTACTTGGCGACCGCGCGGATGACGGCAACGCAGAAGACAATGAACTGCGCGTTATCGTGCGGGGTGTTGCCGGGCTCGAGGAGATTTTCGGTATCCGTCCCGAGTGACCAGTTGTTGTGCTTGCCCGAACCGTTGATGCCGGCAAACGGTTTCTCGTGAAGCAGGCAGGCTAAACCATAATGATCTGCCGTCGTCTTCAGAACCTCCATGATGAGATTCTGGTGATCTGTCGCGAGATTGCTGTTCTCGTAAATCGGCGCGATTTCGTACTGGCTGGGCGCGACTTCATTGTGACGCGTCTTGACAGGCACGCCGTACTTGAACAACTCTGTTTCCGCGTCAGCCATGCACGCGAGGACGCGCTCGGGAATCACACCGAAGTATTGATCCTCAAGCTCTTGACCCTTTGGCGGGGGTGCACCAAACAGGGTGCGCCCGGTGGCGAGCAGGTCGGGACGAAGCAGATGGAAGCTCTTGTCAATCAGGAAATATTCCTGCTCGGGACCGACCGTCGTGATGACGCGTCCGACTTCCTTGCCGAACAATTTCAGCACGCGCATCGCCTGGACACTAAGCGCGTCCATGGACTTGAGCAGCGGCGTTTTCTTGTCGAGCGCTTCGCCGGTCCACGAAAGAAATGCCGTTGGGATGGCAAGCGTGGAACCGTTAGGTGCTTCGACAATGTAGGCAGGCGAGGTCGGATCCCAGGCGGTGTATCCGCGCGCTTCGAACGTTGCGCGTAAACCACCTGAGGGGAAGCTGGATGCGTCGGGCTCGCCTTTGATGAGTTCCTTACCACTGAACTCGGCAATCGCGCCCCCCGCGCCATCGGGCGACAGGAAGCTGTCATGTTTCTCGGCTGTGATGCCGGTCATGGGTTGGAAAATGTGCGTGTAGTGCGTTGCTCCACGCTCTAGCGCCCAATCCTTCATGGCTGCTGCCACCGCGTCGGCGATGGCGGGGTCGAGCGGGGCGCCCTGCTTGATGGTTTTCTGCAACGCTTTGAAGATCGGTTTGGGCAGACGCGCGCGCTGCGTCTCCTCGTTGAAGACATTGATTCCGAACAGATCCTTGATGTGCGTCGTCTTAAAATCGACCCGATTCAGCTTGTGCTTCGTGGTCGCGATAGACTTGATCGCCTCTTGGCGAGCCGTGGACATGGACACTCTCCTCAATTGGGAAAAGGGACGTTTCGAAAGCCCGATCAGCCGTCAAAAAGTTGACGATCCGATCCGTTGCAGCGCGGATGAGCACGATGCACATTCCGCGGTCATTAGTCAAATTTCGTGCGATGGAATTACACGCTGACTCCGCTCCGGAACGACTAAGCAAATCCCGTGCAACGTCTGAGATCGCTGGGAGACACGCGCACCGGTGCGCACTATGTGTGCAAAGCAGTAAATCGTGAGGTCCGGCGATTAAAAAAGTAGCAAGGCGAGGCAAGGGGCTGGCTGAACAGACCTTTGCATAAGTGGTGGTCTGGCCAAGGGCACCTTGGTTTTTGAAAGAGTGCGCGTCAGTCAAAAACACGGTTCTTCGAGCCGTCGCCGAACGCTATCCCCATGCCTCCAAGAAACTAAGGAGTAGGTCTGACAGCCGTCCCTTTGACGGCCACGTAATACAAACTCCCCGGGAAAAGCTGGTGGCCGGCGCGCGATTCGGCTTCTGCGCCCACGCCCATGTAGATGTCACATCGACCAGCGGCTCGAATCGCGCCACCTGTGTCCTGGTCCATCATGAACCCGCGAAATGTCTGAGGCGATCCACTTGTCGGCGATGGGATCGGGACGATCAAAAACGCTGGCAGCGCCTTGGGATAAACCGTCGTTCCGCCAACCCGCGTTTTATCGGTGGCGATCGTCGCCATGGAAGTCACCGGGACATTCAAACTTCCGAACGGCCCGCCCGGTCGCTCGGCAAAAAAAACGTACCGGTCGTTTGTCCAAAGATATTTATCCATATCAGCCGGGTGCAGGCGAAAGTATTCCGTCATCCCATGCAAATTTCGCTGATCCTTGCTGATGACGTTGTCACGCAGCATCAAGTCTGCGGGCGCCGTCTCCGGGTAGGCGTGCCCATTGTTGCCCGCATAGCCGATCTCGTACATAGTCCCGTCTGCCAAACGCAAGCGGGCCGACCCTTGGATCGAAATCACATATGTTTCCCACCTGCTTTTAAGCCAGACCAACTCACCACCTTTAAGCAGGTCCTGCGATTCCATGTCTCGCCGGGTCGGGTACGCCGATCGCGCTCCGCCGGGCAGTTGTCGCCAGGCGTGCTCGCCAGCTTCGTCCGTGATCAAGTCGGTAGGGCGCTTGTAGAGGGGGTACTGAAACGCTCCTTCGCGTGTCAGACGGGCGTCGTAAATGGGGGTGTGATATCCAGTAAATAAAACGCTGCCCGAATAGCCCTCGCCCGATGGATTGGGCGCCCCGATACTTTGATACACGTCGAACTTCGCGCGGATGGCAGCGTCCACGCGCTGGGGGTCGACGCTGCCACGAGCGAGTTCCTCATCGATGAGCTGCCTGAACGCGACGCACGTTGCCGTGGCCCGTTCATGGGTGATATCGAGATAGGGGAAGAACGTCTTGCTGCTGGGGGCGTCGAGATACTTCAGACTGTTGTCAACGCTTGTGCGTAGCATGTGCAGGGTAGGCGCGTCGAATTGAAAGCTGGGATATTGATCGGGCGAAATCTTGGTGAGCGCGAGCGTGCCGGCGGGCAATTCCTTTGAATAGTCGATAGCCAGAGGTTTTTTGGGACGGCAAGCGGTGCTGAGTGTCAATGCGGTGCAGGCAACGATGAAAAGTGAGAGCCGTGAGAACAAGCGATCCTCCGTGATTGGATGTCTGGCGCGCGTCGGCTTTTCCTAAGCAGTAAACGCACGTGGCGATGCACGTATCCGCAGCTTACGCAGCGGCGTGAAGCTTGCGACCACGATAAGTCGAGCGTTGCTTTAGTTCAAACCCATGGCCTTGAGGTTTCGCAGGCTGGTGGCGAGGCAGTCGAAGGGATCGAGCCCGTTGCAGTCATCCTGTTCGACAATGTACCACTGCGTGCCCGCATCTTTGCATGCCTGCAGGATGCCCGGCCAATTGAGATTGCCCTCGCCCACTTCGGCCATCTTCTGCTCGCGCTTCTGGTTGATGCTCATATCCTTCAGATGCACCGCTGGTACGCGACCGGTCAAGGCGCTGATCCACGCCCTGGGGTCGCCGCCGCCATGGGCAATCCAGTAGGTGTCGATCTCGAACCAGATAGGTTGATCAAGTAATTCGGTGAGGTGTTGCAAGGCAGTCTTACCATCGTAACGGACAAGTTCGTGACTGTGATTGTGATATCCCACTGCAACCCCCGACCCGGCGAACTTGCCAGCGATGCGGTTGAAGCTCGCGGCGAAATCGTTCCAATCCTTCGCACTTTGAGTTTCCTTGAAATAGCCACCGATGGCCGTGAGGGCGCACCCCCACGCGTGGTGCTCATCGATCACACGCTGGGTGTCTGTGTCCAGTCGTTCAGGTGAAGTATGCGTGGCAGCCACCGCGAGGCCTTCATTGCGAAGAATCTTTGCCAACTCGGCTGGGTCGATGGGACCCAACGCCGATAACTGCACCGCCTGATAACCAATAGCCCGCACGCGCGCGAGCGTCCGCGCGATGTCCACAGGTGTTTTCGTGTGGTCACGCAGGGTGTACATCTGGGCTGCAATCTGTGACGCGGGCATGGGACTCCTTGACGAGGTGCTGTGCGAAGATATCCGATCCTGCCGCAGCACGCCAAGACAGATCAACCGCCGCATTTTTTTTACGGTAAATTGCGGGAATACTGCTCAGGTTGAGCCTCAGAATGTCGATAAAAAGGATTGGGAATTGCTTGGTCGACCTGGTGAACGCATGAACGTCATCCCACCCCTCGCCAACATCCTGGCAGCCAGCCCTGCGGCGCAACGCTTGAGTTCGGACGAGCGAAACAGGCAGGCCCGGCGGGCGGAGCTTCTTCGTCGCAACAGTGCCGCCCGGTCCGATCTGTTTGAACATGTCGTGGAAAACTCTGAAGAGGCCACGCCCGTTCATGAGGATCAATCCGGGAACAAGCAAAAGCGCCGTCCACCACAGAAAAAGAAGGATCCGCCTCATAATCTCGATCTGCGCGGTTGATGCGGGAAATCTCTCACTGCAGAGGGCGCGCGTCTTACCTTGCTATCTCCATGGGTTGCGCCGACGGCGCGGTTGCAGGTGCGACGAGCACCTCGTCATTTCCCGAGATGATGCGCGCTAGGACTTTCCGCGCGAAAAGCCCGCTCATCGGACCGATGTGATCGCCAATATTCCCTACAGCCAGCCATCGCGATTGATACGGAACAGCAACCAGCTTGGCATACTGCTTTGGATCGGCCTCAGGGGGTTGAACAAATCCTGTCAAGCCGGCTGCAGGTTCGAATACGCCGTCGATCGTGCCGAAGAGCTTTGTGCCGGCCCCGAGCATGACGACGTCGAGTTTGCTGCTAAAGGCAAAGCACTTTCCCTGCACGTGGCATAGGGCATTCGACAAATCGTAGTCGGTGGATAGCGCCGGCGCAATCAGCAGAACGGTCTGTACGAGCGTGTCTTTCGGCATTGCTTCGAGCGCCCATACTGCCAACCCCGTCCCGCCACTGTGCGATGAAAGGGTGATGGGTCGTGTCGGATTTTCAGATGCAAATCGCGCCAGCTTAGCGGCGATATCGGTGGCGGTTGCGCGGTTTCGGGCGTAGGCCTGCAACGCGGCGATGCCTGGCTCGTCGCCGGTCCAGTCGAAATATTCGACTTCAGCATCCGCACCCGCTTCCAACCCGCGACCCATCGCCCGGTCAATACCCGTGAGGCCGGCGATGCCCGGAAGATGCAGGACGTACGGGCGGGTGCTCGGCTCGGCTGCGAGCGCATGCGCGGCCAGCGCGTGCGATGCCATTAGAAAAAGTGCAAGCAAGTAGGCAAATCGTTTAGCGAGACCCATCCGTGAAACTCCTCGGCAATACGCGTGGTCTGAAACCAAGCTGTCAGCGATTATATGCGAGATGGCAAAAGGCCGGCGATGATCACGCAATTCTGATCCGATTTATATGCGCGTTATCATCGCCGCTTCGTATACTTAAATCGTCATCACGCCCGCCAAGTCGGACTCTTCATGTCGCGGGCGAAGGTCACGTTTTCAAGGGAGCCTCACATGCCCGCCTATAGCACTTCGGATATTCGAAACATCCTCCTCACGGGTCACGGTCATAGCGGAAAGACAACGCTGGCTGACGCGCTGCTTGTTGCGTCAGGGACAGCCACGCGCAAAGCGTCGGTGGCGGACGGGACGAGTTTTTCTGATTTCGAAAAAGAAGAGCGCGAGCATGGACATTCGATTTACGCGTCCGTTCTTCATCTTGATCACCGGGGGAAGCGCATCAACCTGATCGACACTCCGGGTTCGCCAGATTTACTCGGGCAGGCGATTGCATGTCTGCCGGCTGTCGAGATGGTGGCAGTGGTGGTCAACGCGCAGAATGGAATCGAGGTCGCGACTCGCCGCATGATGCAGACCGCCCGCGAACTGAACCTTCCGCGGGCCATCATCATCAACAAAATTGATACGGACGGCGACCAACGAAGCGACCTGCAGGCGCTGGTCAAAGAGATACAGGACACGTTCGGCAGCGAGTGCCTGCCGATCAATCTGCCCTCTGCCAGCGGGAAAACCGTGGTGGAGTGCCTGCTCAGCACTGAAGGCGAATCTGACTTTGACTCGGTGCGTAAGGCTCATGCGCGGATTCTCGATCAGATTGTGGAGATGGACGACAACCTGATGGAGAAATATCTCGGCGGGGAGGAGCCGAATTACGAGGCGTTGCACGCGCCGTTCGAGAAAGCACTCGATGAAGCGCACCTTGTTCCCATTCTGTTTACCGATGCCCGATCGGGTGTCGGGATTCCCGAACTTCTGGATGCGATCGCCAACCATTTCCCCGCCCCTGAGGAGGGAAATCCACGCCCGTTCCTGACCTATCGGGCCGGCGGGCGCGCGGGTCAGCCACAGGAGGAAGTGTCGTTTGAATATCACAACGACATCGCGAGGCCGTTGCTAGCGCACGTATTCAAGGTGACGTCGGATCCATTCGTGGGCAAGCTCGCGATCTTCCGCGTGCATCAGGGAAAATGTTCGGGGCAGTCGCTCGTATATATCGGTCACAACAAAAAGAGCATCAAGCTCGGGCATGTCTTTCATCTTCAGGGGAAGGAACATCGCGAAGTCAATGAGATCATCGCCGGCGACATCGGTGCGGTGGCCAAGATTGAGGAGATTCATACCAACGACGTGTTGCACGACGACCACGTACTGGACAGCGTGCATCTGCGCCCGCTGACCTATCCGACCCCAATGTACGGGCTCGCCATCACCCCAAAGGCCCGTGGAGACGAAGCAAAATTGTCCGTGCAGCTAGCCAAGCTGGCTGAGGAAGACCCGACGTTCAGATGGCATACCGATCGCCAGACGCACGAGGTCGTGATCAACGGTATTGGCGAACTGCACCTGCGCCTGGCTTTGGAGAAGCTCGGCAACCGCGGGCTGCACGTCGACACCAAGCCCCCGAAAATCGCCTATCGCGAGACCATCGCAGCCACTGCCGAAGGACACTATCGACATAAAAAACAGAGCGGCGGGGCGGGTCAGTTCGGCGAGGTCTATCTGCGCATCGAGCCGCTCGAACGTGGCAAGGGGTTTGAGTTCATCGACGAAGTTTTCGGCGGGGCCATCCCGGGGCAATATATACCTGCCATCGAAAAGGGCGTGCGCGACGTACTCGACGTTGGCGTGATCGGCGGATACCCCGTGCAGGATGTGAGGGTCGTGGTGTACGACGGAAAACATCATCCGGTCGACAGCAAGGAAGTGGCATTTCGCATGGCTGGCAAATACGCATTCAAGGAAGCGTTCGCCAAGGCGCATCCCGTCTTACTGGAACCAATCGTCAACATGCAGGTGATTTGTTCAGAAAGTCATGTCGGGACCATCACCGGCGACTTGTCTGGCAAACGAGGCCGCATCCATGGACAGGACTTCCTTCCCGGCGGATTGGCGGTTATTAAAGCTGAAGCACCACTGGCCGAGGTCATGCAGTATCAAAGCCAGCTGAAAAGCGTGACAGGCGGGCAGGGTACGTTCGACATGGAACTCAGCCACTACGCCCCCGTCCCCCCACACGTGCAGTCCGCCATCGCAACCGCATACCGACCAGCGGCCGAGGAAGGGTGAAGATGGCAGGCGAACCCTGGCGAAGGGCTGGTGACCGAAGGTTGTCAAAGACGTGCGTGTCGAGCCGGCGCAACCTCTTTCCCCTCAACATTGCTTCCCCAGGATGGTAGAATGTTTTGATCGTCCACCTCAGTCACCGGTCCGAGGTATCGCATGGGCATGGATTCGCCTGAAATTGATCGTCCCTTTGACGCGTGGGAACCGTCTGATGCCGACCCCAGGTCGACCCGACGCATCGGGCATTTGTTGCGGCGTGTGCATTTCGGGGCGACAGACGACTGGATTGAGACTTTCCAGGTCGCCACACCAGCCGAGGCCATCAACACCGCCCTTGATTACGATCCTGAAGTCGACCCGCTCAACGACCTGATCGAACAGCTTGAAGGGTATCTCGTATTCACCGAGCCCAAAAGCGTCCAAGGTTGGTGGATGTTCCGGATGCTCAACAGCACGCATCCCGCCCAGGAAAAAATCGCGCTCTTCTGGCACAACCGCTTTGCCACGTCGGTCGGCAAGGTGAACAACGTCAAGTTCATGCACAACCAGATTGAGATGTTTCGCCGGCGCGGACTCGGCAGCTTTCGCGATTTGTTGATAGCGGTGGGGCGCGATCCTGCGATGCTCATCTGGCTGGATGGAAATACCAACGTCAAGGGGAAGCCGAACGAAAATTATGCCCGCGAGGTGATGGAGCTTTTCACTCTGGGCATTGGTTCCTATGAAGAAAAAGATGTGAAAGAGCTTGCCCGCGCGTTTACCGGTTGGACGATCAAAGGCGAGCAGGGCATTCTCAATCCTGCCGGCTTCGACAACGGCGATAAGGAAATATTCGGCCAGAAGGGCAGCTTCGATCACGAGGCTGCGGTGGACCTGCTACTGTCGCGTCCGCAGGCTCCGCGGTTTCTCGCTCGTCACCTTTTGCAGGAGTTTGTGCATCCGAAGCCGGCTGACGCGCACGTCGAACATTACGCGCAACGGCTGCTCGATCTGAAGTGGGAGATCAAGCCGGTGTTGAAGGAGATGCTGGCCAGCCGATTATTCTTCAGTGACTGGGCGTACCGGTCGCGCATCAAATCCCCGGTGGAACTCTGCGTGGGCGCGACGGCAGCCTTGGGGGGAAAAGTCGTCACCGGATTCCTGCGGGACCAGTGCGCGAAGATGGGACAGGACCTGCTTTATCCTCCCAACGTCAAGGGATGGGACGGCGGCGAGACGTGGATCAACGCGAACACAGTGCTCCTTCGATTTAATTTCGGCATGGCGTTGGCAACGCAGCGCAACAACGAGTTCGCCCGTCCAAGTGACATTGCCGCGTGGGTTAAGCGTCACGAAATCAAAACTGCCGATGACCTGGTTGACCAATACACCAAGCTGTTTCTGGATGGACAGGTACAGCCGGCGTTGCGCGAGAAGCTCACCACCTACGTCAAAAGTGATGGCAAGTCTGAAATGAAACAGTTTCGGCTCGATGCAGGCGTGATCAACTCAAAGGTGCGCGGGTTGATTCATCTGATCATGAGCACGCCCGATTACCAACTGGCCTAGCGTTTGAAGGAGTATGCAATGAACCCCACCCGTCGAGAAATCCTGAGAGTCGGCTTCTCCTCCGCAGCTGCCATCAGCCTGGCGGGTTCGATGCCCGCATTTGTTTCTCGCTTTGCGTTTGCGGATGACAAAGTCGTCGGATCGAAAGTGTCGAACGACAATATCCTTGTGGTGGTGCAATTATCAGGCGGAAACGATGGCCTGAATACGGTCGTTCCCACGTCTAACGATGCGTATTACAAAGCGCGTCCGAACATCGCGTTAAAGGATCGCGTGCATCGGCTCAATGCGGACCTCGCCCTCAATCCTGGAATGGCCGGCTTCAAGGAATTGTTCGATGCCGGGCAGCTCGCGGTCATCAACGGCTGTGGGTATCCGCAACCTAATCGGTCGCACTTTCGGTCTATGGAAATCTGGCATACTGGAAATCCAAAGGAATATCAGCCGCAGGGTTGGGTCGGTCATTATCTCGATCACGCGCGACGCGGAAGTGAGAACGCGCTGCAGGCCGTCAATATCGGGTCGGAACTTCCGCTGGCCATGGTCGGCGAGGGCGCGCCCGTGCCGTCGATCCAGGGTCTAGATGATTTTAAGGTCAAGACCGATCCCGCCACCGGTTTCGATGCAAAGCTTGAGGAAGAGATCATCGCCGATCTGAACAAGGTGCAGGATACATCACCCGCGATGCAGTTTTTATCCCGACAGGCGACCAATGCGATCATCTCAACACATGAGATTCGCAAGCTGCAGGGTTACAAGCAGGATGCCGAGTATCCGCAGGGTCTGGGCGCGCAACTTCGTCTCATCGCACAGATCATCAGCGGAAATTTCGGGACGCGCGTTTACTACTGCCAAACAGGCGGGTTCGACACGCATGCCAACCAGGTGGGTGGCCACGAAGGCACGCTGCGCAACGTGTCCGATTCCATCCGCGCGTTTCATAAGGATCTTGATGCAAAAGGCGTGGGCGGGAACGTCACCGTGATGGTCTTCAGTGAGTTTGGTCGACGCGTCGCGCAGAATAATTCCAGCGGGACGGACCACGGCGCGGCCGGGCCGATGTTTGTATCCGGCGCCAAAGTGCGAGGCGGGGTCTTCGGGGGGCAGCCTTCGCTGACCGACCTCGACGACGGCGATCTCAAATACACGACCGATTTCCGGCAAGTCTACGCGGGCATCCTGGAAGGCTGGCTCAACGTCGATCCGGCTGCGGTGCTGGGTGGAAAGTTCGATCGACTTCCGCTCTTCAACGGGCAAGCGGTGGCAGCGGGGTAATGCGACGACTCAGTCGCTCAGGCCTTGACCGTACAGACTGGCCCAATTTTTTTGGCAGGGAATTTCATCACCAAGTCGCGTATGGGGTGACTTTAAGCACGATCGCGCGTATTCGCGATCATCCGGTCAATCTCGATACTCCTCATCCGTCTGCGACCAACCGTCGGGCACTTGGGAAAGTTCAAATGCGTTGTCAGGCACGCCTTCATTGATTTTGACATTCCGCAAATTGGTTGTCTGTGTGGACGTTCCGTTTTTATCTGGGACCGAGATGCGCACCGGCATATCGTTGTGCGTGTCGACCCAAATGTCGATCGTCGGGAACTGTCGAGCCATGCGCGTCCCCTTATGCGGGATGAGCCGAACGTGCTCTGTATCGGGTGGGGGAGTTTCGCCGTCGGGCGCGCTGGCAGGCAGTTCCACATCAAACTGCCGATAGACTTCTTCCTTGCTCTGTCCGATGGGCAGTGGGAAGGGTCCTTCACCTAGCTTGATCGGGCTGGTTTTTTCGCCCTTTTCCCGCACCTGCCGTTTCACCTGCTGCTTCTTTGTGTAATTGCGATCGTACAGAAACTCATCGGCCAGTAGATATTCGGTTTTCGTCTTCCTTATCTTGTTTCCCTCGATTACCTGATCGAAGACAATGTGGATGCGTGTGTCGCCATCTGCCTGATTCTGCAGGAGCAGCGTACCTGATCGTACGCTGCTCTCACCCAGTGAGGTGTCCGTAGTCGTCAACGAAACGTCCGCGGACAGATCTTTCAGATTGCGTCCGCGGGCGTCGAGGGCATCGAGGATTGCGTCAAGATTTCGCCCGGATTGGGACGTGGCCGGTGTCGGCGGACTCTGCGGTTTAGCAGGGGCCGAAGTGGATTGCGCCTGGGCACAACCTGCCTGTAACATCAGTATGACAACGACTTGCGCAATGGGACTTAGTGACATGCTCACCATGATGCCACCCAAGGCGTTGGCGAGCAATACGCGAACGAGGTGACAGTTTTCAGGCGGGACGCTGTGTACGGATTTTCAGAGCATTTCAACAAATCATCGCAATGTCGCTAGATTCAGCTCAAATCGTCGATAAAGTATCTGCAATGGTGATCAGGGATGATCAACCCGTACCGTCAGCCTGTCTGTCGAATAAAGGAGCCCACGGATGGCCGCCCGAATCTGGTACAGCCTTGCCTGCATATGTTTGATGGCCTCACTGCTTGTCGGCTGTCAGGCGCAGAGTTCCACTGTGAGCGCGATTACGCCACCCAGTTTCGACTCGGCGGTGATCAGCACGCCCGACCCTACGTATCGACCCACAACCCCGCGCATGCTCCCGGGCAGCACGAACAGCGCAGCCCTCCCCGCGGGCTGGATGCCGCCTGTTAAATCGCGGCCGTGGAAGTGGATCGTCGTGCATCACAGCGCGACTGCCATCGGCGGTGCCAAGCGCATCGATCAGTGGCATCGTGAAAAAGGGTGGGACGAACTGGGCTATCACTTTGTCATCGGCAACGGTACGGACACCGGCGATGGCGCGATCGAAGTGGGTGGGCGATGGAGCAAGCAGAAGTGGGGTGCTCATGCCAAGACGCCGGATAACCGTTTCAACGACTACGGCATCGGCATATGCCTCGTCGGAAATTTCGACACCCGCAAACCGAGTCCGCAGCAACTCAAGCAATGCGCCAAACTCATCTCCTACCTGATGAAGACCTATCGCATCCCGGCCAGCAACGTCGTTGGACATCGCGATACGAAGGCGACCGAGTGCCCGGGACGATACGTCAGCCTCCCTGAGATCCGCAGGCAAGCTACTCAAATGCTAGCCGAGGCCGGCGACGCCCCGATCTCCGAACCCGCGTTGGCAACGACGGGTGATCTGCTTCACGATGTATCGAAGTAGAATCGCGTCAGGGTTTGACGAGCGTCCATTGCTTCTCGACCCGTTGCGCGGAAATCGGCATCGACGCTTTCAGTTCTTGTGCAAAAAGTGAGATACGCAGTTCTTCCAGCATCCA
>Ga0105047_10004144_pt1 | contig 25339 bp, 19 predicted proteins | sample MAT04_FD_78384 | JGI IMG/M metagenome (GOLD analysis project Ga0105047, IMG submission 78384) | Freshwater microbial communities from Lake Fryxell liftoff mats and glacier meltwater in Antarctica - MAT-04 (megahit assembly) | ecosystem: Environmental > Aquatic > Freshwater > Ice > Liftoff...
CGTCCTGGGTGTAATAGGCGGTGCAGGCGACCCACAGGCTGGGTGGCAGGTCCGCCGGCGCCGCGGGCATCGTGTGGCCATAGAACGTGGCCAGGTTGGGGCTCGTGCGAGCGCCGGCATCGAGTGCCGCGAGCAGGCCGTCCCCCACCGACCGGGGGTTGGCGCGCAGGAGCATCGTGTCCGCATGCTTCGTGACGTAGCGCGACACGAGTTCCCGATTGCCGCCGAAGCCGCCCGTGGCGAGGATCACCGCGCGCGCCGCGATGCGCGTCCGCCGCCCGACCACGTCCGCGACCACGCCGGCCACGGCGCCGTCCTCGCCTCGCTTGATGCCGCGCAGCGCCGCGCGCGTCCGCACCTCGCCGCCGCGCGCCTCGATCGCCGCCACCAGGCCGGCCGTCATCACCTCGACATCGATGCCCGCCCCGGTCTGTCGGGGGTTGGCGATGTCGAACGTGCGCGGGACGCCGTGGGCCGCCAGCCATGCCAGGCTGTCATCGATGCCTTCGACCAGCAGCCGCTGACGGACAGGGTCCCCGTCCGGCGCCCACCGCTCCATCACCGCCATCGACGGTGCCGTCCAGACCGTGCCCCCGGACATGCGCATCGAGCCGCCCGCCACAGCCCCCTTCTCCAGCACCAGCACGCGCGCGCCGGCCTCCGCCGCCGCGAGGCCGCTGCACAACCCAGCCATGCCGCCGCCTGCGATGACGACGTCCACCCTCTCCACGGTGTCACCCAGCGTCGCGCTCATCGGGGGCGGGGCATGACGACCGCGGGGTCGATCGCATCCGCCCGGGTCTGGCCACACAGCCCCATCACGGACGTCAGCTCGCCGTTGATGAGCTCGAACATGCGCGCGAGCGCGGGCTGGCCGCCGGTCGCGAGGGCCCAGTGGACCGGCCGTCCCAGGAACACGGCGCGGGCGCCCAGCGCGAGGGCCTTGAGCACGTCCGTGCCCCGCCGCACACCGCTGTCGAGGTAGATCTCCGTGCCGCCGGCAGCCGCATCCACGATGGGCGGCAGCGCGTCGAGCGACCCGGCCGTGCCGTCCACCTGGCGGCCGCCGTGGTTGCTGACGACGATGCCCGGGATGCCCTCCGTGACCGCGATCGCGGCGTCCTCCGGCGCCATCACGCCCTTGAGCACGCTGGGCGTAGACGTGATGCCCCGCAACCAGTCGAGCGAACGCCAGGTCAGGCTCCGGTCGATGGCCAGGCCCTCCGGCCACGGATCCGGGAAGACATGCTGCTTGACGTCCCCCGTGTCCCAGTCGCCCAGCCTCTTCTCATCCTCGCGCCAGCCCATGTACGGCGCATCGACCGTGAGCGCGATGGCCCCGAAGCCGGCCGCCTCCGCGCGCGCCACGATGTCTCGTGTGATGCCCCGGTCGTTCATCCAGTAGAGCTGCATCCAGCGCTGGTCCGCGACCTTCGCCACCTCCTCCGGGGGCGTGCTGGTGCTGGTGCTGAGCATCATCAACGAGCCCGCGGCGGTGGCGGCGCGGCCGGTGGCGAGCTCGCCGTCCGGGTGCGACAGGCGGTGGAGCGCGGACGCCGCGAGCAGCACCGGGGTCCGCAGCCGCTGCCCCAGCACGGTCACACCGAGGTCGACGGACGAGACGTCGTGGAGGATGCGCGGCCGGAACACCCACCGCTCGAAGGCCTCGCGGTTGCTGCGCACGCCGCCGCCGGTGCCCGCCCAGCCGGCCACGAACCGGTAGGTCTCCGCGCGCAGCCGCTCCCTGGCCAGCGGCTCGAACTCCTCGGTGCTCCAGATCCGCGCGATCTCGTCGGGGGTCAGGTGCGTGGCCGGCATGACCGTGGCGTCTCCGCTGCGGGTGCCCCGTCACGTCGGCCCGACGGGTGCGCCCCGTGGCCGAGTATGGCAAAGCCGACCGCCGCGGGAAGGCCCGCCGGACTACCGGGCGCCGATCGTGCCGAGCGTGTCGAGCGCGTCGGTGAACAGGCCACCGAGCGCGCGCGACGTGGAGGGAAACGCATGGATCGTGTCCGCGAGCACGTCGATGGGCACGCGTGCCCGCATCGCGAGCACGCATTCGTGGAGCGCGGCGGTCGCGTCCGGCGCCGCGATGGCCGCGCCCACCAGCTCCCGCGAAGCACGGTCGACCACGATCGTGAGATGGCCCAGGTCCGCCTCCACGCCGAAGCCGCGAGAGGTCGTGGCGAAGTCGACGGTGACCTCGAACGCGTCCAGGCCCGCCTCGCACGCGGCCTCCACGGTCACGCCCACGAAGGCGAGCTCGGGGTCCGTATAGGTGCCGCGCGGCAATGCCCGGTAATCCGGCGTCAGGTCCTCGCCCAGCGCCATGCGCACGGCCCACTCCCCCTGGGCATGCGCCTGGTGGGTGTGCAGCTCCGGACCCGCCGGGTCACCCGCGAGGTAGAGCCGGTCCGCGATGCGCAGCCGACCGTCCCGCGCCAGGATGCCGAGGTCGGTCCCGGGGTCGATGCCCACGCTGTCGAGGCCCAGCCCCGCGAACGGGATGTCACGACCGACCGCGAGCAGGATCACGTGACCGGTCGCCTCGGAGCCGTCATCGAGCTCGATGGTATCGGGGAGTGTCGGGTCCCCCGCGGCCCGCGCCCGGACCGCGCGCACGCCCAGCCGCACGTCCACGCCGTCGCGCCGCAGGAGCGCCAGCGCGACCGCCGCGTTGCGCGGGTGATCCGCGGGGACCAGCCGGTCGCGGGACTGGACGACCGTCACGGGCACCCCGAACCGGGCGTAGACCTGGGCCAGCTCGACACCCGTCGGCCCGCCGCCGAGCACCAGCAGGCTCCTCGGCAGCTCACGGGCACCCGTCGCCTCGATGTTGCTCCACGTGCGCACGGTGCCGATCCCCGGCAGATCCGGCACCCGGGTCGTGGAGCCCACGGCGATGATCACCGCGCCGCCCTCCACGACGTGCTGCGCACCGTCGTGTGTCACGACGACGCGGCCGGCACCGTCCAGCCGGCCGTGGCCGCGCATCACCGTCGCGCCGACCGCCTCCAGCCGCTGCACATGCCCCGCGTCATCCGGGTAGGCTCGCTCCTCCCGCACGATCATGTAGTCCCGGCGGCGGGACGCCCGCTGCCACGGGTAGTCGGCGCCGGACGCGTGGCGCTCCGCTGCATGGAGCAGCGACTTGGAGGGGACACAGCCCCAGAACGGGCACGAGCCCCCGAAGAGGTCGCGGTCGATGATGGCCACCGTCGCGCCCCGCGCACGTGCCTTGGTGGCGGCCGCCTCCCCGGCGGGCCCCGCGCCGATGACCACGATGTCGAACCGATCCACGGGGTCGTTCTCCTTGTGGCTGTGCGATGGACCTGGGCCGCTGGCGACTCGGGTGATGGCCCCGAAAGGGTCTGGGCGCAGCGTCAGGTCGCCGGCAGCCCATCCGCGTCGACGAGCGCGTGGGACGGGGTCGCGGACTCCGCCAGCACGAGCAACGCCTCCGGCGGGAACGCGAGGGTGACGGCCGCGCCGATGGCCGGCGGCGCGGCGTGCGGGTTGTTGAAGGTGTCGAAGGCGACCGGCCCGCTGCCGTCCCCGAGGCGCACCCGGATGCGCACGATCGAGCCCAGGAACGTGACGTCCGCGACCGTGCCCGACAGGAGGTTGCCGTCCACGTCCCCGGACGCGATGGCGATCGCCTCCGGCCGCAACGCCACGTGCACCTGGGAGCCGTTCATCGCGGTCACGGGCGAGCCGACGCGCAGCTCCTGGCCGGCCACCTTGACGCGACCGGACGGCGCGTCCACGACGACCCCGGGCAGGATGTTGAGGGTGCCCACGAAGCGCGCCACGAACTCCGTGGCAGGCGTGTTGTAGATCTCCGAGGGGGTGCCCACCTGCTCCATCCGGCCCTGGCTCATGACCACGATCCGGTCGGACAGCGAGAGCGCCTCCTCCTGGTCGTGGGTCACGTACACGGTCGTGATGCCCAGCTGGCGCTGGATGGCGCGGATCTCCTGGCGCAGCGAGAGGCGGATCTTGGCGTCCAGCGCGGACAGCGGCTCGTCCAGCAGCAGCACACGCGGCCGGAAGGCGAGGGCGCGCGCGAGCGCGACGCGCTGCTGCATGCCACCCGACAGCTCGTAGGGATACTTGTCCGCGGCCTGCGGCAGGTGGATGAGCTCCAGCAGCTCCGCGACCCGCGTCTTGATGGCGCCCTTCGATTCCTTGCGCATCTTGAGCCCGAACGCGATGTTGTTGGCCACCGACATGTTGGGGAACAGGGCGTAGGACTGGAACACCATGCCCACGTTGCGCTGGTTGGGTGGCTTGCGGCTGATGTCCTCGTCCGCGATCCGGATGACGCCCGACGTGGGCAGCTCGAAGCCCGCGATCATGCGCAGCGTCGTGGTCTTGCCGCAGCCTGACGGCCCCAGGAAGGAGACGAACTCGCCCTCGCCCACGTCGAGGTCGAAGCGGTGCACCGCGATGTGCTCACCGAACTCCTTGCGGATGCCGGACAACGACAGAAACGCCATCAGACCCCTCTCAGCGCGCGCCGGTGACAGGTGCGCGGCCACGACCGCCACCGCGCCCGACGATGAGAATCATGAGCATCGCCGCCCACGTGATGCCGAAGCTGATGAGCGACACGGCGGCGGGCTCGTAGGCCTTGTTCTGGCCCAGCAGCGACAGGTACGGCCCGAACGGCTTCGTGCCCACGAGGAAGTTCGCGATGGTGTATTCGCCGATCACGATCGCGAGCGTCAGGAAGGCGCCGGACAGGAGCGCCGACCGCAGGTTCGGGAAGATGACCGACCACAGGATGCGCGGCCAGCCGGCGCCCATGCTCTGGGCCGCCTCCGTGAGCGAGCGCAGGTCGATGGACGCGAGGCCCGTGTCCACCGCCCGGTACATGTACGGGAACGAGAGCACCACGTACGCACCCACGAGCACAGCGTCCGCACCGAGGGGCGTGCTGATGATCGCGAACGGCTGACCGCTGTAGGTCCGGATGAGGCCGAACACGAGGATGACCGGCGGGATCACGAACGGCATCAGCGTGACGAGCTCCACGACCGGCCGCAGCCGGGGCAGCTTGAGGCGAACCCAGAAGGCCGTGGGCACGAGCAGCAGCAGGCTCACGGCGATCGTCACGAGCGCCATCCGGAATGAGTACAGCAGCGCGTCGATGAACTTGGGGTCGTTGAAGACGAGGGTGTACGCCTGGAGCGACGGCCGGATGAACTCACCTGTGACCGGGTCCTTGACCGCGGCCCGCAGCGAGAACTCCAGGGTGGAGATGAGGGGCACGATGAAGTAGGTGATCGCGATGATGACCACGACCCACGCCCAGAGCGCGCCCCGCTCCCGGCGGCGTCCACGCGGCGGAGCATCGAGATCGTCTGCGAGCCGGGCCGCGTCCACGACCGGGGCGGGCCCGCTCATGAGCGCAACCACCGCTCGGCGCGCCGCTGCAGCAGCGAGTACAGCCCGATCGAGATGCCCATGATCACGACCATGCCCATCGCCATCGCGTAGCCGAGCCCCGGGTTGCGCAGCACATCGCCCCGGATCTGGGTCCCGATGACCACGGGGGCGATGGGGATGGTGCCGCCAGTCAGCTGGAAGGCCGTCGCCTGGGCGCCGAAGGCATTGCCGAAGAGCAGGATGATGGTGCCCAGGATGGTGGGCATCAGGATGGGCAGGGCGATGCTCCGCCAGTACTGCCGCGGCGTGGCGCCCAGGTTGAGGGCCGCCTCCCGCCAGTCCTTCCGCAGCCCTTCGATGGCGGGCACGATGATGAGGATCATCAGCGGCAGCTGGAAGTACATGTACACGATCGCGAGTCCCAGGATCGAGTAGAGGCTGAACCCGGCCTGCGTGACGATGTTGATGCCGAGATGCTCGTCCAGCAACTTGGTCAGCAGGCCGTTGTTGCCGATGGTGAACACGAACGCGAGCGCGAGCGGCACACCCGCGAAGTTGGACGCCACGCCCGAGAACGTGAGCATCCCCGCCGTGAGGGCACGCGGCAGACGGCCCAGTACGAGCGCTGCAGCGATCAGGAAGCCCAGGATGCCGCCGCCGATGGCCGTGATGGCGCTGAGGATGATGCTGTTGCGGTAGGCGGTCTGGATGTAGGCATCACCCAGGCCGATGTAGTTCGCGAGCGTCCACTGGCCCGCCGACTGGAAGCTGCCGACCACCAGGAACGTGATGGGCAGGAACATGAAGGCGATGGCGAAGGCGAAGAACGGGACGACGCCCAGCCAGTTCCACGAGAAACGCCGGGATGCCGGGCTTGCGCCCGGAATCCCGGCCGTGGTGGCCTTGACGGTCACGCCGCGGTCCGGCGTGGCTCGCTCAGCAGGTTCCCTGGGAGATCAGCCGCCGTCGACGACGTCCGCGCCGACGACGGTGTCCCACTGCTCGGTGATGGTCGCCTTGGCGGCGTCCAGCTGCGCAAGCGTGGGGAAGACGGCGCCGGAGACGTCCGGGAGGGCGTCCAGCAGCTCCTGCGGGATGGTGCCCGCCTCAAGCATCGCCTGGTAGCGGATGGGGTAGCAATAGCCCTTCATCCAGATGAGCTGACCCTCATCGGAGTACAGGAACTCCTGCCACAGCTTGGCGGCGTTCGGATGCGGCGCGTAGGCACTGATGCCCTGGACGTAGACGCCCGCGAAGCGGCCCGAGGCCGGCACCACGACGTCGATCTCCGGGTTGCCAGCGAGCGCGTCACGGTTCGAGAGGGCGTTGTAGTTCCAGCGGATCGTGATGGGCGTCTCACCCTGCGCGATGGTGCCGGGCTTGGCCACCACGGGCACGAAGTTGCCCGCGTCCACGACCGACTTCCAGAACGCGAGACCCGCGTCCGCCGCGTCGTCAAGGGTGCCGCCATTGGCGAGCCCCGCCGCGTAGACGGCCTGGATGGCCTGGTTGGAGGACCGAGGATCGCCCGCGAGCGCGATCTGGTTCGCGTACTCGGGCTTGAGCAGATCCGACCAGTCGGCGGGTGAGTTGGGAACCACGGCCTTGTTGACCTCGAAGGTCAGCACGCCGTAGTAGTCGCCCCACCAGTAGCCGTCGGGGTCCTTGACCTCGTCGGGGATGTCATCCCAGGTCGCGACCTTGTAGGGCATGAGCAGGTCCTCACCCTTGGCCTGCGGGCCGAAGGAGAGGCCGACATCGATGACGTCCGGCGCCTGGGGGCCGGTGTTGCCGATGTTCGCCTTGATCGCTTCGAGCTCGTCGTTCGAGCCCGCGTTCGGGTCGAGCTCGTTCACCTCGATGCCGTACTTGGCCTTGAAGGTGTCGATCATCTCCCGGTAGTTGCACCAGTCGTCCGGCAGGGCGATGGTGGTGAGCATGCCTTCGGCCTGGGCCGCGGCGACCAGCTGATCCATGGTCATGGGCGCAGCCATCGACGCCGCGGGCGCGGACGGGGACTGGGCGAACGCGGGCACGCTGCTCGCGACCAGGGCGGCGGCTCCGACGAGCGCCAGGGACGTAGAACGGGTCAGACCCACTCTTGTTCTCCTCCTTTGAGTGGCTCCGTCACGGTGCACATGCCATCCGGACGGCCACGCAGCAGCATAAAGGCTGGGAGGGCGATTTCAGCAACATGTTTGCGGCCTGTTAACGATGGGTTGCTGCCATGGGGAGGGCGTGGCGGCATCGGCGGGCGGTCGCTCAGCCTGCTGGACGGTGGCGCGCCGCGGGGGGATGACCTCCGGGCGCGTCAGCGGCGCAAGGCTCGCGCGGGCGTATCCGCGCGTGACGGGTCATGATGGGGCCAACACACCGTGACCCCGCGCTGCGCGCGCCCGCCCCAAGGACCTGATGCCGACCGCCCGACCCACCCCTCCGGACCCGGAGTCCGATCTCCCCGTGCCCGCCGACCAGCCGGTCGCCGCCGCGGCAGCCGACCCCGGCCCACCCTCCGGACCGGTGATCGACACCACCCCGAAGCCCCGGCGCAAGCCACGCGCGAAGACGGTTCCTGCCGCTGACACCGACGCCATCGAGCCGGACCCGATGGCCGTGTCCGAACCGGCCACACCGGCCGAGGCTCCCGCTGGCGAGCCCGAGCTGGCGCCGATCGAGTCCGAGGGCGAGCGCGCCGCCCAGGCCGAGCCCGAGCCGGCCGCCGCCGAACCCGCGGGCCGGGCCGAGCCCGAGCCCGCCGTGGCCGTGGCCGTGGCCGTGGCCGAGCCCGTGGCCCAGCCCGACCCCGTCGCCTCCGCTGCCGAGCCATCCACCTCCGCCGAGCCCGCTGCCGACGCCGAGCCCGCTGCCGACGACGGCTTCGCCGCCCTGGGCCTCCACGCGGGCATCCTCGCCACGCTCGCGGAGCTGGGCTACGAGGAGCCCACGCCCATCCAGCGCGAGGCCATCCCGCCCATCCTTGCTGGCCGGGACGTTCTGGGCGAGGCGCCCACGGGGACCGGCAAGACCGCGGCCTTCTCGCTGCCGCTGCTCCAGCGCCTGTTCGGGTCGGACGAGCCCGGCGTGCGCCGCGGCACCGTGCGCGCGCTCGTGCTGGTGCCCACGCGTGAGCTCGCGATGCAGGTGTCGGAGGCTCTCCACCGCTACGGTGGTTCGATGCGCACGCGCGTCCTGCCCGTCTACGGCGGCCAGCCCATCGGCCAGCAGCTGCGCATCCTGGAGCGCGGCGTGGACGTGGTCGTGGCCACACCCGGCCGGGCCGTGGACCACCTGACGCGCGGCTCGCTGAAGCTTGACTCGGTGGCCATGGTGGTCCTCGACGAGGCGGACGAGATGCTCGACATGGGCTTCGCGGACGACCTCGAGGTCATCCTGGGCGCCATCCCGGAGGGCCACCAGACGGCCCTCTTCTCGGCCACGATCTCACCCGCCATCGCGGGCATCGCGCGGCGCCACCTGACCGACCCGGTCCGGGTGCGCGTGCGCCAGGAACGCACGGAGAGCGGCGCAGCCGTGTCCACGATCCGGCAGGTCGCCTACGTCGTGCGGCGCGCAGACAAGCTCGCGGCGCTGTGCCGTGTGCTGGACGTGGAGGACCCCACCTCCGCGCTGGTCTTCGGCCGGACGCGGGGCGAGGTGGACGAACTCGCCGAGCGTCTCAACAACCGCGGCCATGACGCCGCCGCGCTCCACGGCGGCATGTCCCAGGACCAGCGTGACCGGGTGATGACGCGCTTCCGCGAGGGTTCGCTGGATGTGCTCGTGGCCACGGACGTCGCGGCCCGGGGCCTGGACATCGACCATGTCTCGCACGTCGTCAACTACGACGTGCCCAACGACATCGACGCCTACACCCATCGCATCGGGCGGACGGGGCGCGCCGGCCGCGAGGGCGTCGCGATCACGCTCCTTGAGCCGCGCGAGCACCGGTTGCTGCGCGACATCGAACGTCTCACGGGCGGCCGCGTGGAGCTGGCCAAGGTGCCCACGGTCGCCGACCTGCGTGACCGACGCATGGAGCTGCTGCGTGCCAACCTGCGCGAGTCGCTGCTCCAGGAGGGCCTCGACCGATTCCGCGCTGTCGTGGAGCCGCTCGCGGAAGAGTTCGACATCGTGGATATCGCGCTGGCCGCGATCGCGATCGCCGCCGGCCCTGCCAAGGATCCCGCGGACGAGGCGGAGATCCAGACGCTGGCGCTGTTCGAGAAGCCGGCACCGAAGCTGCGCACCGCGCCGCCGCGCTTCCCCGAGGGATCCGGCGGACCCGACCGCTTCCAGGATGGCCCGCGGGACCAGCGACCACGCGACCCGAACTGGCAGAAGTCCGGTCCCGGCCAGGCTGGCTGGGCACGATTGTGGGTCGGTGGTGGGCGCCGAGTCGGGCTGCGACCGGGTGACCTCGTGGGCGCCATCACCAATGAGGCCGGCGTCCCGGCGGCGTCCATCGGCGCCATCGCGATCCAGGACGGGTTCTCGCTCGTCGACGTGCGCGAGGATGCCGCGGAGCTCGTGGTGGGCGCCCTCGCCGGCGCCAAGATCCGTGGCCGGCAGCTCGAGATCCGCCGCGACGGCGCGTTCGGGCAGCACCAGGGCCATGCCGGCGGCGGCGAGCCGCCCTTCGAGCGCCCGGGGGACGGCCGGCCCGGCCCGGGTGGCCCCAGGCCCTGGCAGGCGACCGCGCCCCGCTTCGGCCCTGGACCGCGCCCAGGTCCCGGTGGCCGTCCCGGTCCCCGCCCCGGCACCGGTGGGGCGTGGCAGGGTCCGGGCCCGACCGGTGGTCCCGGTCCGCGGCCCCAGGGTGGGCCTCGCGCGCCGACGCGGGGCCCCGGCCCGTGGTCCCACGCGAGCCCGCGGCCGGCGCCCAAGCGCCGTCCGCCCGGGGAGTAGCCGCGGTCTACACTGCGACCACCCCCGGCCGCATGCCACGCTAGGGCCTTGCCAAGGAGCCCCCGATGACCCACAGACCCGCTTCCCTCCTCCGCCTGCGTGGCCGTCGTGGGGCGGCGCTCATCGCAGGGCTGCTGATCGTCATCGTGAGCCTGCCGGCCGCCGCCCAGTCGCCATCACCGGTCGCGACGCCACCCGCGCCCGCCGCCACTGCCGCGCCCGCGTCCGCTGCGCCCGGTCGGGAGCTGACGTTCGGCCCGCTTGTCACGCTGCCGCCGGTGGTCGTGGCACCGGCTCGTGACACGGCGGCCATCGAGGACGGCTACAGCATCGGCGCCCCGGGCGCCCCCGTCCAGATGGAGGTCTGGGAGGACTTCCAGTGCCCGTACTGTGCCCGCTGGACGTACCAGGTGGAGCCGCTGGTGCTCGAGAACCTGGTGAAGACAGGCCTGGTCCGCCTGACCTTCCGGCCGATGGCATTCCTGGGCGAGGAGTCGCGCTGGGCCGCCGTGGCCGCGGATCTCGCCGCGGAGCAGGATCGGTTCTGGCCGTTCCACGACCTGCTGTTCGCGAACCAGCTGGGCGAGAACGTGGGCGGCTTCGGGCTCGACCGGCTGCTCACGGTGGGTGAGGCAGCCGGGCTGGACATGGAGGCATACCGGGCGGGGCTTGCGCTGGACGCCGCACGCGAGCGGTTCGCGCGCATCGAGGCCGCATCGGCTGAAGGCGCACGGGCCCTGGGCATCACGGGCACACCCAGCGTCGTCGTGAACGGCCGGCTGCTCGAGTCACCCGACTTCGAGTCCATCGTGGCCGCGGTCCAGGTGGCCGTGGGGGTCGCGGGATCCCCCGCGCCCTCCGCCGCACCGTCCCCGGCGCCCTGATCCGGGCCCTGGCGGCCGGACCCGCGCCGCGGCGACAGACGACGTGGCGCGCCACGCGCCCGATCAGGCGTCGAGCGCCAGGATCGCCTCGATCTCCACGAGCATGCCGGCCATCGGCAGCACCGCCTGGACCGTGGTTCGGGCCGGCCGGTCCCCCGTGAACACGGTGCGGTAGACCTCGTTGAAGGCGCCGAAGTCGCGCTGGACGTCGAACAGGAACACGTTCACCTTGACTGCCCGCGAGAGGTCGGTCCCGGCCGCCGCGGCGACCGCCGCGAGGTTGCCCAGCGTCTGGCGGACCTGCGCGGCGAGATCACCCTCGATGAGCGTGCCGTCGTCGAGCAGCGGACCCTGGCCGGAGATGAACAGCAGTCGCCCGGACGTCTCCACGGCATGCGAGTAGGGCAGCGTGGTGGAGATGCCGGGACGGAACACGGGTCGCTTCATGGGGAGGGCCTCCTGGGCTGGGGTGCTGGGTGGGTGCCCATCATCGGGGTTCGGCGAGTGCCGGGGTGGCCTCGCCGGGCGCGGGCTCGGCCGGGTGCGTGACGGCAGCGGGTCGAGGCGCCGGCTGGTCGGGCAGGAGCGGCATGACGTCCAGGCGCAGCAGGCGCGGATCGAGCAGCGCGATGAGGCCCGTGCCCAGGATGGTGGCCACGCCCAGCGTGACGAGCAGCGGACCGACGCCGATGGCGTCCGCGCCCAGGCCGCCCAGGAGATACCCGATGGGCAGCCCGCCGAAAAACACGAAGCTGTAGATGGCGAGCGCCCGGCCACGCATCATCACGGGCGCCACGGCCTGGATCACGAGGTTGGACGTCGCGGTGTGGGTCACGGTCATCATGGCCAGCAGCGTGCCCACCACGAGCGTCGGCAGCAACAGCTGCGACAGCCCCAGGGCCGCTTGCAGGGCGCCCCCCGCGACCATCACCAGCACCAACTGCCGCCCACGCCCGATGCGCCGCCCGACCGGGCCCATCGTCAGGGCCGCCAGGATCGCGCCGACACCGCCGGACGCGGTGAGCAGTCCCAGGTCCGCCGCCGAGCCACCCAGCTGGTCCCGCACGACCACCGCCAGCAGGCCGAGATAGGGCCACACGAACAGCGCCGAGACGCCCCCCAGGAGCATCAGCGCCCGGGCGCCAGGTGTGGTCCGGAACCAGCGCAGGCCCTCGCGCAGATCGTCGCGGGACAGCCGAGCGCCGCCGCCCATGCCGGGCGTACGCGGCAGCGACCGGATGGTCACGGCTGCCGCGATCACGCCCACCGCCGCGGGCAGCATCGCGGCCTGCGCACCCAGGGCGTCCACCAGCGCGCCCCCGACGGTGCCGCCCACGATGCGCCCCACGCCGATGGTCAGCATCGACAGACCGATCGCGGACGCCATCGCGTGGGGCGGCACGATGCGCCCCACGAGTACCTGCGAGGGCACCGCCTGGAGGCCGTCCGCCGTGCCGAACACGAACGCGATGAGCAGCACCAGCGGGACCGTCAGCTGCCCGGTCGCCGCGAGCAGCCCGGTGAGGGCCACGCAGGCCGCCTCCAGCAGCAGCGCCAGCAGCACCGGGCCGCGTGGGCCCAGGCGGTCGGTGAGCATGCCGCCCGGGATGGACGCGAACGGCAGTGGCAGCGTCATGAGCATGCTGATGAGGGCCACGATGGCGGCCGAGCCCGTGTCCTCCAGGACCGTCCAGGACAGCGACGTGGTGTACGTCCAGAGGCTGATGCTGGTGATCGTGGCGGCGAGGAGGTAGCGTCGGTAGGCCGGGACGCGGAACGGCTCCAGGTCGGTGGCGGTGCGGCGCACGGGTCCTCACTCCGGTCCCGACCGGGGCTCCACCGCGGTCCCGGGACCCGTGCCCGATGGTACATTGTCGACAATCCAGCCGTCCCGCCCAGGAGCCGCCGCATGCGCATCGTCGACGACCAGGTGGCGTATCGGAACCCGTATCCGAACGCCCGCGCGGAGCAGTACTCGGGCACGACGGTGTGTGTCAGCCGCGCCGGGTCGAGGGACCCCTATCTGCTCATCGCGTTCCGCATCGGGCAGGCACGCATGAGCACGGACGGGCGGATCGGCCTCGCCGCGTCGCACGACCAGGGTCGGACGTGGGCACGGGTCGCCGGGCCCCTGGAAGGACCGACCGACTGGCCCGTGGGCGTCAGCCCGGCCGGCACGCCCAGCCTGGCGGGCGCCCAGATGGGCGCGGACCCGGACGGCACGACCCTGCTCACGGCTGCCCGGATGTGGCTCGCGGAGCCCGGAGGCCCGGGCTGGTCGGATGAGGCGGCCGGCCTGATGGACGCGGACTCCGTCGTGGCGCGGGCAGCGGCCGGAGAGCCCTGGGAGGTGCCCGCGGTCATCGACGGCCGGCGCCACGGCGACGAGTGGGCGATCCCCTGCGGGCCGCCGGTCGCGCTCGGCGGCGGCCGCTGGATGTTCCCCCTGGAGCGCCACGCCAAGACGCACGTGCCCGACTGGCTGCGGGGCTACCACGCGTTCGCGGGGCTCTCCTCCGACCATGGCCGCACCTGGCCGGAGCTGGTGCCCATGATGAACGACCCCGAGCAACGCATCGCTCACTACGACCAGCGCTGCACGCTCCTTGCGAGCGGGCGCATCGTGTCGCTCGCGTGGGCCCATGACGTGGTCGCGGACGTGACGCTGCCGGCACGCGTCGGGTTCAGCGATGACGGCGGCCGGACCTGGTCAGCGCCCGCGGACACGGGCATCATGGCGGGACCCGTGAACCCCGTGACGCTGCCGGACGGCCGCCTGTTCGCCGCCTATGCGCGCCGCACGTCGCCGCGAGGCGTGCGCTGCTCGCTGTCGGAGGACGGCGGGCGCACCTGGCGCACGGACCGGGAGCTGGTCATCTTCGACGAGTCGAGCGGGCGCATCGTGGGCGAGCGAGCGTCCGTCGTGGACCGCGTGGAGCTCGATCCGTCGCTATGGAACACGATGTGGGGCTGGACGTTCGGGCAGCCCATGCCCGTGGCGCTGCCGGACGGCCACGTGGGTGTCGCGTTCTTCGCCCAAGGGCCTGACCGGCTGCCCTCCATCCGCTTCGTGCGCCTGGACCCGGAGGACGGATGACGGAGGAACGACCGACCGATTCCGCCGGGACCGGCCCGGGCCGGGATCCGGAGCGCGGCCCGGCGGGCACGGATCCGGCGGGGGCGACGCCCGCGGCGGGACCGAGCGGGGGCGACGCGGCCGTGGACGCACCCGCGGGGGTCGGCCGCCGCAGCTTCGTGCGCGCCATCGCCGGCGAGAGCGTCACGACCGTGGGCAAGCTCGCAGGTATCTCGGGGATGCTCATGGGCTCGGTGGTGACCGCCGCGCGGGCCGCCAACGACAGTTTCACGGCGCTGGGTGGACCGGGTGCGACGGCCCCGCCCCGACCCACGGTGCCGGCGACCCCGCTCCCCGTGCCTGCCGCGCCGGCTGCCGTCGCCGTCACGTCCCTGCGCCTGTCGGAGGTGGATCGCACCGTCCTCGGATCGCTCCAGCTGGGTCTCCTCGCCACCAACCAGCCAGGCGCGGCGCCGGCCGTGGGCGTGGTCCGGTTCCTGTTCGACGGCGAGGCGTTCCGGTTCCCCGGCCGCTCCGCGACCGCCCGCACCGCGAACCTCCAGCGCGACCCGTTCGCGTCACTGACGCTCATCGACCCCGACACCGGTGACGCGCTGCTGCTTGCCGGCCGGACGCGGATCGTCTATGGCGCGGAGGGGCGCCAGGGTGCGGCCGAGGTGCTCACGGCGTGCGACGTGCCGCTGCCCGAGGGCTGGCAGACGGCCGACGCCCGCGGCGACCCGGTGCTGGTGGTCCTCACCCCGCAGCGGCTGTTCCGCCGTCGCGTCGCCGATGAGCGACCCTGACCGGACGCGCGCGGCGTCAGCCGCGGCCCGAGAGATAGCGCACGATCACGCCCGGGTACTCCGGGTTGAACGGGCGCAGCAAGAACATGAACGAGAGTCGCTCCCGGAGCCGCTCCTCGGCATCGTCCGGCGTCGACTGGACGAGTGGTCCGCCCGCGGCAGCCGTGGAGGGCGTGCGTCTGCGCTGGATCGGTCACCGCCTGGAGGCGTCGCTGCTCATCACGGTGGACCGGGAGCTGAGCGTCGCTGACGGGCATCTCATCGCCGAGCGCGTCCGGCACGACCTGTTCCACTCGGTGCGCGGCCACCCGCCGACGGATCGTGAACGCGGCGGCGCCTGCCGCGCCGGCGGTGGCCAGGAGCGGCAGCGACGCGTCGCCGGCTGCCGGCGCGGGCGCTGCCAGGTCGGTCGGCGGAAGGATGCCGACGAGCGTCGCCGCGACCTCGGCGTAGGTGCGGCCCCCACCCTCGACCGAGGCCGCCCACAGCCGACCGTCGTCGCGGAACACCCAGACCGGGTCGATGACCCGGCCGTGGTCCGTCGTGCCGATGGCGATGATGACCGTCGAGCCGACCCTGGCGTGGTACACGTGCAGGTCGTCGCCGCACCCACTGGCCGTGTACGTGCGCGTCAGCGGGTCGGCGGCGACGCGTCCCTTGAACACCCGCGTGATGTCGATGGTCCAGCGGTCGAGAGCGCCGTCGCGCGACTCGACCGCGACGATCGTGCCCGCGACGATGGCGCGCGCGTCAGCACGCACGTGGGAGGCGCCTGGATACCCGGCAAGGGAGCACGCAACGACCGGGGATGGCCCAAGCGCCACGGCGCACAGCGTGACCAGGGACGCCCCCACCATCCGGACCCATCCGCGCCCGCCAATCGCCGGTCCCTTCATGGTTCAGCTCCCTTCATGGTTCAGCCGGCAGAGATGTCAATCGGAGACGCGCAACAGGACCTTGACGGCGTCGCCGGCGGCAAGGCGGCGGAACGCCTCCTCGTGCTCCTCGAGGGGCACGATGTCCGTGATGAGCGAGCTGATATCCAGCCGCCGCGTGGCCAGGAAGCTCTCCACCTGGTACCACGTCTCGTACATCAGGCGGCCGTTGATGCCCAGCACGGTGGCGCCCTTGAAGATGATGTCGTTGGGCAGGTCCAGCTCCACCGGCCCGGATGGCAGGCCCAGGAGCGCTGCGACGCCGCCATTGCGGAGGGCCTTGAAGCCCGCCCGGATGGCCGACTGCGCGCCGCTCATCTCCAGCAGCACCTGGGCACCCTCGCCCGCCGTGAGCGCCCGTGCCTTGGCGGGCCACTCGGGGTCCGTGGCCAGGAAGGTGGCGTCCGCGCCCATTGCCCGGGCGCGCTCCAGTCGCCGCTCATCCACGTCCGTGGCGATGATCGTGCCCGCACCCGCGGCGCGCGCGATGGCGATGGCCATGAGTCCGATGACGCCCGCCCCCGTGACCAGCACGGAGCACCCGGAGACACCCGCCGCCATCACCGTGTGCATCGCGTTGCCCAGCGGGTCCAGGATCGCAGCGACCTCGTCGGGGATGGCGGGGTCCAGCGGCCAGACGTTGTCCTCCGGCAGGATGAGGTACTCCGCGAAGGTGCCGTCCCGGTCCACCCCGATGATGTCCACCGATTCGCAGATGTGACCGTTGCCGGTCCGGCACGGCTCGCACCGGCCACAGCCGATATGGCCCTCCCCCGCCACCCGGGCACCCAACGACACCCGGCTCACCGCGGAGCCCAGCGCCTCCACCGTGCCCACGAACTCGTGGCCGATGGTCAGCGGCACCGGCACCCTCGACGACGCCCAGGCATCCCAGTCGAAGATGTGCTTGTCCGTGCCACAGATGCCCGCCAGATGGACCCGGATGCGCACCTCCCGCGGCCCCACATCGGGGATGGGTACGTCCACGAGCTCCAGGCCCGGGCCTGCCGTGACCTTGCGCAGGGCGCGCATCGTCACGCAGCACCCTCCGCCTGGTTGATGGCGGCACGGATGCGTGGCGGGGTCATGGGCAGCCGTTCCATGCGGGCACCGGAGGCACGCGCGATGGCGTTGGCCACGGCCGCGGCACCACCGCACACGGGTGCCTCACCCACGCCGCGCGCCCCGTACGGACCGTCCGGCGCGGGCACCTCCACGATGACCGTCTCGATGGGCGGCACGTGGCTGGCCCGGGGCACGGTGTAGTCCAGGAAGGAGCCCGTGATGAGCTGACCGCCGTCGTCGAACTGGAGCTCCTCGAACAGCGCCCAGCCCAGTGCCTGCACGGCACCGCCACGCATCTGCCCCTCGACCAGGGCGGGATTGACGGCGCGGCCGGCGTCCTGCACCAGCTTGTAGCGCAGCAGATCCACCTGGCCGGTCTCACGGTCGACCTTGACGTGCACCAGGTGCCCGGAGATGCCGGGCGCCAGGGCGGGCTTGTCCGTCGACCCGTGGCCCTCGATGGGCTCGCCGTTGACGCCCAGGCCGTCGCTCGTGTCGGCCAGCTCGGCGATCGTCCGTCCCCGGTCGGGAGCACCCTTGGGTCGCACCACGCCGTCCACGATCTCCAGGTCGCCGGGGGCGATCTCGAGCTCGTCCGCGGCCCAGCGCAGGAACCGCTCCTTGACCTCCGTGGCCGCAGCGACCACCGAGCGACCCACGCTGTAGGTCACCACCGAGCCGCCCGTGATGGGTGAGCGCAGCAGCGTGCCGGTATCCGCGACCACGATCGTCACGTCGTCGGGCCGGCAGCCGAACGCCTCCGCGGCGAGCGCCTGGAAGGTCGCCGTATGGCCGCTCATGTCCACCATGCCGGTCGCGATGGTGAGCGTGCCGTCCGTCTCCAGGCGGGCGGTCACCGACGCGGGTGCGCAGGCACCGGCCCACAGGCCGAGCGCGATGCCGATGCCCTCATCCTCCGGCAGCTCGTCACGCCGCGCCCAGTCAGGATCCGCGGCGAGCGCATCGAGGACCGCACTGGTGCCCAGCACCGGCCACGTCACGCCGTCCGCCATCTGGCCGCTGTCCGTCGCCTGGTTGCGCCGTCGCAGCTCCACCGGGTCGAGATCCAGCGCCTGGGCGAACTCGTCGAGCACGGTCTCCACGGCGAAGCTCGCCTGTGGCCCGCCGGGCCCACGGTAGGAGCCGGTGCCCACGCGGTTGGTCTCCACGCCGAAGGCCCGGATGTCCAGCGCCTCCCACTCGTAGGGGCCCGTGAGCAACACCGCAACGATCGATTCGATGGTCCACTCCGAGAAGGCGCCCGAGTCGAACACGATCCGGCCACGCAGGCCGGTCAGGGTGCCGTCGCGCCGGGCGCCCGCCTCCACCTCCACCACGCCACCGGGCGCGGGGTTGGTGGCGAGGATGTCCTCCGTGCGCGTGAGCGACAGGCGCACGGGCCGCTTGAGGACCAGCGCGGCACCCGCCGCGAGCGGCTCCGCGACCACGACCTTGGACCCGAAGCCGCCGCCAAGGGGCGTACCGCGCACGGTGATGCGGGACATGGGCAGGCCGTAGATCTTCGCCAACTGGCTGCGGGTGTAGGCCGTGCCCTGGGTGGAGGAGGCGATCTCCAGGCCGCCGTCCGGCGTGGGGATGGCGGTCGCCGCGTGCGTCTCGAGGTACGCCTGGTACACCCAGGGCGTCTCGAACCGGCGGCGGACGACGAGGTCGCTGCCGTCGATCGCGGAATCGATGTCGCCGCGCGTGTAGTGGTGCCGGCCGATCACGTTGGGCGACAGCGACAGCGCGTCCAGTGAGCTGTCCTCCGAGCCACCGACCGCGGAGTGGATGTTCCGGATGCCCTCGCCGTCGTCGGCCTGGGCACGCGGGCGTGCGACGGGCGCGCCGGGGACCATGGACGCCTCGGGGTCCAGCGCAGCGGGCAGTGGCGTGGCGTCCACGATGACCGCCTCAGCGCCGTCCGCCGCTGCGGCCTCCGATTCCGCGACCACGATCGCGATGGGCTGGCCCGCGAAGACCGCCTCACCCTTCGCGAGCGGTTGGAACATGCGCATGTCCTTGGTGCCCCGGATGGGCAGGTCATCCGCGGTCAGCACCGCCACGACGCCCGGCATGGCGAGCGCGGCGCTCGCGTCCACGCCGTCGATACGGGCATGGGCGTAGACGCTCAACACCAGCCGGGCATGGAGCATCCCGGCGATTGCCGGCTCATCCGCCGCGAAGCGTAGCGTGCCGGTGACACGGGACCCGGAATCGGGTCGGGGCCGCGATCGGCCGATCACCACCGGATCGGGCTCCGTACGCGTCTCGTAGGTCCCCCAGGCGTCAGGTCCGGTACCGAGCGTCATGCCACCTCCACTGGGATCGCCAGGGCCTGGCCGGTGCGCGCCGAGCGGATGGCTGCCTCGCACATCTCGATCGCCGCGCGGCCGTCCTCGCCGCTGATGTCGTGCTGCGTCCCGTCGATGATAGCGGTGGCGAACTGCTCCACCTGTCGGGCCGTCATGCCGATGCGCCGGGGTGCCTTCGGGTCCACCGTCCAGTCCCAGGCGGGCAGCTCCAGGTCGACCGTCCAGGCGTCACCCCGCCCGACCTTGAGCACATCCCGGGTCAGCTCGAGCATGCCCTCGTCCCCCACGCACAGCCACTGCATGTAGGAGCCCAGGCCCGGCGCCGGGATCTCGTAGCTCATCCAGAACTGGGCCATGGCACCCGATGCGAGGCGATAGCTGACCATCGCGCTGGGGTCCACGGCCGGGATGTCGCCGAAGTTGGCCATCATGCCGAACGCCTGCGTCGCCTCCGAGCCCGTGAACCAGCGCAGGGTGTCGCAGCCGTGGGGGCCCCAGTCCAGGTACGCTCCGCCCTCCGCGGGGTCCACGAACCAGCCGTCCGCGGGCACATCCCAGCCGACCGTGGGGCTGGTGACCCGGAACATCCGGATGCGGCCCACCGTGCCGTCGTCGATGAGCGTCTTGGCGCGGATGCTGATGTCGTTGTAGCGCGACTGGGAGGCGACCGTCAGGCGCACACCAGCCGTCCGGCAGGCGTCGATGATCGTGTCGCACTCGGCCACGGAGAGGGCCATGGGCTTCTCGAGGTAGACATGCTTGCCGGCCGCCGCGGCCAGGGTCGCGAGCGGCAGATGCGTGGTGTGGGGCGTGGCGATGACCACCGCGTCGATGTCCGAACGCGCGAGCAGCGCCTCGGGGGTGGGCTCGGCCGGGACGCCGTACTCCGTGGCGAGGGCCGCCGCGCGCGTGCCGCCGGTCACCGCCACGAGCCGGGCGTGCGGCGCCTGGGCGCGCATCGCCTCCGCGTAGGTGCCGCCCATCATCCCGGTCCCGATGATGCCGAAGCTGATGCTCACGTCGATCTCCCTGTGGTGCGTCCCGAGGCATGGGTGCTCCGCTCGGCCTTCGACGCGGTGCGCGACGCCGGAGCGGGGATGGAAACGGGTCGGGGCCCCGATACGGACCGGGGCCCCGACGTTCGGGCGATCCTTCGATCGCGTGCGGCTACATGGAGAGGTACGTGATGACGATCTCGTTCACGCCCGCGACCGACTCTTCGTGCGCCTGCTCGGCGGTGATCTCGCCGCGGTAGAGCTTGCCCAGCGCATCGCTGACCGGTGGCGTCCAGTCGTACGGCGATGCATAGCGCGACAGGTTCCAGGTGCCCTGCTCGGCGAGCACGGTGCCGATGGGATAGGTCGCCACGACCTCCGGGTCGCTCAGGACATCCGTCCGGGACGACGGCAGCGTCTTGGCCAGGTTCATCTGCTTCTGGTAGTCGAACCCGGACAGGTACTGCAGGAAGTGGAGCGCCGCCTCCTTCTGGACGCCGAACCTGTTGAGCCCGAAGCCCTCGAAGCCGTTGATCGAGCCACTCGTGCCGGACGTGATGCCCGGCAGGATCGACGCACCGACGTCATCGGGCAGCAGGGTGGTCGGGAAGTCGGTCGGGTTGCCACCCACCGCGTAGCCCCACAACTCCGCGAACGCGATCTGCGACGCGGTCTTGCCGTCGTTGAAGTTCTGGCCGATGGCGTAGTCGGTCTGGTCCGGCGCCAGGTCGGGATCGAAGAATCCACCCCGCATGCCGGCTTCGATGGTCTTGAATGCGAGCAGACCGTTGTCGTCCCCGAACAGCACCTGGGTCCGGTCCTCGGACAGAAGCGCGGCGCCCTGGATGCTGTTGAGGAACGGCAGATAGAAGCCGGCGCCGCCGTAATCCGCCTGCCACGCCAACTGGCACGGGAAGCGGCTGCCATCGGTGAGGCCCGCCGCCGCCGCGTACAGGCCCTCCCAGGTGTCTGGCGGGCTGTCCGGATCGAGGCCGGCCGCCGCGAACATGGGCTTGTTGTAGATGTAGATGAGCATCTCGGAGTGGAGCGGCAGCCCGCGCAGGCCGCCGTCCGAGCTGAGGATGGGGATGATGGCCGGCACGAAGGGCGACGTGTCGATGCCCCAGGCCGGATCGCTCAGGTTCTCGTACAGCCGGTCGCCGAACCGTCCGGCAAAGTCGCTGTAGATGTATAGCAGGTCGATGCTGGGGTCCTGACCCGCGATCAGGCCCGCGAACTTGATGGAGCGCTCCGCGAACGGGATGACCTCCACGTTCACGGTGCCGCCGGTCATCTCTCCCCAGCTGATGGCGGCATCGGCGGCGGGTCCGCCAGCGGTGGTGCCGCTCCAGACGCGCAGGTTGACGCCCGAGTAGTCCGGCGCCGCTGCGGGACTCTGGGCGAGGACCCGGCTCCCATGCCCCAGCAGGGAGGCCAGGGCGGCCCCGACGGGCGCCGCCGCGCCGGCCTTGAGCACGGTGCGCCGGCTCAACTGTCGTGCGAGCAACTGCTCGGCGAGCTTCTCTCGATCACCCATGATGTGATGCAACCTCCTCGATGGGACAGCCCGACAGGGTCGGGCCTCGTGGCTGGGACGTCAGCTCTCGTGGACCATCACACCTCCATCACCCCTTGACGTACCCCTGCGACAGCCCGCCCATGAGGCGACGATAGAACAGCACCACGAGCACCAGGCAGGGCACGAAGGCGACGATGCCGGCAGCGGCCGTCTGCGTGAATGGGGGAAGGCCGCCGATGGACACGAGCTCGTCCACGAACCCGATGCGGCGGGTGACGGTGATCACCCGTGTGTCGCCCAGGATCACCGCGAACAAGAATTCGTTCCAGGTGCCCACGAGGAGCAGGATCGCGGTGGCCGCGAGTCCCGGCCGGGCGGCCGGCAGGACGACCCGGAACAACGTCCCGATGCGGCCGCAGCCGTCGATGCGCGCCGCGGACTCCAGCGACCTCGGGACCTCCATGAACACGTTCCTGAGCAACCAGACGACGAGCGGGATCCAGAAGGCCACGTTGACGATGACGAGCGCAGCGACCGTGTCCTTGAGCCCCAGGAATCGGAACGTGAGCAACACCGGGATGACGACCACGATCGCGGGCACCATCTGCACGAACACGAGCCCGGCCAGGATGATCGACGCGCCCGGCAGCCGGAACCTCGCCAACGGGTAGGCGGCAAGACCCGCGAGGAACAGGGTGATCAGCGTCACGAGCGTGACCACGGTCAGGCTCACGATGATGGACCCCTGCCACCCAGGGCTGGACAGCAGGTCGGTGTAGTTCGACAACCGCAGGTCCAGCGACAGCTGGGGTGGCAGCTGCGTCATGGCGGGTTCTGACTGCAGGCTCGCGATGAGGATCCAGACGATCGGCCCCACCAGCCAGACGACGAGGGCCGCGGCACCCCCGACCACGAGAACCGTGCGGATGCGACGGGACCCGGGCAGACGTCGCCGGGGTGGGTCCGGGGGGACCGCCCGCAGCACCTCGACCGCGCGCGAACGGCTGGCGGCGGAACGCAGCGGGACGGGCCGCGTGAGGTCCGCGGAGGCGTCCTCCGCCCTGGACGCCGAGCGACGGCGGAGCCGGGTCAGGAGCAGGAGGGCCGAGCAGCCGAGGATGATCAGGAACAGCACCACCGCGACCGCGGCTGAGTACCCGAAGCTCAGCTGGCCGATCGTGTTCTTGTAGACGTAGTAGCCGATCACGGTCGTCGAGGTCCCAGGACCGCCGCCCGTGAGCGTGAACAGGATGTCGATGGACTGCAGTGAGACGATGATCGTCAGCACGCCGATCACCAGCAGCGTGGGAGCGATGGCCGGCAACGTGATGTAGCGGAACGCTCCCCACGATGACGCGCCGTCCATGCGCGCGGCGCGGTACTGGGCCTCCGGGATCGTCCTGAGCGCTCCCAGGAGAAGCAGCGCCATCAAGGGCACGGTGCGCCAGGCGGTCGCGATGACGGCGACGGCCATGGCGCTCGTCGATGACTCCAGCCATTTCACGGGTCCGTCCGCGAGGCCCAGCGCATTGGCGATCGCGGTCATCAGGCCGAACTGGGAGTTGAAGATGAACTTCCAGTAGAGTCCGGTGACGACCGGCGCCACGGCCCAGGGCAGCAGCACCGCGATGCCGACCAGCGCGGAGAAGCGGAAGCGCTTGTTGAGCAGCAGCGCGCACGCGAGGGCCAGGGGCAGGGTGAACAGCACGACGCCTGCGGCGAGCAGTACCGTGCGCGGGATCGCCTCCAGGAAGGCGGTGTCGCGAGGCATGCGGACCAGGAAGTTGTCCAGGCCGACCAACCGGATGTCATCGTCCTTGAGCAACTCGATGCGCAGGAAGCTCATCGCCAGCACCGCGATGATGGGCGGCAGGACGAACAGCCCCAGCAGCAGGCCACCAGGCAGGAAGCTCAGGTAGCCGAACGCGTGGTCGCTCAGCCGATCGACGCGGCGGGCGATGCGGGCAGGCACGGACCGGGCGGGACGGACGACCGACACAGGGCCTCCGAGACGGCGATTGTCGACAATATACGTGGCCGGGCTCATCGTACCCATGCGCCGTGGGATGCGTCAACGGGGGACCCGTGGCGCGGGACGGTCACGGTTGGGTGGCGACCGGGCGAGCCGGGCGGTCGGGCGGCTCCATGCTATCGTCCGACCCAGGCGATGGAAGGCAGGAGCGACGCGGTGCGACACGGCGGGGGTCCAGCATGACGGCGACCTCCGAGGGCACCGGGCCGCGGCAGGCCTACCGGCATCGTGTCCAGGAGCGACTGCGCGAGCGCATCCTGTCGGGCGATGCGGCGCCCGGCACCCGGCTCATCGAGACCGAGATCGCGACCGAGATGCAGGTCAGCCGGGCGCCCGTCCGCGAGGCCCTCCGGCTCCTGGCCCAGGAGGGCCTGGTGGAGACGTTCAGCCACCGCGGCACGGTCGTGGTGGGTGTCCCCGAGGATGAGATCGCGAGCATCTACGAGCTGCGGGGCATGATCGAGGCACGGGCGACGGTGCGTGCCTTCCGCCACGTGACGGAGGCGGACCTGGAGCTGCTCACCGGCCTGGCGGCACAGATGGACGCTGCCCTGGCACGGGGCGACATCGACCGGGTGGCAGAGCTGGACCTCGCCTTCCACGGCCGGATCGTGGAGCTCTCGCGGATGCAGCTGATGCGCCACATCTGGTCGTCGCTGGGGGGGTTCGTGCGGCTCCGCACGTTCCAGCGCCTGGACCGACCCGGCCAGGAGGCCCGATCGGTCGCCGGATCCGGCGTGGCCACCCACGAGGACCTCATCGAGGCGCTGCGTGTCAAGGATGCGGACCGGGCACGGCGGCTCGCCTTCGATCACGTGGTGCGGGCCGCGTCGCCGCACGCCGCCAGCCATGGACACGGGCACCCGCACCCCGGCGAGCCGCGCTCCGACACCGAGGCGTCTCCGGAAACCTCTTGACACCGCCCGGCCGGCCGTCTAGCGTGTCGACAATCCTGTGAGATTGTCGACAATCGCGGAGCCGCAACGGAGTGATCGCCGAACCCGCCTCCTTGGGGGCACGCCTCAGCCGCCGGATCGACCGCCTGTCGGATCGCCGGTTCGCGCTGCTGCTGTTCATCCCCAGCGCGGTGCTCATCGCGATCTTCGTGCTGCCGCCCATCCTTGCGGTCCTGGGCATGTCGGCGTGGCGCATCGAGCTCCTCCGGCCCGGGCCGACGATGTTCGTGGGCATCAACAACATCGGTCGCATGGGGGCGGACCCGGACCTGCTGGCGGCCATCCCCCGGACCACCATCTTCGCGCTCGCGGCCACGGCCCTGTCACTGCCCCTGGCCCTGGCGGCGGCCCTGCTGCTCAACCGGTCGAACAGGTCCATCGCGATCCTGGGCGTCGCGCTGCTCCTGCCGTGGGCCATCGCGCCCATCGTCACGGGGTTCTTCTGGCGCTTCATCTTCCA
>Ga0105047_10004145_pt1 | contig 25337 bp, 18 predicted proteins | sample MAT04_FD_78384 | JGI IMG/M metagenome (GOLD analysis project Ga0105047, IMG submission 78384) | Freshwater microbial communities from Lake Fryxell liftoff mats and glacier meltwater in Antarctica - MAT-04 (megahit assembly) | ecosystem: Environmental > Aquatic > Freshwater > Ice > Liftoff...
GCGCGCCAATCGCCTCTTCAACGCCGCGCTCGGCCGCGGCCGCGGTCGTGTGTGGGGCGATCGCTACCACCGTCGCGATCTCACGAGCGCACGCCAGGTGCGCCGTGCCCTCGTCTATTGCCTCCAAAATTACAAGAAACACCAGGGCGTGAAGAGCGGGAGGCCGCGCATCGATCCCTGCTCATCCGCGCGATGGTTTCAGGGATGGACCGCGATTCGCCAGCATGACGACGGCCCACGTCCGACGGAGCTTGCGCGCACGGTGCTCTTACGCACCGCGTGGCATAAGCACGGCACCATCCATCCGGGTGAAGCACCACGGACGCCAAACTGAAGAGGCGACGCGGCTCGGCTCTCGGGTAGCTCTCGTCTCCGCATCCGAGAGGATGCGGAGACCCGAAGGCGCGGCTCTCGATGCGAGAACCCCCGCGCGAAGGTCGACATGCAGGGTCACGACATCGCCAGCGCGTGCCCAGACCCTCCCCTTGTCGGCCTCTCGTGCCCGCTCCACAGATCGAGAGCGGCTCACAGCGGAGCGCTTCGGCCCGGCGTCGAGAGGTGATGAATCCTGAGGACCGGAGGTCCCCAACGTGGCGAAAATTCGCCTTCGGCGAGCGGCCCTTCGCGCCGCAGACACGCCTGGGTCGCGAAGGTCTCCGACCTGACTACGGGACGTCGAAGGAGTGTTTGATCGTCTTCGGATCGCCCGTGAAGGCCGTGATCTTCGCGCGCTGGAACTGCTTCGAGGCGCACTCGCCTTCCTTCGTGCCCGCGTACGGAGGATTCAGCGAGACCGCTGCGACCGAACCGTCAACGGCGAACGTGACCATCGCGGTGCCCGCGCCGGTGACGCCGCCCTCCTTGTGACAGATGACGAGGACGCCGTTCGCCTGCGAGAGGCGCGTGCGCGCCGCGCCTTCGTTGAACGCGTTCGGGTCTGCGGTCGGCTTCGGAGCCGCGGTGGGGATCGACGGAGCCGCGACGAACGCAGGCGCGCTCGTCGTGGTGGCAGTGGTCGGCGCTGCGCTCGCGGAAGGAGCGGCCGACGCCGACGCCGACGCCGACGCCGACGCCGACGCGGCAGGCGCGGCGTCCTCGTCGGTTGCGACGACGGGCGTGACGACGGCCTCCGGCGCGACGGCCGGCACGGGGGTCGGCTCGACGACGACGGGCACCGGAACGGGGACCGGAACGGGCACGGCCTCCGCCGACGCCGAGGTCGGATCCGTCGGCGCGACATGGCGTGAGCGCATCGCGAACACCGCGAGGCCCACTCCTCCGAGCGCGAGCACGGCGAAACCGATCGCGATCGGGACGATCGGCAGCGACGACTTCGGCGCGCTCGCCATCGGGACCGGCTGCGCGAACGACGGCGGCGGGAACGGCTGGCCCTGCTGCCCTTGGTGGCCTTGTTGCCCTTGGTGGCCCTGCTGCCCTTGGTGGCCCTGCTGCGCTTGGTGGCCCTGCTGCCCTTGCTGCCCGTGTGGTCCCTGCGGACCGTGCTGCCCCTGCGGAGGGGCGCTGAACGGACCAGGCGGCGGCGGCGGCGGCGCCTGCATGTGCGACGGCGGCGGCGGCTGGAAGTGCTGCGGCTGTTGTTGATTGGGCACCAACGCGCTGACCTGCCCGTAGGGCTGCGGCATCCCCGGCAGGCCTTGGCCCTGCGCATACGGCGAGACGATCGGCGCCATCATCGCGACCGTCGAGTCGAGCCCGGGAGCGTGCGGATCGGAGGGCGGAGGCGGAGGCGGAGCGACCTGCTGCGCGGCGGCCTGCGCGGCAGCGGCCATGGCCTGCGCGGCAGCCGCAGCCGAGTGAGCACCGGGCGCCATCATCATCGTGCCGCCACCGAGCGAGGGCGGCACGGGCGTCACCGGCGCGCGACGACCACCGTGCGAATCGCCGAGCGGCGTTGCTCCGGCGCGTGCAGCGGCGGCAAGCGACGAGACGTCGTCGAACGCATCGTCGGGCGAGGGCGGCGCAGCCTGCTCGGCACGCTGCGCGACCTCGGCGGCGCGCGCCTGGGCAGCGGCATTCCGTGCGGCGACCGCGTCGTGCAGCGCGAGCGTCTGGAGGATCTCCGCGGCGGGCGCGTGCACCTTCGTCGCCTCGTCCGCATCGTCGTCGTTGTCGTACCCGCCGATGGCGGGACGAGCTCCAGCCGCAGGCGGCGGCGCCGTCGACGGCGACTCCGTCGTGGGCTCGGCGGCCGCGCTCGCAGCGGGCTTCGCGAAGCGAGCCGTGCCGGACACCTTCGCGGGCGCGGGCGGGCGATCGGACGTGGGCCGAGGGATGGCCGGCACGCCGGGTACCTGAGGAATCGCCGGCATGCGCGGCGAGCTCCCCGAGCTGATCGGCCCCGGCGGGCGGGTGCTTGCGCGCGGCGGTGCGACGGGCGGCGCGAGCGGCGTCTGAGGGATGGCGCCGGCCGCGGGTCGAGGCGCGCTCGCGCCCGACGGCATCGGGATCCCGATCGTCGTCGGAATGCGCGGACGCGACGCGCCCGGAGCCGGGCGCGGGAAGCCGGGCAGCTCGGAGCCGAGCGGCATCGTGCGCGCCATCGGCGTCCTGGCAGCGACGGGGCTCTTCGCGGAGGCAGGCGCTGGCGCAGGCGCAGGTGCCGCGGGGGCCGCACCGCCCATCGCGAGCGGCGGGGTCTCTCGCGCGGCGTCCTCGTACTTGCGCTCGGTCGCGAGCTTCGACGCGATCGTGAAGCTCTGCCAGAAGTCGCCCGCGGAGTGCCAGCGCTGCGCGGGGTCGAGCGCGGTCGCGCGCGCGAACGCCTGTTCGATCTCGTCGGGCACCTCGAGGCCGAGCGAGCGCGGCGTGGGACGGCGCTGCGGGTCGGTCGCGGCCGTCACGAAATCACCGAGATGCGTGCCCTCGACGACGCTCTTGTCGCGCAGCGCCTCGAGCAAGATGATCGCGAACGCGTAGACGTCGGAGGCGGCGCCGACGGCGCCGATGCGATCGTCGAACTGCTCGGGCGCGCCGTACGCGGGCGCGAAGATCTTGATCTGCCCGACCGTGTGCGAGCGCGGGCCCATGTTGAGGGCGCCGTCGTGCATCAGCTTCGCGACGCCGAAGTCGAGCACCTTCATCTTCAAGCCCTGCTGCGTGTTCGCGAGGAACAGGTTGCCGGGGTTGAGATCGCGATGAGCAACGCCCTGCGAATGCGCGAACGCGAGGCCGTCGGCGGCCGTGCCGAAGAGCTTGACGATCTCGTCGATCGAGCGGCCCTTCTCTCCGACGGAGCGACGGACGAGAAAATCGTTCTGGACGGAGCGACCTTCCAGCCACTCGAGCACCATGTAGGGGACGAGCGCGCCGGTCGCGGGCGCCTGCGTCGTGCCGGCGGCGATGCTCCGGACGACGTGCAGGTTGCCCTGCGAGAGTCGATACAGGATGCGGCTCTCGTCGCGGAATCGCTGTACGAACGAATCGACGAGCGTGGTGCCGAGCGCCGCGGGGAGCTTCAGGCACTTGATCGCGATGGGCTCGTTGAGGCCCTGGTGATGGCCGCGGTAGACCACGCTGAAGCCGCCCTCGCCGACGAGCTGGTCGACACGGAATTGGCCATCGAGGACCTGACCGACGAGCCCGAACGGGTCCGCTGCGTTCACCGGCGGCACAGTATCACCTCTGACCGACCTTCGGGAGGTCGTGGCATGTGAGTCACATGCCCTGAGCGACCTTCGGGATGCCCTGAGCGAGCACGGCGCGCACCACAGAATCGCGCAGATCGAAGAGGCGCTGCCAGGCGCAGGCCGCCCCCGGAGCGGAGAGCGAAGCGCTCGTGCTCCGGATCCCCTCGATCTCGTCGTCCGAGAGGCCGGGAATGCAGGCATTCGAGGCCGCAAACTGCGTCATGAGGTCCCCGTGACCGGTCGTGTGCGGCAGCCCCATCGCGTGGCCGAGCTCGTGCGCGACGATGACGTCCGGGCTCTTTGCCAGATCGACGACGTCGGTGTGTCCGACGAAGAGCGTGGGGGTGAAGTCGGCCTCCAGCCCCATCAGCTCGAAGAGGTTCTTGCTCGGGTCGTCGGCGGCGACGTTCTTGAAGAGCGTGGGCGACAGGCCGAGGCCAGCGATGACGCCTCCCTGGAACTGCGCAGCGATGTCCGGTGACGCGATGTGCGGGAGGACGACGACGTTGATCGATCGCCGCGGCGGGTTCGACTGCGAGCGAATGAAGTTTCGGAGCTCGGCGAAGATGAGCTCGCCGGTGGCCTTCTCGAGCGCCTTCGACTGCTCGGCGGTCGGCTGCGCGCCCGGCGCGACCCCTACCTGGCGCCCGAGGTCGCGGATCTGCTGGTACGTGCCGTTCAGCGCGAACGAGAGGCCCGCGGGCGCCGCCGGGACGCGCGTGAAGAACGTCAGCTCGTAGGGCTCGTAGTAGCGCTGGAGGAACTGGCCTTCGGCTCGCACGTACGCGTCGACGACCGAGCCGCCAGTGAAGAAATCGATCTCCCGCCGCGCGGCGAGCTTCTTCTGCGTCGCGACGAAGCCGGGACACGCGGCGAGCCCGACGGGGCCGTAGCCGCGGAAGTAATGAGCGGTGAGGCACGCCTCCTGCTCCGCGGGCGCGACGCCCTCGCACGGCGGAGGAACGGGATCGGAGCTCGCGGAGCACGCGGCCGGGACGACGAGAAGGAGGAGGGCCGCCCAGCGCGTGCGCATCGAGAGGAAGACTAGCGGTTGTCGGCCGTGACGGTACCGCCGTACCACGCGACCCGGAAGCCGACGGACGCCCAGTGGCGCTCCGCCGAGGTCGAGAAGATCGCGTCGTACTCCGCGTACGGGCCGCCCGAGAGGTGGCCGCCGAGCATGCGGAAGAGGCGAAATTCGTGGTGGAGGCCGATGCCCGCGAACGACTGCGTGCCGTCGGCGCTCGGGAAGTTGCCCTTCGCCTGCAGCTCGGTCGAGCCGACGCCCGCCTGACCGTAGATGGAGCTGTCCGCGAGCGTCGGGAAGAGGCGCACGAGCGGGAAGGCCTCGACGCGGAAGCCGATGCCGAGGCCCGTCGACGTCCAGCTGTCGCTCTCGAACTTCGCGATGTTCACCATCGGCCCGAACGAGACGTAGTCGGTCAGCGCGCCCATCAAGAAGTACGTCGTCGAGTGACCGACGAGGAGCGGGCTCTGCGAGTAGAACTCGCCGTTGCCGACGAGCCGCGCATTGTTGGGGTAGCCGCTCGCTCCGGCAAAGGCGACGCCCGGCGCGACGCCGATCACGAGGCCGGCACGACGCTCGGCCACGACCTTGCGGAGCGTGGGGTCCTCTGCGACATCGGGCGCCGGCGGCGCGGCAGGAGGCGCAAGAGCTTCAGGCGCAAGAGCTTCAGGCGCGGGCCGGGCTCCGACAGGCGCGGCCGCCGGCGCGCCCACGGATTCCTGGGCGTGCGCAGCGGATGAAACGCTTCCCGACAGAAGCGCCGCGACAGACACGGTTGCGAGCGTTACGAGGCCGCGCATGGCTCATCTATATACTGCGCCTGACCGGTGACGCGGCGTGATTTGTGGGCTATTCGCAGTGCATGGCCGAGCGGAACCTGATTCAGGCGGACCCCGAGATCGCGAAGCTCATCGACGAGGAGAACGTCCGTGAGCACGAGACGATGCGTCTCATCGCCAGCGAGAACTACGCCTCGCGTGCGGTGATGGAGGCGACGGGCTCGTGCCTCACGAACAAGTACTCCGAGGGCTACGCGCACAAGCGTTACTACGAGGGCCAGCAGGTCATCGATCAGGTCGAGGAGCTCGCGATCTCCCGCCTGAAGAAGCTGTTCGGCGCCACCGCGGCCGCGGGCGGCGAAGAGGATCTGCACGTCAACGTGCAGCCCTACTCGGGCAGCCCCGCGAACCTCGTCGTCTACCTCGCGTTCATGCAGCCGGGCGACGTCGTCATGGGCCTCGGCCTGCCGGCGGGCGGTCACCTCACGCACGGTCACACGGTGTCGATCACCGGCAAGTACTTCAAGAGCGTCCCGTTCGGCGTGCGCCGCGAGGACCACCGCATCGACATGGATGAGGTGCGCAAGCTCGCCAAGGAGCACAACCCGAAGGTGATCTGGGCAGGGACGACGGCGTATCCGCGCACGCTCGATTTCGAGGCCTTCCGTTCGATCGCCGACGAGGTCGGAGCGATCCTCGCCGCGGACATCGCGCACATCTCCGGGCTCGTCGCGGTCGGCGCGCATCCCTCGCCGATCGGCATCGCCGACGTCGTCACGTCGACGACGCACAAGACCTTCCGCGGCCCGCGCGGCGGCATGATCTTCTGCAAGAAGAAGCACGCCGCGGCGATCGACAAGGCCGTGTTCCCGGGCCTCCAGGGCGGACCGCACAACAACACCACCGCCGCGATCGCGGTCGCCGCGCGCGAGGCGCTCGAGCCCTCCTTCAAGGAGTACATCCACCGCGTCGTCGAGAACGCGAAGGTGCTCGCGGCGGCGCTCGTCTATCACGGCTTCGCGGTGACGACGGGCGGCACCGACAACCACCTCATGCTCGTCGATCTCACGAGCAAGGGCATCGCCGGCAAGCCGGCCGCGCAGGCGCTCGACCGCGCCGGCATCGTCGCGAACTACAACGCGGTCCCGTTCGATCCGCGCAAGCCGTTCGACCCGTCGGGCCTCCGCATCGGCACGCCGGCGGTGACCTCGCGCGGCATGGGCATCCCCGAGATGGAGCGCCTCGCCGCGTGGATCGAGCGCGTCGTCGCCAAGCCGAACGACGAGGCCGAGATCGCGAAGGTGGCGGCCGAGGTGAAGGCGCTCTGCGCGAAGTTCCCTGCGCCAGGGCTTCGCATCGACTGAATGCACGATCCTCGTATTTTTCCGGTCGATCCGGCCTTTGGGTAGGTCCATGTGCCACCCAATTGCCGGGCCCGAACACTTTTTGAGCTCAAACTATCGGAGCTTCGAATAAGGTCCCCCGCCGATGGGGAGCCGCGCACATCTGCCGGGAACGCTGCGCATCGTTTGCGTGGCCCTCGCGAGCGCGTTCATCGCTCAGGCACCGACGGCGAATGCCACGGAGCCGGCCACGCCCGCCGCGGCGGTCCTCACGACGAACGTCGCCGCGCGCATCCCGCACGTCCAGGCAGGAGCGACCACGGACCTCGTCGCGCCCCCGGCGCGCATCGAGGAGTGGGAGCGCTGGCGCGGCCTGAGCTTCGGGACCTACCTGTCGCCGAAGTCGAGCTTCGTGACGGACGACGGCGGCGTCGACGTGGTCTTCCACTTCCACGCGGGCCAGATGGCCGAGCGCCAGATGAAGGAGAGCGGCGTCAACGCCGTCTTCGTCTCGTGCGGGTACGGGATCGGCAGCGGCGCGTACTCCGCGGCCCTCGCGAATCCGGCGCGCTTCGGCCGCATGCTCGACGAGCTCGTGAAGAACCTCGAGACCCAGACCGGCCGCAAGGGGCTGCACGTGCGCCACCTCGCGCTCGCCTCGTGGAGCGCCGGCTTCGCGGCCGTGGGGAAGATCCTCGGCGTCGACCGCTACTACGCGATGGTCGACACCGTCATCCTGAACGACAGCCTGCACTCGCAGTACATGGACCCGAACCCGAAGACGGCGGGCGTCTCCACACTCCGCGGCGCCGAGCGGGTCGACCTCAAGATGATCCGCTCGTTCGTTCGCTTCGCGAAGGACGCGGCCGCCGGTCAGAAGACGATGGCGATCACGCACTCGGCGATCATCCCGCCGGACTACGCGAGCTCGACCGAGGCGACCCAGGCCCTCCTCACCGCGATCGAGGTCCCCACCCAGACCCTCGACGAGGCCGGCTGGCGCTCGATGAAGCTCGTAAAGCGGGCGGATGCGGGCAATCTGCACGTCCGCGGCTTCCGTGGCGCCGGGCCTCGCGATCACTTCGAGCACCTCTACCTGCTCGGCGAAGCCCTGCGATCCTGGGTGGTTCCGCGGTGGAAGCGAGACGACAGACTCGTCTATACTCTCGCGGGTGAGCAGCTCTGATCAGAGCGGGGACGTGAAGACGCCTCCGCCTCCCGACCCGGGCAGCCCGGCCGAGAGCACGGAAACCAAAGCTGCAGCGGATCTGCAGGCGACCCTCTCCTCCACGCTTCCCGACGGCGCGCGCGCCGCGATCGAAGAAGGCGTGCGCAAGCGCGCCGAGGCCAAGGCACAGGCGGCACGCGACGCCGTGAGCGAGGCGCCGATCGATCCGATCGTCGTCGCCAAGCCGTCGTCGACGGCCTCTGTGGCGCCGGCCACGACCACGCTCATCGGCGCGGGCAAGGTGAACCCGCCGCCGATCGTGCCGCGTCGCCGCACGCCGCACGCTGGCACGCCGGCGACCAGGGGCTCGGGGCCCGCCAATGCGACGCTCATGGGAGGGATCGCGGCGGTCGGCAGCATCGGCATCGCGCCGCACAAGATCACGCCGGCCGCGGGAGCCCCGCCGCCCTCGCCGCGGATCGCGCTGCCGCCCATGTCCGTGTCGGCCGACGGCGGCGCGATGCCGACGGACGCCGAGGCCGACGAGGCGATGGCCCGCTATGCGGCGCCGCCCGCCGCGATGCCCGCCGCGCTCGTCCCGCCGGTGGTTCGCATCCCGCAGGGAGGGATGCTCGGCTCCTCGGCGCCCGCGGTCTCGTCACGGAAGGGCAGCCTCCTCTGCGAGGTCCTCCTCCGCAACGGCTCCGTCACGCAGGAGAACATCGACCGCGCGATCGCGATCCAGGAGGAGCGCGGCGGACAGATCGGCCGCATCCTCGTCTCGCTCGGTGCGTGCACCGAGGAGGCGATCGCGCGCGGCCTGGTCGAGCAGCTCAAGGTCCGGAAGAACACGGGCTACGTCGCGGACGTCTCGCTCGCCGCGCGTGAGAACAAGGACGTCGCCGGCCTCAAGGTCCTCACGAAGCCGACCCTCACGGTCGTCACGCTCCTCTTCGCAGACCTCTTCTCGCTGCTGCTCGCCGCGCTCGTTGCGACGGCGGTGCACTGGGCCCGCACGTACTCCGATCTCGGCACGACCGACTGGACTTCGTGGCTCGTCGTCGGTCCGTCGATCGGCCTCTGCATGCTCACGTTCCTCGGGCTCGAGCTCTACTCGCCGATGGCGAAGAGCACGCCCGACGAGATCCGCGACATCGTCTTCTCGACCTCGCTCGTCCACCTCGGAGCCTCGCTGCTCTCGACGCTCGGCAACCTGCCCATCGTGAAGTGGGGAGTGTTCGTCCGTGGCGTGTGGTGGCTCGCGACGTTGTTCCTCGTCCCTGTCGTTCGCTCGATCGTGCGCAACAAGCTGTGCACGCAGGCGTGGTGGGGCATCCCCGTGTGCGTGCTCGGCGCCGCGAAGACGGGCCGCCTCATCGTGCGCACGCTGAAGGCGCAGCCGCGCTCGGGCCTCAAGCCCGTGATGCTGCTCGACGACGACCCGGCGAAGCACGGCACGCTCCGCGCGAGCTTCACGAACGAGGTGATGGACGTCTACTCGGTGAACGTCTCCGCGGCGCACTTCATGAGCGAGTCGCAGCGGCAGGCGCTCTCCGACGACATCTTCGGGCCGGACGGCGATCTCAGCGGGCCCATCAGCTCCGATCACATCCCGCTTCCGCCTTCGTCCTGGCAGTCGAAGGTCGACATCTCGAGCGTGTCGACCGGCAGCGACGACAACCAGTTCCTCGGGCCGGAGAGCGCGAGGCCGCGCGGCACGCGGGCGCCGGTGACGAAGGACGCCTCGCAGTTCCCGCGCGGCAAGTTCGCCGAGGTCGAGGGCGTGCCGGTGGTCGGAGATCTGTCGCTCGCGCCGATCCTCGCGCAGCGCCTGAAGATCCCGTACGCGGTGCTCGCGATGCCCGGCGTCGACGGCCCGAAGCTCCTGCAGATCGTCGAGCGCGTCGGCGGGAAGTTCTCGCACCTCCTGGTCATCCCCGATCTCTTCGGCTTCGCGACGCTCGGCGTTCCCGCGAAGAACCTCGGCGGCATCCTCGGCGTCGAGGTCAGGCAGCAGCTGCTCCTCCCGGGTCCTCGTCTCGCGAAGCGCGTGATGGACGCGACGCTCACGAGCATGGGCGTGTTCTTCGTGCTGCCGTTCCTCGCGCTGATCGCGCTACTGATCAAGCTCGACTCGAAGGGGCCGATCTTCTACTGGCAGAACCGGCTCGGTAAGGACGGCGAGTTCTTCAAGGCCTACAAGTTCCGCACGATGCACGGCGACGGCGAGGAGCGGCTCAAGGCCATCCTCGATGGGGACCCGCAGCTGCGCGCGGAGTACGAGATTTATCACAAGCTCCGGAAGGACCCGCGCGTGACGCGGATCGGACGAGTCCTTCGGAAGTTCTCGCTCGACGAGTTCCCTCAGCTGCTCAACGTGATCATCGGCGACATGAGCCTCGTGGGCCCGCGTCCGTACATCGAGCGCGAGCTGACGGAGATGGGCGGCCAGGAGAAGATCATCCTGCGAGCGCCGCCGGGGATGACGGGCATGTGGCAAGTGAGCGACCGCAACTCGACGAGCTTCGCGCAGCGCGTTCAGATCGACGTGTATTACGTGCGCAACTGGTCGCCCTGGCTCGACATTCACATTCTCGCGAAGACGTTCGGCGTGGTCGTCAAGGGCTCCGGGGTCTAGCGCGGCTTCGAGGCCGCGGCTCCGGGGGGCGGCCCTCTCCCTGGTCGGGCTCCGCCCCTCGCTTCGCGAGCCTCCCCGCGATGCTATCTGCCCGGCGTGATTCGCCTTCGGCGAACGGCGCTCCGCGCCGAAGACACGCCTGCGAAGCGGGGTCCCCAGGCGTGCCCTGCAATGGTCTGGCTACTGGCCGACGTCCCGCCGCTACCGTGCGCGCGTGAGAGGGCCGCCCCCCTGCGCCGCTCCTCGACGCCACTTTTGTTTGGGCCCTGATGGCCACCTTCGATCGGTCGACGGGCCTCAGGACCTCCGCACGCTCGCGTCGCCAAACTGATGTGACGACGACGCACCACAGGCTCGAGCACGAGGGAGCGTTCGGGCCTCTCATGCCTTGCCGAGCTGGCGCGGCGCGCGCGCCTCGAACAGCCGATCGGTCACGCGTGTCTCGTCTGCCCGTGCCCGTGCCCGTGCCCGTGCCCGTGCCCGCTCTCCTCTCCTCTCTCTCCCTCTCTCCCCCACCGCCCCTCTCCGCGCTAACCTTCTCGCATGGGTCTCTTCCGCCGCATCGCCGCTGACGCCATCGAGCTCGCCCGGTCCATGAGGCGCAAAGGCAGCGACACCGTCGAGGACGTCTCCACGCCGCCCATGAAGGAGGCCGTCAGGGTCGCGCTCTCGCAGGACGGCTACAAGGTCCTCCTCAGCACACGGCTCCGCGAGTCCGCCCGCCGATGGCACGTGCCCGGCGCAAATCACGCGCTGCGGCTCGTCACCACCGTCCTCTACGGCATCGAGATCGGAAACGAGATCGAGCTCGGCGAGGGCGTCAACTTCGCGCACACCCTCGGCACCGTCATCGGTGGCACGTCCAAGGTCGGCGCTCGCGTGAAGTTCATGGGTAACAACACCGTCGGCACCGCCAAGGACAACGGTTGCCCCATCATCGAGGACGACGTCGTCGTCGGCTGCGGCGCACGCATCCTCGGCCCCATCCGCATCGGCAAGGGCGCCTTCATCGGCGCAAACGCGGTCGTGCTCGCCGACGTCCCCGCCGGTGCGGTGGCCAGCGGCATCCCCGCGAAGATCCACATGCCCCGCGACAAGAGCGACCGCTCCGAACGCACCGAGCACGCCGAGCACACCGACGCGAAATCCAACGGCGCAGGCCGCGCGCGTTGACCCACTCGCGCACGCGCACGCATCGTTAGCGAGCACCTCGAGCGCCGTCGTCTCTCATCCGCACACCGCGTGCGCTCGGCCCACCGTCTGCACCCGCCGCCGTCATGCGGCATCACCTCGACTCGTCGACGAACCCATTGCCGGCGGTCGCCGGTCGCGCACCTGAGCGCGCACGTACACGCACGCGCACTGGCCGCACTCTCATCGCCGTCGGTCGCGGCCTCGCCGCAGCCGGCACCCTCGTCGCGCTGACGTTGCCGGGCGGCTGCGAGAAGGACCAGCAGCGCGACGTACGAATCGCAGCGAACCACGGCTGCGCCGGCACGCTCGCCTTCGACACCTTCGACCTGAACGGCGCATCGCTCCCCGCGAAGACGCTCGCGCTCTCCTTCGACGACGGCCCCGGCGAGCGTACCGTCGAGCTCTCGTCGTACCTCGCTGCGCAGGGCATCCCGTCGGCGTTCTTCGTGAACGGCATGATGCTCACCGCCGGTACGGCCGTGCTCGCTCAGCTCGTCGCCGACGGCCACCTCATCGGAAATCATACGCAGACGCATACGTCGCTCACCGGTCGCGCGACGGGCGGCCTCCCCCTCTCCGCGAGCGCCGTCGTCCACGAGGTCGCGCAGACCGACGCCCTCATCGCCCCGTTCCTCGGCGACCGCTTCCTCTTCCGCGCGCCCTATGGCGACTTCGACATGCAGACGGCGGCAGACCTCAACGCGTCGGCGATGCGCAAGTACGTGGGCCCGATCAACTGGGACATCGGCGATCACATGGGCCCCGATCAGGCCGCGGACTGGGACTGCTGGCGGCCGTCGACCGATGCGCTCGTGCTCACTCCTCGACAGTGCGGAGACCTCTACGTCAGCGAGATCGAACGCGTCGGTCACGGCGTCGTGCTCATGCACGACCCGTATTTCATCGACGATGACCCCTCGAAGGGCGGGACCGTCGACATGGTCCGGTACATCGTCCCGATCCTGAAGGCGAAGGGCTACACCTTCGTCCGCATCGACCGAGTACCCGACATCGCCTCGCGCTTGCCCGCGCTGCCCACGACGCCGGACGCCGGCGCCCCCGACGCCCACGCGGGCGCCATAGACGCTGCGCCCCCTGCGCCGCCCGCGCCGGAGGCATCACGCAACACGGGCCTCGACGAGAACGAGCGCCCCACCGATCCGTGCGCGCGCTGAACGACGTATGCGTGCTCCCACACCTGCCGTGACGTGGCGACGTGACACGAACGAGGCGGCTCTGTTCGAGGATGTGCGGCACGCGCGATTGGCATGCGGATCGGCCACGAGATTCTGCGTCAGGTCAACCAATGGCCCACCGCCTGCATCCGTCCCTCCCATGAAGTCCGACAGCATGTCCTCGAAGAAGCTCCCTTCATGGGTGAGCGTCGCGGCCCCCGCGATCGTGCTCTCCATGCTCGCCGCCGGTCACGTCGGGTGCTCGAAGTCGTCGGGGTCCACGCCCGAGAAGACCTGCAACGGCGCCCAGGCGCTCTCGAAGACACCGCTCACCGGCGCCTCGATGCCCCTGAAGACGCTCTCGTTCACCTTCGACGACGGCCCGGGCGCCCGCACCATCGAGCTGTCGCACTACCTCAAGGCACAGGGCATCCGCGCGACCTTCTTCGTGTGGGGCCAGGCGATCGAGAACGACGGTGCAGGCGCGACCACGCTGCAGACCGTCCTCGACGACGGCCACCTGATCGCCAACCACACCGAGCACCACACGTCGCTCACCGAGAACCTGCCCACGGCGCTCACGGACGCGCAGGTCGTCGCCGAGCTCATCGACGTCGACAAGCAGATCGCGCCGCTGATCAAGAACGACATCTGGCTCTTCCGCCCGCCCTACGGCCACTGGAACGATCACGCCGCGGCGGTGCTCGAGGCGACGCCGATGAAGAAGTACATCGGCCCGATCCTCTGGAACATCGGCGGCACGATGGGCGCGAACCAGGCCTCCGACGCCGAGTGCTGGAAGGCGGCGACGCTGAAGACCGTCACCGAGTGCGGAGACCTCTACGTGAGGGAGATCGACACGGTCGGCAAGGGCATCGTGCTGATGCACGACCCCTACTTCATCGACATGAACAACCCGGACTCGGGCGGCACGTACCAGATGGTCCAGTACATCGTGCCGATCTTGAAGGCGAAGGGCTACACGTTCAAGCGCGTCGACGAGGTCCCCGACATCGCCGCGCTCCTCCCGAACGCCAAGCCCGACGGCGGCGCGACGGGCACCTCCGGCGGAACCTCCGGCACCACCGACCCGGGCACCGACCCCGCCACGACGGACCCGAACCCGTGCCCGTGAATCGATCCGCCCTCACCCGGAGCACTCCCATGAACCGCCTCTCTCAGCTCTTCGTCGTTCCGCTCGGGCTCGTCGGTCTCCTCGTCGCGTCGTGCTCGAGCAAGTCCGATGACACCGGGCAGACCGCGGGCGGCATCTCCGCGGAGGAGGCCTCGAAGAACCCGATCCAGGGCGTCGGCACCGCGAAGGTCCTCATCGACACCGGGAGCTACACCGACGGCCCGGTATGGCACGCCGGTGAGAACGTCCTCTTCTTCACGGTGCCCATCGGCGACGGCGACGTCCCCGGGCTCTACCGCGTGCGCCCGGACGGGTCGGCCATGAAGGTGCGCGGCGGCACGATCAAGGGCGGCGACGTCCCCATCGGCAACGCGGTCGACGGCAATGGCGCGCTCGTCACCGCCGAGGCGAAGCGACTCGTGCGCGGCGCCCCCAACGCCGAGCCCGCCGTGGTCGCGACCGGATACCCGAGCGAGAAGGGCACGTCCCCGTTCGACACGTTGAACGACGTCGTCGTGCACAAGAACGGCTCGATGTACGTGAGCGACCCGGGCTACTTCGCCGAGCCTCCTCCGCAGGCCAATCGCCTCTATCGCATCGGAGCGGACGGCGTCGTCACCGTCGCGGACACGTTCCAGGACGTGCCGCGCCCCAACGGCGTCGCGCTGTCGCCCGACCAGAAGATCCTCTACGTCGCCTTCGAGCGTCCGCCCGCGGGCATCAAGCCGTACGTCGAGAAGTACTTTCTCAAGGACGACGGCACGCTCGCAGAGCATTCACACTTCGCCGAGCTCGAGATCGACGCGAGCCCCGACGGCGTCGAGGTCGACAAGGCCGGCAACGTTTACGTCGCCAACAAGGCGGGCGTCACGGTCTTCAAGGCCGACGGAAAGAAGATCGGCAACGTCGCGATCCCGGAGCAGCCCACCGGCATCGCCTTCGGCGGCACGGACCTGAAGACGCTCTACGTCACGACGCAGGGCACGAAGATCTACTCGGTGAAGGTCAACGTCACCGGCATCAACCAGTAGCGGCGTCCTCACCAAACACTTCCAACGCACCCGAGCATGCCGGGTGGAGAGCCATTGCCTATGAAACGCATCCTCGTCTGCTCGTTCTTCGTGACCTCCACGGCCGTCGCCGTTGCCTGCTCGAGCTCGGGCGGCGACTCGAAGCCCGCGGCCACTCCCCCGCCGAGCGACACGACGGATCCGAGCACGACCCCGCCCGGGGACGACGCCGGTACGACGCCCACTCCGGACGCCGCGCCCCCGCAGGGCGGCGTGGACCCGAGCGGCAGCCCGATCCTCCTCGGCACGCCTCGCACCGTGAGGACGTTCACTCCTCCCGGCGGCACGCCCTACTTCGTCGACGGCCCCGCGTGGAGCGACGTGCGCCAGCAGCTCTTCGTCTCGCTGCCGTTCGCGGCGAACCTCGCGGGCGGCAAGGGCATCCTCACGACGTTCAAGTCGGACGGCACCAACTACACGGAGCTGCGCGCCGGAGATTTGCTGACCACCGGCGTGATCGGCAACTCGACCGACAAGGACGGGAACCTCATCTCCGCCGAGCTGAAGTCGGTGACGCGCACCGCGCTCACCGCCACCGGCGTCGGCCAGGTCACGGTCCTCGCGACCGGCTACCTCGCGGGTGACCCGGACGCCGCCGCGGCGATCCCGTTCGACACCCCGAACGACCTCGTCGCCCTGGACGACGGGACGATCTACGTGACCGACCCGGGCTACGAGGTGAACCCGCGACCGGCCACGGGTCACCTCTTCAGGATCGCGCCAGGCGCGGGCTACGCCACCATCGCCGGCTCGTACGACTTCAACCCGAGCCCGAACGGCCTCGCGCTGACGAAGGAGCAGAACATCCTCTACGTCGGCTTCACTGCTCCCGCCGAGGGGACGCCGCCGTTCATCCGCAAGTACACGATCAGCGCGGATCGCACGCTCGTCGACGGCGGCAAGCTCTTCGAGCTCCCGGTCGACTCGAGCCCCGACGGCATCGCGGTCGACGACAGCGGCAACCTCTACGTCGCCGTGAAGACGGGAATCGCCGTATTCAAGCCGAGCGGCGAGGCGTTCGGAGGGAAGGTCCCGCAGACGGCCATCGAGGGCGAGCCCACCTCGGTCACGTTCGGCGGGGCCGACCGAAAGAGCCTCTTCGTGACCACGAAGGGCGGGAAGGTTCTGGAGCTGAAGACGAACGTCGCCGGCCGTCTCCAGTAGGCTCCCGACATTACCGGCGCCTTCTGCGCCATTACGGGAAACCCGGGGCAATTCGCTACGCGGATGCAGCCTTTGCGGGTTCGACGATGCGGCAGGGCGATGCTAGGCTCGGCGTAATATGAAGCGTCGAATCCTACCTTTTGTCGTGATCGCCGGTTCCCTTGCTGCGGTGTACGCGTGCTCTTCGAGCAGCGACAGCACACCGTCCACGAATACGAATCCGGAGGCGGGTACGCAGCCGGAGACGAGCACCACTGACCTCGACTCGAGCACGGGCTCGGACACGTCGACCAACCCCGACACGAGCGTCGTCTCGAAGACGAACCCGATCGAAGGCATCGCGGCGCCGAAGCAGGTCGCCGACGCGAACGGCTTCGCCGACGGCCCGCAGTGGTGGAAGGACGGCCTGTACGTGTCGCGCCCCCTCTCCGGCCTCCTCCTCAAGGTCAACTTCGCCAACGGCCAGGTCGACGAGATCCGCAACGCGGGCAGCGGCCCTGGTACCGGCGCGGTCGGCAACTCGGTCGACAAGAACAACAACCTCATCACCGCGGAGCTCACGTCGATCACGCGGACGCCCCCGGACGGCGGCGCCGCGACCACGATTGCGACGATGTACAACGACGGCGACGGCGGCACGTTCCCGTTCGACGTCCCGAACGACCTCGTCCAGCACCCGACGAGCGGCACCATCTACGCGACGGACCCGGGCTACGGCAGCCTGACCGCGACGACGAACCATCTCGTCCGCATCATGACGGACGGCGGCGCCTTCCTCCTCGAGGACTTCCCCGATGCGCCGCGCCCCAACGGCATCGCGCTCACGAAGGACGGCTCGACGCTCTACATCACCGTCACCTCGCCGGCCCTCGGCACGAAGCCCTTCGTCCGCAAGTACACGGTCGCTGCGAACGGCACGCTGACCAACCCGAGCCTCTTCGCCACGTTCCCCAAGCCGACGGTCGCGGTGACTGACCCGTCGACGAACGACGATCCCGATGGCATCGCGGTCGACGACAACGGCAACGTCTACGTCGCGTGGCGCCTCGGCATCAACGTCTACAAGGCCGACGGCACGCGCTACGGCGCAGAGCCCTCGATCACGGTTCCGAACTCGCCGACCAACGTAACCTTCGGCCGCGCCGATCGCCGCAGCCTCTTCATCACGACGGCGACCGGCAAGATCTACGAGTCGGTCGTCAACATCCCCGGCCTGCTCCAGTAGCTCGCCGGCACGCCAAGCACCGCGAGGCGCCACTCTGGCGCCTCGCGGGAGCGCTCACCCCCCGAAGGTCACATGGACTCGATGAAGGTCCACGTGACCTTCGCTGCGTTCGTCCTCCCTGGGCCCCCCAACCCAAGCCCGCTCAGTGCAGACGGCCGCCGGCCTTATCGATCTTCGCGCCTTCCTCGCTTTCCACCGCCCCCCTTCGGGTGCTTCAAGAACGGCTCGATGCTCGCTCGAGCCGAAGTCGACCCGAACTTCGCCAGCTTGCGGCTCGCGACGAAATGCTCACTTCCGAAACTCCGCGATGACCTCGATCGCGCCGACGATGTGGGCGTTGAATTCGTCGAGGTGCTCTGCCGGAATCCAGTGCTCCGTGTGTTCCTGCCCTCCGGCGGCTTGCTCGGGAAACTGCTTCAGGTACTCCGCCTCCACGTCGAATCGCGTGACGAAGCCCGCGCCGCTCGCAGGCACGTTCCAGTCGCGCGCGATGCGCACCGCGTACTCCTCTTGCACGACCGGATAGAAGATCGGTTGCTCGGGAAGGCGCGGCGGGAACGCCTTCCACCCCGAGTTCTTGATCAGCTCCAGCTCCTCGGGACCAACGGGTCGATAGAGCGTGATGACGTTCACGAGTCCGCCTCTTCCTCACCTCGATCCCGTGTTAGGCACTCGGCTACGACCGTCGTCCCTGTACTGATCACGAATTTCGTACCTATCTGTGGAAGCCGCGCTCGCAACCCGTCAACGAGCGCATAGAGCCGCGCTGGTTGCTCGACTCCCGGACCGGGTCGAACGCCGCCAAGGAGCTTCACATAGACACTGAACAGCCCTGAGGGACCATCTTCCTCGCGATACCCAGTCGAACCGAAGGCCTTGGTGGCCGGGTAGTGCAGTGAAGTTGGCAGCGGCAACCAGCGGAGATCAACAAGGGCGTACGGTCGTCGATTCGACATCTTGCACCTCCTACGGGACCGCGTTGGCGCCCAGCGCGTCGATTGTTCCATGTTGGTTGATCAGGTTGATCAAAGGCCCCTCGGCCGAACGTGCAGGGCCGATCCCGTCGAGCTTCGGGTTGCGCATCATCTGCCTCGCCACCCAGTCTGGAACACGAACGCGCACCGTGAAGAAGGACTTCCCGTCCGCCTTCGAGAACCACTTCCCCCAGGCCGAAGCGTCCTTTGCAGACTCAGCGAACCACTATGTTCGTCGTAGCTCGTTCGGGGATGACGGTAAGTACGTAGACGGGAAGTACGTAGGATGACGAAAGGCGGATTACTGGAAGTGCCGAGATTCTGCGAGCCACGGCGACCGCGTCACCACCGGTGGCGTTCGGCAACTCGATCGGCAGGAACTGCAGGCCGATCAGCGCCGAGGGTACGAAGGGTCAGGGCGGTGAGCTCGCCGGGTCGCCCCCCATCGCGAAGGCACCGCCGCTGCCGGCGCAGCATCAGCCGGCTCCTCCGCGTCTCGATCACGGCCTCCAGCTCGTCGTCGAAGAGCGTCGGAGCGCAGGGCCGATTCCTCTCCGCCACCTCCGCCACCAGCTTGCGACGAGCTTCACCGACGCGGCATGCGAAGCATGCACGATCGTCGCGCAGACAAACCGATCACGGGACCGGCTCTAGCTCACCGTCAGCTCGCCAGCGCTCGGCACACAACCGTTCGCCCGCAACCCCGACACGCTTCGCGTCCTTCCCCCCGAAGGTCACCTCGACTTGATGAAGGTCCACGTGACCTTCGCTGCGTTCGTCCACAGGCTGTGGCCCATGCCGGGGATCTCGCAGTAGATCTCCGGGCGCGCGGCGTTGCAGCCGTCGTATGCGACGCACGGGCTCGGGGCGAAGGGCTTCGTCGTCGCCTTGCACGTGTTCACGCCCACCCAGTAGTCACGCGCCTTCTTGGCGTCGTCGTAGAGGCCGTCGCTCGTGCCGATGACCTGCATCGCCGCTACCGGGGGCCGCGGGCAGATCAGGTTGCCCTTGCCGTCGAAGTCGGTCCCCGAGCCGTCGACGCCGAACGGGCCGCCGCCGCCGTGGGCAACGACGCCCGCGAGCGGCGTCTTCGCGAGGCACGCCAGCATGTTCGCGAAGTAGGCGCCCTTCGAGAACCCGACCGGGACGATGCGCTTCTTGTCGACGCAGTGCGTGCCCGCGAGGCTCGTCGCGATGGCGTCGATGAACCCTACGTCGTGGCCGAGGCCGGCCGCGTCGTCGATCTGCCAGGTCTGCCCCTCGCCGTCGGGATAGACGAAGATCGCCCCGCCCGCCGCCTCGGCCTCGAGCTTGAACGAGCTGCGGATGTTGGCGCCGTTGCCGCCGTCACCGTGGAACACGAACACGAGCGGGAACGACTTCTTGTTGTCGTAGGTGTCCGGGACGAAGAGCTCGTACGTGCGCTTCGAGCCGTCGGCCATCAAGGTCTGCTTCGAGGCGCCCGTCTTCACCCCGGTCGCGCCGCAGCCAGGCGTCGGGTCGGGCGTACCGGCCTCGCCGCTGGTCGTCCCGGCCTCGGAGACGGATGGGTCGCCGCCCTCGGCGCCCGCATCGGCGGCAAACCCGCCGCCGGTGCTGGACTCACCGCAGGCCCCGAGGACCAGGGCAGAGCCGCCGACGAGCGCGGCAAGGGTCGTGACCGAGAAAAGGGCTTCGAGCCGGGAGAAACGCATCGTTACACCGTGGTACGCGCGGAAGTTCGCTTACCCACCCTGTGCCACGAACGGTTCTCGCGTCAAATCGCGAAAATTGCGCCTATCGGGGGGGCCTGAAGCGCTACTCGACGACGACGACGTCGCCGGCGAGCAGCGGGAACGCGATGCTCTTCGGGTCGGCCGAGCGCAGATCCGCGTAGCGGAACCGGACGCGCTGCGGGAGCGACTTCCGGACGACGAAGACCTTGTCCCCATCGGCATAGTCGGTGAGCCCACCGGCCGCGGCCAGGGCATGCAGGACGTTCGAGCCCGGCTCGATCTGGAAGACGCCCGAGTTGCGGACCTCGCCCACGACGGAGACCTTGAGCTCGGTGCCGGCCTCGAAGGTCACGATGACCGAGGGCACCTTCACGATGTCCTTCAGCCGGTCCTGGATCTCGGCGGCGAGCTGCGCGGGGCGCTTGTTGCGGGCCGTGATCTCGCCGATGACCGGGATCGAGATCCGGCCGTCGTTGCGGACGCGCTCCTTCGTGGAGAGCGGCTCCTGGTTGAAGACGCGCACGTTCAGCACGTCGCCGTCGGCGATGAGGACGTCACCGCCGCCACTCGCGGAGGTCGGCAGGCTGTCGACCCAGACGTACGGGCCGGTGCCTCCGCACGCGACGAGAGACAGGGACATGCAGCCGACGAGTGCGGCCAACGTGGCGTTCCGAGCGAGGCGACGTGAGACCATTTCGGGCACCATCATACACGTTTCAGGGGGGGCCGCGCGGGGGCGCGAGAGGCCACCTGCGGCACCGGGGCTTCGACGATCGAGCGGGCCGGGACGCTCTTGCTCAACACGCAACCGGCCATGATTTTCGAGGATTCGCCCACGACGATGGGCCCGTAGAGGGTCGCGCCGATGCCGACGTGGACGTTCCGCTCGAGGAGGGGCGCCCCGCCCTCCTTCGTCACCGGGTCGTTGCCGTAGCCGAGGGTGACGTTCTGGAACAGGATGCAACCTGCACGCACCTTGGCGGCATAGCTCACCGCCAGCCCGAAGCCGTGCACGATGACGATGCCGGGCTCGAGCTCGGCGTCCCAGTGAATGTCCGACGCGAACGCGTGCCGGATGCTCCGCGACATGAACTGCGCGCCCAGCCCGAGGCCCGCCTGCCGGAAGAACCTCATGACCCGGTAGGCGATCATCAGCTGAAAGCCGATCTTCTTCACGGCGTCGGAAGCAATCGAGAGTCTCGTCTCCCCCGTGCCCGTGCCCGTGCCCGTGCCCGTGCCCGATCCCTCTCCGTCGTCCTCCCGCTCCCGAGCGTCGTACTTCTCGGCGTAAAAGCGGATCATCCGGTGATCCTCCCTCACCCCTTCGGTCAGCGTCTTCCACGCCGAGGCGTCCCCACGCTCACCGCTCCGCAACAGCGCCACCCCGCGCTTGAACTCGCGATACTCGCGAGCGACGTCCCCGAGGCCGCCCGTCTCCTGGCGCACGCCGCGGTAGTACTGGATGCCGTAGACGAACGTGGCCCCGGCGATCGCGACGGGCTCGAGCCCGACCTTGTCGAACGCCGCGGCGGTGCGAATGGCCGCGCCGGCGATGAAGCTCGTCGCCGCGGGCGCCGCGAGGCTGAGCGCCATGAACGGGCGCGACACCGGGTTCAGGTTCGGGAGGTGCCGCCACGGGCTCGACTCGGGATGATCCGGGTGCTTGCGCGAGACCTTCGCCTGGTAGACGCCGTCGCGATACGCGCGCGCCATCCACGCCTTCATCGAGGTCCAGTCGGAGCCGTGGATACTCTCGGCGTCGTTCGCGAACGCGAAGCGCGCGCCGGCCTTCTCGAGGCGGATGCCGAGCTCCTCGTCCTCGAGCGCACGGAACTGCGCGTCGAAGCCGCCGGCCTCGAGGAACAGCCTTCGCGGGAACGAGACGTTGCCCGTGTAGACGTCGTGACCGCGGACCTTCGCCTTGCCCGCGGCGAACGCCTCGGCCTTCTCGGCGAGCACGCGCGCGTAGAAGCGCTCGAAGAGCGGCATGTCGGCGAGCTTCGCGTCGGGGCGCAGCCGCCCGAGAACGACGGTGTTGTCGTCGGTGTGCGCCGCGAGGTGCCGCTCGAGAAAGTCGGGCTTCACCTGCATGTCGTCGTCGACCACGACGATGATGCGACCGCTCGCGAGGTCGACGCCGCGCTGCCGGGCGACGGCCGCGCCGGCATTCACCTGCCGCTCGATGCGGAGCGAGTACCTCGTGACGAGGGCGGGCGCACGCAGCTTCTCGCGCGTGTCCTCCTTCGAGCCGTCGTCGACCGCGATGACCTCGTAGTGCTTCGCGTCGATCGTCTGCGCGTCGAGCTGCTCGAGGAGACGGCGCAACAGGTCCTGGCGGTTGTACGTCGCGATGACGACGCTGACCCAGAGCCCCGATCCGAACCTGTCCTCGAGAGCACCCATGTCCGTGCCCCGAGCTTATCAGCGGTTCAGGACGAAGCTGCGGACGAAGCTGCGCGGGTGCTTCGCGAAGTGCTGGACCCAGGAGGCCGCGTCGATGATGGCCGGCATGCGGTCGTCCGGATCGCGGACGGCGTCGGTGGCGGTGGCGCGATGGTCGGAATACCAGCGGCGCCAGTGGCGGACGTCGTCTCGCGACATCTGGCCCGACAGCCCCTGGAGCGACAGGACGAGGTCGAGCATCGTCTTGTGGCAGTAGACCTCCTGCCCCGTCGCCTTCCAGGCGCGTGCGCTCGCGAGCTCGCGGTCGAGCTCGGCGCGCTCGCCGCGCGCCGCGTGCCACACCATCATCGGGAGCGGGACGCTGCGGGCCACGTCGAAGCCCATCTGGCTGTAGAAGCGCGGGTTGAAGTCGATGAGGAGGCGCCGGTCGCCGTCGACGATGAACTCCGACTCGAAGGTACCGTGGTAGCCGACCTTCTTGCACAGCTTCGAGAGCTTCTCGACGAGCACCGGCTCGAGCTCACGCCCTTCGAAGCAGAGACCGATACCCACCTTGCGCGGACGCTGGAGCACCTTCATCGCGGCGCGCGCGACGATGGTGCCGTCCTCGGCGACGAAGCCCGACACGCTGAAGATGCTCGTCTCCGCGGCCGTCAGGTACTCCTGGACCATCGGCTCTGCGATGTCCGGGTGGCGGTCGGTCAGCGTGTGATTGAACGCGACGAGCGACCGGAAGCGCGCGAGCTCGGAGGCGAGCGTCGTGCGATCGGGGACGATGAAGCCCTTGATGCCGCTCTCGAGGAAGACCTGCGTGCGCGGCTTGAGCAGCACCGGATAGCGGAGCTCGCCGGCGAGCGGGTTGTCGGCGCCGGAAGCGCCGAGCGCGTGCGTCACCGGGACCTCGATGCCCACGTCCGGGTGCTCGCACGCCTCGTGGAGGCGCTTCTTGTCGAGGAGCGTGATGATCGCCTCCTCGCTCGGCGAGTACATGACGAACGCCTTCGACAGCCGCTCGCGATGGAGCGCGAAGAGCCACGAGAGGTGGTCGTTCGGCGGGTAGAGGAGCGCGCCGGGGTTCTGCTCACCCCACGCGACGAGCCAGTCGACGAGGGCCTGCGGCTGGGAGAGCGGCGGGTGGACGAGCTTCTCGGTGACGTGACGAGAGAAGAGGGCGCGCGCCCGCTTGCTCTCGTCGGCCATCGTCACGCGGATGCCGTGATTGCCGTAGCAGCGCGCCGCCGCCAGCGTGCCGTAGTAGTCCGCCCCGAGCAGGAGAACGCGTCTGGTCGGCATCAGTCGTGGAAGTGCTTCTTCAGCTTCAGGAAGGGCGTCTCGAAGAAGCGGAAGCTGATCTCCGCGAGGACGAACGACACCGCGATCCCCCCGACGATCACGCCCGTGACGAGGGCCATCTGGGTCGCCACATCCATGCCCTTCTGCATCGGCACGAGCCGGGGCACGAGCAGGATCACGAGCACCCAGTGGAAGATGTACATGCCGTAGCTGACCTTGCCGCACGCGACGAGCGGCTTCCACGAGAGGAAGCGCCGCATGCGCTCGCTGATCGCCGCGTCCGCGCACATCGAGATGCTCGCCGCGAAGAAGAGCGCGAGGATCACGTACCCGATCGCCATGACGCGACGGTCGTAGTCGTTGAGGCCGTTCGCGAGGACGTAGAGGCCCGCGAGCGCGAGCGCCGTCGAGACGAAGATCGGGAAGCGCAGGCGACGCCACGCGACCGACACCGGATGCGAGACCTCGCGCTGCGTCACGGCGACGAACGCGCCGAGGAGCAGGCCGTCGGCGCGCGTGAAGGTCGCGCGGTACACGAACTTCGCGATGCCCTCCTGGTCGTGGAAGAGGTGCGCGAAGAGCGGGATCTGAGCGCCCTTGAAGATCATGATGCCGCGCAGCGCGACGATGGCCGGCACGAGCACGAGGATGGTCGGGATGAGGCGGCGCCTCGAGACCATGACCGCCACGATCGGCCAGACGAAGTAGAACTGCTCCTCGATCGCGAGCGACCAGAAGTGCGCCGTCCAGCGGAGCACCTCGTCGTCGAACGCGAGGGCGTAGTTCTGCATGTAGACCCAGTACGACGGGCCTGGCACCCACGCGGAGCCGCCCGCGAGGACGAGCGCGACGATCGTGCCGACGATGATGAACGCGTAATAGAGCGGGAAGATGCGGAGAACGCGGCGCATCCAGAACATCTTCAGGCGTGAGCCGAGCGCGCGCCTCGACGGCGCGACGAGCCCGCGCGTGATGAGGTAGCCGGAGAGGACGAAGAAGAGGTCGACGCCCGTCCAGCCCGACCAGAGGAGCGCATGCACACGGACGGCGAGCTTCTCGGCGAGCGTCGTCGCGGTGGTCGGGTCGTCGCCGGGGAAGGTCCACGCGAAGTGGAAGACGAGCACGAGGATGACGGCGATGCCGCGCATGCCGTCGAGCGTGGGGATGGCGCGTGCCTCGGCGCCCTTCAGGGCCGCCTTCGCGGAGTCGTCGAGCTCGGCGGCCTCCGGCGGCGGCTCGGCCGAGAGCTCGGCGAGCGGCTCGCCGTCCTTCACGATCTTGCGGAAGCCGAGCCCGATGACGAGCCCGAACGCGAGGACCATGAGGATGTCGGTCGCGCCGTAGCCGGCCGGCAAGGTCACGTGCAGCTCGTCGAGCGCCGCGAGCA
>Ga0105047_10004148_pt1 | contig 25331 bp, 24 predicted proteins | sample MAT04_FD_78384 | JGI IMG/M metagenome (GOLD analysis project Ga0105047, IMG submission 78384) | Freshwater microbial communities from Lake Fryxell liftoff mats and glacier meltwater in Antarctica - MAT-04 (megahit assembly) | ecosystem: Environmental > Aquatic > Freshwater > Ice > Liftoff...
CGTCTCAATAGCTACTTCGCCGACATTCACACTTTGCATCCGCGGACCTACGCGATGGTCAATGCGGCGAGCGCGCTCGATTGGGTAACTGTCTCCAACGAGGTTGAAGCGCTCCAGTTGGAATACTCGTGGATCAAGGAGTATGACCCACGGTTCAACGTGCGGTACCGGGATGACAAGTCCTATCCCTACCTCGCAGTCACGCTCAATGAGGACTTCCCTCGCGTTCAGGTCATGCGAGGTTCCAAACGCAAGGGCGTCAAGTATTTCGGCCCATTCGCTCATGCCTGGGCAATTCGGGAGACTGTCGACCAACTCTTGCGAGTTTTCCCGATGCGATCCTGCTCGAAAGGAGTATTCGCTCGTCATGAGCGAATTGGGCGACCGTGCTTGCTCGGGGATATTGGCAAGTGCTCGGCCCCGTGCGTGGGCCGAGTGACCCCCGAACAGCACCGTGAGATCGCTGAGGACTTGTGTCGATTCCTTGGCGGTCGACCTGATGCCTACATACGTGACCTCGAACGCAAGATGGCGGCAGCGTCCGGGCAGCAGAACTACGAGCAAGCTGCGCGGTTACGTGATGACCTCGGTGCATTGCGCCGAGCCTTAGCTCGCTCAGCCGTGGTGCTCGCCGATTCGACCGAGGCTGATCTGATCGCCGTCGTTGAGGACGATCTAGAAGCCGCATTCCAGGTGTTCCATGTTCGTGGGGGGCGCGTCGCCGGGCAACGCGGCATCGTGGTGGAACGCACGATTGACCTTAGCCCTGGCGAGTTGATGGAGCAGTTTGTCGCTTCCCTTTACGGCGATGATGACGAGCTGAGCATTCCGCGGGACTTGTTGGTGGGGGTTCCACTGCCTCAGGCCAACGTCGTGTCAGCGTGGCTGACCGGCAAGCGTGGCTCGAAGGTGTCGATCAGCACCCCGAGTCGGGGCTCAAAGCGTGACCTAATGGCCACCGTGGAGAAGAACGCCAAAGAAGCGCTTGCGTTGCACAAACTGCGTCGATCTAGTGACCTCACAGCGCGGAGTCAGGCGCTTGAGCAATTGCAGGAATACCTGGAACTTCCCGAGGCCCCCCTGCGAATTGAATGCATCGATATTTCCAGTCACCAGGGAACTGACATCACGGCCTCGATTGTCGTTTTTGAGGACGCTCTGGCAAAGAAGAGCGAGTATCGCAAGTACAAGATTGATGATCACACCGACGATGTATCGGCGATGTATGAGGCTGTGACTCGACGCTACGCACCGCTGGCAAAGCCTGTCGATGATCCGACGCAACGACGTCGCTACCGGCCTGGGTTGTTGGTGGTCGACGGCGGAGCGCCACAGGTCAACGCAGCCGGAGCGGCCCTCGAGCAAGCAGGCGTGGACTTCATCGCTGTATGCGGGCTGGCCAAGCGCATGGAGGAAGTGTGGCGGCCCCAAGATGAGGATCCCGTCATCTTGCCGCGCCGATCCGAGGGCCTGTACCTGCTACAACGAGTCCGGGACGAAGCGCATCGCTTCGCGATTACCTACCACCGTCAACGCCGTGCCGCACGCGTTCGCGCCAGTGCCTTGGACAATATCGATGGGCTCGGGCCGGCACGACGCAAGGCACTGCTTAAGCATTTCGGCTCCGTGCGTCAAATTCGGCGAGCTGACGTTGCTGAACTCGCGGAGGTGTCCGGAATCGGACCTGCCTTGGCGGCAACAATTCGTGATTCCTTGGCTTCTGAGCCTGATTCGGTCGGTGTCAACCTGACTACGGGCGAGATTCTCAGTCATGCTGAGCAGTGATGAGTAACAACGAGGATTCAACGGACCAGACAACCGACCTTCCCATTGAGTTGGTGCTGGTCACCGGCATGTCCGGAGCGGGGCGTTCAACTGCTGCTAGGGCACTAGAGGACCAAGGCTGGTTCGTCGTCGATAATCTTCCTCCTGGGCTACTCTCGCCGACGATGGAGGCGCTTCGTGAATCCGGCGACATCCAGCGAGTGGCGGTCGTCATCGACGTGCGGGGAGGATCACTGTTCAAGGGGCTAGCAGCCGAGATCCACGAGCGTCGGGTCGCGGAATCCAATATTCGAGTCCTGTTCCTCGAAGCAAATGATGAGGTGCTTGTCCGACGCTTTGAGTCCAACCGTCGGCCACATCCACTGCAGGGCCCTGGCAGGGTCTTGGACGGCCTCGCCCGCGAGAGGGAAATCCTTGCCGAGCTGCGCGGCACTGCTGACCTCGTCATTGATACGACGTCGCTGAATGTTCATGATTTACGGCGCAAGATTGAGGCGGCATTTCAGTCTCACGAGCGCGTCGCGCTTCGAGCAACTGTCATGTCATTTGGCTTCAAGTACGGAATACCCGTGGACGCCGACATGGTTGCAGACATGCGGTTCCTCCCCAATCCATTCTGGGTTGAAGAATTGCGCGAACATAACGGCCAAGACGCTGACGTCAGTGACTATGTGACTAACCTTCCCGAAGCTCGAGACTTTCTCAACAGATACGCAGAGTTGCTCGATCTTGTTGCCGACGGGTACCTGCGCGAGGGCAAGCAGTACGTGACTATTGCTATCGGTTGTACAGGTGGCAAGCACCGCAGTGTGGCTATGACAGAACACCTTGCGGCGCGCCTTGTCAAAAGTGGCGTTGAGACTCTGGTGGTTCATCGCGACCTAGGGCGCGAATAGTCATGGTCGAGTTTTCTCGATCTGTACCGACGCGCAAGGGTCCACCAGTTGTAGCCCTCGGCGGGGGCCATGGCTTGTCGGTCACCCTACGGGCACTTCGCCGGATCACCGACGACGTCACAGCTGTCGTCGGGGTCGCTGACGATGGTGGCTCTAGTGGCAGACTTCGTGACGAACTCGGGGTTGTTCCTCCCGGCGATTTGCGTATGGCATTAGCCGCGCTGTGTGGCGATGATGCTTGGGGCAAGACCTGGTCTCGGGTGATGCAACACCGCTTCGGTGGTGATGGCGAAATCGCAGGTCACGCTACTGGGAACATCCTGATCGCTGCCCTGTGGGAAGAGACAGGCGGTGTGGTTGAGGGCCTGGACTGGGCGGCGGCCTTGCTAGGTGCGCACGGCCGCGTACTTCCAGTAAGTACCGAACCGTTGGAAATCGTCGCTGAAGTCCGGGGCGCACAGGAGTCCCAACCAGATGTTATTAGCGTGGTGCGGGGTCAGGTGGCGCTAGAGGAGACACTTGGCGAAGTGCTCGCACTTGCCGTGTCCCCAGAAGACCCGCCTGCCTGCCCAGAGGCCGTAGAAGCTCTCGTGTCGGCCGAGGCCATCGTCCTTGGGCCGGGGAGTTGGTACACCAGCGTCTTGCCGCACCTCCTTGTACCCGGAGTGCGTCAGGCTGTCAGGGATTCTTCTGCCACGCGAGTGCTTGTACTCAACCTATCCGCGGGCAAGGGCGACAACCATGGATTCAGGTCCCATGACTACCTGCGGGTCTGGAATGACCACTTCGCCGACGTCAAACTTGACTTTGTCCTCGCTGATGACCAGCATGTGGACGATCTTGAGAGACTCGATCAGTATTCGAAGGCTATGGGAGCCACCCTGGTCACTTCGCGATTGACCGCAAATCGCGACATAAGCGACGATGTCGCCCATAGTCATGATGCCCAACTTTTGGCAGGAGCCCTCGCGGAGTTGCTTGGTCGTGGCAATATCAGCGTATGGCAATGACTTCCGCTGTTAAAGATGAATTGAGCCGCTTCGAGACCACGAAGACGTGCTGCCGCAAGTCTGAGGTCGCGTCCACCCTGCGATTCGCCGGTGGGCTGCACATCGTTAGCGGCAAGATTGTCATTGAGGCCGAGGTTGATACTGGGTCAGCCGCACGGCGTCTGCGCAAGGGCATTCAGGAGGTCTACGGTCATACGTCCGATCTAGCTGTGGTTCACCCCGGGGGACTGCGTAAGGGTAATCGCTACCTTGTGCGTGTCGCCGACGGTGGCGAGTACCTTGCGCGTCAGGCAGGCCTAGTGGATGCTTCGGGCCGACCCGTTCGCGGACTGCCCCCGCAGGTCGTATCCGGTGGCACTTGTGACATTGAGGCAGCGTGGCGCGGAGCATTCCTGGCACATGGATCGCTCACCGAGCCCGGGCGCTCGTCGTCATTGGAAATCACCTGCCCTGGCCCCGAGGCAGCACTGGCACTAGTTGGTGCAGCCCGACGGCTCGGGCTCGCCGCTAAATCTCGAGAGGTGCGCGGTGTCGATCGGGTCGTCATTCGAGATGGCGACGCCATCAGCGCGTTACTGACCAGGCTTGGTGCGCATGACTCCGTGCTGGCTTGGGAAGAGCGGCGCATGCGCCGCGAGGTCCGGGCAACTGCTCACAGACTCGCGAACTTCGACGATGCGAACCTTCGTCGATCAGCACGAGCCGCAGTCGCTGCCGGAGCTCGCGTGGAGCGTGCGCTGCAGATCCTGGGCGATGACGTTCCAGACCATCTAAGCCAAGCCGGTCAACTTCGCGTTCAGCACAAGCAAGCCAGCCTCGAAGAACTCGGTGCCCTCGCTGATCCCCCGATGACCAAAGACGCGATCGCTGGACGTATCCGTCGCCTGCTAGCAATGGCCGACAAACGAGCGCGTGACCTTGGCATTGCTGATACTGAGGCAGCACTGACGCCAGAAATGATGTCGTCCTAGCCGATCTGCTTTTCCCGGCCCCCGCATCCCGTTGTTCGCAGAACCTGTGCTGCCGATAGGGTCGGTAGTAAGTAGTCGTTCGGCACCCAAGAAAGTGCTGCTGGTGCCGCAGCCAACTAGCTAGGAGCAGATATGACCATCAAAGTGGGCATCAATGGATTTGGTCGCATTGGCCGCAACTTCTATCGTGCATTAGCTGCCACAGGCGCTGACATCGAGATTGTTGCCGTTAACGACCTGACCGACACCAAGACCCTGGCCCACCTGCTCAAATACGACAGCATCCTGGGTCGACTGCCTGGGGAAGTCACTCATACTGAGCACTCGATCATCGTTGACGGCAAGGAGATCAAAGTCCTGGCCGAGCGCGAACCAGCCGACCTGCCTTGGGACGACTTCGGCGTCGAGATTGTCATCGAGTCCACTGGATTCTTCACTAAGGCTGACGCTGCGAGGGCGCATGTGCGCGGCAGCGTCAAGAAGGTCATCATTTCGGCGCCGGCATCCGGAGAGGACGCCACGATCGTGATGTGCGTCAACCAGGAGGTCTACACCCCCGAGACCGACGTCATAATCTCGAACGCATCCTGCACCACCAACTGCCTTGCTCCGATGGCAAAGGTGCTTGAGGACAGTTTCGGCATTGAGCGCGGAATGATGACGACCATTCACGCTTACACTGGTGATCAGCGCCTGCACGACAGCCCCCACAGCGACCTACGCCGGGCGCGGGCAGCTGCACTGAGCATGATCCCCACGTCAACTGGTGCCGCCAAGGCGATCGGTGTTGTGCTCCCGGCGCTCAAGGGCAAGCTTGACGGCTACGCGATGCGCGTGCCTATCCCGACGGGTTCTGCCACCGACCTCACGCTGGAACTGAAGACCGCGGCGACTAAGGAAGAGATCAACGCGGCCATGAAAGCCGCTGCAGACGGTCCGCTTGCCGGCATCTTGACTTACACCGAGGCCCCAATCGTTTCGGCTGACATTGTGACCGACCCGGCATCGTGCATCTTCGACGCTTTGTTGACAAACGTGAACGGCAACCTGGTCAAGGTGCTCGGCTGGTACGACAACGAGTGGGGCTACTCCAACCGACTGGTAGACCTCACAGTCTTCGTCGGCGAGAGCCTATGAGTCCGGTCATTGAACTGTCCGACCTGGCAGTAAGCGGGCGAACCGTCTTGCTGCGATCGGATTTCAATGTCCCGCTTGAGTACGACGAGAACGGCAACGCGGTGATTACCGACGATGGTCGGATCCGAGCGAGTTTGCCCACGATCGAGGCCCTGACTAGCGCTGGGGCCAAGGTCGTGATTCTGGCCCACCTTGGTCGACCGAAGGGCAAATACGACGAGAAGTTGTCGTTGCGCCCAGTTGCCGCACGGCTCTCAGAGCTCACCGGCGGATCTGTGGCGATGGCCGACGATGTCTGCGGTGAGTCGGCGGCATCGGTGGTTAGATCATTGGGCAACAGTGAGATTGCCCTTCTGGAAAACGTTCGTTTTGACCCGCGTGAGACCAGCAAGGACGTCAAGGACCGGGTTTCGTTGGCCGAGACGTGGGCTGGGATGGCTGATTGCTTCGTATCCGACGGATTCGGCGTGGTTCACCGTTCGCAGGCAAGTGTCACCGAACTGGCACAACTTCTTCCTCATGCGGCCGGGCTGTTGGTTGCCCGAGAAGTCGAGGTTTTCACCAAGCTGATGGGGAGCCCGCAGCGGCCCTACACAGTGATTCTTGGTGGTTCTAAAGTCTCTGACAAGCTTGGCGTGATCGAGAGTCTGCTGACCAAAGTTGATCGACTGCTCATTGGCGGCGGAATGTGTTTTACGTTCCTGGCCGCCCAGGGTTACGAAGTCGGGGATTCACTTCTTGAGGTCGATCAGATCGAGAAGGTCAAGGGGTTACTCGACAGTGCGCAGGCCAGCGGCGTGCAGATCGTTCTGCCCACCGATATTGTCGCGGCTGATGCATTCGCTGAGGACGCTAAGACCCAAGTTGTCTCGGCGAGCCAGGGAATTCCCGCCGGTTGGACGGGATTAGACATCGGGCCAGAAAGTGCCATCGCATTTGCCGAACTCATCGAAAGCTCCCACACAGTGGTCTGGAATGGGCCGATGGGGGTCTTCGAGATGGCGCCTTTCGCCAATGGCACGCGGGCAGTGGCGCAAGCAATGACGAAGGTCGACGGGATGTCCGTAGTCGGGGGCGGAGACTCCGCTGCGGCCATTCGGCTGCTGGAAATTGATGAATCTGCAATTTCTCACGTCTCTACAGGTGGTGGCGCGAGTCTAGAGTTCCTCGAAGGACGTACGCTGCCGGGTCTGAAGGCCTTAGAGGGGAACTGAATCCATTCATGAGTGAGTCACAACGCAAGCCACTGATGGCGGGCAACTGGAAGATGAACCTCAACCACCTTGAGGCCATCGCCCTAGTCCAGAAGTTGGCTTTTGCCCTTAAGGACGCCGACTACGAGGCGTGTGAGGTTGTCGTACTCCCGCCGTTTACCGACATCCGTTCTGTGCAGACGCTGACCGATGGCGACAAGTTGAAGGTTCGCTACGGCGCCCAAGACATCTCTGAGCACAAGTCAGGTGCCTACACAGGCGAGATCTCCGGCGCGATGTTGGCCAAGCTCGGTTGCTCCTACGTGACAGTGGGCCACAGTGAGCGGCGCCTGTACCACGCCGAAACCGACGAGATCGTCAACGCCAAGGCCAAGGCCGCTTTTGCCAACAAGATCACGCCGATCGTGTGCATCGGTGAGGGCCTTGAAATCCGTCAGGCTGGCGAGCATGTCGCTTATACCCTGGCCCAGCTTGAAGGTGGACTGGCCGGATTGACAGACGAGCAGGCCGCTGAGGTCGTCATCGCCTACGAACCTGTCTGGGCAATCGGTACTGGCGAAGTCGCCACACCGGATGACGCACAAGAAGTGTGCGCAGCTATCCGCTCGCGTTTGGTCGATCTTTATGACGCGCAAATCGCCGACGGTAGCCGTATTCTCTACGGTGGTTCGGTCAAGGCTTCCAACGTCGCTGGCCTCATGACCATGACCGACATTGATGGTGGCCTTGTCGGGGGAGCTAGCATTGATCCAGACGAGTTCATTGCTTTGGTGCGGTACCGACTTCACCAGGGCGTGTGAGGAGACCTCATGGCGCTAGCACTAGAAGTTATTTTGGTCATTTGTAACCTGCTGTTGATTGTTCTTGTGCTGTTGCATAAGGGCAAGGGCGGCGGGCTGTCTGACATGTTCGGCGGTGGAGTTACTAGTTCGGTCGGTGGATCGAGCGTTGCCGAACGAAATCTCGATCGCATCACAGTGGCAATTGCCTTGGTCTGGGCTGCGTGCATCATCGGCCTAGGCCTCCTCGTTAAGACTGGTTAGGAGCTTTCGTGGCTGGTGGCAGTGCAATCAGGGGTAGTCGGGTCGGAGCAGGGCCCATGGGCGAGGCCGAGCGCGGCGAACCCGCACCTCGAGTCTTTGTGACGTTCTATTGCGCGAATGGGCATGAGTCTGCGCCAACGTTCGCTGTGGACGTTGCCGCGCCGCAAGAGTGGGATTGCCCTCGCTGCGGATTGCCTGCGGGGCAGGATAAGGACAACCCGCCCGCGCCGCCTAAGATCGAGCCGTACAAGACCCACCTGGCGTATGTAAAGGAGCGCCGCTCAGATGGCGACGGCGGCGACATCCTCGACGAGGCCCTAGCCCGCCACCGCGACAACCAATAGTCTGAGTCGGGTTAGTGGGGGACCCTCGACGCGGCGTCCTCGTCGGCTAGCACCAGAGTCGCTTCGAGTCCACGCGCTGCCCCGGCAGGTGCTTGCTTGGCCGAAGCGCCAGACAATGCCAGCGCGATTGCGTCTGCTTTACCAGCGCCCGAAGCGACCAGCCATACCTCGCGAGAGGACAGGATTGTCGGCATCGTGAAGGTGGTTCGAGTGGGCGGGGGCTTTGGGGAGTCTTGTACTGACACGACCGGCTCATTCTCGAATTGCTCATCTCGACCGGGGAAGAGCGACGCTACGTGCGCGTCCTCACCGATGCCCAGCATGCAGATGTCGAAAACGAGCAATTCACCTGCCCCAGCAGCCAAAAGTTCGCTGCTGTAGGCCACAGCTGCGGCGTCAACATCGTCACCGAGAGCTCCGTCGAGACGGGGCATCGGGTGAATTCGATCATCGGGAACATCAATGTGGTCGAGCAGTGCTTCACGTGCTCCAGTCTCGTTTCGCTCTGGGTCGCCTTCATTAAGGAACCGCTCATCGGACCACCAGAAGTCCACGTTGGCCCAATCAATATCTTGACAACGCGACGATGCCAACACTGCAGCGAGCGCCGAAGTCCCGCCCCGGCCTCCTGTTAAGCAGACATGGGCGAAGCCGCGTTCGCGTTGGGCGGCAAGGATCCCGTCGATGACCCGCTCACCAGTTGCCGTAGCCAAGCTGTCGTGATCGGGGTAGACGATGAGCTGCTGCTTGGTGGTCACGATGATTCCTTCGGGGTTGGTGTTGACTTCTTACCCTTGGCGGGAGCGAGGACCTCGCTGACATGTTCGAGCGCGGACTCGTAGATTTCGTCAGCGTCGAGGCGGCGCAATTCTTCGGACAGGAGATCACGTAGTTCTCGTCGCGGTAAGGGAATTCGCTGTGTGGGAGTTCCAGGCTTGGACAGCGTCGCCATCGAGCCGTCAGGCCGTGACAAGGTGATTGGCCCCGCGCTGGTTTCTAGGCAGACGTCGGTAATGCCAGGACCTCGATTGAATTTCAAAGTCACTGGGACGTGCAAGCGACTGTGAAGCCAAGTCGCTAACAGTGCGGCGCTGGCGTTGCCGCGTTGAGCGCTTACCTGAGCAGAAGTAATCTTGGCAAACGGCTCGTCCAAAGCTGTCGCGAGCATTGAGCGCCAAGGTGTTGTGCGCGTCCACGTCAGGTCGGTGTCACCTGCCTCATAGGTCGCGGCACGGCTCGACAAAGCGGCCATCGGTCGACTTGCCGAAGCTGCATCGGTGATACGGCGCCAAGCTAACGATCCGATCTGGTCTGAGGAGATATGGCTGGGTGCTGCGCCCGGCCACCACGCCACAACCGGAGTGTCAGGTAGTAACAGTGGCAAAACCACTGAGGCCTGATGATTGGCCAGTGGGCCTTTGAGCCGGAGTTTGATTGTCTCGCCCGGACCGTCGCGATCCCCGACGTTGATCTCGGCATCAAGGATCGGCTTACCCCGACCTGGGCGGGGAATAACCACGAGGATTCGGCAGGGGTGCTGGTTGGCTGAGTACGTCGCGGCTCGGGCAGCCTCGGACTGGTGCTGCTCATCGGTGACGATGACCAGCGTCAGCACCATGCCAGTAGCTGAGGCACCGAGGCGGTGCCTCTCGGAGCTGATAGCGGCGTTGACAGCGCTGGAATTGGTGTTCTCGATACGCAGGGTCATGGCCGCCTCCGGCGGGGTGTCATGGCCGCCTCCGGCGGGGTGTCATGGCCGCCTCCGGCGGGGTGTCATGGCCGCCGCCACGTTCGACCATCGCGGGCCAGCATCTCGTCGGCCGCAGATGGGCCCCAGGTGCCGGACTCGTATTGCTCGGGCTTGCCGTGCGTATCCCAGTAGTTCAAGATCGGGTCGAGGATCTCCCACGATCGCTCGACTTCTTGGTGCCTCGGAAACAGCGGCGGGTCGCCCAGTAGGACATCAAGGATTAGTCGTTCGTAGGCTTCCGGGCTGCTTTCGGTGAACGAGTCACCGTAGGCGAAGTCCATCGTCACATCACGGACTTCCATTTGCGTGCCTGGCACTTTGGAACCGAATTTGGTCGTGATGCCTTCGTCTGGCTGTACTCGAATAACGAGCGCGTTGGCACCAAGTTCCTCGGTATCGGTCGCAGTGAACGGAAGGTGCGGAGCGCGCTTGAAGACCACTGCGATCTCCGTGACCCGCCTACCCAAGCGTTTGCCAGTGCGCAGATAGAACGGGACACCGGCCCAGCGACGAGAGTCAATCTCGAGTTTGATCGCGGCGTAGGTATCAGTCTTCGAGTCAGCAGGAATACCGTCTTCCTCAAGATAGCCTTTGACCTCCTCGCCACCTTGCCAGCCCGCTGCGTACTGACCACGAACCGTGTGACGACCCAAGTCTTTCGGGATCATCACTGCGGACAGAATCTTCTCCTTTTCTAGACGGATCTGTTCAGCTTCAAAGCTCACCGGTTCTTCCATTGCGGTCAGCGCAAGTAGCTGCATGAGGTGATTCTGGACCACATCGCGGGCAGCCCCGATCCCGTCGTAGTATCCAGCTCGTGATCCGATGCCGATGTCTTCGGCCATCGTGATCTGGACATGGTCGACGTAGTGGCTATTCCAGATCGGCTCGTACAAGGTATTGGCGAACCTCATGGCCAAGAGGTTTTGCACAGTCTCTTTTCCGAGGTAGTGATCGATGCGGAATACAGAACGCGGCGGGAACACCTCGGCAACGACTCTGTTGAGTTCTTGGGCGCTATCGAGATCGTGTCCGAATGGCTTCTCGATAATCACTCGGCGCCAAGACCCTGGAGCGCTCTCCGAGAGCCCGGAGTTCTTCAATTTCTCGACCACGATCGGGAAGAACTTTGGCGGAATCGATAGATAGAAGGCATGGTTGCCATGGGTGCCACGCTGAAGATCGAGCTCGGTCATAACCTCGGAGAGTTGGACGTAGGCCTGGTCGTCAGTAAATTCCCCGGCGACGAAGCGCATACCTTCGGCCAGTTGATTCCACACGTCTTGGCGAAACGGCGTGCGAGCGTGCAGCTTGACGTTCTCTTCGACGATCGCTGAGAAGTCCTCATCGTCCCAGTCACGACGAGCGAACCCCACAAGAGCGAAACTCGGGGGCAGTAGTCCTCGGTTGGCAAGGTCGTAGATCGCCGGCATCAGCTTCTTGCGCGCCAGGTCACCTGTGACGCCGAACATGATGAGGCCACAAGGGCCAGCGATTCGCGGCAGTCTCCGGTCGCCCGGATCACGCAGCGGATTCGCTGGCCCTTGGGCTCTCATGGTGAAGCTGCGCTTACTTCAGTGCATTCGCGACGTGGTCGATCAGGTCATTCCAGGCGTCTTCGAACTTTGAGACGCCCTCGTCCTCGAGCTCGACAAACACGTCGGCCAGGTCCACCCCGGCCGCAGCGACATTGTCGAATACATCTTGAGCTGCCGCGATGTTGTCTGAAATCGTGTCGCCGGTGATGTCACCATGGTCGGCTACCGCGCGCAGGGTCTTCTCTGGCATCGTGTTGACACACTCAACAGCAGCGAGTTCGACGACGTAACGGTCATCGGCGTAGTCGGGGCTCTTGACACCAGTGGAGGCCCACAGCGGTCGCTGTGGCACGGCGCCAGCATCGACGAGAGCCTTGTAGCGGTCGGTCTCCTTCATTTTCAGGTACGCGCCATACGCCAGACGGGCATTGGCGATGCCCGCCTCTCCCTTGAGGGCTAGCGCTTCGTCGGAACCGATTGCGTCAAGGCGACCGTCAATTGTGGCATCGACACGGCTCACGAAGAATGATGCGACCGAGTGAATCTTCGATAGTTCCAAACCGTCTGCTTTGGCCTGTTCCAGCCCTGTCAGCCACGCATCCATGACCTCTTCGTATCGCTCGACTGAGAAGATCAGGGTTACGTTGACGCTGATACCAGCCGCAATGGTTGAGGTGATGGCAGCGAGACCCTCTTGCGTAGCGGGGATCTTGATGAGGACGTTCTCGCGGTCAACAGCCCAGTGCAATGCCTTGGCCTCGGCGAATGTGGCCTCAGTTTCGCGGGCAAGGCGTGGATCGACCTCGATCGAGACCCGACCATCAAAACCGTCAGTGGAGTCATAGATTCCCTTGAAAATATCGCAGGCCCACCGCACATCGAACGTCGTCATCGTGCGGATTGCCTCATCGACTGAGAGTTTGCGTGCCTTCGCATCCGCGATTTGCTGGGCGTAGGCAGTCGATCCGCCAGTAATTGCGGCATCGAAAATGGAGGGGTTGGTGGTGACACCGACGATATGGTCGGCCTCGATCATCTCTTCGAGGTTGCCCGACTCGAGGCGGTCGCGGCTCAGATCATCGAGCCAAATCGAGACGCCGGCGTTGGCGAGATCTTGGAGGTTGTCGCTCATTGTGGTGCCCTTCGGTTGGTCGGTTGGGTTAGTTCTCTTCGACGTTCTGGAGTGATTTCTTGGCAGCTTCGACGACGTTGTCGACTGTGAAGCCGAACTTCTTCATCAGCAGGGCACCATCGGCAGACTCACCGAAATGCTCGAGGCTGACGCACACGCCGTTGTCACCGACGAGGCGGTACCAAGGCATCGCCAACCCGGCTTCGACTGATACACGGGCCTTCACAGACGGGGGAATGACCTCATCCTGGTAGGCCTGATCCTGTTCGGCGAACCACTCGAAGCATGGCAACGAGACGACCTGGGTGGGAATGCCGTCGGTCTCAAGCTGCTCGGCAGCGCCCACGGCGAGCTGAACCTCGGAGCCGGTGGCCATGAGGATCACTTGTGGTTCGGCTGAGGCTGCGACTCGGATGTAGCCACCCTTGGTCACGCCTTCGTCAGCGTCGTAGACCGGAAGGTTCTGACGGCTAAGCACCAGCCCAACGGGGTGGCGACGTTCCATCACGTTGCGCCAGGCAATCGCTGTCTCGTTGGCATCGGCGGGGCGGATGATTTCTAGTCCCGGGATCGCACGCATAGCAGTAAGGTGCTCGACCGGTTGGTGAGTCGGGCCGTCCTCGCCGAGGCCCACCGAATCGTGCGTCCAGACGTAGGTGACAGGAACATCCATGAGCGCCGAAATTCTCACAGCGCCGCGCATGTAGTCGCTAAAGGTAAAGAACGTGCCACCGAATACGCGGGTCAAACCGCCGACGGCGATTCCGTTAAGGGCAGCACCCATGGCGTGCTCGCGGATACCGAAGTGAAGTACGCGTCCACCGTCGGAGGCATCGTGGACGTGAGTGCCTTCAGGCTCGAAGGACATGCCACCTTCGATGGTGGTGTTGTTGGAGCTACCGAGGTCAGCCGAACCGCCCCAGAATTCTGGAACGACGCCTGCGATCGCATTGATGACCTTGCCTGAAGCGATCCGAGTAGCGACTGAAGTGCCGGTTTCGAACACCGGAATCGCCTCGTCGAATCCTGCCGGCATTTTCTCGGACATCATCCGATCCAGAAGCTTCGCGTTAGCTGCGTGCTTAGTGCGCCATGCCTCGTAGGTGACGTCCCATTCTTCACGCAGCTCGGTGCCGCGGCCCTTGACCTCGCGAGCGTGATCGAGGACCTCGTCGGTGACTTCAAAGTCCTTGTCAGGATCGAAGCCAAGGATCTCCTTGGTGTTGGCGATCTCCTCGGCGCCCAGGTCCGCGCCGTGCGCAGCATGTGAGTTCTGCTTGGTCGGTGCCGGCCAGCCGATGATGGTCCGCACCCGGATCAGGGTCGGCTTGGTGGTCTCGGCCTTGGCCGCGAGCATCGCTTCGTAAAGGGCAGGGACGTCGACATCACCGTTTGAGTCAACATCCACGTGCAGGGTGTGCCAGCCGTACGCGCGGTAGCGAGCTTCGACGTCCTCGCTAAAAGCCAATTCCGTGTCGCCTTCGATGGAAATGTGGTTGTCGTCATAAATAACTGTCAAGTTGCCGAGCTGTTGGTGTCCCGCCAGTGAGCTGGCTTCGGAGGTGATGCCTTCTTCCATGCAGCCGTCGCCGGCGATGACCCAGATGTGGTGGTCAAACGGGCTCTTGCCATCGTTAGCGCCCGCGTCGAGCAGCGTGCGCACGTAGCGAGTGTCCATAGCCATGCCCACCGCTGTTGCCAGGCCCTGGCCGAGTGGACCTGTCGTGGTCTCAACGCCGACTGTGTGGCCGTACTCGGGGTGACCGGGCGTCAGGCTGCCCTCGGTGCGGAATGACTCAATGTCGCGCAGTTCCAGGCCGTAGCCGGAGAAGAACAACTGCAAGTACAGCGTCAGACTCGAGTGCCCGGCCGACAAGACAAAACGGTCACGACCGATCCACTTGGGGTCTGCTGGGTCATGACGCAACACTCGCTGAAAGAGCAGCGTGGCGATCGGCGCCAGGCTCATTGCAGTGCCTGGGTGTCCATTTCCTGTCTTGTGGACCGCATCGGCGGCCAATACGCGCGCGGTGTCGACTACTCGCTTATCGAGGTCGGTCCATTCCAAAGACTCGGTCACAACTCGTCCTTCCGGTGGGTTCGCAGAACTGCTTGGCGAGCGTAGCGAGAAACGGGTACCGAAAGCGAGACTGATTGCTCCTAGCGAGCAGCGGAAGTATTAGCCAACCTGGGTTAGAGTGGCCTAGGTGCTCGGACAGTCACAGCTGTGGACTCGCTCTTCTGGCCGGGAACTAGTTCAAGATGTTTACGACATCCGAAAGGAATACCTGTGACCGCCGTAGAACCAGAGTCCCGTACATCACCGGTACCTCGGGTCGTAGCTAGCAACGACGAGCTCAGCGTCCGGAGCGAGCTCACCGCGTCTGCGTCTGTCGATCAGCCGCAGGAAACGCCCGACACGCCCGACACCCCCGAGGTCAAGCGCCGCGGGAGATTCGCGGCTTACCTCGGGTTGACCAAACCTCGAATCATTGAGCTCCTGCTCGCTACCACGATTCCCACCATGTTTCTCGCCGCGAACGGTTTCCCTGGGCTGTGGGTGACTGTCGCCACCCTGGTCGGCGGTTCCTTAGCAGCTGGCGGTGCGAACACCCTCAATTCCTTCATCGATCGCGATATTGACGCGGTGATGAAGCGCACGGGGCATCGGCCGCTGGTTCAGGGCGAAGTCTCTCCTCGCGCTGCCCTCATCTTCGGGCTAGCGTTGAGCGCGGCTTCGGTCCTATGGCTTGCCGTTTTTGTCAACCTGCTCTCGGCGGTACTCGCTTCTGGAGCAATAGCTTTCTACGTGATTATCTACACGATGGGCCTTAAGCGGCGTACGCCCCAGAATATTGTCTGGGGTGGGGCTGCCGGGTGCTTCCCAGTGTTGATCGGGTGGTCAGCGGTTACGGATTCGCTGAACTGGACTCCGCTGATCCTGTTCCTGATCGTCTTTCTTTGGACACCACCGCATTACTGGCCCCTGTCTTTGAAGTTCAAAGACGACTACGCCGCTGCCGGTGTGCCGATGCTTCCGGTGGTCAGTGGAATCCGCGGCGTCGCGCGCCAGATTGTATTTTACAGCTGGGCAATGGTGGGCGTCTCGCTGCTCTTGGTGCCGGTCGCACCGATGGGCTGGATCTACTCGGTGTCAGCCGTTGCTTTAGGCGGGTTGTTTCTCTACGAGGCGCACGCTTTGCTGGGACGGGTGACCCGGGGTGAAGATGGCAAGCCCATGCGGTTGTTCCACTGGTCGATTACATACTTGTCCCTGCTGTTCTTAGCAATCGCTATCGACCCGTTCTTCTCCTAGGCGTTAGCAATTCTGCGCTAGTAGGTCTCACGCATGTCGATTGACACAGGGACCTCAGCGAATCCGGGCTCTGTCAGATCAACGCTCTCGGTTCCGCGAGTGCGCAGACTTAGGTAGGACGAGATCACGGCGATCCAAAGCAGAGTTGCGCCAAGGACATGGAACATCACCAAGACCCAAGGCAGGCCGGTGAAATATTGAACGTAGCCGATGAGGCCCTGAGCCAGCGCCACTACCAGCACACCCCAGGAAAGTCCAACGGTCTTGCGCTGGGCCCCACTCACGCTTAGCGCGACGATCATGCCAATGCTCAGGCCAATAAACAGCAGCACGAGATCAGCGTGCAGCCACGAGATGCTGCGGGCATCAAAGGGAAGTCGGGAATCCGCATCGATGTCCCCTGAGTGCGGACCAGAGCCGGTCACAAGGGTTCCCAGAGTCAGCACCGCTATCGCCGTGACGACTTGGACCTGGCCCAAGCGGGAGATTGCGGGATGAACGACTCGTACGAGCGGCGTATCGCCGGGCTCGTTGGCCCGCACGACAAGTAGTACGCACAGGGCGATCAATACGGCCGACAACAGGAAGTGCGCTGACACGCTCAATGGATTAAGGCCGGTGAGGACCGTTACCCCGCCCAGAACCGCCTGAGCAAGTGTCCCGATCAACGGCACGGCCGCCAACCGCACAACCGGTCGCCTCGTCGGCTTGCCGCTTCGGCCGAGCCGACGGTTCCAAGCGATTGCACCTACGATCGCAGCGATAGCCAGGATGCCGAGAATGAACGTCAGCGTGCGGTTTCCGAACTCGATGTACTTGTGGTATGCCTGCGCCTGTTGGGCCGTGGGCACAAATGACCCTGGCGCGCACTGCGGCCACGTGGGGCATCCAAGACCCGAGCCAGTGAGTCGAACCACAGCACCCGTCACAACAATCCCGGTCTGGGCGATTAAGTTGGCGACGAAGATTCTCCGCAGCCATTTGGGTGCTGCGCAACCAGCCACTGCGACGTTCCCCGGCCTGTTGGTTACTCCCACTTGAAACTCCTCAACGCAATAAACGTGCCGATACAGATCCAGCCCAGCAACACCAGAACCGATCCCCACGGCAGGCCATCGCCGTAGGTAAGGACACCGCGCAGCCCACTGCCAAGCGCTCCCGAGGGAAGCACATCACCGAAGGTTGCAAGCCAATGCGGAACTTTGTCGTTAGGAATCACAGTGCCGCCCACCATGAGCAGTAGCAGGAATACGGCGTTGGCAGCAGCCAGGGTCGCCTCAGCGCGTAGTGCTCCAGCCATTGCCAGAGCCAATGCGCTAAATGCCGCAGTGCCCAAAATGAGCAGCAAGATGGTGGCTGGCGCGTTACCAGTGGGAGACCAACCGAGCAGCAGCGCGACGGCGCTAATGATGATGACCTGGATAACTTCAATCGCAGCGATAGCCAGCGTTTTGGAGACCAGAAGTCCTCGCCTGGTAAGTGGCGTTGAACCGAGAAGCTTCAGCACCCCGTAGCGTCGATCGAAACCGGTCGAGATCGCCTGCGCTGTGAACGCAGTTGACATGACAGCCAGAGCGAACACGCCAGGGGTGACAACATCGATCCGCGGGATGGACCCGAAGTCAATCCACGGGACCTTCGCCAATCCCACAAGGACGGCAATTGGAATGACCAAAGTAAGCAGGACTTGCTCGCCATTTCGCAACATCAAACCCAGGTCGAACCGTGCTTGGGAACTGACAATGCGCGGGAATGAAGCTGCACCCGGGGCAGGCGTGAAGTCCAATACTGGGGTAGTGGCCGTTACAGCTTGGCTCATGAGGAAGTCTCCGGTGCGGCGTTTTGCGCCGTCGTTGTCAGGCTGATGACTGCGTCCTCCAAGGCCTGGTGACCCATCGTCAGATCCGTCAGGGCAACATTTTCAGAAGCACACCACGATGCTATGCCCGCCAAGGCCGCCGAGTTGATAGCACCTGTCGCCACATAGCGCCCCGGGCCAGTCTCACGCAGATCGACGGCATCCCCGAGGGTGACTTTGAGGGCGCTTAGGTCGAGCCCGGAAGTGGCAGCGAACGAGATCGCACCTGGTTGAGACTGGCGAAGCGTTGCCGGTGTACCTGTCGCAACGACCTTGCCTGCGGACACGACAGCCACATGGTCGGCCAGTTGTTCAACGTCATCCATCAGGTGGGTGGTCAAAACGACAGACGTTCCGGCCGTTCGCAGATCCTCAATGATCGAACGGACGTCGCGTTTGGCTTCTGGGTCCAAGCCAACTGTGGGTTCGTCGAGGAATACGAGATCGGGTCGACCGATGATGGAAATGGCAAACTTCAGGCGCTGCTGCTCGCCGCCGGACATCCGCCGATATGTGGTTGTGATGTCAGTTAGCCCCATGCGCTCTGCTAGAACATCTGGATCTAGCGGTCGGGCGTACATCCGAGCCATGTGCCTGAGGGTTTCTAGTGGCTTGGCACCGGACGGGACGCCGCCAGATTGCAGCATGACACCGATACGTGGACGCAAGGCACGAGAGTCGGTTCGCGGGTCTAGCCCGAAGATCCGAACCCGGCCACTGGTGGCGAGTCGGTAGCCCTCGCACACCTCGATCGTGCTGGTCTTACCGGCTCCGTTAGGCCCCACAATGGCAGTGATTTTGCCCCTGTCGGCTGTCAGATTCAGCCCCGCTACAGCGATGTGATCACCATAGGTGACGATGAGATCACGAATGTCGAGGGCAGGTAGGGCAGAGAGCACAAAGCGAGTCTAAGCGCCGTCGTGCGATCTTGTGGACAGGTGTCGTCAATTGGTGGTCGATCCCACGTCACTGGGCCTTCTGAGTCGTTTTGTGAAGGGCATCACCCTTACTCCACACGGGGCGCCCTGTTGCTTCGCTGCTAAATAGGTAACAATGAGGTTGTGAAATCAACAGCTTCTCCAGCCGCAACCCGCGTGGCGAAGCTGTTGCTCGATGGGGGACAAGCAACCGCTAGCGGCCTTGCCAGCTCTTTGGGCCTGACTCCCACGGCTATCCGCCGACATCTCGACGCATTAGTCGACCTTGGATATGCCCAGTTTCACGATCGCGCTCCATTTGGTCCCACACCGCTCCGAGGTCGTGGCCGACCAGCGCGGATCTACACGCTCACAGACGCTGGTCGTGACGCCTTTGACCAGGCTTACGACGACCTGGCGATCTCGGCGTTGCGGTTTGTGTCCGAGACTCTCGGCGAGCAGGGAGTCATCGACTTCGCACGGGCGCGCGCTGAAGAAATGGAACGCCGCTACAGCGAGCAAATGAATCCTGATGCATCACCAGCACAACGAGTCGCCGAGCTTGCCCAGCAACTCAGCGACGATGGCTTCTCTGCGGGCACTGAGCCAGTGGCCAACGGGGTTCAGGTCTGCCAGCACCATTGTCCAGTCGCCCAAGTTGCTGTTGAGTTCCCGCAACTGTGCGACGCCGAAGCAGAGATTTTTGGTCGACTTACCGGCACCCATGCGACCAGACTCGCCACGCTGAGCCACGGCGACGGCGTATGTACAACTCACATCCCACTGAGTGCTCCATCTGAAAGGACATCAGCATGACAGACATAGCTGCGCATCCAGAGCTCGACGGGATCGGTACTTATGAGTATGGGTGGCACGACGCCGACAAAGCCGGCAGCACAGCTGTCCGTGGGCTCTCTGAAGATGTCGTTCGCAATATCTCGGCGCTCAAGAACGAGCCCGAGTGGATGCTGGAGTCTCGGCTCAAGGGCCTGGCCCTGTTCCGGAAAAAGCCGATGCCGACCTGGGGCTCGGATCTGTCGGGGATCGACTTCGACAACATTAAGTACTTCGTGCGCTCGACTGAGAAGCAGGCGCAAAGCTGGGAAGACCTGCCCGACGACATTAAGAACACCTATGACCGCCTCGGTATCCCTGAGGCTGAGAAGCAGCGCCTCGTTGCTGGTGTCGCTGCCCAATACGAGAGCGAAGTCGTCTATCACGCGATCCGCGAGGACCTCGAGGCACAGGGTGTGCTGTTCCTGGATACCGATACTGGCCTTCGCGAACACCCGGAATTGTTTAAGGAGTACTTCGCCTCGGTCATCCCGGTGGGCGATAACAAGTTCGCAGCGTTGAACACGGCGGTCTGGTCTGGTGGTTCGTTCATCTACGTTCCCAAGGGCGTCAAGGTCGACATCCCGCTACAGGCTTACTTCCGTATTAACACCGAGAACATGGGTCAATTCGAGCGCACGCTGATCATCGTCGATGAGGGCGCGTATGTGCACTACGTCGAAGGCTGTACCGCTCCGATCTATTCCAGCGATTCGCTACATAGTGCGGTGGTAGAGATCATCGTGAAGCCCGGCGGCCGATGCCGGTACACGACAATTCAGAACTGGTCGAACAACGTCTACAACTTGGTCACCAAGCGAGCGACTGCGGGCGCCGGGGCGACGATGGAATGGATCGACGGAAACATCGGCTCCAAGGTCACTATGAAGTACCCGGCCGTTTGGCTCATGGGTGAGCATGCCAAGGGCGAGACACTGTCCATCGCTTTCGCCGGCGAGGGCCAGCACCAAGACGCTGGCTCCAAGATGGTCCACGCAGCACCGAACACGTCATCATCGATCGTGTCGAAGTCTGTTGCTCGTGGCGGCGGACGGACCTCCTACCGAGGACTCGTGCAGGTGCTGGAGGGCTCCAAGGGCTCCAAGAGTTCCGTGCGCTGTGACGCGCTGCTTGTTGATGACATCAGTCGCTCGGACACCTACCCCTACGTCGACGTTCGGGAAGACAATGTGTCGATGGCGCATGAGGCCTCCGTTTCAAAGGTCGGCGAGGATCAGTTGTTCTACCTAATGTCGCGCGGTATGACCGAAGAAGAGGCCATGGCGATGATCGTGCGCGGCTTTATCGAACCCATCGCGCGGGAATTGCCGATGGAGTACGCCCTTGAGCTCAACCGCCTGATTGAATTACAGATGGAAGGGGCCGTCGGCTAGATGGTCGAGTCAGCTACCGCCGAGGTCACTGAACACGAAATCGTGATCAGTGTCCCGGTCAACAAGAGTGAAGTCGTGGCCTCGTTTGTGCCCACGGACTTTCCCGTTCCCAATGGCAGGGAAGAGGACTGGCGTTTCGCCCCGCTGCGGCGAATGCGACCACTGCTCAACCCACTTGTTGAGCAGGCTGAACTAGGCGGGGGATTGGAAGCTCCCGAGGGAGTCACAGTCGAAATGGCTGACGACGATGACCCCAGACTCGGAATGTCCCTGACTCCAGTCGACCGCGTCAGTGCTCTGGCCTGGGCTGGTGCCGACGGCGCATTAGTTGTCACCGTGCCGAAGTCCACGGAGCTCACCGAGCCGATCAAGCTTTCAGTTGTCGGTCAGGGCAACCATTACGAACGCATCAGAGTCATCATTGAAAATGACGCAGTTGCCAGTTTCGTCCTCGATCACACGGGCACTGGCATGCACGCATCCAACGTTGAGGTCTCGGTTGGCGATCGTTCGAAGCTGACCTTCGTGTCGATCCAGGATTGGGACCGAGGCGCAGTTCAAGTCGCACGCATTCATACCCAGATCGGCCGCGACGCGGAACTCACGCAAGTTGTGGCGACATTCGGCGGCGACCTGGTTCGCATCTACTCGACATTTGGGTTCGATGGTCCAGGTGGATCGGTGGAGGCCTTCGGTGCCTACTTCGCCGACGCTGGCCAGCACCAAGAACACCGCATGTTTGTTGACCATTCGGCGCCGCATTGCCGTAGCAACGTCGTCTACAAGGGCGCGTTACAGGGCGAACACGCTCACACTGTCTGGATCGGCGACGTGTTGATCCGTGCCAAAGCTGTCGGAACCCAGACCTACGAGATGAACCGGAACTTGGTTCTGACTGACGGTGCCCGAGCCGACTCGGTGCCTAACCTGGAGATCGAGACCGGCGAAGTCGCCGGAGCCGGTCACGCCAGCACGACCGGGCGATTCGATGACGAGCAACTCTTCTATCTACAGGCGCGGGGCATTCCTGAGGACCAAGCGCGACGTTTGGTGGTGCGCGGTTTCTTCGCCGATGTTCTCGACCGAATCCCTGACGAGGCCATCCGCGCACGGTTGTGGCAAGCAGTGGAAGACGAGGTTGCCAACGTGGGGATCGGGGCCACGAATGAGTGAGGCCGGGGCATTCCACGCGGTCGGGCTTCTCGGTGATATCCCCGAGGGAACAGCCAAACGCGTGGAGGTGGACGGCATTGAGGTGGCACTCGTTCACTCCGAGGGTCAACTGTTCGCCATCGACGACATCTGCTCTCACGCTGAAGTGTCTTTGTCGGAGGGCGAAGTCGAAGGTTGCTTCATCGAATGCTGGTTACATGGTTCCCGTTTCGATCTGCGTACCGGCGAACCGACTGGCCCCCCGGCTGTAGAACCCGTACCCGTTTACCAAACTCGCCTCGAGGGCGAAGGCCCCGAAGCGACCATCTATGTTGCAGTAACCGAAGGAGCTGGACACACATGGCAGAACTGATCATCACCGACCTGCAGGTTTCGGTGAACGGAGACGAAGGCCCGCGCGAGATCCTTAGCGGGGTCAACCTGACAGTCCGGTCAGGGGAAACGCACGCAATCATGGGCCCAAACGGCTCCGGTAAATCCACGCTGGCCTACTCGCTGGCCGGTCATCCTCGGTATGAGATCACCGGGGGTTCAGTCACACTCGATGGTGCCGACGTACTCGAGATGACAGTTGATGAGCGAGCCCGCGCTGGCCTGTTCTTGGCCATGCAGTATCCCGTCGAGGTTCCTGGGGTGACTGTTTCCAACTTCCTCCGCACCGCTGCCACCGCCATTCGTGGCGAAGCCCCGAAGCTGCGGACCTGGATGGGGGAGATGAAGGAGGCGATGAGTGTCCTTCAGGTCGATCCAGCTTTCGCCTCTCGAAACGTTAACGAGGGCTTCTCCGGCGGAGAGCGCAAGCGCCACGAGATCCTGCAGATGGAGCTACTCAAGCCCAAGATCGCGATTCTCGATGAGACGGACTCAGGCTTGGATGTCGACGCTTTGAAGGTCGTCTCCGAGGGCATCAACAGGGTTCGGGAAGCAAATGACACAGGGCTGTTGTTGATTACCCATACGACTCGCCTACTCAAGCAGGTCCCAGCCGAATTCGTCCACGTATTCGTCGATGGTGTGATTGTCGCTAGCGGTGGGCCGGAACTGGCAGCGCAGATCGATGAGTTCGGCTACGAGAAGTTCCAACCCTCAACAGCAAAGGCCTAGTCATGATTGAAGCGTTGGATGTCGATCGGATCCGAAAGGACTTTCCGATCCTTCAGCGCACCATTCGTGACGGTAAACCGCTGATCTACTTGGACAGTGGCGCGACATCGCAGAAGCCCACCTCGGTTCTTGATGCCGAGCGTGACTTCTACGAGAATCACAACGCCGCGGTCCACCGAGGTGCCCACCAACTTGCTGAAGAGGCGACCGACGCTTATGAGTCGGCGCGCGCGCGCATCGCCGCATTCGTTGGCGCGCAACCTGACGAGATCGTGTTTACCAAGAATGCGACTGAGTCCATTAATTTGGTGTCCTACTCGTTCCTCAACGCGACGGTGAAAGCCGCGCTGGGGCGTCCTCTGCCAACCGGAGCGCAGCGCTTCATCCTCGACGCCGACAGTGAGATCGTCGTCACCGAGATGGAACACCACGCCAACCTCGTTCCGTGGCAGGAACTGGCCGATAAGACAGGCGCAAAGTTGCGCTGGTTGCCACTTGATGATGACGGCCGCCTCGATTTGAGCGACATCGACTCGATCATTAATGAGCGCACCAAAGTTGTTTCTGTCGTTCACCAGTCGAACATCCTGGGGACACTCAATCCCATCGATGTGATCGGTGCGCGGGCAGCGCAAGTAGGGGCGATCTTTGTCGTCGATGCTTGTCAGTCGGTCCCGCACATGCCCATCGATGTGTCGACGTTAGGTGCTGACTTCATCACCTGGAGTGGCCACAAGATGCTGGGACCAACGGGAATAGGAGTGCTGTGGGGGCGCCCCGAACTCCTCGCAGCAATGCCACCTTTCCTCACGGGCGGCTCCATGATTGAAGTCGTCAAAATGGAAGGCTCCACATTCGCCCCACCACCGCAACGGTTCGAGGCCGGCGTTCCCAACGCTGCCCAAGCTGTTGGTCTTGCTGCTGCCGTTGACTACCTCACCGACCTCGGCATGGATAACGTCGCGGCTCACGAGCATCGGCTGACTGCCTACGCCCTTGACAAGTTGCAAGAGATTCCAGGCGTCACAATCATCGGCCCAACCGATACCAGTGACCGCGGGGGAGCGATCTCGTTTGTCGTCGAGGCAGTGCACTCCCACGACGTGGGCCAGGTGCTCGATGATGCCGGGGTTGCGGTGCGGGTCGGACATCACTGCGCAGCGCCTGTATGTCGCCACTTCGGAATTTCCTCGACTGTGCGAGCGACGTTCTATATCTACAACGACTTCGACGATGTCGATGCGCTAGTGGCTGCGATCCGCGCGGCTCAGGAGTTCTTCGGGGTGAATGTATGAGACTCGATCAGATGTATCAAGAGGTCATCCTCGACCACTACAAACACCCACACGGCAAGGGCTTACTCGATCCTTTCAACGCCGAGGTCCATCACGTCAACCCCACCTGCGGCGACGAGATAACTCTGCGTATTCACCTCAGCGGACAGGGTGCGGGCACAGTTGTGGAATCCGTATCCTTTGATGGTCAAGGCTGCTCCATCTCGCAGGCCTCAGCGAGCATGATGCACGACCAGGTCAACGGGCTGCCGCTTGATCAGGCCATGTTGGCACTTGGGGAATTCCAGGCGCTGATGCGTTCGGCGACCGAGCCGATCGAGCCGAACGAGGAATTACTAGGTGACGCAATCGCATTCGAAGGCGTTGCCCAATATCCGGCACGGATAAAGTGCGCGTTGTTGTCCTGGATGGCCTTCAAGGACGCAGCAGCGCAGGCTGCCCAAGCTAACGAACACCCGAATCAAGTCGAAGGAGAGTCGCGATGACTATCACCGTATCCACTGAGGCCGAGGTCATCGAGGCGCTTAAGGACGTTGTGGACCCAGAGTTGGGAATCAACGTGGTCGACCTCGGCCTGATCTACGGCGTCACAGTCGACAGCGACAATACGGCGCCTGTCA
>Ga0105047_10004149_pt1 | contig 25327 bp, 11 predicted proteins | sample MAT04_FD_78384 | JGI IMG/M metagenome (GOLD analysis project Ga0105047, IMG submission 78384) | Freshwater microbial communities from Lake Fryxell liftoff mats and glacier meltwater in Antarctica - MAT-04 (megahit assembly) | ecosystem: Environmental > Aquatic > Freshwater > Ice > Liftoff...
TGTGGGCGGCATTGGTGCCGCCCACAAACCCCACCCCACCCGCTTTTTACCATTCGCTGTGAACCGGTTCGGAAACGAACCAGAAAGGACAAACCGATGGCACCTCGGCTGACCCATCGAGAGCTTGTAGCCACCGTTGCGCGGCGCTTTCCTGACCTGACGCAACGGCAAATTCAGGACATTTTAGACGTATTGGTCGAAGTCTGGCGGGCGGAATTGGCACAGCCAAACGGTGAGATTGTGATCCGCGACTTCGGCAAGTTGACCCTCGAAGTGCAGCACATGCGGAATGCGGGCGCAGTTCGAGCGCAGATGGGCAGCGCCGCGCCCGAACATTTGACGCGGCTGTACTTTCGTTTTCGTCCCACATCGGGATTACGCGAAGAAATCGAACAGCACTTGAAGGAGGGCGCATGACTCGAAAAGACAAACTCAAAATTCGTTTCACTGTCGGCTTGACGCCAGAGCAGTTGAGTCGGTTGGACGAATTGAATCGTTCGCGCAATCGCAAAGGCGTGCCGACCAGCCGTGCTGATTTGGTGCGTGAAGCGGTGGGGCTATACCTTCAGCATCAACCTGATCTGGTCGGTTCACGCAAAGCTATTGCCAGAGACCTCGAAGGCAAGATCGACGCGCTGGATACGAAAGTGGATGGCGTAGCAGAGCGCTTGGATACCTTCATCGAGATGCTGCGCCGTCGTCGAGAGGGGCACTAAATGGATCGAAAGCAGATGTGCATCGCCAATGTGCAGTACAAAAAGCCGACCGCTAACGAGGCGAAGCGGACGAAGGGACTCCTGCGCTATCTGACTTACCGTGAGAGCCGCGACAACTCCGCTCGCCATGCCGCCGGTCGAGAGCGATGGGAGAATCACGGCATGGGTAGTTCGCCAGCCGAGATCGCCGAACGCTTTGAAGCGCTACAAAGCAAGCATGTCCTGCTCTTCAACCTCGTTTACAACGTCAACCCCGACTTAATGGCGATGGTCGCGCCAGACGAGCGAGAGCAATTTGTCCGCGAACTGACGGTCAATACCACCGAGTCGTTTTTCGAGGAACGGGGGATTGATACGGGCGTTGAATACGCTTTCGTGCTGCACCACCGTCAGACTGATGATCCAGAGTCACCGGGACGGCACGATCCGCACACCCATGTGGTGCTGCCCGGAACCTACTACGACGATGGGCCAGGCGAGCGCGTGCCGCTCTATTTCAGTAAGAATCAAACCGTCAATCACATTGATATGTTGCACCGGCTAACCGAGCGGCAGGTGGCTGATCAGATGGATCGCTATGTTGGGCAGGACTGGGAGCAGCGCTACGACGATCTAGCAGCAAGCCGCGAGGCGCGATTGGCGGTGACGACCGAACCCGCGCACGGGACATTTGCTGAGGACGACAGTGCTTTCGACTTTTGGTGTGGGGCACGGCAGACGGATGAGCGGACCAGTGCGATGGGCTACTACCGCACAGTGGAATCTGATGAGGGAACGAGCGAGGTGGAGTTTCGCCCGTTGGTGCGCGGTTTGCGCCACGACGAAGCTGAACTGCTGGCGAAACTGCTGCACAGTGAGATCGGCGGTGACTTCCTTGAGTTGCGCCAGCTTGCTGATGGCATCAACCAGATGAAGCGGGAAGAGCGGAAAGCGTTCTTCGCCGATGTGCGACGGCTGGACTTTAGCCAGACGACACCAGAAGGAACACAGGACTTCGATATCGAACTTTAGCCGAGAAGGTACACAGGGGAAGGAGCGCACTCGTTTGCCGACGGAAGGCGCTCACAACCCCTGTGTAAGGTAAAAGGAACAAAAATAGTATGACACAGGACACCCTTGTTCACAAGACGGACGGCATTGCCGTTGCTACGGATCGGCGCGACTTTTTGCAGGCGCTCTACCAGAACGCCCCCGAAACACTCTATCTCGAACTGCGCTGCATTCACCCGACCACCGCCGATGCCCGCTCCTTTTGGAGCGAGGTCAGGGACAAAAGCTCGCTCACGACTGCCTTTAATCGCGCGACCGCGCTGAACACCGAAGGCTATGGCGTCTACTTTGCCCCCTGTTTGCGGTTGACGAAAAGCGGCAAGGCGGACGCGGCGGCACTCATGCCCGCGCTCTGGGTCGATATTGATTGCGATGATGAACCCGCCCGACGAGCAGCGGCGCTGACGAAGTTGCATGAGTTCAACCCGTCACCCTCAGCGGTCATCGACAGTGGTGGCGGGTTGCACGCCTACTGGTTGTTGGACGAGCCGATCTCGTTGGATGATCAATCTCGCAAGCAAGCGGAGAACATCCTGCGCGGGGTGTTCACGGCATTGGGCGGCGATCCCCAGTATGTCAAGTCGGTGGCGTCGGTGATGCGGCTGCCGGGGAGCGTGAACACCAAACCAGAGCGCGGCGGTGTGATCGCCACAATGCTCGAATTTGATGCCGAGCGACGCTATCCGTTGCGTGACTTTCTGTGGCTGGAAAGTCCGCCGACTGTGGAGCGCATCGGGAGTATGAATGTGGTCACGCTCAATGAGAACGGCAATCACGCTTTGCCGAAGCGCACCGAAGACTATCTCACATCGGGCGCGACGGAAGGGAGCCGCAACGCCGAATTGTTTGCGGCGGCGTGCCAACTGCGCGATGCCGGACACAGCCAAGCGGAGGCGGAAGGGCAGTTGGTGGCGCGTTATATCGCCGACGGGTGCAGCGAACGGGAGGCACTGGCGACGATCAAGAGCGTTTACAGTCGCCCGCCACGAGAGCCACTTCCGCAAGGGCACTCTGGAAGAGAACAGATCGACAGCTTGATGAGCCGTTATGGGAAGCGTGATGGCGACACGGGGCGTCCGACCGTTGCCGAAATCCGGGAAGCCGTCACAGCCTGCGCCGATCTTGATCCACTGTCGTGGGCGGAAGAGCGCAAACGCATCCGGTCGATCAGCGGCGACACCTTTCGCGTCGAAGACCTGAACAAGATGCTCCAGCAGGCACGCCGCGAGCTGGTACGCGCGGATGCTGCCGTGGCAACTTCGGCATCTGGACGCTATCTGGAAAGCGAGCAGGGGATCGTTTACGAGAAGCAGACCGAACGCGGAATCAGCACGCAACCGGTGACGGACTGGCGGGGGCGGATCACCGAATGGGTGACGCGCGTTGACGATGATGGGCAGGAAGAACACATCATGCGGACGCTGATTGAGCATCCGATGTACACGACCACCCTCGACATCCCCGGCGAATTATTCGGTGACAGCAATGGTTTTGGGCGTTTCATCACCCAGCGTGCGGGCGGCGTGTTCACGGTGTTTCCGGCGATGCATCGCCACCTGCCACACGCCATCAAGAGCTTGTCAGGGACGTTTCCCCGACGGACGACGTACCGTTTTTTCGGCTGGACGAAGCACGAAGGAACACAGGTGTTCATCTCACCGGGGATGAGCGTCAATGCAACCGGGATCCTCGCTGAGCCGCCCGAAGTCGAACTCGAAAGCCGATTACGCGATTACGGCTTACGCGAGGCATCATGGGAAGACAGCCTTGCCGCGTTCACCGCCACGTTGGAGGTTTTCCCGAAGCACATGGCAGGGGCATTGACCGCCTTTGCCTTGCTGCCGTTGGTTCAGAGGTTCTTTCCTGCCGCCGCGACGCGCCCCGCGCTCCATCTGGTCGGCACGACGGGCAGCGGCAAGAGCGAGATTGCCGCCTTCATGACCAGTTTCTACGGCAACTTCACCCGCGATACTCCGCCGGCGCAATGGGGCGATACCGTCAACACCGTTGAGGTGTTGGGCTATGCGTTGGCGGATGGGTTGTTCTGGGTCGATGACTGGAAACCGTGCTATTCCGACGAGCGCACTTTCACCCGTTTTTTGCAATCCTACTCGCGCGGGATGGGGCGCGGACGACTCACCAAAGATGCTAAGGTACGGCAAGAGCGTCCTTGTCGTGGGTTATTGCTCTCGACGGGCGAAACGACCATCGAAGGGGAAGCTTCGATCCTCGCCCGCATGTTGGTGCTGGAGGTTCCGCCGTGGGAGAAACGCGATCCGGGTGGCAAAAAGCTGATACAAGCGGAAGCAGTGCGGACGACGCTGCCGGCTTTCACCGCCCACTTTGCCCAATGGCTTGCCCAACAGGTGGAAGCGGGAACGCTCCAAAAGCAGTTGGCGCGTGAATACGAAGTGAGTGTCAAAGGCTATCGCGAAAAGCTCAACGCCAAATTGGGCAAACAAGCGAACACCGGGCGGGTAATCGGCAACTGGGCAGTGTTGGTGACGGTCTATCGGTTACTGCGCGATTTTCTCGCCGAACATGACGCCAATCACTTGCTGCCCCTTTGGCAGGACAACATCGTGGAGACGGCGAAGGCGGTACAGGAGGAGCGTGCCGGGCAAGTGTTCATCGACACCTTGGGGCAACTACTCGCCAGCGGCGATGTGCGCTTGGTTGATCTGGACACAGATGAGGAAGGCAAGCCCGGTACACCGATCATCGGCTATCAGGATGCCAAGTATATCTATCTGCTGCCGGAAATCTCACTGCGCGAGGTTAAGCCCACGCAGTCGCTCAACTTCACGACCAAATCCATTGGCGACCAACTGCGCGACGACGGGTGGCTGCTGCCCAGTACAAATGATGGTCGGCTGACCGTGCAGCGGCGTTTTCGGGGGCACCGAGCATGGGTGTGGTGCCTCAAACGTGAAATGCTCGACGGTGACACCGAGGACAGCGGTGACATATAAAGGCGTGAACCCCATCAAGCAGCCCGCAAAGCCTGATTCTTGATCCGATGACAGTGGTGACACTGATGACAGCTTGCCGCCATGAGAGGATGTTTTCCCCTCATGGCGCAGACATGCTGGGCGTGGGTATAAACGTCGGGTAATCACTCAGATACGGTGTGAACGTTGGGTAGGCAGTCGGCGGTGACAACGTTGGTTGTGGTGACAACGTTGGATACGGCGTGAACGTCGGCAGCGGGGTGGCGGCGAACCGCGGGCAGGTCGGCGTGTCATCGACGCCGAACTCCGCCCGTTCCTCTGCCGTCAGATCACGGAAGACGCGCGTGCAAGCGTATTCGGCAAGCCTGCCCGCCGTGGGCTGCCACAGCCGCAGGGTATCGTCGGCTGACCACGAGAGCAGCCGCCCGTCGCTCAGTTCCAGCGCGCCATCGACATAACCCGTATGCCCATCCAGCACAGCCTCCGGTGCCCCGTCGGCGCCCCACAGCCGCAGGGTGCCGTCGAGTGACCACGAGAGCAGCCGCCCGTCGCTCAGTTCCAGCGCGCCATCGACCCTCTCTGTATGCCCATTCAGCACGGACTCCGGCGTCCCGCCGGCGCTCCACAGCCGCAGGGTATTGTCGCGAGACCACGAGAGCAGGTGCCCGTCGCCAAGTTCCAACGCGCCAAAGACATAATCCGTATGCCCGTCCAGCACGGTCAGCGGCGCCCCGTCGGCACCCCACAGCCGCAGGGTGCTGTCGGCTGACCACGAGAGCAGCCGCCCGTTGCTCAGTTCCAGCGCGCCCCAAACCGAATTCGTATACCCGTCCAGCACGGTCAGCGGCGCCCCGTCGGCACCCCACAGCCGCAGGGTGCCGTCGAGTGACCACGAGAGCAGCCGCCCGTCGCTCAGTTCCAGCGCGCCATCGACATTAGTCGAATGCCCAGCCAGCACGGACTCCGGCGCTCCGTCCGCGCCCCACAGCCGCAGGGTGTTGTCGCCGCCGTCTGAATAAAGGTTGCCTGACCACGAGAGCAGCCGCCCGTCGCTCAGTTCCAGCGCGCCATCGACATTAGCCGAATGCCCAGCCAGCACGGACCTCGGCGCTCCGTCCGCGCCCCACAGCCGCAGGGTGCCGTCGTATGACCACGAGAGCAATCGTCCGTCGCTCAGTTCCAGCGCGCCATCGACCCTCTCTGTATGCCCATTCAGCACGGACCCCGGCGTCCCGTCGGCATCCCACAGCCGCAGTGTGTTGTCATTTGACCCTATTGACCCCGCCCACGAGAGCAGTCGCCCATCGCTCAGTTCCAGCGCGCCATTCACAAGACTCGTATGCCCAGCCAGCACGGTCTCCGGCGCCCCGTCGGAACCCCACAGCCGCAGGTTGTTGTCGCCTGACCACGAGAGCAACCGCCCGTTGCTAAGTTCCAGCGCGCCATAGACAGCACTTGTATGCCCAGCCAGCACCGGCGCCGACGCCCCGACGGCGCCCCACAGCCGGGGGGTATCGTCCCATGACCACGAGAGCAGCCGCCCGTCGCGAAGTTCCAGCGCGCCATAGACCTCACTCGAATGCCCGGCCAGCACGGACTCCGGCGTCCCGTCAGCGCCCCACAGCCACAGAGTGTCATCGGCTGACCACGAGAGCAGCCGGCCGTCGCCGAGTTCTAGCGCGCCATTCACAAAATTCGTATGCCCAGCCAGCACGGTCTCCGGCGCGCCGTCGGCACCCCACAGTCGCAGGGTGCGGTCGTATGACCACGAGAGCAGCCGTCCGTCGCCCAATTCCAGCGCGCTGCTCACAGATTCCGTATGCCCGGACAGCACGGACTCCGGGGTCCCGTCGACGCTCCACAGTCGCAGGGTGCCGTCGGCTGACCACGAGAGCAGCCGCCCGTCGCCAAGTTCCAGCGCGCCATTGACACGATTCGTATGCCCGACCAGCACAGACTCCGGCGCCCCGTCGGCACCCCACAGCCGCAGGGTGTTGTCGCCGTCGCCTGAAATAGGATCGCCCGACCACGAGAGCAGCCGCCCGTCACGAAGTTCCAGCGCGCCGCGCACAGCGTCCGTATGCCCAGCCAGCACAGACTCCGGCGCCCCGTCGGCACCCCACAGCCGCAGGGTGCCGTCGTATGACCACGAGAGCAGCTGCCCGTCGCGAAGTTCCAGCGCGCCGCGCACAGATTCCGTATACCCAGCCAGCGCGGACTCCGGCGCGCCATCGTTGCCCCACAGCCGCAGGGTGGCGTCGCTTGAAAAAGAGTCTGCTGACCACGAGAGCAACCGTCCATCATGCAGTTCCAGCGCGCCAGTGACCGGATCCGTATGCCCAGCCAGCACGGACTCCGGCGTCCAGTCGGCACCCCACAGCCGCAGAGTGTGGTCAGCTGACCACGAGAGGAGCCGCCCGTCGCCAAGTTCCAGCGCGCCAGTGACCGGATCCGTATGCCCAGCCAGCACGGACTCCGGCGATCCGTCGGTGCCCCACAGCCGCAATGTGGCGTCGCGTGACCACGAGAGCAATCGTCCGTCGCTCAGTTCCATCATTCCAATGACAGAACCCGCATGCCCAGTCAGCGCGCCACTGCTGCTCAATCGGTTCGTCGCCGCTTGCAGCGCCGTGTGCCCTTGCTCAGTCTGTGCTGACCTCACGGCGCGGATGCCGAGCAGCGCGGCGAGTTCGACGTTCCCGCTCGGCTGTGCCAAAATGATCTCGCTGCGTGCCGCCAGCCGTTGCGACTCGATCCCCGCAAGCACAGTACTGGCATTAGTCACCTGTCCCGCTGCGAAAATGCCAACAATCACCGCGACGACGATGATCACCACTGCGAACCCAATCGCCGTCAGCGCCCGACGGCGCTGACGCTCCGCGCGTGCCGTCGCCTGTTCGAGTTCAACTTTACGCCGCTCTTCGGCGGCGATCTGGGCGGCGCGATGAGTGATGCTGGCGATGATCAAGGCGCGCACTTCGGGGGGTGCGGGGAAGGCGCTCATCCAGCGTTCGGCTTCTTCTAAGCGGCTGCCCAACAACACAAAATCGGACTGGCGCGCCGCCCCCGCCGCTGCCCATGCGCGGGCTTCGCCTTCTAACCGCCGCCGCAATTGCAAGTTGCTGGTTTGCTCGGCGATCCACAGCCGCAAGCGATCCCAACTGCGCAGCAGTGCCTCATGCGCCACCTCAACCACTGCCCCCACTTCCGTTCGGTTGGTGACTAACAGGCGCTCGTCGGTCAGCCGCTCGATCAGCGCGCGGGCGTCCGCGTCGCTGGTTAGGGCATTCAAAGCGGCACGCCGTCGCGTCGGTTCGCCGCGCTCATCGACCTCCACCAAATCACGGAAGACGATCGCGAAGGTGGCTTGTGCCCCCGCCGCCAACCGCCCGAATGCCGCCTCTGCCCGGTCACCAATCGCGCCTTGCACGCCACCCACTGCCTGATAGTCTTTGAGGGTAAATTGGGTTTTGCCCGCGCTCTGCCGATAAAGCTGGTCGAGGGCATATGCCAGCAGTGCCAACGCGCCCGGATCATCGCCGGTATCGTCGAGAATGCGCTCCGCCAGCCCGCCCTCAAACTCCAGCCCCGCCTGCGCCGCCGGTCGGGTGATCATGCCGTAAAGCGCCGCTTGCCCCGGCGTCGAAAGCGGGAAAGTGCCGGCTTCTAGCAATCCCGCCAGCGCGGCATCCTCTACAGCGTTGGCGTAAAAGTCGGCGCGGAGCGTCAACACAATGCGGACGCGGGTCGAACTTGCCGCCGTCGCCAGCAGCGCGATGAATGGGGCGCGGTGGTGGCGGGCGCACAATGTGAACAACTCCTCAAATTGATCGATGAACAGCAGCGCCTCCGCCCATGCCGGGCGGATCGCCAGTGCCTCGTCGATCAAGGGCAACAGGCGAGCTGGGTCTGCCGACAGTTCGGCGGCGATGGTGCGCGGGATCCGCCCGCTGAGCGGTGCCAGTTTCGCCGCCAAAGCATCAAAGGGATTGTCGTTGATCTCGCTGGGGGTGAAGCGCAGCCCCTGCCATTGGCGCGTTTCGCCGCGCGCGGTGACGGAAGGCAGCAACCAGTCCTTGCTCCCTTCTATGGTGTTGGCGCTCAGGCGGGACAGCAAGCCCGCCCCGACCAACGACGACTTGCCCGACCCTGACGCGCCGACGACCGCGATCAGCCGTCCCGCGCGCAGTCGCTCCACGAGTGCATCGGTCTCCCCGCCGCGCCCGAAGTAGATCGGCTCATCAGCCGGGGTGAACGCCCGCAAGCCGGGGAAGGGCGACCCTTGCCACAACGGTGCGGCATCGGCTTCAACGGGCGGCGGCGGCAGCTCACGGCGCTCATAAATAGCGATCACCTGTTTGATCAAATTCTTCAGGTGGGTTTCGAGCTGGCGTGTGAAGTCATCAATCGAGGTGTGACGGTTGTAGCCCTGTTGCAGCGAGCCGTCGGGGTTGGTAAAAGGGGCGAAAAAAGTCTGTACCCGCTGCCACTGCTCTAATTTTTGGGCAAATTGCGGGTCATCCAACTGCAAAGCCGGCGCGCCCTCGCGCCGATAAATCACGACCAGCGGCAAGCCCGTCCCCGCTATTTTGCTGGCGTTGACGGCATCTTCGTATTCCCATTCCGTGCCGGATAGATAGCGTTCGCCAGTGGGCTTGAGATACTCAGGCGGCAAGGGGGTGCCCATCCGCGCCCAGAAGATCACGATCACAATGTCGGACTCGGACGGTTTCGCCAAGCCGCGATTGATGGCTTCTTGTGGCGTCATCGTCGCCAGCATAGGGGTGGCGCTGTCTGGGTCGCTCCAGTCGATGGGATCGAGATCAACCTGCCCACGCAGCAACGGATCGGTGCGCAGGCGCTCGATCACGAGGCGGGCGGCGCGGCGCTCATCAGCTACATCGCCGGGCGAGGACAGAAAAATACGGATACGCGGGACTGAGCGCATGGGCGATGCTCGCTGGGTAGGTTTGCTAATGATCCACAGTATAATGCAAAAAGGGCGGCGCTTGCACAACCCCATGCAGGGGATTATTGAGATGCCCTGTCATCGGTGTCACCGTGTCACCACTTGTGATGAGAGGATTGCGCATGATTCCCGAAAATATTCCCGCCCCATTTTTATGATGTCATAAGCGCAGAAAGCATCCGATGACAACGGTGACAGTGAGGACAATTCTTGATAAAATTTCCCTCGTACAACCGCCGGCGCGGCGATTCTACAGCGCGTGACGCCTTCCTATCAAACACCGGCAGCCAGTACGCTGCCCCCAGTGCATCGCTCTGCGCTGCACCGTGACCACCGAACTACCTGCCTAAAAAGCCGACCCAAATGGGTCGGCTTTTTCATTTGACAGGCTCCTTCCCCTGCGCTGTGCCGCAAAAGGCGAGCGGTTGCGCTCACCTGCGCTGGCAGACTCCAGTGGGTGAAGGGGTGTCGCACCATGATTTCTGATTTCCGCAGCAAGATCAAACCGTTTCCTACCGTCGCAGTGTACCCCACCAGTTGGGCGGGCGATCAGACCTTCGAGCAGATCCACGACGATCTCGCGCATTACACCTCGAATGTGATGAAGCGCTATGGCTTTCTCCCCTACGAAATCCCCGATTGCCTGCAAATCGGGTTCATGGTCTTGTGGGAGACACTCTCCGCACAGCGTGACTTCCTCGCTCAGAAAACCCGCCGACAGGCGGTGTTTTTCATTTTGGCACGGTGCAAGATTTCGACGATGCGCTATCAAGAGGATCGCTACGATAGCCTCGACGCGATGATCTCCAACAACTGGCGCAACACCGCCGACGAACACACTATCGATGGGATGCAACACCGGCAGGGCGAACGGTGGGCAGGGTGGGCGACCGAGATTGATATGCGGATCGACATCGAACGGATCATGCACAAGCTGGCGGATAAATATGCCGACTCGATCAAGCATCTGGCGGCGCTGTACCATGTCACGACGCAGGTTAGTCGGAACGATGCAGCGATGATCGCCGGCACGACTCCCTATCGTTGGCATAAGGCATATGTCATCCCCATGATCCAAGAAGTGCAGTACGAATTCGCGCACGTGTTCATGGAGCATCACGGCTACACCATGCCAGAAGTCGAGGAACCTGCCAAGCGGACGAGCGTGGCACGGGAAAATGCCCCTCATCGCGCATGGCGTGAACAGTACCGTTGCGGGCGTACCGCACCCGCCGAAGCTTTACTTGCCCGATATCGCCATACCCCCTGCCTCATTCTGGCACTGGAAGCGCAGATTGCCGGCAAGTCGTATCAGAAGGCGGCGCAGGGTGTCGAGCGGAACCCGAACACCTTTCGCCGTCACATGAAACGCGCCGCGCGACTGCTCAAAGAGGTGTATGCGCAATAGACGGCACGTCTTGGCTGGGACGATAACTCAGCTGTTTTTATTTTTTAATGGGATACATACGAACTACTATCACCCCAACGCTGAGTCTTCAAGCAAACTTTAAATTCTTAATGCGAGAAGTGTACCAAGCTTGATACAATGAAATCACATTAAGTTTTGTTCATTGGGTGATAAAATTGTCAACACTGCTAAGTCCTTTACAAAATGCTCAACAATTACTTGACAAATATCGTCACTATCTTCGAACTACTCTCCAGCAGTGGCTCAACGAAAAAGATACAGACACGATTATTGAGAACTTGGCGATCGATAGCGGGATTTATCTATCGCGTAATCCCCAGTACAAGCGCTACGACAAATCCTTTCGCCAATTTTGTATGGATGAACAACTTGTCGAGATACTTGCAGATAATTTATTCGTAGATGGGGGCAATCCGTATATTCATCAGATCGAAGCAATTCGAAACCTGAATGCTGGTAAACATACGATCATCGCTACGGGCACCGGAAGCGGCAAAACTGAGTCATTTCTTGTACCGATCCTGAACCATTGTCTGATGGACAGCACGCCTGGGGTGAAAGCAATCCTCGTGTATCCAATGAACGCGCTGGCGAGTGATCAAATCAAGCGATTGGAGAAATACACACAAAATACTACTATAACATTTGGAATTTATACTGGCTCAACGCCTGAGAATGAGCGCGCAAGACAGCTAACTTCAAAAACCCCAAATCAGATTCTTTATCGGGATGATATGATTGCCCGACCGCCGGATATTCTTATTACCAATTATGTAATGCTAGATTGGATGCTCACAAAGTCTAACAGTAGATCCATCTTTACATTATCAGCCCAAACAATGCGGTTCATTGTCCTTGATGAAATTCATACCTACAGTGGTACAAAAGCAGCACATATCAAATATCTACTCGGTCGTTTATGTCACCATTTTACAAAACGGATTGTGTTCACAGGCACAAGCGCTACGTTAATGAGCAAGGAAAGCGCACACGAACGTTTGAGAGCATTCGTCACTACATTATTTCCAATGAAACCTGAGGAATATACGCCGCCAATAACGGCAACTGAGCACCTAGAGACCATCGTTCCCAACCCTATGCCGATTTGGGATAAGAGTAATTTAGACTACTCTACAATTGAGTCCATCGAAGCAGCGGCACATCATCTATCGGGATTGCTCGGTGTTCCATCTGAAGGATTGCAGAAGGATTTTTCCGAAGAAACTATTCATGAATCACCTTTTTATCGGGCACTCCGCGAAGACTCATTTATTGATGCGATCTATCACAAATTGCGAGAAGGCAGTGTTTCTCTGACAGAACTCGTCACAAGGTTCGATGAGTATCTTTTCGTAAAATTATCATACGATCAGCGCATATACCTTGTGAAGTTATACCTAGATGCGGTAGCCTTTTTGAACGCAAAAGCCGAAGGGAAAGGACGCCTTTTGCTCGATTATCGTATTCATGTTTTTCTCAGCGATGTTGGCGATAATCTCAAGAGGTGTTTGAACTGCGGACGGTTTCATGTCGGTCTAAAAGATCACTGTACAGACTGTAGGGGCGACTTATTCTGCGTCTACAAAAAGGACATTCGGTGGTCAATCGCAAAGATAACTGGACAACAATATAGCCCATTCTTAGGGGCTGAGCCTGAAGACCTGAAAAACTCCTACTATGTTCTTATAGCAGTGGTCGATCAGTTACTACCAGTCGGCACTCAGGGATTTCGCGTTCAGTTAGAATCTGATCGCACTGTTAATGCCGATTCAAATGGAAAATATTGGCTTCACCCCTTGGATGCGTCAAACATCGAACAGGTTGAGCAGCATCTTATTTGTCTTCGCGAGTCAACCCGAGATTATCAATACCTACAGCATTTACTCACAAATATTCTTGACAGTTATCCCCGTGATTTTAGAAAAAGCCTCGCGTTCACGGACAGCCGAGGTAGTGCATCCCGCTACAGCAGCATCTTAAGGGATGAATATGCCAGTCGGTTTCTAGAAGCGTTTGTCCACTCGGAATATCCTAATGCTCGTGATGCAAATATTCTCAAGACCCTGGAATTCCTTGAGTATCGGGTTGATCAGCTTGAATTGACCGATGTAGATCGTTCAGTTTTCGATGAACTCCGTTCATGGTATTACCGCGCTTTGTCAATCCCTGAACGAATGGGCGGAATTCGCGATTTGCTTCGGATTGATGGTAATTTCTCAGGGCTTGAGGAAGAAATTCTAGATATATTTCTACGCGAACGTGCAATTGATAAAAGCTGGTTTGTTCCTAACCCAAAACCTTCAGGGGTGAAACGGTTTATCTATTTTCAACAGTACTGGACGCACCTTCATCACGGTATTTTCTTTGCAGGGCAAGCTTCGCAATCAAAACAATATTCAGGCGTGGCACTAAGCGAACAGAGCGTCGTTTACCAGTCACTGAAAGGTCGCATACCAGAAATTGGCATAGCGGTAGAAAGTCTGGTTGACAAGGACATCATTTTGGAAAAGCGGACAGAAGATGACAAGATTCACTACTATCTCAACCCAGACTACGTTTGTTTTGCTGATGATGAGTCACCACAGTACAGCGTGGACGATTATGAAAAACTTCGTAATGACCTCCTCTACATAGTCCAAGCACACAGTTCCGAAATTTCGGCAGATGTACGCGGACGAATCGAGGAGCAGTTCACTCGTGGCACGATCAACCTTGTCATTGCCACGCCAACACTTGAAATGGGTATCGACATTGGAGAGCTTCAGAATGTTGTCATGATTGGAGTACCGCCATCGCCAGCGAACTATGCCCAACGTGCAGGTCGTGCAGGTAGACGCAAAGGACGCAATGCCTTAATCGCCACCTTTTGTTATGCTGATCGACCGCACGATATGGCAGCTTTTAGTGATCCCAAATCCATGATTAATGGGCAAATTAGTCCCCCACAGTTCAACCCTAAAAATGCTGAAGTATTGAAAAAACACATCAACGCTTATCTACTCCGCGATCATCTCAAGAGCTTGCAAAGTCTCCGAACTTTCCATGCTAACTTGCATAATGAGTACTATACACAAATTCCAGCCTTACATTCTATTTTCGGAGACTGGTTTGATTACGAAACATACCTTGATAAAGGTTTTGCAGGAGTGGTCGACGAGATATTGGTCACATGGACAAAGGACATCCGTAAATATTGTTATGGAAAGGGTATTTTCCCTGACTATGAGTTCCCCCATGATGAAGTCCTCGCTATTGAACAAAAAGTATTCGAAGACCCAACATTTTCTCCAATAGAATGGAACGATAAAGCAATCACACGTCGACAACCGGAACAAGCGCTAACATATCTTGCGCCGGGGGAAGTGATTTATGCGGCAGGTGATATTTATCGAGTGATTAATGAGGGTAAGTATCAAAAATTAGATGATGGCGCGCGTCAGTACAGCGTAATTTTAGTCGAAAAAGAAACCTTGTTTGCTAGTCGACACAAAGAACGAAGTGGCTATGACATCCGACGTAAATTTGAACCTCCAACGATATGGTCAGAGAAAGGAGGCATTTTGGCGATTAGCTATGTACCTGAATGCGTTTTAGCAGTACGAAACTACGGACCGCAAACTGCAAAACAAAAAAATGATAATGCGTGGACAACTGGATTCGACTTCACCCGTGAGGCTTTCATCCTGCGCTTTGATACGGCAGTCTGTCATGACGAGTTGATAAACAGCTTTATAGCCGCGCTTGACCGTACCCTGAACGAGCGATTCAGCTTGAATGCTGGAGAAATCAGATTAATGCCGGACGTGCAAACGTTGGAACCTGATGGATCTTTCACCTACATAACGTTTTACGATGCCGCCGGCAACCAAAATTTGCCGCTAGATCGTATTGAAGACGAGTTCGACCAAATTGTGCGGGAAATATTTGAACGACTGGCGCAATGTTCATGTGAAGATGGCTGCTACAACTGCATCAAAAGCTACAACCTTCAATTTTTAGACTCCGCAATCAGTAAGAAAAGCGCCTTAATGTTCACCAGTTATTTGTTAGGGCAATCGCCTTTTATTCCAACGATCGCCCGTTACAAGGTAAAACAAAAATCAGCTGATTTGCAACTGTGTGTCGAAATGAGTGGAGCTATGATCATTATTTCCATGCCACAAAACTTATCACAAAGTTTTCCCATCAAGGGTGACCAAAACTCTGCACTCTATAGCGGTTTAACCGAGGTCATTGACCGACTCTATCAACCGGGAATGCAGAGCTTACACATCTTTTCTCCGATGAGCTATGTTGTGGATGCTATAAACAAACGGCAAAACCAGTCTGGTAAAGATGCCTTCCGCCGTTTTCAATTCACTCTCTTGAAATTTCCTGCCGTCCAAGCATCTGTGGGGAAGTGTGAGTCTTTATGAAATGCAGGGTCATCCAGTCGAGTATGGCTTACAACAATAAAGCGGAAGAAGAAATGTCCCGCTTTTTACGTGGGCTACCAGAAGGCTATTTCGTCTACCGCGAGTTGAAACTCGATGCCATCCCATCTGATAAACTCAAGGGCGTAGAACAAAAACAACCCGATTTTGTCGTTGTTGCGCCCCAAATTGGCGTAATGTCTATCGAGGTAAAGGATTGGGATCTTGATCATAATGTTTATGAGTGGCGTGACCAATATGAAATTCTACGCACGCCCAGAGGTTCAACCGAGGCAAAGCCGCTGACCAATCCTGTCGCACAAGCAGATGCTTATTTACGCGCCCTTATAGAGCTATTGAAACCAACCGGTGTCTTCATCGCTTCAATAGTCGCGTTTCCTCGAATCACGCGGCAAGGATTCCTAAACAAGATGTCCCGCGTTGAATTGCTCAAAAATCCACAGAGCCGTTTTTTTCTTGATATGGAAAGAACACTGTTTAAAGAGGACTTGGATGAGCATTTCATCCGACCAGACCAACCTCTACTGACTATTGCCGGCAGACACTCTAAATTTCATCCATCTGAAATAAGTGCAATCTCGGCAGTTAATGATCGTCTTTTGCCAAATTCATTTCGGATTGGCGGAGCCACCCGTAAAGAAGATGAACATACCCGGCTGCGCATGATCTCCGAGAAACAAGAGAAATGGATTTTCGACATCAACCGAACATCTATGTATCTCCTTGATGTAGCGGGGAGCGGCAAGACGAATGTCCTCATTTCGCGAGCAATCTATCTTGTCGAGCAAGCATTTAAGCACACACCGAATGCTATCCCGCGTATCTTGCTTACGACCTATAACGACAATCTTCAAAAAAATATTCAACGCATTTTCCAAGAAAAAATCCCGCAGCATGATACTCCTGCTTACGAACGATACATCACGATTGAATGTGTGCCATCGATAATGGAGCGCATTGCGGCAGATGCTTATGAACTCACTACTCAAGAATACCAACAGCTGTATGCTGGTCAATCTGACTTTGAAGAAAAAATGCTTAAAGACGTTGATGAAGCCCTAAGTGAAGGATCAAAATATCGAGTCTTCGATCAGATTTTCATTGACGAGATACAAGACATTGATGATCGCTCCCTTTATTTCTTGATGCGCCTATGCAAGACAACAACGCCAAAGTTCTTTTTTGTAGGTGATGTCGGACAAAAAATCATGTCTCGCGATCATAATCTCGGTCGACATGGGTTTGATGTAAACGAAATTGATTTACCAAAATCGTATCGCATGTACCGCACACCTAAATATGTAGGGAAATTAGCACATCAATTTGTAACTTCGGATCCGAAAGTACGTGCTGAGTTTGAGGCGCGCGGCTACCGTGAAGATACAACCTTTGCATCACATATCCGTCATGCGGCAGAATTTAGAAGAAGTGATAACCCTAGTACTGCGATTGCCGACTCAATCGTTGCTGCGCTCACCTCCTTATATACCGAAGATGACATATTGGTCATTACCAGTCATGAGCAGATTGTGGCGCATGAAAGAGCTTTTGCCGAACATGGCATCGCGTTCAACGTTGGACAATCGTTGCTTAGAGGTCGCGTAACATTGGTGGACTTTATGGATGTCAAAGGATTAGAGCGGCAAGCTGTTTTTATCAGTGGAATAGAAAGCCTCTATCATCGTGGAAAATCGGAAGGATTGTTCTGGTCTGTCGATAAGCAAGCGCAGCAGGAAATTCTCTCACGACGAAAGATTTACGTCGCGCTTACACGGACGATTCAGGAATGTATCGTCTACTATCAGGAGGCAAGCAATCCTTTCGTGGCTGAATTACTCCGCCTCAACCGGCAAATCAATCATGAGCGCCAAGGGTAATTGAATGACCTATATCGGTGAACCTGAGCTAAGAGAAAAAGCAGCAAAATTTATTGTTGAGTTACGTGAAGGAGGTATGCAAGCCGCCATTGTCGAGACGGCATTCCGCGATTGGCAAGCGAAAGTGTCGATTCTTTTTAATGGAACCGCGTTGGGAAATGCCGTGTTGTACTACAAGAAAAACGGCAATTTTACGCTTGGATTGCAAGAACTCAAGGACAAGCAGTTCAGCACACAAATCGAAATGTATTGGCAAGGTAATTCCAATCCGCCACCAATGATGACGCCACCTATCCCAGAATCAATAAACACATCTCAGGCGAATCAGTTGGTGGCTTACGTGGATGGGTCGTATCAGGACGGCAAAACGGGGTACGGCGCGGTTATTATCGATGGCATTAAAGAAGTTGCTCGTTTCTCGGGAATCGTTGAAGAAGCTGATGGGACGCGCCAAGTAGCCGGTGAACTTCAAGCAACCATGTCGGTGCTGACATGGTGTCTCGACCAAAAACTTGCTGAAATTGAAATCCATTACGACTACGAAGGCATTGAGAAATGGGCTTCTGGAGCGTGGCGAGCAAAGCAACCCCTTACTCAAGCATACGTGAGTTTTCTTCGACAATGCCCCGTTAAAATACAATGGTCGAAAGTGAAGAGTCACTCTGGAGACCGCTGGAACGATATTGCCGATCAACTCGCAAAACAAGGGACACAATTATCCCCTCAAAATACTACGAAAATATCCAGTCTGGCTGAAAATAATGACACGCTTTCTGAAGTGGAATACTATTATCAGTATCTCACGCCGTACCGAGATCATGCGTTCGATTTCATCACACTTGCGACAGCACTTCAGCAACAATTCACACCTCTCGACTCTTCGGTAGATGTGATTATATACCGCTATGATTTCAACTATCTCGAACAGCTTTATTTACGGCTCAAAGAAAGTCTCCGGCAATGAACGCCCAAGAACTCCAAAATCAGGCAGATGCGCTGATGAAACAAAATCAATTTCAACCCGCTGCTGAACTATACGCTCAACTATGGGAGCAATTTCCACAATCGCAGGATGAATGGGTGGCTTGGAAGTATGCGCGCGCCTTACGCAAAGCCAACAATTCACGCAAGGCATTGGAAATCTGCCAACAAGGGCGCGCCATTAAGCCCGATTTCGACCGCTTAAATCACGTCTATGGTTGGGCACTCTATGATGTTTATATGAAAGGCGCAGATGAAACGCTCGACAATAATCAATTCTTCAAAGCGGCAAATGAGGTTATTAACCTAACGAAGCAGGAAATTTATTCCCCTTATACATGGATTGTGTTGAGGGTAGTTGATTACTTAAAAAAGAAACCCAGTCCAAGCTATCCCGCCATTCTGGAATGGCTTGACAAGTTGAAACCCGAACTATTATCAAAGGAAGAACGTTCCGCTCCCTCAACTGACGAACATAATGATACCTACGTCTCAGAACAAGAGAAGTGGTATACCACGCGCGTGAGAGCATTGGTGGAAACGAAACGCTATGACGAAGGTATCGAGCTTTGCACTCAAGTATTAAAGTTGTTCACAACCTTTCATCATGATTATGATGTTTGGTTGCGTTGGTATCGCGCTCTAAGCTTACATGCAGTGCATCGACTTGAGGAAGCACTGACCGATCTTAAATATGTCGAAAGGAAGAAGAATGGTTTTTTCGTGAAGCACGAAATTGCCTTAGTTTATTTCGAAATGGGGGATCCGACGCGAGCCATTGCGATTGCCGCACAAGCTGCTTTGGGGCGTGGGGATTTAGAGTATGAATGGGAAATGTTCTTTAATATGGCGCGTATCTTGCATGTCTTGGGAGATGTCGAACACGCTCAGGAACACGCGTTACTCGCTTTCAAGATTCGCCAGGAGAAGGACTGGGCTATTCCCATTGAACTTATGCAACTCATCACCACCCTGCATCTCAATACCAACATCGATGTGACCGCACGCAATCTTTATAAACGCCTGAAACCGTTCTGGGAAACCCTTAAGCCTGTAACCGAAACCGAGTTCAAGGGGCGCATCGACAAGCTTCACTCAAACGGGAAATCTGGCATCATTCGGGGTGAAGATGGAAAGACCTTCTTTTTTGCCATGCGCTCCGTCCTTGCCAATCCAATGCAGTTAACTATCGGTACTGCAGTTGGTTACAACCAGACGACCAATGTGAATCGCGATAAGGGCACCGAGGAAATTCACGCTACTGATATTGTCCTAGCGTAATAGGCTGTGGCTGAAAACAGGCAACCATCTCCAGAGCTTATTGTTTTTCCAACGTAGTAATGCTATTTCACTCTATGGTATCCAGAGTCCATGTTGGGCATTATTTGAGTGCCTAGGGAATCCGAATGACGCCCATAATACAGCTTGCACACGAGGCAGCAGAATTTCCAGACTTGGCTTTATTTACACCCAATTGGCTAAATCTTGAAGAGATTTTGGGCGCATTAACAAAATGCCGCTCCACCTAAAATAAAAACCAGCGCTTCTTGCGCTTTGCAAACACCGGCACGCCGAGAAACTCTTCCAACTCATCGCGCAAAAAAACGATTTTGTTCCCAGACACATTGGCAATCAAATAATCGGGAACGTCTTTCTGCAATTTGCGTATTTGTTGGATGTCCGCAAGGCTCAGAACAACATTGATGCCGGTTTCGCTCCACGCTTCCGGGGTGTGCAAAATATAGTTACCAATCTCCGCTTTGACCTTATCATGCTTAGTCTGAACATAGCGATCCATTGTTGTGATTTGCCCCCAAACAGGGTGTGCATCACTGTACTCCGCAAAAATTTCGTTCAAAATGCGTGATGAAAACTCTAAAATGTCTTTAGGAGGTTTTTGATCTAACCGCTCGATCACACGCCGCATGTATTCGCGATAAAGGGCATCGCCCAGTTGTCGTTTCATCTTTTTTAGGGAAGAGCCTAGCACGCGACTTTCCCCTGTATGATCCGGCAATGATGAGCCTGTATAAATGATCAAACAGCGCTTGCGCACTTCGCTTTCAAAAGTGTCTTTATCGGCGTTCATCGACAGCACAATCGCTGGATATTCTGACAAACCGATATAGTCCTCTTTGATTAACGGTATGGCGTGTTTGCTGAAACGATCTTTATCCATATCGTCAAACGCCATTGGGTAGCGATGATTTTGCCCACGCAACCCACCCACCTGACTTTTTGTAAACCAATCGTTCGGCAAAAACCCTTCTCGTTGAAACATTGATAAGAGTAACCATCGAATTAGCTCAGACTTACCGCAATTACTTTTCCCGTACAGCAACCCAAACACCGGATAATCAAACTTATCGATGTCATCTTCATAACTGGCTTCTGCACGATTACGGAAATCACAGATAAACGGGCTGATGTAGAGCCAACTCATGAAGGTAAAGTAATCTCGAGTCAGTTTTTTTGTGTCGCCACGAAACTGTTGGTAGCCATCAAAATAGTGGAGCATCAACCCGACATCTCTACGAACATCGTCCGCTTTGACATCCAGATCGACATCTTTTCCCGACAAGATGACTCGTCCGCTCTGCGGGAAAATACTCAACGATTCTTCAGGATTATCGTTTTCCGTGCGAATGTTGCTTTTGACATAGCGCACCGCGCGTTGACGAGCAACCGAGTCAAGACGCACGGCACCTTTTTCGCTGGTCATCACCGTGCTAAGCCCATCATACTGCTTTGGAATTTTCGGAACCAATAATTTGTGGATGATCGAAGGTTGGGGCGCGCGTTCTTCGATAATAATTATTTGCGGCGATGTGCCCTTATCCGTTTCGGGGTTAAAGATGGGCAGATCTTCAATGTTAAAATCGGGATCAAGCACAGCACGTTTGGCGATGCTCATCGTCGAACGTTCACGGATGTGCTCGTACTTCTGTGTGAAAAACTCCCACGCATCGTCATCGTTGTCAAAACAGACGAAACTCTCGTTTTGCTTTCCCGAAATTGCGCGTTCCGAGAAATTGGCAGATCCCGTGATCACTCGTTTACCTGCGTCGCCTTCCAGCAAATATAACTTCTCGTGAGAAATCATATCCCGCACAATAAACATACGTAGTGTGCCAGCGTCAATCTTCTGGCGTGCCACATCATGATCGTGAAATTCTTGCTTTAGATCCCTGAGTAGGAGGTCTTGATATGCAACATATTGTGATACCCGATGCAGAATATCCTCACGCCCGAAGATAATTTCTAGGTCATCCATCTTTTCAGCGACATCTTTGATCAGTGCCAAGCTTGTGGAATAGGTCAAGATTCGCATTCGCTGATAACCCTGTAGCAAATCTTTAAAGCTCGACTCGTGAATACGCTCAAAATGTGCTTGGATGATGGTTAGGCGTGGGGCGTCATCGAAGAGCGACAAACTCTGATTTTGGATGTTTTTTTCGCTGAGGGGGACATCGCTAAAATTTCTACTAGAGCGGAAAACACCATCAGTATAACATGATGTACAATGAGCCAATAGTAAGCTTTTTGTCAGCTTTGTAATTTATTAATGGCATAAACTATGACCCCTCTCGAACAACTCACACGCGGTACGAAAATACGCGGCATCCTCGCCGACCACCCCGTCACCCTCATTGACGTGCAGTGGCATGGGCTAAGCGCTGTCGAGGTGGTCTTTCGTCACAATGACGGACAACTCGGATCTCAACTGCTCTACCGCGAGAACGAGGCACAGCTTGAACTCGTGGAAGCGGAACGCTTGTGGGCGTTCGATGTCGATGGAGAACTGCTCCGTCTCGTCTCTGAAGCCTATCGTATCCACCTTGCCCACCTGTTTGATCCGGTGCTTGCCGTTCACACCTCGTTAATCGACCCCCTGCCCCATCAGATCACCGCCGTCTACGATGAGATGCTGACGCGCCAACCGTTGCGCTACCTGCTGGCAGACGACCCCGGCGCGGGCAAGACGATCATGGCGGGGCTGCTGATCCGCGAACTGGTGGTGCGCGGGGATGTGCGCCGCTGTTTGATTTGCGCGCCCGGCAGCTTGACCGAACAATGGCAAGATGAGCTATGGGCGAAATTCCAACTGGATTTCACCATCCTCACCCGCGAAATGGGTGAAACGGCGCGCAGTGGCAATCCCTTTGCCGAACAGGACTTGATCATCGTCCGGTTGGATCAACTGAGCCGAAGCGATGAACTTCAGGCGCGCTTAAAACAAACGGATTGGGATTTGGTGGTGTGCGACGAAGCCCACAAGATGTCGGCATCGTTTTTTGGGGGCGAACTCAAAGAGACGAAGCGTTATCGGTTAGGCAAGCTATTGGGCGACGTGTCCCGTCATTTTCTATTGATGACGGCGACGCCTCACAATGGCAAGGAAGAAGATTTTCAGCTTTTTCTGGCATTGCTCGATGCCGACCGTTTTGAAGGACGTTTCCGTGACGGCGTGCATAAAGTGGATGTCTCTGACCTGATGCGGCGCATGGTCAAAGAGAAACTGCTCAAGTTCGACGGAAAACCGCTGTTCCCCGAACGCCGAGCCTACACCGTCAACTATCAGCTTTCGCCGGAAGAAAGTACGCTCTACGATGCTGTCACCGAATACGTGCGTCAGGAGTTCAATCGCGCCGATCAATTTGAGAACGATGGACGCAAAGGCACGGTTGGTTTTGCGCTGACCATCCTCCAACGCCGCCTTGCTTCCTCCCCAGAGGCGATCTATCTGTCGCTGAAGCGCCGCCGTGAACGGCTAGAAAAGCGGCTCAAAGAAGCGCAGCGCCAACGGGTGCCGACCTTGCAAGATGAGGGCATGACCTTCAACGAGGAAGAGTGGGATGACTTCGATGATGCCCCCGACGCGGAAACCGAACAAATCGAGTCGGAATTGGTGGACAGCGCCACCGCCGCCCGCACCCTCGTAGAACTGGAAGCGGAAATTGTCAGCTTGCGCGCCTTAGAAGGGCTGGCACTGAAACTGCGGCGCAGCGGGATGGATCGCAAATGGATGGAATTGCTGCGTCTGCTGCAAGACACGCCAGAGATGCACGATCCGGTACGTGGGCACCGGAAGCTCGTCATCTTCACCGAACACCGCGACACCCTCACCTACCTTGAGGAACGTCTCAAAACGCTCTTTGGGCGCACTGAGCCGATTGTGTGCATTCACGGCGGGATGAGTCGAGATGCGCGCCGCACGGTCGAAGACCAGTTTCGCAACAACCCGGATGTGTTCATCTTACTGGCAACCGACGCGGCAGGTGAGGGTATCAATCTTCAGCGAGCGCACTTGATGGTCAATTATGATCTGCCGTGGAACCCGAACCGACTAGAGCAGCGCTTCGGGCGCATTCACCGTATCGGACAGACGGAAGTCTGCCATTTGTGGAACCTCGTCGCAGGTGAGACGCGCGAAGGGGCGGTCTATCAACGCTTACTCAAGAAGCTGGAAGCGGAGCGCAGTGCCCTCGATGGGCAGGTGTTCGATGTGTTGGGCGAGTTGTTTCAAGACACGTCGCTGCGTAAGTTGTTGGTCGAAGCCGTGCGCTATGGCGATGACCCTGATGTGCGGGCGCGACTGGAACATGCGGTGGATAATGTGCTGGATCGCGCCCGCGTGCGTGATCTGTTGGAGCGAGGATCATTGGCGCAAACGAGCATGGACACCACGCAAATCATGCGTATCCGCGAAGATATGGAACGCGCCTCCGCCCGACGTTTACAGCCGCACTATATCAAAGCGTTTTTCCTGCAAGCCTTCGAGCATTTGGGCGGCACGCTGCACGAGCGCGAAAGCGGACGCTATACGATCAACAATGTGCCAGCAGTCATTCGGAATTGGGCAAAAGATCGCGGCTTAGGCGCGATCTCCACCAAATACGAGCGTATCTGCTTCGAGAAAATGCTGATTCATCTGTCGGATAAATTGCCGGCAACATTCGTCTGTCCCGGTCATCCCCTGCTGGATGCAACCATTGGACTCATGCTGGAGCGTGAGCGCGATATCCTGAAGCGCGGTGGCATCTTGATCGACGAAACCGATCCGGGAACTGAAGCGCGGGTGCTGTTCTATCTCGATCAGGCGATCCAAGATTCGATCCCCACCAAGAGTGGTGACACGCAAGGGCTGACACGGCGCACGATTTCGCGCGAGGTGCATTTTGTCGAGATTGATCCAGCGGGAGCAGTACGCGAGGCGGGCGGCGCGCCGTATCTCGATTACCGACCGGCGGACGCTGGTGAAATTGCTCAGTTGAGCGAGTTGCTTGAACAAGCGTGGCTGCGGGGCGAAGCCCTCGAAAAGGGCGCGGCAGCGTATGCAGTCGAAACACTGGTGCCACGTCATTTGGAGCGCGTGCGCCAGCGCCGCATTGAACTCATCGACAAGACTGAGGCGGCGGTGCAAGAGCGGCTAACCAAAGAGATCAACTATTGGGACTTACGCGCCGCCGAACTGAAATCAGCCGAACAAGCAGGGCGGATCAATGCCCGCCTGAACAGCCAGCGCGCCCAAGAACGAGCGGATCGGCTGGCGGAGCGCCTGAAACAGCGCAAGGCACAACTCGCGCAAGAACGCCAGATCAGCGCCGCGCCGCCGATTGTGGTGGGAGGCGCATTGATCATCCCCATCGGCTTGTTGATCGGTACGGGCATGATGCATCATGCCCCTACGGAAGAATTATTGAACCGGCGGATTACCGAACAAATCGCGATGCGTGCCGTGCTGGAAACCGAGATCGTGATGGGCAATGACCCCCGCGATGTGAGCGCCCACAATTTCGGCTATGACATCGAAAGCCGCGACGGGCGTAGCGGCACCATGCGCTTTATCGAGGTCAAAGGGCGGCGGGCGGGCGGCGAAACGATCACCATCACCCGCAACGAGATTCTGACCGCGCTTAA
>Ga0105047_10004151_pt1 | contig 25325 bp, 12 predicted proteins | sample MAT04_FD_78384 | JGI IMG/M metagenome (GOLD analysis project Ga0105047, IMG submission 78384) | Freshwater microbial communities from Lake Fryxell liftoff mats and glacier meltwater in Antarctica - MAT-04 (megahit assembly) | ecosystem: Environmental > Aquatic > Freshwater > Ice > Liftoff...
CGAGCCGGTGGAGCAGGCTGTTTTTTCTCCAAGCGAACATGATCGAAGCAACGATTGCAAATAGCGAGGTGGAGAATTTGAAGCTTGCCGTTTGGAGCAGCGTGCTGAGCGCCTTTTGGGCTTCCTGCACGCTTCCACCGGAGATGTCGGGTGCTGCGTTTACCAGCGACCACACTATACCGGCAAAGGTCAATCCAAGGCCAATGCCGACGAGCTGATTGGGAATGCTTTCAAAAGCGCGAAGATCAATATTTGCTCTGGTGTAGAGTCGCGCATCGAAAAAATCAGACGGGCGCCGCGTAGCCGAGAGACCGTTTTCTGGGTCACGAATGATCGTTGGCTCGAACTCCCGCCACGCCGCCCCCAGGGCACCGCGCCCAATCTCGTTATCGATTGCCGTCATATAATGGTCTATTTCATCGAAATGTTCTCGAAAACTTTCACGATCCTTTGCAACAGATAGAGTCGTTCTTGCCGAATCCAATGTCGCCTCGAAGGCTGCAAGGCTCTTCTTGTATCGGTTGAAAGTGACAACCGCATAAATGACCAGCGCGAGGCAAAACATGGGAGCAAAGATATTGCTTGCCCACCCACGCAAAAAATCGACAAAAAGCATCGAACCCCCGATGTTAACGCGTTAACATCGCGTATATCGCCCGGCGGCGGTTTACCAAAGGGCTTTGATGTCGGATCATCGGTTATGCAAGGTTTGAGCATGACAGTTAGTGTACGGCGAGCTGGGGCGGTGGTTGACCGCATCTCTCGCCTGCCTCGTTCGACGCCCAGTGGCGGCATTGGTGTCGAGTATCTCGGCTTGGTCTATGCGATCCATGAGATTGACCGGATCGATGTGGATGGGCGCTGGTGGTACCCGCGCGACTGTCCGCTGATGCTCGAAATGCCCGCTTCTGCGGCCGCAGGCGTGGCCTGGACGAACGAAACTCACGGTGGACGCAATTACCTATTTGTTGACGGACCCGAACCATTGCTGGCGTCCATCCTGGCACGGCTAGAGGGCGCCGGCATCACAGTCGAGACATGGGGACCGTCCTTTAGAGAGGGGCCATCGGGTCGACTTCACGACTGGTTTATTCGCATGTCGGGTTTGGAAGAGGTTTCACTCTGGGAGCTTCAGCAAGCGCTGCGCGACATAGACGCTTCAACAACGAACGATGTAATTCACCGTCTGCCGTCGGATGCGAGTCTCCAGCGTGAGGTTGAGCGCCTGCAACAGCTCCTGTCTGTAGCCGAGCGAGAGGCTGTAGCGGCGGCAGAAGCGGCGGAAAGGGCGGCATCAGAATTTGCTCGCGAGCGAACTGTGCTTGAAGCCGCTCGCGCCGATGCCGAAACTCGTCTTCTCTTTGCCCGCGCGGCGTTGTCAGCCGAACGCAAAGGGTCGTCAGTCGAGACCAGCATTGATCTTGCAGCAATCGAGAAGCAGCTTGCGGAGTTGGCCGGCGAGCGCGATGCCGCCTTGCGTTTGGAACGTGAAGCCGATGATCGTGCTGGGCAAGCAATTCGCGAAATTGCTTCACTTGAGGCCGCTCTTGAAGAAGCCACTCGGCAGGGCAGGCAGGCCTCTGTCGTCACTTCTCCTCGACGCCGGACTGGGTTTGAATGGCAGGATGTACTGAAGGCACTGGCGCCGTCGCTCCGTCTGGTGCGCGGCAGCATCGACTTCATGATGGTTGAAATCGCTGACCCCTCAGATTTGCTTGGAAAGCTTGCTCAGATTGATCGCCGACCTGCTGACGTGCGATCCAAGCGCGTCCACCGAACACGTGATTGGCTCGAGCAACATTTTAGCACAGGGCTCGGTCGTGACGGACGGCTGTATCACCGCCAAGTCATCGAAGACGGCCGCACAGCTTATGAGATATTGGTATCGGACAAGTTATCGCAAAAACGTGACATCGACTGGATGGCAGCACGATGATCGATGGTATGCGGATCGGTCTTCTGTTGAGCAGCGATGCAATTGCGCGCCTGGAAGCCGGCGCCTCACGATTGCGCACACCGCGCAGCACGAACATCAGGGGAACCTTCGGCTTGGTGGCAAGAGTGTCGCAGGAGTTGGTTGGCATAGCCGACTTGGAAAACTGCGCAGCGGAGCAAAGCGAGGAAGGAACGGCCTATCTTTGGTCGCTAACAGCAATCAGACGTTTTCCGCCTCAGCAGATAGAGGTCAGGGGCGGACCGGTTTGGACGCGAATCGCCGGCGTAAGAGCACTATCGTCGGAACCGTTGGCCGCGACAGATGACATTCCTGAGCCCGTCATTGAAAGCGACCTACAAGCTAGCACGGTCCAGATGAATTTGGCCGTGGCACCAGAAATAGGCAAAAAGTTGGGCGATTTTCGGGTCTTTAGGGCTGCGCTACGTCCGCCCGAGAGCTTCAGGTACTCGCCAATCCACGATTTCTGGAAGGAACTTACGAAGGTTGGTCCGATAACGACAGACGCGTTCTTTGAGCATCTGATCAGTGTGGGATGGCGTCGACCATCGGGGAAACCATTCACCCGCGCTATCGTGCGAACTGACCTAGTTTCAATGGTTAAGAATGGGTTTGCGACGATCGATCCGGAAGGGTCCGCTGTGCCTCGCTCGAATTCGCCCCAACCGGGCCTAGCAACGCTACAATCGCATTCACCTTCTATCAGCCATGCTCCTGCTCGTGCTGAGTTGATATCGTGGTCAACCGAAAAGCGTCTTTTTGCGGCTGCGGTCGATCAATCCACGACCTGGGCGAGGCTGCGGAAAGCCTTGCAGAAGGATAATCTCGATATCGTCCCTAGGGGCGGGGGGATCGCTATCATTCGAGCCGATAGCAAAGATTACATTTGCAAGGCGTCCGAGGCTGGTTTTGGTTACGCAAGGTTGATCGAGAAGTTTGGAGAAGGGCTGCTAGGCCATAGCCATGGTTGGCTGGCCGACCGAACGTTAAACAAGAATTAGAATCCGGCCGACATGGGTTGGGAGACACAGGCCGTCCACCTTGTTCCTAGGGCCCTGCTGCCCGCCGTTGCTAACCACAAGAACGACCAGGTGGTTTTGGCAGCGTTCGCCTGAGTTGGCTGGAGCGGGTTGCGGGTTTGCGCCTGATCAACGACCGGGCCAACCTTTGAACCAAGGCCGGTCACGCCGAGCACGCCTGCGAGTTGTGGTAATGCTGGCCGCCCCGCTTTAGGCGGGTCGTCGAAGCTCAGGCAATTCAGGCGAACGCATGGCCCGCAGAAACTCGAGAAATGATCCTTATGGAGGGCAGCGCGACCATTGTTAGATAAACAACGCTAAGCCGATTGGCGGCTTCCGGGGGCGTTGAGCGGGCGCCTACCCGGCGGCAACTGGGCGGCAGTTTCCCATAGAAAGTCTCCCGAGAAGGCAATGTGCTCCCACCCGACGGGAGACGTATGGCGAAGCAGGTTGTCGGGCACGGGCGTACCGATGGCGCGTAGGTGGCCGACGGCATCCGACATGTAGGTCGAGTTCCAATAGACGATGGCGGCGATGACCAGGTTCAGCCCGGAAGCGCGATATTGCTGCGCCTCATGGCTGCGGTCCGCAATTCGGCCTTGGCGAAAAGTGCAGATTGCCTGCGCCAGCGCGTGCCGCTGCTCGCCCTTGTTGAGCCCGGCCTGACAGCGCTGCCGCAGCTCGGGCATTTCCAACCAATCGAGCATGAACAGCGTCCGCTCGACCCGGCCGATTTCCTGAAGGGCGAGGTCGAGCTGGTTCTGCCGCTCGTAGGCCGACAGCTTTTTCAGCACCGTCGATGGCGCAACAACGCCGGCTTTGATCGACGCGACAAGGCGAACGACGTCGCCCCAGTGCTCGCCGACGACATCGGCCCTGATCCGCTTGCCGATGAGGGATTGGATACCAGAATAGGTTGCCGGTGGCGCCAGAGAAGCAAGCCTGCGATCGGGAAAGTCGCGCAGCCGCGGGCAGAACCGCAGTCCGAGCATCGCGCAGAGCGCAAACACATGGTCGGTCGCGCCGCCGGTGTCGGTGTAGTGTTCGGCGATTCCGAGGCTGGTGCCATGATGCAGCAGACCGTCAAGGACATAGGGTGCTTCGTGGGTCGCTGCCGAAATCACCGTCGCATGAAACGGCGAATGCTGATCGGAAACGTGAGTGTAGAATGAAAACCCTGGATCGACCCCGTAGCGCGCGTTGACGTCGCCTGCCCCTGACCCACGTTTCCCGGAGCGGAAGAACTGGCCATCGGACGACGAGGTCGTGCCATCGCCCCATATAGCGGCAATCGGGAGCCGGTGATGCGCATCGATGATCCTGGCGAGGGCCGCGCGGTAGGTATCGTCACGGATAAAAGCATCGGCGGCCCAGACCAGTTGGTCCCGCGATACGCCTTGGCTGGCTTCAGCCATGCGCGCCACACCAAGGTTCGTCGCGTCGGCAAGGATGGCAGCAAGCAGCGCGTTCTCGTTGGCGCAAGCCTCACCAGTTCGGAGGTTGGTGAAGGCTGACAGAAACCCGGTATCGCGCGCCACCTCGTGCAGGATCTCGGTCAAGCGTGCTGGCGGCAGCAAGCCGTCGAGCTGGTCGGCGAGTATTTCGGCATCGGCCGGGGTTGCGGCACGTACAGGCGAGATATGCAGCCGGTCGTCGCGCAATTCGACGCCGTTGAGCAGGCCACGCTTCAGGCGATGCGCAAAGCGCTTCAATCGCCAGTCGAGCTCGCGGCCACGCGATACCAGCCATTCTCCGGCGGTTGCGGGTAAGCCAAGGCTAGCAGCGATCGGCGCTGCTTCGGATGGCGGCAAGAGATAGCTGTCAAATCGCCGATAGTTGGCCGAGCGCTCCACCCAGACATCGCCCGACCGCCACTTGTTGCGCAGGTGCGCCAGCGTTGCGGTTTCCCAAAGGCGCCGGTCGATCTTGCCTGTCTCGTCGACGACGAGTTTGCGCCACTCCTTCTTGAACGGCATAGGCGCGTTTGCGGGCAGGTCGCGTTTGCCGGATTTGTTCATGTCGCGCAGCAACTGCACGGCAGCGAGTGTCTGATCGCTGGCCCGGCTTGCTTTGAAGTCAAGTATATCGAGCAACAACGGTGCGAATTTGCGCAGTGTCGCATAGCGATCGGCCGCCCTAATAAGAGGGTCCTGTCCCGCGGTCCGCGCCAGTTCCGAGACTTCGCCGCGGGCTTTCAACAAGGCCCACCAGCCAACTTGCTGATCGACCGCCGCAAGCGCGTCCTCGCCGGTGTCCGCGGCACTGGCCAACGCATCGATCGTGCCCTCGAACAGCCGCATCAGCCTGCCGACATCTCGCGCTGTAGCAGTGAACTTGCGCTCCTCGGTGTTGCGGGCGCGGGTAAAGGCCCCACCGATCAGCTTGTCGGCCATCTCGATCGCCGCATCGGTAAGGCGCGCTTCGACATCGATGGCAAACGCGACAAGGACCGCTCGGCGCCGCTGGACCGAATAGCGATCGAGCAAATAGGCGTGTGCCCCTCGGCCTTCGCGGACAAGCTGTCGGAAACGGTCCGGGTGGATTGCGTCCGACCGGTCGGCTGAAATTCCGATTTTGCGAACATGGACAAGGCGATCGACGAGTTCACGTACATGGTCGGCCTTTGGCGATGTTGGCGTGGCTTTCAGCCAGGCCAGATTGCTCAATCCCCGCTTTGCATCGACGGTCAGTAAACTGTCGATCCCCGAGAGCTGGTCGTCGTTCAACCCCGCTAACAGCGCTTCAGACACGCGCTTTCGCGCCCGCGCCCGCCCGGCGGCGCCCGTTCGCTCGATCACGGCCGGCGCTGGCAGGATGATGTTCGCAGCCCGCAACGCGGCAACGATACCGGTAGCGATTGGTAAACCCTTGTCTGTTGGCCATGCCGCGATGGCCGCAGCCTCGATCATCAGCGGCAGGTCCGCCGCCACTGAAGGTCGCAGACCCAACGTGGCTGCAAGTTCGCGGCCATGGTCGGTCAGCGTCTGACCGCGCCGAGCGTAGTCACCGACGACGCTCGCATCGAGCCCGAGTTGACCGGCGAGAAAGGTGACCAGCTCGTGGGGCCAAGCGAGTGAAAGCTGCAGGGCGATGCCGGGATGGCGAAGTAGCGCGAGCTGGAGAGCAAAGCCCAACCTGTTGCTCGAGCGGCGACGAGCGTCGATCAGCGCCCGATCGCTGTTGCTCAATGTATAGAGCCGCGCGAGCTGGTCTCGATCTATCGGTATGCCGAACAGCAACCGCCGCTCTTCGTCCGTCAATAGTTCGCGTCGTCCCATATGCACGCCCCTTCACTTGATCCTGGCGCAAGCTGGCAGGCCGGCACCGAGTCTGGCCAGCAATTGTCACGAAACTCCACGCACGATCATTTGCGGGCTTTTGACAAAATGATGGGTAAAGTGACACGATCAGTCGCTGGATCGATTGCTGACGGCCTTGTCACTTAATCGAGCGTTTATGTGACACGACAGGATGGGAGGACCAAGCGTGCTGATCGGCTACATGCGGGTGTCGAAGGCTGATGGCAGCCAAGCTACCGACCTTCAGCGCGACGCACTGGTTGAAGCCGGCGTCGGCGGCGATCAACTGTACCAGGATTTTGCGTCGGGTAAGCGAGATGACCGGCCGGGTCTCGACGCGTGCCTCAAAGCATTGCGCGACGGCGATACCCTCGTTGTCTGGAAGCTCGACCGTCTCGGGCGCAATCTCAGGCACCTCGTCGAGGTGGTGCAGGGTCTCAACGCCCGCGGCGTGGGGCTCAAGGTTCTTACAGGCCAGGGGGCCTCGATCGACACCACCACCGCCAACGGCCGGTTGATGTTCGCCTTTTTCGCTGCGCTGGCGGAGTTCGAACGGGAGTTGATCGTCGAGCGTACCATGGCCGGGCTTGCCGCGGCACGGGCGCGGGGTCGCAACGGCGGGCGTCCGTTCAAGATGACCGCGGCCAAGTTGCGCCTGGCGCAGGCTGCAATGGGCAAGCCGGAAACCAGGATCGCCGACCTTTGTAACGAGCTTGGGGTGACACGCCAGACGCTCTACCGTCACGTCGCACCCACGGGTGACCTGAGGCCCGACGGCGACAGGCTCTTGGCGCGCAAGGTAAAGTAGCGGCCGCCAGCATCGATCGTCTCCCGATCAGCGCTCCGGCTTCGTTAAATGCTGCTGACCCAGTTGCCATGAAACCCCGGCGGCACACGATGCGGGATGCGAATGCTGGCCTGCGGTTCACCTTCGAAATTCCGCGCGTCCAGGATCACCAGGTCGGTTGTCTCGCCCGGATGATTGACGACAAGACCCATCAGCCAGCCCTCATCTTCGCCTGCCTCGGCGTTCGCCGGAACGAACACGAACTCTCCCGGGTAGCGGCCCTCGCCGAAATCATGAACCTGACGGGCGCCGCCTTCGAGGTCGTGCTTGTAGAGCTTGGTGTCGCTCACACACCCCACGGCAGCATTATGCGGCAGGGCAATGGTATAGGCGTAGCGATATGGCTGGCCGATCAGGCGCTCATCGGGCCGCGGAAACTCCTGAGGACTTGCATCGATCACGGCGCGCTCGACACGCCGTGTCGCGGGATTGATTGTCCACCGTTCGAAGGCACCCCTGAAATTGTCGGGGCCTTGCGTCGATTCATCGAACATCGTGGCATACGCCACCACGTCCATGACGACGCGCCCGTCCGGCAGGTCATACGCATTGCACGGATGAAAGACATAGGCGGGATCGACATCGCACCAGATCACATCGTCGGCAGTGCCATGCCGAGGCATCAGGCCGACCCGCGCCCGATGCTCGGGATTCCACGCATAGGGAAAATCATGCCCTGCCAGAAAAGTCTTCTTCGAGAAGGTGACCGGCAGATCGAGCACCACCACGTATCGCGCCGTTACCGCGCAGTCATGGATCGACGGGCCGTGCTTTACCGGGATCGGCTCCTCCCGGATCACCTGTCCTTCGCGGTTGATGACGACGTGGCGGATGATTTCCGGCGCGGTTGCATTATAGCAGATCGCGTGCTGTTCGCCGGTCAGCGGGTCAAGGTGCGGATGGGCGGAGAAGCTGTCCTGAAGCGTATCGCCGAACGCGTCATAAGCCTGGGTTTCGAGATCGTCGCTCAACACGACGGGAAAGCTGCCCGCCTCCACCAGAGCAAGGACGCGTCCCGCGATCCCGGTCACGTTGGTATTGACGGTGTCGCCCAAACGGTTTCGCGGCCCGGGCGCCGCGCTGCCGCCGAGGAGCTGCGCAACCTGGCGTGAGCGGATCCAGCGATTCTTGTACCAGAGCGCGCGGCCGTCCTGAATACGAAGCCCATGGACCATGCCGTCGCCGATGAACCAGTGATAGCTCGCCGGATTGGCAGCGACCGGGTTCGGGCCGATGCGGAGGTAGCGACCATCAAGGGTTGGCGGGATCGTGCCGGTTACAGCAAGGTCCGTCAGCGACAGTTCTTCGGTCATCGGCGTGTGAACGGCCGTGAGGTACGGATGATCGACAACCTTGGGCAAGCGCTTGCGATTGAAGCCGGCGATGGCCTGGACCCCCATGACCACGGTCGATCGGATCGCGCCTTCCACTAAACTTGCCATTGCGAGTCTCCTGCTGCACATGTTTACGCCATCAACATAGTCATAATGGTAACACTGTCAACATGGAGAAGCGCTCCTATCATCACGGCGATTTGCGACAGGCCTTGATCGAAGCGGGTCTTACGCTGCTCGAAGTGCGGGCCGCCGATGCGCTCAGCCTTCGCGAGGTCGCGCGCGCAGTCGGCGTCAGTGCGACTGCGGTTTATCGGCACTTTCCGGACAAGGATGCGTTACTAGATGCACTCGCGGCGGAAGGGCTGCGGAAACTGGCCGATGCGCAGCGTGGCGCGGCAGAGCGGGCCGGCGGCGGGCAAGCCGGTTTTGCCGCAACTGGCGTCGCTTATGTGCGATTTGCGCTGGCCAATCCCGCGCTGTTTCGGATGATCTTCGGCGCCAAAGCGTCGCACGGCATGCTCGATGTGCCGCCGCACGGCCTGCCCGATGCCCTAATATTCCTGCGCGAGAACGCCGCGGCCGCTGCCGCCGAAACCGGGACCGACCCGCGGGTCGAGGCCATTCGCGCATGGTCCCTCGTCCATGGGCTGGCGCTGCTCCTGCTCGACCAGCAGATCGAGTTGGAAGACGCGCTAGTTGAGCAGATTATCGCATCGGAGCTGCCCTAGGTGACAAGCCAGAGCGATTGCTCGCTTGCACCATTGTGGCACTTCAAGCGCCCGGCGACGTAACCAACGCAGCCGCGTCGTCCCAGTCCCGCTCCTTCTAAGCGTTGTTTATCTAACAATGGTCGCGCTGCCCTCAGCTTGCCGAGCGCCTGCTGCGCTTTGACCTCATCATCCTCGATAAGCTGGGCTACCTGCCGTTCAGCCCGTTAGGCGGCGCACCGCTGTTCCATCTGCTCAGCAAACTCTACGAGCGCACCAGCATTATCATCACCACCAACCTCAGCTTCAGCGAGTGGGCCCAGGTGTTCGGCGATGCCAAGATGACCACCGCCCTGCTCGATCGGCTTACGCACCACTGCCACATTCTCGAAACCGGAAATGACAGCTTCCGGTTCAGGGCAAGCGCTGCTGCACCCAAAACACGAAAGGAAAAATCACCAACTTGACCCGAGCCCCGCATCGCGGGACATAACTTCCACCGGGTCAAATCTCGATGAAAACCCCGGGTCACTTCTCAGTGCAAATCTACACCCGGTCGAACTCTTGACCTCGGCGACACCCCAGGAGCCCTGATCATCAGGCTCCATGATATCGACCCTAACGAGCACGCCGTCATGCGAGAACGTCGCCTCGAAAATGGCTTGGTCATGCCGCCCTTCCAACAGCTCCCGCGTCCGCGCAATTGCAGCCATCAGATCAGGCTCGGCTTCAACCATGACGCCGTCGGGATGGAGAGCGCACGCGACGGCCCCCGTTTCGTACCCTGCTGCAAACCGCATCTGCGAGCCGGCATCGACGATCGCCAGTTCTGGTCTATGCACGGATAGCCAGAGCTTCCGGGGGCATTGCTCGAATGCCGTGATCCTGGATTTGGAGAGGCCGAACTGGCGGGTCATTCAGAATCGATCAGCCCCATCAGGTGCGCGCCATGAACGCGGTGTCGAAGGCCGCCTCCAATGCTGAATTCTGACCTCGCATGCCAGCGACCACCCGCTGCGCCCAGTCGAAATACTCATTGCGCCATTGTTCCGACCAGTCAGCTGGCGGTGTGGCGGCGATCTCGCGCAGGTTGCAGGTCTTGTCGGCGAGCTTGACCAGTTTGGCGCGCGGCGATGCATGGGCGGCGTGCTCGATCTGCAAGAGCTTGCGTTCGGCTTTGTCGAGCGACTTGTCGTCGGTCACTTCGTTAACGACGTCGGCGATATCTTTGCCGAAAACACTTACCAGTTCCTCGTAGGTCGTCTCGGTATCTTCGATCGTGTCGTGGAGGATGGCCGCGCAAAGCACTACATGGTCGGTAACACCGCCCTCGTTGACGAGGATGTCGGCGAGCGCGATCGGATGGTTGATATAGGGCGAAGCGCCTTCATCCTTGCGCCGCTGGTCGCGATGCTTGTGCGCGGCAAAGGCCAGCGCTTGGAAGACCTTGCGGGTCTCGGTGAACGATAAGCCAATGGGTGGGTTCAGCGCTGTCAAAAGCGTCTCCTTGCTTGTGCTCGATCACAGCATAAATCGTACCCATGCCAAAGCGGGTCATGGTCAACCTGGTTAGGGCAGGGCAGGCCACTCCGGCATCATCTCAGTCCTAAGTGTCGCCGATTGCATGTTGGATGTTGGAGGTTGATTTTAAAGCGTAATGAATTGAAGCACTAGGCAAATCCATAGGGGACCCGCTTCAAACGCCGTTCCATGGCGCAAAACAGCCAAAATAGTTAGCCGAGCCCCGATCGCAGCCTTCCTGCCGCCGTTCGCGCACGTTCAGCAAGGGCGTGCGCGACCGAATCGCCGTGCGCCAGGGCGTTTCTTAAGTCTCGCAGCACGCGCGCTTCGGATGCCAAAGATATCTGTCCTATTTGCGTCAAGCCGATGGCGATTTGGCTCCACTCATAGTCTTTTGTGGAAATTACGAGATCGGTTTCCCGATCCTGAATTCCTGCGGGGAGTCGATTCCCGCTTTTAGTCAGTACCGCCTGGCGCTCAAATTCCTGCCAGGGGAACAAAACCGCAACCTGTCCGCGCCAGACGCGACGGGCGAGGGCTTGCGGATCGTCTCGCGCCAGCATGGCCGGGCAGCCGTGCTCTTCTCCCCGCCAGTTCAGCATCGATATTGCAGACGCAGGTTGTCCCGCGAGCCACCGTGCCGGATTGAATCGGTCGGCATCCGGTCGGCGCAGCAGACGTGCCAGAAAGTCGAGATCACCGCGAGCGCATTCGATGGCGACATGGTCGGCTGTTTCAGCGATCAGCCCTGGTGCTGGTCGATGTTCACGCGCTAACGCCAGACACGCCGCCAATCCGATCAGGGCGCCGTCGTCCAGCCACTGGCAGTCGGCGGGCACAGTTTCGGGGAAGTTGCCGATCAGGCACAATGCGGGGCCGTGAGTCTTTTGACGACCAGCGGCCCACAAGCCGGCTATGCTTTGCCACGCTCCGAGATCGCTCTGTCGACAAAGCACAAGGAGAAGCGTGTGGCTTAGCCCGGTGTCCGCGATAATTTCACCAATGCGATGATGGCCGCGCTGCTTTACGGCTGCAATCAGGGCCTGCTCGGGGGGGGCGTCCGCGACGCTGAGGACGTCAAGCGCGAAGTCTCTTTCAGCAATGTTTCGCAACCGGTCGATCGTTCCGATGTTACGGCAATGCATAAGCAATGGCGCACCTTCCTGGGCTCGCTCGAGAGCCCTTACCAGCGGTGCCTGTAGCAGTTGTTCTGATAGAATCACGGCTCAAGCGCCAGCAAGAACGCGCCGCGCCAGGCTGTTGAAACCAATTTTGTCGAGGTGCTTACCCGAGGTCTCGATGATGCCCAAAAGCGCAAGATCGGCGCAAATCCGAGACAACGTATGATCACCCAAACCATCAAGATCGGCCTTGCGTTCCGTATTATCCCCGATCAGCTCATAAAGCCGTTGGGCGTCGGCTAGGGTCTCGCCCATCATGCCAAGATCGTGACATGCAACACCATTGGCCGCTGCCTGCGCGCGTTCATGCATCACCACAGCATCGCGGCGTTGTGCTGTTGGTGGCAGCTTGATGCTGTCCAGTACCGCCAGCCATCCTCCAGTCGTCTCCCGAAGCATTTGCTGCATTGCAAAATTGGCAGACTCGTCATCTTCGATCTGAATATCCTCGCGGGTTAACCAGTGACGAAGCGTGTCGGTCGACAGGGGGCCAAGAAGCTGGACGAAAACGTCGGGGCGCTGCGTCAGGGATGTTACAGCGATCGCTGACGGCGATCCTGTGAACAGGATGCGAACGGGACGATCACGATCTTTCAGTGCCCGGTCCCGCAACAAGCGGTCGATCTCCGCAGCATCAGGCCAACGCCCGGCAACGAGGATGAGCTTGGGACGCCCCGGTCGTGCGTCGCGGCTTTCGCCGACGGCAACCTGCAGCAGAGTGTCGACGGTGGCGCTTACCGGCTGCTCGCGTAGTTTAGGCCATTCCAGCTGATCACACATTGCTTTCAGAGCACCCGGCAGATCGTCGATACCGGTTGCCGGCAAACCGCCGATCATCGCGACAAGCGGCGTGTTTCCCTCCAATCGGTCCTTAAGCAACCGTTCCTGACGTAGCGACAACGGCGACCAGACTCCTTGAACGCGGCGGTGCGATGATAAGGGGTCGGATGGGCGCGGCGGAGGTCTGTCGACGAACTCGACCAGCTGCTGCTCAATCTCTGCCGGTTCGCCGAGCATGGCGGCGATACGGCGCGAACGGAGCTGATACTCGGGCCCGGTTTTCGTGAGTACACCCATCTGTTCCATCTCATCGAGAAGTGCCGCAAAGGACTCGCTCGATTGCATGTCGATAAAACCCGCAGGCCACCATTCTTCCACAAGCACGCGTATGCGTGATGCCGTCAGGCCACGCTCGCCGACATTGTTGCCCTGGGATTCCGACCATAGAACATATGTTATGAGCTCATAACGTGCATCGAGTTGCAGCGTTTTGCGAAACTTTCCAACGACATCCTGGCGAAACTCCTGACTGGCAAAACAGCTATCGATGAGCGGACGGTCGATCACGAAGGGTAACTTGGCCTCACGGCGGGCGATCTTCTGGTTGATTGTCCGAACCAGAACCTTGCCAAAACTTTGCATAAGGGAGGGATAATGGCCAACCAGCGACAGCATATAGGTTGCGTCGTTGCGGCTCGCAAAGGTGAAGCCGAGAGCTGCCATCGGCTCAATGGCCATTCGCCGCGCTTCGTCCCAGTCGGACCCCATTAGGGGACCAACATTGATTGGTGCGCCAAAGTGCAAAAACGGACTGTTTGGGGCGAGATGAAAGCGTTGAACATTGTGCAAGCCGGCAAAAACGAACTTAATTCGCCGATTTGTATTGGTCATTAGCGTGCGGATTTCGTCGATGACTGGGAAGTTGTCGGCCATTTCGGACTGAAGAAACGCATCCGCTTCGTCGAGCATTACGATGAGGCTGCGACCAGGGGCCCCGAGGACCCATTGACGAAGACGCTCCGCGATGCTGCCTTGATCTGGCAGTCGCAGCTTGCGATCAGACAAAAGTTTTTCCACCTCTCGCCAAACGCTTTGCGTCGGCTCGCTATCGCCAATGCGCTGAATCTTGCAGTAAATGGCGATCCGATCGCCGCTGTTTTCGCGTAGCGCGACCTGTTTTAAAAGCGCCGTCTTGCCAAGTTGGCGGCCGCCGTAAACGAGGCAGGGACCATCAAGCCGCGCCAAGTCGCCGAATTCCGCCGCGCGACCAAAAAACATTTCTACCGACGTCTGTTCGGAGGCATCGGAATAGGGCTCGGCATGGCCCCATGCCAATGCCAGATCGAAAAATGCACGGGTCGCAGTCTCGGGCAGCATCGAAAGCATCGTCAAGGTTGCAATCGTCAAGTCATCGGCGATCCCGAGGGGTTTGGATCCGCCGCGGGCGATGCCCTGAAGTTGCTGGCGCAATCTTTGCGGCAATAGCCCAAGCACGAACACCAGCGATCCTTCCGGCATGTTCGTGACATTGTTTGCAAGCGATGGCGCCGACCCCTCGGGAACCAGCAGGATCGTATATTGTCCATTCGCATCACTGCCGAATGCCGGCACCACGCACGCGTCGCGCCTGCGCAGTGGGTCGACCCGCACGTGAACACGCAGCCAATGCTGGTCACGCTGTGTCCGGGTTGCCTCGACGCCGGTAAAACCCAGTGCCGTGAACAGCGTTGCAACGGCATCCTGGAGCGGCTGCATGTCGGACGCGCCCCGTGCCATGTTTGGGAAACTGCGTCGGATCTGAAGCCAAGCATCGGCCAACGCTGTCGCCCGAACGCGATCGTCGCCTGAGAGGGTGGAAAAGTCAAAATGGCCCAAAACCGTGCCGTTACGCGCGGCCGCGGCAATTCTGGGCCATGGCAGCTTTTCGGTGTCGGGAAGCACTTCTATCCGGCGGATCGCGGCGTTCAGCGCCGCGATTGGAGATTCGTCCCGGCTTGGGGTAAAGCCATGACGTTCGATGTGCGCGATTTCGTCGGCAAGAATGGCGAGATCGTTGTCTGCGAGCGCTTGCCGACAATGCAACAGCGAAAGCCCAAGCTTTGCTTCACGATCGGCTATACGGCGTTCCAACGCTGCCGCGCTTCGGGAACGGGCCTCCGCCAACTCTCGGGCAATCGTTTCCAGACGTTCCCACGCCGTCGGAAAATCATTGATGCCAGTGTTGCCGTCGATGGTGCGAGGCAGGTTCTCGATTGCTTTGGCCTCGAACGCCGCCATACGCCGTTCGAGTTGGTCGGGCAGAGGGTCATTCTCGGACAGCGCGGCCTGAAAGTCGTCGAGCTGGCTTCGAACTTCTTGTGCGCGCTTCAGCAGGCGGCTTCGCTGCACGCTCACCATACTGTCGATCCGCGCCTGGTGGTCAGGAACGATCGGCGGCAGCAGGATGGCCGCGCTCCAGTTTCCTGCCTCGCACGCCGCTTCGAATGCCTCGCGTTCGTCAGGTGCGCCGTTGTCGAGGATCACTGCAGCGCGCTCAAGTGCCAGCACATCCTCAACATCTGCGGGACTAAAAGTGATTTCTGCACGGCCATTGATCGGAAAGGCGGGCAACAATGCCAGTTCCATCATCATCCGGCGTGGCCATTCGCTTTCACGTAACGGGACCTGCCCGGCCAAATGCGCCTGTAACTCACTGACGACTTTCGAGAACACTTGCTTTGCGGCATTGCCACGCGCTGTATTCGACGTTTGCGTGATTGCAGCATGTTTGGCTTCTGCTAAGGCCTTTACCAACAGCCCGCGCACAGCGGCATGCCGATCGCCGCGCTGGTCTGGCGGGGTCGCCAGCTCGACATACTGACGAATAACATTTTCAGCCTCCGCCAGCAGCAGCAGCAGTTTGTTGCGCGCCGTCCCTTCGATCGGACTCTGGCGTGCGCGGTGGGAAATCCCCATGTCGATGCTTGCAATCACCGTTTCCGGATTAGTGGCAAGCTGGTCCAGGAGTTTGCGCGCCGGCGCTATCGCAGTGGCCGGACTTTGCAACAGTTGCGCGGCAACTTTCCCGATGGCACCATTTGGCGCTACGACAGCGCGCCACGCCGCACTTGCCCGACCGAAATTGGTGGTTCGCATGCCGGTTTGTTGTATCCATGTCCGCAGTGACGCCTCGGCAGCGCTGCGACGCCTCTCATTTTCGGCCGAATCAGGTGGTGGCGCAACTGCTGCAATGTCGGTGATCCCGAGCTTGCCCAGTGCGTCGTAGGCCTGCGCCAGCGCATGCATGGGCGCTGCCAGGCCGTTGACGCCACTCTGCGCCAAAACCTGGCTTGCAGCCTGCGACATTATCATTGCCGGGCGAAGGGCGCCGGCAGCGGCCAACAGCGCAATGTCGGCATGGGCGCGTACTACAGTCGGCAGCTCAACCTGGATCGCGGCAGCATGCTGATAGGCACGATCCGCAGGGTCGAATTGCCGGACAACCTCAAGTCCAGGGGCCAGCGCTTCGAGCACTGCGGTCGGAATGCTCCCGTCAAGCTCCGCCCCAGCCACGTCCCGAGCCCGAGCCAGTTGGAGCGCAAGCGCGCAACGATGGGCATCGAGCGCTGCATGAATGCGAAAGTCCCACCCATTATCGACCAGTTCTGCATCGACGCTCTCGTTGCTTACAGCGTCCGCTTCAATTGGCTGCGAAACCGCATCTCCAGGTGTCAGAACGACAGCGAGCGATATGATTTCCGAAAGCGGTGTATCGCGCAGCGGCTCGTGAGCAATGCAGGGGACGGATCCTGGTGCCGAGCCAATTTCCGATGTCACAACCCCGAAAGCGGGATCGACGACAACCGCATCAGTTTGCTGTGGCAAATCGGAGGTCGACGCGATGGGTTCCGACGGTTCGGCGCTCGGACCGGTCGTTTTGGCCGTCTCTAGCTCAGGTTCTTGGGCGACAGGCAAGGTGTTGTCGGACACCAGAGCAAAAAGTGCTTTCTTTTGATTTTCACAATCTGCCCGGGCGGCCTTTAACTGCGCAGCTGCTTCGCCCAGGTCAATCAACGGGTCATCCACTGCCCTTCGGATCAAGTTCCTAGCTGTGCCTTCTACCTCGCGCGCGGCCAGCAACGCAGCGGCGACAGCGGGCACCTGACGCAGAACGCCAATGTCGTCCGGTAATAGTGGACAGTCGGCCGGGTCGATCCCAAGCAAGGCAATTTCAGCCTGGGCGCGGGCTTCTGCAAGCGCATCGGCATCCGACGCGCGGGCCCGTTGCGCGTCGATAAGTGTTAGAAGAACGTCGGCCGCGGCTAGCATTTCTCGCGAAAACGGCGGGACGAGCGCCGCCAGACGATCCTGAAGAAGACTGATTGATGTTTCATTGGTGGTTACCGGCTGCCGCGCGTCATTTGGGGCGAGTTCAACTTCATTGCCGGGCTCGGGCGGTTTGAAAGGATCGGCGGCACGCACATCGATGCCGAAAAACAGAGCTGCCTGCGCAACCATCGCAGATCTGTCGTCGTCCGGATCGATATCAATATAACACTGCCGAAGATCATCGAACGTATAGCTGAGGGGCCAATCCGAACCCATCAGTTCGGTTAGCCATTTGGACAGACAGGCAAAAGGATGGCGTGCCGAGCCTTTGCCCCATTCAGCACGCATGGCGTTGATAACATCCTTCATTTCACCGCGCTCATACTTGTCCGCAAGCCAGCGATAAACTGCGGCTTCTTCGCGATGATTGACTCTTTCGGGCTGCAAACGCTCCGTCAGAAGCCTGCGGTCGCGGGGCGTCAGAGGTTGAATACGGCGGAGCAGTTCCCAAGCTTCAGTCATTTCGGCGTACCCCAAATTGCTTTGCCCCAGCGCCATATCCACTGCAATTGCGCGGTTGGCAAACACCTGATCTCGAACCAGATGGCTCCTCTCGGGGCGTTGTCACGTTAATTGTGTTTTCCGGCATGATTGCGGATTTCGAGGTGGGCCCGGCCACTGCTTCGCTTTGAACGCCAATCTCCATTCAGGCTTCACGATTGTTGGCATCAGACCCAATACTTCATGCCGGTTCATGTGATGACCACGTAGCCAGCACCGCGGGCACTCACAATTGCGTTGAACTGGGCCAGTTTCGACAATTGCTTTGTAACTTCTGCGCCAAAATCAAACCGCGCAAATGAGGGCGTTCGCCAAGGACCAAAGCCCTGGTCGAGGATGATGCGCACCGCGTGATTGTGCGAAAAATGCAAAGTCAGGACCCGCCCGTGTCCGGCATTGCGATCATCAAGTTTGACCTCGAAATCAGCAGCCTCGAGCAAGCCGACGAGCACATCATCCCGGTCTTCCGCAAACTGCCAGTCATGATCCGGTGCAAATGGCTGCCGGTCGTTGGGGCGAAGAGGATTGGTGATGACTACGATGCCGATTTGCCCATGGCTGCCAAAAGTCTCGTAAAGGCCTTTTATCGCGCCTGTCAGAAGACGAACGCTGAGCGGCGTCTGCAAGTATCGGTCATTGTACGTAATGCGTTCTAGGGGGCCAGTGCCCCCTGCGGTTCGAATGTGAGGAGCCAGCAGTGCCGCAAATCGGTTGCCGAAGCCCACCAGGTCGCCGTCCAGTTCCTTGGAAATTTCAAGATACTGAGTGCCAGATGCGGGCAGCAAGCTGTCGAGCGCAAGCCCGACGCTCAGTGGTGCCTGCTCGGCCGTTATCCTGACGGCAGCATGTCCCCAATCGGGCGACAGATTTCGTGCCTGGAGATCACGCGCCACCCACGCGTACGGCCGTGCTCCATCAATTTGGGCAACGGTGATGGCGCCGTTCAAATAGACAGGCGCCTTGCCGACCCGCAGATCGAGGTGGAGTGCATTAGCGGCATCGCGCAGGGCAAGCCGAGCCGCAGGGTCGAGTTTGTCCAACCATGCGTGTTCAATCACCAAGCGCACCCGCTTGCCTTTCGTGGTGATCTTTTGGACCGTAGCCTCAAAGAGACCGCGACCTACGTAAGCGATATCCGTTTCAGGCCCAGCCCAGACCGTAACTGTCTGGGCTCCGCCTTCAACCGCGTCCACCAGCGCGTCAGCCACGGACGGGCAATGGCGCGCATCGGGCGCCGCCATGTCGGCCTCGTCGATACGTCCGAGCGCCTCAAGAGTGGTCCTGGCCCAGCTCAACGCCGTTTGCCTGTCGATGCTCTCTTGGTGCTTGAACAAGTCCACCGTAAGGACGCAAGCGGAGCAGCCTTTTATGCAGCCGGGCTCTTGGCAGTCTAAAATTTGAGCCGCTTCATGCAGCAACTCTTCGAACCATCGCACCGCATTTGGCGCGAAGCCTGCCCCACCGGCGGCGCGATCGAAAAGGAATAGCGAGTGGGTTTTCTGCCCCAAGATGCTGCGGGCAGATCGTACGGCAATCCCAATTTCGTTAGTTTCGATCCCCAATCGACGGCAGAGGGCTTCTCGTAGCGCTGCAACCGCAGCCCAGGCCGCGCCTTCATTCTCGAGACCAACAGGCTGGAGCTCGGTAACATCAGTGGCCGCCTCATACCCAAGCGCGATGGGAGTGGTGATCTTGAATGACTTCTCGTTGCCTGGGCATAGGCCGGCGGCATTGCGGCGCGTACCGCGCAAGGGAGCGTGATCCAACAATGCCTTGGTACCGCTCATAACCGCGGCCACAGGCTCAGCTCGGCCACATTCAAGGCAAATATGGTAGCCCTTATGACCCACGCCGCGGGATGAGAAAAACACCAGGCCATCTGCGCTTGCACGCATCCGGCCAAGTTCTGGGGTCACAAACTTTTGCCAGACCGTGTTGCGAACAACGATTTGTTCTGGCTCTGGTTCGACGTAACGGACTTGGTCGGTATCTGCGTGTGGCTTTTCCGCCATATCGACAATGAAGCCGGTAGGTTCAAGAAAACGTCGGCTCGCACCATTGGGAAGCTCCTCGCGGCAAGACGGGCACGCGTCAGGAACCACCGGCGAACAATCGGCGGCCCCGCAGGACGGGCAAGACCAGAAGATCCGCAGCGACTGCACTTCCCGGGCCTGCGCATCATCAGACGGGCGCTGCCAGTTGAGCGTGACCCCTGCGGATCGATAAACGAGCCCGTTGACGACGATTTCGGAGCCTGGCGCGTAATCCCTGATAGCGATATCGAGAGTTCGGGAAGGGTAGCTGCGCCGCCGCTGGTTGCCCTCATCCTGCTGGTCCGTGTTGTCGTACGCAGCGTCATTTCCTGGTTTGTCCTCATGGACAAAGGGCACCACGGCAGTTGGCATCCCATGCGCGGGCAAAAACCCGCGCACGACAAACTCCTTTAGCAGGTTCTCGCGGGTCAACCGCTTGAGCTGATATTCAAGGCCAGCGCGGCCTTCTGGGACATCGACGCTCGCGATCTGAGCCTGCAATAGCTCCCATTCGGTCACGAAGCTGGCCGTAACGTCCTCAAGCATGCTGGCTGCCGCCACAAAGAGCGACTGATCGCGATCGAGGGCAGTCCCGACTACCAGGCGACCTACTTCGCTGTGGAGTTCGCTCCAAGTGCTGGGAGCCCCCAGCCACGTAATGCAGGTTCGAACCGGGCTTGCTTCGATCGGAGGCGTACCAGATGTCTCGGGACAGCCGAAGAAGTCGCCGGCGCGCGTCTTGAGGGCTTCACCGCCCGCGCTCGCGAACCAGCGTGCGAGCAATAGAGCGTTGATATGCCGTTGGACGATGCGGCGGCTATCGAGCCGAACCTGCGGTGCGCGCGTTTGACGACTGAGATAGCCGGCAGGATCGCGAAAAGCCTCCCGATCGAGCGGAGTGTCACGCGTGTAAGTCAGCGAACTGGCAAACCCTTGGCGCCGCCGACCCGCACGGCCGACCCGCTGACGGTAGCTGGCAAGCGATGGGGGCACGTTTGTCATCATCACGGCAGAAACCGAGCCGATGTCGACGCCCATTTCCATGGTAGTCGAGCAATTTAGGATGTTGATCTCGCCGCGTTTGAACTCCGTCTCGAACTGCCGCAGCCGGTAGGCTGGCTGCTGTGCCGAATGCTCGGCTGCGCGCATGTAAGGCGACAGAACAGCCAAGCGATCGTGCAGGTTGGTCCAAACCCCGACGTCCCGGAGCGTCTGCACCTGCTCATCGTCTGATAGCCAGGCTCGTATTGCCGACACGCCATCCACGTTGGGGAACGACACTGGCAGCTGCGAAAATTGGATTGCGGATGGGGCTGTGTTCGCTGTTTTCAGGCCATCTCGATGGCCGTAGGGACTGTAACCCAAAGCAGTGGCCGGCAACACCTGGCCGGTTACCGGGCACAGCCATGCATCGGTGACCGGCGCAATCCGTGCTTTGGCGAAATCCAAAGCGTAGCCCGGTTGTTGTTGCGATGACATAATGGGGCGCAGGGCAAGCCAGGCGGAATTCAGGATGTTGTTGATATCGCGCCGATCGTCTCCCTTGTCATGATCAAGCTGCAGGGCTTTTTCGAGGGTAAGCACGAGGTTGGACGGCAGTCCGCCTGGCTTGTTGATCTGGGGCCAAGCAAGTTCCCGTCTCGCTTGGCTTGTCTCACCTGGGGGCAGGAACGTTGAAAGCGGAGTCTGCGATCCGAGCCAATGCACGTCGTTCCAATCGGCCCGAATGACGGCTTGAGCCCGCACAACTGTGTCAATCATGACGTAGAGCAAGTCTCTCCAATCACTGACGCCTTTGCCTTTGGCCTGCAGCTCGGGCGGAACGACCTTCAAGTTGTCTACGGCATCGAACCGTAAGCGTGCCAAGCCCATCGTCTCCGGCGTACTGCCGCGGCGTGGCCGGCGATTAAATTCGCGGAGAAGGAGAAACTCGGCAAAGGCGATCGGGTCCTTGCCATAACGATCCTCTCGCGGGCCCCAGACCTTGGCCATCCAATGATGAATCTCGGGAAGGGCGGCAAAATGCTTGCGGAACTCAGGCCAGGCAATCCCACTGAGGTTGGGCTGTAACTTCTGAGCCAAGTCAGCTTTACGTGCCTTGATCATCTCCTTGAGATCGGAAGGCGCGCTTGCTCCTAACTTCAGCACAAGCCCTTCGAGGGTGGCGATCTCACTCCGGATGGTCCCGATTTCAGGATCTTCATCGCTGCCAGCAGCCATACTGCCTTGGACAGAATGATAAATGATTCCTCTGACGAAGGCTCTTTCTGACGTTGTCTGCAAGCTGGCAGCGAAACGCGCAGAGCCTTGCCGGCTGTCCGTGAACGACAAGAGTTGACGCCCATCGGCCGGCGCCCTGTAGGCCCCTGGTGTCTCTACTTTTCGCGGCTCTACGCCTTCCAGCAGGACCGGGGCAGCGTTGCCAATGAGATACGGGGCGCCGAAGCGGATTGGCCGCAGAATATTGCTACGCTTGGGGGTCGCAGACGCATTACATGCTCCGCAGCTTTCCGTCTGATAGATGGGGTAGGTGTGGGTTGCAGACGTTGAACTGTCGTGGCGGACACCGGTCATCGGATCGACGTAGGCATCGCGGGCTCCACTCAGTCGGCGCACCCCGACGGACTGGCGCAGTGCGTCGTAGCTCGATGCGGTGTTTTCGTCCTCGTCTTGGTCATCGTCGCCGTCATCGACAAACTCGCGTTCCCTGAGCGCTGCGAATTCGTCCAGAACGGGCGGGGTGTAGCGGGCCTGCAATCGCCCTTCTCGTTCTTCGCAGTCCAGATACGGCTCGCCGCATTCACTGCAGGTGAGAATCTCCAGAACCGGGGCCTGGCATGTCGCGCAGCTGTCAGTGCGCTCCACTGATATGGCTCCATAGGGCCATCCATCTGGCTGGTCAGCGCAGCTGGGATTTATACAACTCCAAAGGCCCGGCACCGCGCGCAGGAACCCGTGAATGCGCAGCGGCAGCAGCGGCCCACGCTGGCGATCTTGATCGTTGGCGATGGCCTCGATGACTTGGTCGAGTGGCTGTCCGACCGGTTTCAGCAGACGGGCGGCCTGCGCCAGCGGGACGGGCTTGCATTCAGCTTCCCGAATAAACGCCTGAACAGCGGGACTAGCCGCTACGCGGTCTCGGTTTCTCAGGTCGACTGTGCTGAGCGACGGGGAGAGGGCTGGCTCCGGCAGCAGTATCTCTTCGCGCTTGCCTAGTACGACGTGGACTTTGCGCTCATCTGTGCCCGAAATATCCCGCAAGAACCGCCGCAGCTCGTCGGTGACATCCATTCCTTCGCCACCGATCGTAGCCGATGTTGCAACGAACCGCACTTGCTCGGCGGCCACGCCAAACGTCAGCAGGACCCGCCGCAGCAGCAGCGCAATCTCGGCGGCCGATGAACCTACATAGCTGTGTGCTTCGTCGATGATAATCCAGCGCAACGTGCCCTGACTTTTCTCGATCAGCGGGCGATCGATCCGGCGCACGAGCATATACTCGAGCATGGCAACGTTGGTCACAAGGATAGGTGGCGGGTCACTGCGAAGCGTTGCGCGATCTAGCACTTGTTCAGGCCGAACCTTGTCCTGGGCCCGCAATCTTTCCTGCGTCAAACCATTGTAGAGGCCAAAACGCACCTTGCCATCGAACGGGGCGGTCCACGCTCGCAGTCGTTCTTGCTGGCTCGCGATCAGTGCATTCAGGGGATAGAGCGCGATTGCCCGCACACCCTGCAATCGACCGACCTGCTCAGCTTCACAGGCAAGATCGTGCAGCAGCGGCATGACGAAGCATTCGGTTTTGCCTGAACCTGTGCCGCTCGACACCAGCACTGAACGCCGATCGGCTGCCGTCAAATTTTCCCAAGCAGCGATCTGGTGGCGGTAAGGCTGGGCATCGGGCGGAAAGCGATACTCACCTGCGCTCTCGCTCGAAATCGCGCTAATAACTTTGGGATGGAGAAGCGAGCCCGCGCAATCGGCAAAGGTGCGTCCCTCCACTTCGAATGGCGCCGCGCCTTCGATCACCGGCTCGCGCACCAGCGCGCCTTCACTCACATCGCTTGATCCTAACCGGCGACGGATTTCAGCAGCCAGCGCGCGGTGATTGAGCCCTGACCGGCCGAGAACGGCTTCAACGGTCCGTTCCCGGATCAATTCCATGGTCCTTAATGGGCCCGTTACTGGCCGCAGTGGCAGCATCGGAGTATCTGCTTCAGCCACTTACGAATATCCTTTCAAGGAGACGGCAAACGCCTCTGAGAACCAAGTCGGAAAGGTCCGTTCGATCAACTTAATATGATGAATATCACTTGGCGTCGGGTTCCACTCGCCCCGGACAGCGAGGGCTGCGGCACAAGGTGCGTCGAGCGTGTCGAAATACTGTTGATTAAATCGCTGGAAGTAGGCCGGCAGTGTATTGCCGAGACGGTCCCTGTATCGTGTGCCATGGGTTGTCTGTATCTGTTGGACTGCGTATCGCATGAAGGCCTGTGCGGCATCCTCTAGTGGAACGACATCGCATTCGCCGAGCACTGGCGCCAGCAACGGCTGACGTTCGATGATGGCATTCCTCGCCATTTCGATGCGCTGCAGGGAAAAGCGTGGCGCATGAGCGCCCAAATCCTTGAACAGTTGCATGCTGGCCTGGCCAAAGGCCTGTTCGGCATTATTCCAATGGCATTTGTCGATCGTGAACCAGGCAAAGGACAGGGAAAAAGCCAGGCCCATCACTGCATCGCGCTGATCCGGCTGCGCGAAATAGGCGAGGCGGGCCAGGACGTGCGGAAATGCCGGGAGCTTGGTAAGCACGTTGAAGGTTACAGGGGGCAGGCCGTTCAGGCTTTGTACCAGCTTGAGCAATTCAGCCAAGGCAGCAGCTGATTCCGGTCCATCGCTTCCAGCAAGTTTCAAAAATTCAGCCAGCACCTGATCTTGAGCAGCGCCGAAAGGGGTCGCCATTGCTTGCGCGAGCATACCAACAGGTGCTGCGCCCGTTAGCGCCGTTCGGACATATTGGGGCCGGGTCAACACGCGGGTTTCGCGGCGCAGATAGACCAGCCAATCGCCGTGCAACTCGTCGGGCAATGCGATCGGCCGGTGATTGCTGTCACTGAGCAATGAGTATGGGCCAAAGCTTTGTTCAACGAGCGGATCGAGGAACGATCTTCCCCAAAGCTCGACGCTGTCATCAACGATGGCCTCGCTCGCGATAAAGCGAGCGCCTTCCTTCTTCAATTCAAAAGGAAACTGCCGGACGTGCCAGTTAGTGTTGATCCCGTTGTTCATGTCTAGGACCACCTCCGCGTCGATTGAGGTAGGCAGCAACACGCTTGCGATGTCTGATGCGATCGCGCTCAGCGGCATTTCTCGCGAGAATGACCAAGACATCTCAGCGCGGATGGATGACTTGGGGTCACGCAAGTGCGCAAGCAGGACCATGTCCCCTTGATCGACCGCCACCAAGCCAGACAGGTCATCGATGGTTACAATAGATCGGTGAGGCAGGATCCGGCCGTCCCACGTCGCAATCGAAGCTTCGACCGGATAGGGAATCGTTACCATTAGTGGCGTCCCGCTTTGCCACTCGATATTGGCCGAAAAGTAGTGCGCCATAGTTGGCGTCGGCTTTGATAGCCAGCGGTCGCCCTTTGACGAAGCTTGGACCGGTCCGTCGCCGGCGGGAGAAATAGCGACGGCGTCAAAGCCCGTTACCTCGAATTCAGCGCCGCTGCTCTTGAAGACGGTCGCGATGTTTGCGCTCATGGGCAAGACCGC
>Ga0105047_10004152_pt1 | contig 25323 bp, 22 predicted proteins | sample MAT04_FD_78384 | JGI IMG/M metagenome (GOLD analysis project Ga0105047, IMG submission 78384) | Freshwater microbial communities from Lake Fryxell liftoff mats and glacier meltwater in Antarctica - MAT-04 (megahit assembly) | ecosystem: Environmental > Aquatic > Freshwater > Ice > Liftoff...
ACGACGGCGATCTCGTCGCCGATCTGGCTGATCAGGGTGATGCCGCCGACTGTCGGTGCCACACCGATCCAGGTCTGCGAATAGCCGATCGAGTTGGCATCGATGTTTAGGGCAGTGATCGGACCACTCGATGCAGAGCCCGTGGCGACCTCATCGTTCGTGGTGCAACCAGCAAGCGAGCAGAGGGTTGCGGCGATCAAAGCGATCGCTAGTGCGGCGGGCAACTGTGCCAGGCGGGAGGCATCGGAGTGACGGGTATGGCGGGAAGTTGCAAGATCAATCACTGGGACCGGCTCCGGGTGCGAGGAAAATCTGGGTGCCAGTATGGTACGACTAAGACGCAACGTCAAGGGCCCCGTCGGGCAGGATTGCTGTTCGCCTGGTCAGTTAAATGGTTTTGTGGGCTACCCCGGTTTCCTGCTCAGTGCTGATGCCGCTTGGGCGATGTACGCTCTATGAGGTATGTTCACGGGAATTGTTCAGCATGTAGGGCAGGTCGTGTCTTGGCAGCCGCCAGTTGGCCCCCGGGCCCAGCGTCTGGTGATCGATCCGCGCGGGTGGGTTTACCAGCCAAAAAGGGGCGAATCGATCTGCAATTCCGGAGTTTGCCTGACCGTGGTGCCCGGCCCCAGCGCAAGCTCCGAACCGGCTGTTGACCACTTGCACTTTGATGTCATTGCTGACACACTGACCAAAACCACGCTTGGCGTTTGGCAGCCGGGTCGGCTAATCAACCTGGAACATGCGGTGCTGGCCTCAACGCCCATGGGCGGCCATGTGGTGCAGGGGCATGTCGATGCAACGGCCGAGGTGGTGGCCGTTGAGTCCGCCGCGGCTTGGCGGGTGCGGGTGCGCCCACCAGCAGGCCTGATGCTGGCGATGGTGCCGCAGGGGGCGATTTGCTTGGACGGCGTATCGCTGACGATTGCAGATCTCGATGCGCAGACGGTGACAGTCTCGCTGATACCGGAGACACTCTCACAAACGACGCTTGGCGGGCTGAAGGTCGGCGATTTTGTGAACGTCGAGGCGGACATTCTAACTAAGACAATCGTGAGCGTGGTGGAACGGGTGCTGGCCGCGGGCAAAATAGGAGCTCGCACGTGAGGATCATGGGCGTGGACCCTGGCCTGCGCATCACCGGGTATGGCGTGGTGGAGACGCCCGGCAGCACGTTGGTGGAGGCAGGGTGCCTGCGACTGGATGAACGCTCCAGCGTGAGCGATCGGCTGCTGGAGCTAGAGGTGGATGTCGAGAAGCTGCTGGCGCGCTTCCGCCCAGATGCCGTCGCGGTCGAGATTGTCTTTGCTCATTACAAGCACCCGGCTACGGCGGTCGTCATGGCGCATGCGCGTGGCATACTGCTTCTGTGCGTGAGGCGGGCAAACCTGCCACTGATCGAACTGCGGCCGACGGAGATCAAGAAGTCGCTCACGGGTCATGGCCATGCCAGCAAGGAGCAGATGCAAGATGGTGTAATGGCCCGGCTGAATCTGGCGGCGCGGCCGGAACCCCCCGATGTGGCCGATGCGATCGCCATAGCACTGTGCGCACAAGTGCGATGGCCCGCGTAAGAGCGCATCAGCGGGCTAAGGCGGGCCATCGGGGATACCTTCGGGAGGAAATAGAATGCCGGACGCCGCCAGAGCCAACTCGCCCGAAAACTCTCGCCCACCGGCGCGGGTGCAACTGTTTACCGATGGTGCGTGCCTGGGCAACCCCGGCCCGGGCGGGTGGGCATATGTGCTAAAGCACCCGGCGACCGGGAAAGTGCGTGAGGGCAGTGGGGGTCACGCCGAAACAACAAATAACAAGATGGAACTGACCGGCGTGATCCACGGGCTCACGGCGCTCACGGGAGTGTGCGAGGTGGAGCTTTACAGCGATTCAAAGTACGTGCTCGACGGGTTAAGGTCGTGGCTGGTTGGCTGGAAGGCCAAGGGCTGGCGCACGGCAAGCAAGCAGCAGGTCAAGAACTTGGAGCTTTGGCAGCAGCTTGATGCGCTGGCCAGCGCGCACAGCATGCGGTATCACTGGGTGAAAGGGCATAGCGGGCACCCGGAGAACGAGCGCTGCGATGAGCTGGCAAGCGCCGAAGCCGCCAAGCTAAGCACCAGCCGCACGATGGACTTTTGAGCAACGACTGCCATGCTGGCAGCAATGCGCTGTCGGCACCCGGCGGGTTTGGCGAGGAGATTGTCCTTATGCCAAACTGAGGCACGTCCCGCTCGCGTTATTGTGCCAATCTGCGCTTTTTTGCGGCTTTCTTGCGAGCGCGAGCGGATACTTGCACAGCCACAATTGTTGGCAGGCCGGTTGCATAGGTATACACATGCCACGGACACTCGTTAACGATACATCTTCGGTTTCGATGACCAACCTCGAGTACACCGAACTCATGCGGATGATTTACCGCGCTGGCTGGCGGCCAGAGGGCACGGTGGCTCCGGAAGGGTGGCGTCCCAAGCGCCGCAAGGATGGCACCGTGCGCAAGTGGCCGCGCATGAACTACTTCTCGCGCATGGGACAGTCGGTCACCGAGAGCGACGCACAGGCGATGGCCGATGTCGCCGAATCCGTCCTGCCCGACATCCCCGACTTTGATGCACTCGGCCACAAGATTTACCAGACGATTGACATGCCCGACCGTGCGCCGATCCGCTTTCCGCGTCCAGGGTCAAAGTACAACTCGTTCGAGTTCTTCTCGGGCGAGTCACGCAAGATCGTCGAGCGGTTCGTACATCTGACGCGCACGGGCAGTTTTCAGATTCAGTAAACGGTGATCAGCGCGATGCGACCGGTGGCATCCTTAGGATTCTCCATGCCTTTGAGAATTCTGCGGCGTGCCAACTTGTATCGACAGCGCTCGAAGTCTGCGCGGCGGCCAACCAAGCCCGCGCAACGAAGCGCATGGCGAAGGACCTTTGGCGGGGGCGATGTCGAGCGGCGCACGCACATTTCCGCGCCGATGATGATCTACTCACTGGTCTGCACGCTCGTTGCCGTCGGTGCGTTCAATAGCCAGAACAATCTGCTGTTCTGGCTTTTTGGCTTGGCGATTGGCATGATCATTGTCAGCGGCGTGTATAGCGGCATGATGCTGATGGCCGTGAGCGTGACGCGGCATGGAATCGAGCCAGTCGCCATTGGTGAGGTTGCGGAGATTGGCTACACACTAAGTAACACCAGTCGGGTTACCCCCTCCTTCGGTCTGACGATTGAGGAGGTTTACCTGCAACTTAGTGAGCAATCAGAGCCAGCGGGTCAAAGCCTTCCGGGCGATGTTGACTCCCAGGCCCGGGGTTTACTTGATGCGGCACCTACTGGATTTGTGAGCTGCGTCCCGCGCAGGGGGCAGACAATCTGTCGCTCCATTGCCGTTGCAACTGCTCGTGGGCGCGTTCAGTTTGCTGGCGTGCGAATCACATCCAGCTTTCCATTTGGTATTGTCCGAAAGTCGCTCACGTTCTGGTTGCCGGCATCGCTGGTTGTCACTCCCCGCGGGCAAATGCCAGATGGCCTAGCTCTCGCGCCTGCCAACTCGCGTGGTCCGGTGGAGACTTCACGCCGCGGCGAGCAGGGGGACGAGGTGTTTGGTGTGCGCGAGTATCAGCAAGGAGACTCGCCCCGCAAAATTGCTTGGCGGAATACCGCTCGAACAGGCGAGCTGCGAATCCGCATGCATGTTGCGGCGCAGGAACGCTCCAGCACGATTTTGCTGTTGGTAGAGCCCGGAGCCAAGCCCGAAACAGTCGATGAGGCCGTGGAGCTCGTTGCCGGGTCGGTACGGCACATTCTCAAGGGAAACGGGCGGGTGGGCGTCATTTTGCCGCGATCGCTTGTCATTCCTGCCCGCTCTGGCCGCGCTCACGAGCAGGGCGTGCTGCTGCAACTGGGTCTTGTCGCACGGCACTCTGGGCTTGCAGCAACAATCGCACCCGATTCAGCTGCGGCCAACGCCACCAATGGGGGGCTTGAGCAGTTAGCGCGCCGAAAGCGTGTGGATCTGACGATTGTGGCAACCGCGGCGGGGACGATTGTCAAGCGTGGCGGTTCGGAGGCGGCGGCATGAGCCAGCTTTCCACTTCGGCTTCTGCAATGAGCAACCCGTCGGCACTGGCGGCGGCACCCATTCCGCCAACATCGGCTGGCTTTCGCACCTTTTGCACGCTCACGGCTCTCGTCGGCGTCATTGCGTTTGCAGCTGCAGATGCCAAACCTTTGCTCTTTGTGCTGGTGGCAGCGGCGGCGGGAACCAGCATTTTGCTTGGCACGCCCGGTCGTCCAGCGCGCATGCCGCGTTTCATGCTCAATGGGTTGGTGGTCGTCTCGCTGCTCTACTCCGCGGCGATGGTGGTGATGCGCAGCAATGTCATAAGCGATCTGACAGACTTCCTCGTACTGGTGCTCGCGCTCAAGCTGTTTGATCGCATGACGATGCGAGATGAAGCGCAGCTGCTTGGACTGTCAATGTTCGTGGTCATCGGCGCGGTGCTGACTGGGGCACAGCTCTCGCTCGGCTTGACGCTGGTGGTCTATACCCCGCTCATCATCGCGGCGTGCATGCTCTGGCAAGTGCATCGCGGGCGCGAGATCGCAGCCAGCCGGCCCGGGAGCGATCGGGCCGCAGCGCAGGCAGACCCCGCGAAATGGCAAAGGTCATTACTGCGGAGCGTTATGACGTTGGTGGCGGTGAGTCTGCTTGCGGGTGTGGCTCTGTTCGTTGTCACGCCCCGGGTCTCCATCCCTGGCGGGGCGTGGGGCAGGCCTCTCAACGGAGCGGTGACCGGGTTTAGCGACAGCATCCGTCTGGGTGCGAGTGGGCTTCTCAGTGAGTCGTCGGAGGCAGTGCTGGATGTGACGATGCGAGATGACACCGGCAAACTCATTCCGCCCGGCGGCGATCCGCTCTATCTGCGCGGCGCAGTGCTTGACTCTTACAACGCGGCGACAGGCGTGTGGAGCAAGTCAGGCCGGATGGCGGATGTGCGGCCGATCAACATCTCCGGCTCTCCGGGCGACTGGATCGCGCTGCCACGCTGGGTAGACGTGACCAGCATCCGCGAGGCAGCCGATCAATTTGGCATCGTCGACCCTGCTGACGAATCCGCGGATTCCACTGTGTCCTCAGGTCCCGATGGAGACCCCGAAACGCCCGCTGCCACGGTAGTGGGCGAGCGCCGATCGCGGGCGCACGTCATCGCCGACATTACCATTCGCAATGCCAGCGGCCGCTCCGCTGCGCCCGTCTTTGCGCTGCTGAGGCCGATCGAGGTTCAGTTTACAACTAGTGTTGACAAGATCTCCTATGAGCCGGGGGATGCAACTCTGCGGCTCGCGAGCGAATCGGGTCGGGTGTCGTACAGCGTCAAGTCAGCGCTTGACTACTTTGAGGACTCGCCCCGGCCGCCGATTACCGTGCCGCCGACTTCTACGAAGCTCCGTTTGCTCGCGGCCACCTTGCGGGCCGATGCAGATGTCTCTGCGACCAAAGCCGACCTCGATGCGCCCGAAATCCGCCGCATCGCCAGGCAGATCGTCACGCACCTTCGTACCGGGTTTCGCTATTCGTTGGAGATGATCGCTCCGGAGGAGGGGGAGGACGCGATCGATATGTTCCTGTTTCGCACGCGCTCGGGGCACTGCGAGTACTTCGCCTCCGCGATGGCAAGTCTCGCGCTGCACGCCAAAGTGCCAGCGAGGATCGTTACTGGCTATGTCGGTGGTGAGCACAACCCGCTCTCGGGAAGCTATCTGATTCGCGCCTCCGATGCACATGCATGGGTTGAGGTGCAGACGAGCCCAGGCCGCTGGGAGACGTTTGATCCAACCCCGCCTGGCGAGCTGCGCCATCAGCGCAGTTCTCAAACCGGTCTGGTCGCACAGCTGCGCCAGCTATGGGACGCGATGGAGATTACCTGGGGCAATAGCGTCATTGGCTTTGAGCAGACGCGAAATTCCACAGCATCGACCGGCGCTGGTGTGATGGATGGTGAGAATCTTCGCGGTGTCGGACGCAGGGTTCAACAACTTCGCGCCATGCTTTCCTCGATCTTGCCTGAAGGAATGCCAGGAACGGTGCTGCTGGTGGCCATTGGATTCTGTGTGGCGTTCGGCACCGTGGCCATTACTCGAAAAGCCGCGGCGTGGTTCCGCGACCGTGCGCAGAAGCGTGCGACCAAGAACCGATTCGCCAGTACGCCAAGCTTCTTTGTTCGCGCGGTGCTGGCCATGGAGGCGGCTGGTGTGCCAGCGGCACCATCCCTCACGCCCAGGCACTACGCACACGCGCTGCAAGCAGGGGAGTTTGGCACACAGTTGCAACTGGGCAAGCGTTCGCTGAACCTGCAGGATCTTGGCCGCCGGTTTGCCAGCGTGGTGGAGCGGTACTACGAGGTTCGGTTTGGCGGCAGCGCCGAAGCCGCGGCGGATGCTGAGCTGGCAAGCGATGTTGAGACGCTGCTTAAGCCCAAAGGCGTCTGATGCAGCCGGTCCGATAAGGCCATGTTTCGGTAGGTACAGGCAGGATTGTGCGCCTGTCGGTGGTTCGCGCGCACAGATTCGCCGATGAGCGAGTGTGCGCGGCCACGGTGCTCGCGCCAAGACGAGTTGGCTTTGGAGGTTTCTACTGTGCCAGCGACGCGATCTCGTGGAGAAAACTGGAAGACCTCGCTTGCTCAGATTGTCGAGCGTGGTGGCTGCCTTGAACTGGCCGTACGCCGCGCGGATGAGGAATGTCCGGCTTCCGGGCAACAGTCACAGGCCCAATCGCCATCCCCAGTTGCGGATCTGCTTTGGCGCGTAAAGTTGGCTCGAGTTGAGCCGGTGCTGACGGTGGAGCGCCCCGCCGCGGCAGGCAAGGCCATATCCCTCCAGAACGGCACGCCGCTGACGGTTTCGATGTGCATTGGCCAGAACCGCTGGAAGTTTCACTCTGCCGTCAAGGGCAGCGATGATCGCTTTGTTTACCTGCAGTCGCCAGAGACCGTACAGCGTTGCTCGCGGCGCGAGTTTTTGCGAGCTGAGACTGCGGGGCTGAGGTTGCCGGAAGTTCGTTGCTGGCCGATTCGTGATCCGATGACCGCAGTGCCATTTGAGATAGCATTTCGCACGCTGGGCGCCCTTGGCGGCAACGGACAGACCGACGCGGAACGTGTGGCGGAAACGTCAAGTGGTCTTGGGACGCCACCGGCGAGCGAGCTTGCACAGGGGTCGCTCTGCCTGCCGCAGCTTGGACCGGGCTTTGTAGCGAGACTGCTGAACATCTCCGGCGGCGGCGTGGGGTTGATTGTCGATCACAGCAACAGCATGTTGCTGGACTCGGCGCCTTTTTTGTGGATGCAGATTGACCTGCGGCCTGAGCTGCGCACGCCGCTGGCCGTCACGGCGCGCCGGGCGCATCAGCACATGGATGCCGGGCAGAATATCTGCGTAGGCCTCGCCTTTGAGTTTACCTGCCACCCTGAGCATCAGAAGTATGTCAACCTGACCCTTGCCGCCTACGTGGACGGTCTGATCCGTTCCGGCAAATCTCAGCTGGTGGCCTAGTCAAAGCGACCGGCACGCGGGCACCGAGTATGATGCCCAGATGGCATCCCAAGCGGCTCCGGCAATCAACCGACATGACGAGCTCTCCCAGACGTTCGCAGGCATGGTCATTTCGCTGGATGTGACCGATCTGACGGCATCTTGCGAGTTCTACGAGCGAATGCTGGCCTTCGCACCGATTGGCAAGGAACGGTCTGGCCGCAAGCTGGCCTGCACGCTGCTTGCCAGTGAACTGGTGCCAAATGTGGTGCTGCGCCTGCGCGAAGCACTCGGTAAGCGTGTGGGCGGCAGTGGCCCCGGGGGCATGCTGCGGCTGACGGTTTGCAACAACCGTGCTCTTGAGCGCATGCTTGCCCACAAGGGAAGCTGCCGCGTTGTTTCTGAGCAAGCCGATGAGCAGGGGCAGATCATCTCACTGATGATTCTCGATGGCGATGCTTACTCCATCGAAGCGTGCCGGCTGCTCACTGAGCTGATGTAAGTTGCCGTTTCAAGAGCGGTTAGTGCATGCAGTCGGGGTGGCTAGCGGGGACGGCCGAGTACCGTGCGGATCCGTGCAATCAGCTCAACTCGATTGACAGGCTTGGAGATGAAGTCGTCGGCGCCGCAGTCGGTCGCGCGCTCAACATCACTCACTTCATTGAGTGCGGTGACCAGAACGATGGGGATCGTCTTGGTCACGGGATTCTGTTTGAGCCGTGAACAGAGCTGAAAGCCAGACATTCGTGGCATCATCACATCCAGCAGCAATAGATCGGGGGCGAGCGTTTCGATCTGCTTAATGGCATCCAGCCCGTCGCTGGCGGTGCGGATGCGACCGCCCTGCTGCTCGACAAAGTCCTCTAGAAAGGCCAGGAGGAGCTCGATGTTCTGCTCGTTATCGTCAACAACGAGGACATCGAGGCCGCGTTTGATCGGAGATTGGGATTCGGGTGCCTTGATAACCACGGAGCATTCTACCGCCGCTGGCCGGCCCCTGTGCGGAGAACCCTTGTTCGATAGGCGCCGGCGCGCACGGGTTGTGGGCCAGCTGGGATTCTGGCCGATACCCTCTGCCGTGGGCTTTGCGCACGGAAGCGCGGGCGTGCATGTTGCTGAAACAGTGCATTACCGACGCGATTTCGACTGCTCCAAGTCTGCTTAACGATTCCTTGACCGAAGCTGGCTGCATTTCTGAAAATTGCCCGATTGACTTGCCCGCAACCCTCTGCTAACCAATGAACATGCTCTCGCTCCGCTCTCAACTGGCCGGCTCGCTTTTAGGGTGTGCGATGTTTGCGCTGCCCGCCGCGGCAGTCGCCCAACCGCTGCAGGCCGAATTGCGGCAAGCGGTGAGCGCAGCGCGTCTGGGGCCGGTGGAGATCTCGGTATGTGTGATCGATGTTGAAAGCGGGCAAGTACTGGCCAGCATGAACGAGAAGCAGACGATGGTGCCTGCCAGCAACCTCAAGATACTCACCAGCGGGGCCGCGCTCATCACGCTCGGGGCAGAGTTCAAATTCTCGACGAAGTTTTCCATCAGCGGCACTCAATTGATTGTGACCGGTGATGGTGACCCGGGCTTGGCCGACCCCAAACTGCTGGCAGCCGCGGGCATGACGCTCGATGAGTTCTTCCTCCGGCTGACGAAAGAGATCGGAGCCCGCGGCGGGCAAGGCATCACCGAAGTCATCATCGATGATCGCGTCTTCGACAGCGAGTTTGTGCACCCGTCCTGGCCGAAGAACCAGCTCGATGCGTGGTACGCCGCGCCAGTGACCGGACTGAACTTCTACACCAACTGTGTTGAGTTTTTCATTGCTCCGGCCAGCCGTACCGGAGGGGCGCCCTCGGTGCGAACGATTCCGGCAGGAGCACACGTGGAGGTGCGCAACTCGGCGCGAACGGTTGGCGGCGATTCGACTGACCTGAGTGTGGCGCGGGGGGATAAGGCGGGCTTCACGGTTTCGGGCTCGGTGGCCTCAAAGCTGCGACAGGTCGAACCAATCGAGGTGACGATGCGAGATCCCTCAATGATGTTTGGCCAAATTCTCGCAGAGAAGCTGACCGCCGCGGGCTTGGCGGTTGCAGCGCCGACGGTTCGCCGCGTGAATTCTGGCGAGACACTGCTAAAGGGAACTGTCGCAGCGATTGTGACAACGCCGATTGATGCGGTGCTGAGCCGCTGCAATGTCAACTCGCAGAATCTTTACGCTGAAGCACTGCTGAAACGGTTGGGCCACGCGGTTTCCGGCCAGCCGGGGAGCTGGCAGAATGGCTCAGCCGTGGTGCGCATGCTGGTGGCCGAGCGGCTGGGGTCGGAGGTTGGCGAACTTGCACTGGCCGATGGCTCAGGGCTGAGCCGTGACAACAAATTGACCACCTCTCTGCTCTGCAACTGGCTCGTAGCGATGGCCAAGGACAAACGGCACGCAGGCCCATTTCTGGCTTCAATGGCGGATCTGAAATCCGAGCGCATAGCTGATCGCTTTAAGAACCGTAAGTTGGCGGGCAATGTTCATGCCAAGACGGGGTTCATCTCGGGCGTGCAGTCGCTCTCCGGTTATGTGACCAGTGCGAACGGCCAGCGTCGCGCGGCGTACAGCGTCATCATCAACAACACAAACAAGGCGGCTGCTGGCGCCAAGGTCAAAGAGTTTCACGAGGATGTTGTGCAGGCGGTGGATCGCTACTTGGCCAAGTAAGGTAAATCTGGCGCACACGGCTAGTTCTGCGTGCCCCACTTGCGCACGGTCTTGTGCTCAATGGTGCGGAAGATGACATTCTCGACGACTAAGCCGATGATGATGACGGCCAACAACCCGGCAAAGACGGTCGAGGTATTGAGGTCGTTCTTGGCCTGGTAGATGTACCAGCCAAGCCCGCCGCCGCCAGAGGCCACACCAAAGACCAGCTCTGCGGCGATGAGCGTGCGCCAGGCAAAGGCCCAGCCGATTTTCAGGCCGGTAAGCACGCTGGGGAACGCCGCGGGCATGAGAATGCGCAGTACAAAGGAGATGGGTCCGAGGGCGTAGTTGGCGCCCACCATGCGCAGCGTGGGTGAGACAGCGCGAAATCCGCCGTGCATATTGAGGGCGACGGGCCAGAGAACAGAGTGAACCAGCACGAAGATGAGTGCGGCATTGCCTAGACCGAACCATTGCATGGCCAGCGGCACCAGGGCCACGGCCGGCAGGGGGCTGAACATCGCAGTGAGTGTTTCGAGCAAGTCGCGGCCGATGCGGCTGAAGGTGGCCGCAATCGAGAGCAGTGCGGCGAGCGCGACGCCAATGGCGTATCCGATGCCAAGCAGCTTCAGCGAGTACCAGATGTAAGTCAGCAGCACTCCGGAACGCAGATCTACAACCAGCGCCTCGATGGTCTCGGGCACCGTGGGCAGCATGAGCGGGTCATCCTTGTACTTGGCGTAGAGGTGCCAGACGGCGAGCAGCACCAGCACGATGGTGGTCTTGCGTACCCCCTCATTGCCCCAGATGCGCTCGACCCAGGTGAGCTTGCGCGCCACATCGGCGGGTGTGCCGCTCTCGACGGTGGATACCTCAAACTCCGGACGGATGGGCGGGAGAGGCGGCAGGGGCGGCAGAGGAGGCAGGGGAAGCACATTACTGATGAGACACCCCTTCGAGTTTGGCGCCGAAAAGCAGTTTGCTAATGCGATCGGACAAGGCCTGTCTTGCCAGCGCATCCTCGGCTGGCACGCTATTGAGTTCAGCTCGCACCTGCCCCGGGTGCGGCGAGAGCACGAGGATGCGATTGCCGAGGATGATGGCCTCATCGATCGAGTGGGTGACGAAGAGCAGTGTGAAGCGCGTGCCTTGCCAGAGATGCAGCAGCTCTTCCTGCATTTTGCGGCGTGTAAGGGCATCGAGCGCGGCGAATGGCTCATCCATGAGCAGAATGTCCGGCTCCATCGCCATGCCGCGAGCGATGGCCACGCGCTGTTTCATACCGCCTGAGAGTGTGTGGGGATAGGCATCGGCAAACTTGGTGAGGTTGACTTTGTCGATGTACATCAGCGCGCGATCCCGCGCTTGGCGTGCGTTCATGCGGCCAGCGGTGCGCAGTGGAAACGTCACATTCTCAAGTACTGTCTTCCAGGGCGGAAGCTGATCGAACTCTTGGAAAACCATCATGCGATCAGGGCCGGGCCTTAGGATTGGTGCGCCTTTAAGTGTGATTTCACCGGCGCTGGGCGCCATGTACCCACCAACGGCCTTGAGCAGTGTGCTCTTGCCGCAGCCAGAGGGGCCCAGCAGCATGAAGCGATCACCCCGGTAGACATCGAAGCTGACACCCTGCGTGGCGGTCACCCGGTGCTGGCTGGTCTTGTACTGCAGCGTCACATCGCAGACGCGCAGCAAGGGGGAAGCTGTGTCCGCCGCTTGAGCGCTTGTGGTCGTTTGGGTCTGTATCAGTTCAGTTTGCATGGCGTCTGCTCACCTGACTAAACCGGTGGTAGGGAAGATGTTGCCGAGGTCAGATCACGCTGGCACGAGGTCATACCAGCCCGACTGGTTCGCCCTGACGGTAAAGCTGGGGTGCGCTGGCTCGTGGTCAAGCAGCAGCGTCCACTGCTGCTCCATCGCAGTTTTGAGCAGCCAGTTGCGGCTGACCGAGGATGTGTACGGCTCTACGTCGTAGGCCAGTGAGAAGGCTTGCCCAACGTGCCACGCTGTCGGCATGACGTCTGGAACAAAGACAATTGGTTTGCCCTCGGCCGATGTAAAGCGGAAGGCCTGCTGCCCCCAAGTGTGCCCGGGAACCATGAAGGCAAAGAGGCCGGGCGCGACCTCCAGCTCGCGCAGCAAGTGCGGCAGAGCTGGCATGTCTGACTTATCGGGAATCACACCCGCGGCGAACGGCAGCGGGCTTTCGATAAGTTTGGTCACTTCGCGCAGCGGCTCGAGATGGTCTGCAAAGTACGTGCGCGTCATCACCGATCGGTTGGCCAGCGCATCCTCCCATTCCCGGCGTTGGGCGACATGCACGGCATTGGGAAACGAGCGCTTGACGGCGCGGGTGTGCTGCGCCGAACCCATTGATGAGCCAGGCCCGGTCCAATCCGGCACTTCGCCGGGTTGGCACAATCGCGTGAAGCCGCCGGCGTGGTCAAAGTGAAGGTGGGTGGCGGTGATCAGCCCTATGTCTTCGGCCCGGCAGTTGACGGCATGCAATGCGGAGAGCACGGTGGTGCCATCGAGCGCGAAGAGCTCGCGTGACTTATCGTCGAGTTTGTCGCCCGTGCCGCCTTCTAGCAATATGAGCTTCGGTGCGCGTCCGGGCAGGTTGGAGCCGTCTGGTGCATCGTCGAGCCGCTCGAGCAACAGGCAGTTGTGGCTCACTGTGATGCGGCCGCGATCATCGGTGGGTGCGAAACGCTGCCACACGGTGCGGGGGATGAGGCCGAACATGGAGCCGCCATCGAGGCGCAGCGGCCCCGCACGCAGCAAGGTGTGGCGATAACGGATGGTGTTTCGTGATGCGGTCATGCACGCGAGCGTAAGGCGGATGCTCACGTCGGGTTCACGGACGTTGCCCACGCTTATTGGTGCGATAGCGGACTGTTTTGCCTAGTAGGCAGGCCAGCGGGGTGGTCGAAGTGTCGATAGCAACTAACAGCACTCCGGAACGCCAGCATGCAGCTCAAACGCCAGCTCTTCGTCATCGCAATTGTTCACGATCAGGCCGATCTCGGCTCGCTGGCGACGCTCGCCCGCTGCTGCGCATCGCCACAGGCCTGGCACGACCGCCAGAGTGCGATCGAGGCATGGTGGGACATTGCCGAGCACTGGTCCCGCGATTTCATCGATGGTGCAACGCAGGAAAAAACCATTTCGCAGGTCGTGGTGTTTCAAGATGGCTTGGCGGCAGACGTGCCGGCGGAGAAGGTGGTTTGCGAGCTCGCCCGCAGCGAAAGCCGCAACTACCAAGTACTCGAGCAGTTTCTTAAGGCCGGCGCACAGGTGGTCGGTACGGAGTCCGCAGAGTTGCTGGTGCGCGAGCTGGAGTTCAGCCGCCTGTTTGCAGGGGCCAGCCCGGCCTCGCTGCACCTTGAAAGTCAAGGCCGCGCACTGCTGGAGCGTCGCGATCATTTCATCGCTCAAAAGGTGGCCAGCACGCTGCGGGAGGGCCAACAGGGCATCCTTTTTGTCGGCTCCGCTCATCATGTCGAGTCGTTCCTGCCAACGGACATTGAGGTGATTCGGCCCGTGCGGGCGATGCCGCTTCGGGCCCTGCGATCTGCAAGCTAAATGGGGCTAGGCACGCCTGCAAGCCCGGCGAGGTACGATCAGTGCATGTCAGAGCCAAGAAAAAGCACGTTTGAGATCGTCGCGGCGTCTCGGGCCGCACTTGTGCGCGTCGTCCGGATGGCGTTTGTGGTGCTGCTGGCCGTCGTCGTGCTGCTGTACATTCTCAAGGCCGACCCGCAGGAGGCCGCCGACTCGCCGGGCTTCAACGTCATCAGCAACTGGTGGGTGCCTCTGCTGGCCGCGCTGGTGCTGGCCACTGTCACCCTGGCGATTGACTATCTGACGCCGACCAAAAAGCTCTCGGCCATCAGTGGTCTGGTGCTCGGGCTCATCTCCGGTTTGCTGGCAACCTTCGCGATCGGGTTCATTGTTGATCTGCTGGTGCAGGCGTGGGAAATCAAGCAGATCAACCTGATCGGCACGGTCAAGGTGCTCACTGGCATCGCGCTGTGTTATCTTGCGATTAGCACCGTGCTGCAATCGCAGGATGATTTTCGGCTGGTGATTCCCTATGTGGAGTTTGCCAAACAGGTACGCGGGCCCAAGCCGCTGCTGCTGGATAGCTCAGTACTCATTGATTCGCGCATAGGCGACGTTGCCCAGACTGGATTCGTGCAGAACCCGATGGTGATCCCACGATTCATCGTCGATGAGCTGCAGTTGCTCGCCGACAGTGCGGACAAGCTGCGGCGAGCCAAGGGGCGGCGCGGCCTTGAAGCGATCACCAAGCTGCAGCGTATGCGGGCACGGGGCTTGGATGTGACGATTGATGAAGCGATGGTGCCGGGCAAGGGGGCCGATGCGCGGCTGGTGGAACTGGCGCGAATCACACCTGCCACGATCGCTACATGCGACTCCGCGCTTATTCGCGTGGCGGGGATTCAGGGTGTGGAGTGCGTCAACTTCAACGAGCTGGCCCGGGCCATGACGCCAGTTCTGCTCCTCGGTACACAGATGGAACTAATGATCCTGCGCAAGGGTGAGCAGCCGACGCAGGGCGTTGGATACCTCGACGATGGTGGCATGGTCGTGGTCGAAGGTGCCAGCGGGCTAATCGGACAGTTGACGATGGTGGAGGTGACCGGCACGGTGCAAACTTCAGCAGGCCGCTTGGTCTTCGCGCGGCCAGTTCACGCCGAGCTAGCCACAGAGGGTGCCGAACTGCATGCCTTGCCCGCAGAGCAAGCGCAGGCAGTGCAGAACTTGCCGATGCAAGCAGTTGTTGCCGCGGCACTGAACAACTCGGATGCTCCGCCACTGCAAACTGAGCAGGAGGCAGCGTTTGTGTCAGAAGAGGAGGCGTCAGTCCAGGCGGATGAGGCCTCAGGCCCGCTTGGTCCGCGCCTGAAGCCCAAGCCAATCGGGCGAAACCCGCGGCGTTAGCTGTTTCCATGATCAAATGCGCACGTCGATTTAGGCATATGCATGCAAGCCCGGCAGCATCAAGTTGACGCCGAAGTAGCAAAAGAGCATGACCAAGAACCCGAGCACGCTCAGCCAAGCGGTAACGAAGCCGCGGTTACGAACACCGCCGACACGTACATGGACCACAATGAGATAGACGAGCCAGGTGAGCAGGGCCCAAAGCTCCTTGGGGTCAAAAGCCCACCAGCGGCCCCATGAGTGATCAGCCCACCACGCGCCAAGCATAATGCCGACACCCAGTGTCCAAAAGGCCATCTGCATCAGGATGATCTGCGCGCGATCCAGATCAGGCAACAGCCGTGCGTTGCCCTCACCCGTGCCGCCGACATCCACATTGTTGCCGCTGCTTATGGCCAGCTGGCCGCCGCTACCACCGCCCGGTGATCCTCCGCCTGCGGAGGTCGCAAGCGAGGCGCGGGTGTAGTAGGACACGAGGTAAAAGATGCTCACGATAAAGCCCAGCGAGATCAGGCCGTAGCTGAGCAGCACGATCGAGACGTGGTACTTCAGCAGCACTGAGGTGTTGAGAATGGCCGCCTCGCGGTTGATTTCGCGGCCTGGGATGCCCGTCTGGGTTGCGGTAATCAGAATCATGAAACCGACGGCAGCCGTCGCCGCGGCAAAAAGCACCTGCTTGCGGCTGAGCGCCAAAGCGAGGCCGATGACGGCCGCAAAGAGCGAGACGCCCGTCATGGATTCAAATTGATTTTGAATGGCAAATCGCTCGGCGATGAAGCAACGTGCAAAGAAGCCAAACGAATGCAGGCCAATGGCCAGCAGCAGCAGGGCAATGCCGATATTGCGCAGCCAGGGTCGGGCGGTGCCGATTGCGAGCAGCAGGAAGATGAACGAAACTGCGTAGAGCCACGCGCCGTACTCAAAAGCGTTGCTGCGGTTGTAGGCCTGCTCAATCGTGCGGCGGAAGGTCGGGTACGCCGCGGGGTCAAGTGCTGGCAGAGATTTAGAGAGCGTCAAAACCGCAGCGTTGACGCCCGACGCATCGGCGCGGCGCCACGACGCACCGAGCGCGGCTGCGGCAGCCGCGATCTCTGGATGGGCCTTTGCATCCGCGCTGACAAGGTGGCTCCATGGCTTGTCCAAATCAGATGATGGGATGACCAGCCACAGCTTGCCAGCATCGACAATGTCCCGCATGGCCGAGTTGATATCGCCCGCGGAGCGAGCTGCTGCGCCATCGAGCGTCATGGTGTTGCTGACTGGCCCCATGTGCCGCGCGATCCATGTGGGCTTGAGTCGCCCCAGTTTCAGCCAGCGTTCGCGCTCGGCGAGCACATCGGGCGTACTGCCGGGAATGGCTGCCTGAAGCAGTTTCTCGCGCAGCGGCAGGAAGTAGACGTGAACGAGCGGCTTGTCGGCGTAGTAAAGCGGATCAATCGCCAAATCCATGAAGGTGAACAACGGGTCGAAGCCCACCTTCTTGAGCTTGCCGCTGGCATCAGGTAGCAAGTCCTGGAAGTTGCGGCGGCCGACCAAGCCAGAGACAATCTCTCCAGCGAGTGAATCGAGAATCTTGATGCGACCGTTGTGATAAACCGCCAGATCCTTAAATGGTCGCAGGTCCAGGTCGTTGGCGAAGGCGAGCTTTTGCGCGACAGTAAGGGGGGCCTGCGCAGAGGTGGACATGACCGGCCCGAATGGCGACTGCTCATCAGTGAGCGCGTGCTCATGCTCGGGGTGGGTGTTACCCGCCGGGCCATAAGATTGGCCGACCGCTGGTGAAGGTGCAGCGATGATGAGTATCGCCGCCAGCAGGCCGACCGCAACTCGACGAATAAGGATCAAAAGTGGTTGAGCGGGCAGATTCATGCGTGGTTTCCGATCGTCTCGGCAGTCGGGGGCGATTGTTCGGCGGGACTCGGCGGGGTTCTAGCGGCGGCCGCAGGGTCTGCGGTGCGAGAGAGTGGACGCACATACGTGCCGTCTTTGAGCTGCTGCTGAATGCGAAGCTTCTTACGCTGCACCAGCCAGGGCTTGAGCCAGAGGGCCCAGGGAATGCCCATCGAGGTCGTCACCGCGCCGATGGCGACAATGGTAATGCCGGGATTGTTGCCGACACCGAGAATGGTGAAGTTGGCGGCAGCGCGTTTGATTTGCCCGGCATCGGCCTGTTGCTTGCTCTGTGTCCAGCCGCGATTGTCCCAGCCGGACTGCGAGAACTTAAACCGAGTTACGCCCAGCACTCCGGTAAACCAGTCAGAGGCGTTGGTTGCAAAGCTCCGCGAGTCGCTCCAGAGTTTCGGTGCCGCGAGCAGGGGCTCGTTGAGCGAGGTGCTCTCCAGCGTTCGCGTTACCATTGCTGCATGGGTGTACTTTGCGGCGGCGGCATCAAAGCCGGCGAATCGTGCCTCGGCGACCAGTGCGGGTACGCCCGGGCCGCGATACACAAACAAGTCGGAGCGATAGTCTCGCGGCTGAGTGCTGTGCGGATAAGGGATCATCTCAAAGTCGACCAACTGCAGCACCATGCCGGGCAGAGCACGGCGGAGCCGGTTGAATCCAATGTCGAACGTGCGGCCATCGGGCAGGGCTACGGCCACCGTGTCATCAGCTGCGAAACCAAAGTAAAGCGAGTGCGGCACCCAGAATGTGCGCGTAAAGGGCCCCGAGGTGTCCGTGGGGGGTGTGCTGATCTCCAAAGCAATCGCCGCGTTGCGATGGTTGCCGACGTTGTCCTTGTTCTGCTCAGGCAGTGGCACGGGCACAGGTACCGCAACGCGCTCAGCACTGGCGAAGTAGTCGCCAAGCTCTATCGCCAGTGGTGGGCCGATCAGCAGCCGTTGCCCGGTTGCCAGCTCCTGCTGCTGCACCTTGCCCCCGTCAGCCATGCGAAGCGCGGCTCGCACCTTGGGCTTGCCGGCCTCATCAAACTGACCGGGCAGCTCATCGAGCAGCACGGTGATCTTGGAGGCGTCGATGTAGGTCAGGCGGATCGCGCCTGAGGCATCCGTTCGCTTGGGGCGGCCATCGGGCGTGAGCTGTCCCTCGGGAAAGTCCTGCGCGAGCTGCGGGAAGCGCGAGAGAACATGCCGCTCGAATGGACCGCTCAGACCGGCGGTGGGTGGAGGTGAGACCCGCGCAATGAGCTGACTCGACTGTGCGTTCTCATACCCCTTGGTCAGAATCGGAAGCTGCGGCTGCTTGGAGAGTGATTTAACCTCGATCTGCCAGGTGGCGAGCGGGCCGAAGTCGTCAATGATGATGCTGCGGCCGGGCGTAGCGGGATAAATTCGAGAGAGGGCTGGGCGGCCTGCGCCGGCGGGTATCTCAACGATCATGGCGTGCGCTGCGCCCTCAGGCAGCGGCGCGGTGAGCTCGTTCCAGCGACGCTCGTCGAGCCCGCGCGTGTACTCGATGTGCAGCATGCCATCGAATGCCGTGGCCAGCTGGCCTGCTGGTACTGAGGGGGTCAGTTCAAACTCATCTCGCACTTTCTCAACCGGAGTGATGCCGGCCTCGCCGCGATAAATCTGACCGGTCTCAGGGTTGCCACGCTCGATGAGCTTTACGAAACGCAGCGGGGTACCAACTGGTGCACCCTCGGTGCTTGGCATGGTCCACGGCATGCTGCCAAGAGGAATTGGCCGCCAGACGGGCTTGAGCGGCGCGTAGGGCGCATAGCCGACAATGCGAAAGTTCACATCTGCATCCACCGCATCGACGGCGAACTCTGGCCTGGGCAGCTCAATGGCCAACTGTCTGCCTGCATCACCCTGGGCCTGCTCGGCAATTGGCACGCGCCCGACCGCCGACTCCAGCACGTTCAATCCGTAAGCGTTGTAGCGCGGCAAATGTGCGATGCGCCGCTGCTGCTCTCCCTTGCCGCGCTGGCGGATAGTGATGGCAGTTGCCGTGTTGTCGTAAAAGAAGTCAACCGCCTTGCCAATCGCGGGCACACCTGTCTGCGGATCTGCCGGGCCAGCGAGTAGCAGCGCGTCCCCCTCTTGTTTGCCTACCGAATAGATCGCGCTGCCAAGTGATAGCAGCACAATGCCGGTGTGGACAGCCATGACACCGATGTTCTCGAAGACCACGGCGATCCGCCGCACCGTTGCGACGATCATGTTGATCACGAAGAGGTACAGGATCGTGTTCAGCGGCCACCAGGCGTAGAACTCAAGCTCGCTCATCTCCACGCCCGGAAGGCGGCGGATGGTCGTGCCTCGGTACTCGTAAACCAGACTTGCAAATGGCACGAAGCCCTGTCCGCTGCCAGGGTGGTAAGGCCAGACGAGCCAGCCCCACAAACCGCTGACGATCGAAGATGTAAAAAGCGAGAGGCCGAGGGTCAGCGATAGTTGCGGGCTTTTCGGTGCGATAAGCCGTACGGCATGCCGCGAGCCCCAAGTGGCCAAAGCAAACAGTGCAAACAGCGGGAGCGCAAAGAGAATCCAAGCGGGGATCATCGCCAGCAGGCCGATGGGCACACTGGCCAAGGTGCCGTACAACGCAAGTAGCGACATCAACACAACGGCCAAGGTGATGGATGAAAACGCACGCAGCACCCATTTGACGGGAAGGAGCCACCCCGTCAGGTGCTGATCATCCCACTTTTTGACTCGGATCCACTTTGCGCTCAAATGCTCAACCGCCTTTTCGTGTGCATATCCAAACGAAGGTCATTCGCTGTTCCGCCGCCAGTGTGAACGGTCAGAACATATTCGTTCTTCCCGCGCCTTCGGTTCGGGAGTGTATTGCTGCCAAGCAAGAATAAGTATGGTTTGGCAGGAAAACGCGATCTTCTCACACCAAGGCGATATCGGCGGATCCGCCGTCTCCCGATGAGTTGGGTGCCGCGGCAGACAACAACCCCGCTGCTGCGGCCGAGATCAGCCCAGATTTGCGCCCCGGCAGTAGGTTGAACTCCTGCGCATCAAGCCCGAGAGCCGCCGCGGCAGCACTGGTACACATTCTCACGGCGGTGATGGGCGCAAGTTGATCTCGTTCGATGAGCAAGCGTGCCTCATCAAGCACACTGAGGCCATTTCGCTTAACGTCAGACGGTGGCAAGTTGATAATCGAGTCGGTGCCGAGCACGACTGAAATGCCCGCGGCGAGCATGTCTCGATAGCGATGTGGCCCCGCATCACGCTCGGCAAGAAAATACGCGGAGGATCGAGGGCAGTAGACCACCGTACAAGCGTGCTGGGCGAGCACCGCGATGTCAGCATCCGAGACAAAGTTGAGGTGAACGCAAAGCAGATCGGGCGTACGTGCGGCCGTTGCAGCTCGCAGCGGCGCACCGTACTGCGCAAGCACACGGTCAACTGGCGAGCATCTGCTGCCAAAAAGCGCGGCCGTTTGCTCAGTCCAGAGATTCATCGACTGCAAAAAGTCGCGAAGTGGGCCGCGGGCATGCATGCTGAGCTGCGATTCGGCGAGTGTCTCAGCCAAGTGCGTCGCAACATGCCGATCTCGCCGGCCGAACGCGAATTGATACCCTGCCTTGCCCACTGAATACAACGCGTGCGGCTGCAGCCCGATTCGATTTTGGCTGACGAGGCTGGCAAATCGCGATGGAAGCAGGTTCGCCGCCGAGTCGGTCAGCGCGAAGTATTCGAGAAAGCTTAACGAGCCGGGCATTGCTGCCAGCAGCGGCTCGGAGGCCGCAGATGCAATGTCAACACCCGGCACGAAGCCAGCGATGTCGCCCGCGGCGAGGGTGCCGGATTTCTCAAGCAGTGCGACACCTGCGCGCACGGATCTGGTGATCGCTTCTGGCTCGCTATGGCGCTGCGAACGCACGAGATTGGCAAAGCCGACAAAGCCGTCCGCCGCGGCGGGCAACGGACCGATATGCGTGAGGTCAAGGTGCGTGTGCGCGTTGACTGTTCGCGGCAGCAAGACGCGGCCAGGCAGCGAGGTGCGCGCCGAGCCAAGACCGAGGCGAAGGGCGTGCGCGTCAACCTCGCAAGGTGAGCCGGAGGCCAGAATTTCGCAGTTTGCAACCGATGGTGAGCCCCCATCTTGAGACCCGCCGACGGGAAGAGTGCGCATGATGACGCTGGCGGGGGCTATCAAACCCTGAACAGGACAAATCAGCGCGTCGGCATCAAAACGCACTGGCGTGCCATCTCGCGGCGGAGCCGGCGCGATGGCGGGCGAGTTGGCAACGGCAGGAGTCACAGTGAAAGCATTAGTCTGCGAGCGGGGGAAAGGACTGGCGGGGGGAGGGGTTGGTGAAGCAGTCTTGGGGAAAACACCCGCAAAGAATCTGCGCCGCGGCATATCGTACAGCGCGAGTCCGGTAAAACTCTTGCAGATGGAGTGGCTATCGTTCCGATACGCAACGGCCCCTGCAGGACGCAGGGGCATTCGGAGATCGCTATGGGTTCATTCGGCACATCGTCAAACTCGCTCTTTTCTCACATGAATCACCCGACAAAGTCGTTTCGGCAGTTTTTGGCTGCCGCTGTTTTGAGCTCGCTGACCCTTGGCATGGCCGGGCTGAGCGGCTGCGTGAATCAAGAAAGCTACGACAACCTTCGCGCCGCAAATGATGCGCTGACCGCTCGCAATCAAGAGCTGATGGAGCAGGTAAAAGCCCTTGAGGAGGCCCGTCGGCAGCTGCTTGAGCGCTACCGCACCGGTGACATTTCGATCGAGGACGCCAAGCGTCTGATTGCTCAGCTGGAGGCGCAGATTGCCGATCGTGATCGCCAGCTTGCTGATCTCAGCAAGCGGATGGAAGGTTTGGCTGTTGGCCCGCTCGACGAAGCGACCGACAAGGCACTTGCCGATCTGGCCGCTCGCTACCCAAACATTCTCACATACGACTCCGCCCGCGGCATGCTTCGCTTTACCAGCGATGTAACGTTCTCCAGCGGATCGTTTGAGCTTACGAGCGAAGCCTCCAGCTCCATTTCAGCTCTAACGCGCATTCTGCGTGATCTGCCCTCAGCCCAGCAGTACGATGTCCGCGTGGTCGGTCACACCGATACGCAGCGAGTTTCGCCTCGTGCTGGTCGCCCGTTCCAGAACAACCTTGAGCTTTCGGCCTTCCGCGCGATTAGCGTGCGTAACGAGATGGTCAAGGATGGCATGGGGCAGAACAAGGTCGAGGTTGCGGGCTGGGGCGAGTTCCGCCCATCGACAGACAACACAGCCAGCGGCAACACCCCGGCAAACCGTCGCGTGGAGTTGTATCTGGTGCGTAGCAACTGGGACAAGGCCATGCCCCGTCTCCCAGCACCGCGCACGGCACCGGCAGCTGCGGGTGCACGCCCCGCTGGCTCGACGGCAGCGGTCCCGGGCACCATGCCTGCGGCCAGCACCCCTGCGGTGACGCCAGGCGCGGCGAACCCGGACATCATGAAGTGAGTCCAGTAGTTCGGTTTTACTAACTTACCGTGTGGCGAGCTCCCCGACAGGGGTGCTTGTCCTCTTTTACACGCTTTTGAGGTAAACTGGGCTTGCTTAGGCGGTCCGGGCCAATAATCTGTGGTAGTGTAAAAGTGTTGTTGTGAAATTGGGGGTCTTGGGGCGCAGCGCACAGTGCGCGGCGAGTTTGAATTCTTGCGGTTCTTTTTCTCTTCTGGAGCGATTGCCATTTCTCGATTTCCTCCTCGATTTGGGGCCGGTGGCCCACCTCAGCGCACGCGTGTGAATCACATGATCCGCATCACTCCGATCCGCGTGATCGGCAGCGATGGGGAGCAGGTTGGCATCATCGAGACGCCGGCAGCACTGCGCATGGCAGAGGGCCTGGGTATGGACCTCGTCGAGATCAGTCCTGATGCGCGCCCGCCGGTGTGCAAGATCATGGACTACGGCAAGTTCAAGTACGAGACGAGCAAGAACGAAAGCAAGAACAAGAGCAAGGGAAGCGAACTCAAGGAGATTCGCCTTGGCCGCTCGGTCAAGATCGATCCGCACGATGTGCAGATTCGAATCAATCAGGCGCGGGAGTTCCTGATCAAGGGGCACAAGGTGCTGGTGACGCAGCGCTTCCGCGGACGCGAGATGGCGCACCGCGAGCTCGGCATCGCCCACCTTCGCCAGTTCCGCGATTCGCTTGCAGATATCGCCAAGTGCGAGAGCGAGCCTCGGTTCATGGGCCCGCAGGCGAGCATCATCATGGCGCCTGAAAAGGCCAAGGTGGAGCAGTACAAGGTCAAGATGAACAAGGAGCAGAAGGCCGCCAACAAAGATGCCAAGCGTGACAAGGATGTCAAGGACGGCAAAGCGGGCGCCGATGGCGAAGCGACGAGCGATCCAGCGGAGCTTAAGGAAATCAACGATGCCAAGCATCTTGACATGCTCGGCAGCATTACAGGCATCGGCGGTCCATCCGGGCCCTCTGGTCGCGCCGGGATGTCTGGTCAGCTCAGCGGTTCGGTCGCAGCTGATGAAGATGATGACACAGACTTTGACGATGAGGCCGATGATGAGGACTTCACCGACGACGATGACGACATGGATGACGATTCCGATGGCCAGGGAGATGACGACTCCGCGGTCTCGGAGAAGTCAGACAAGGAATGACGAGCGACTTGGGGCAGGCGGCCCTTAAAGGGCTGTGTCGCCCGTGATCGCACAAGCGGCGTACCTTTGGCACCCCGAGTCGGAACGGTCTGGCCGAGTAGTTTGGTTGGAAGTTGAACATGGCAAGCAAGAGCTTTTCATTTCGGTTGGTCACCCCCCAAGGCAAGCTGCTCGACACGCAAGTCGAGTCTGTGCGTTTCCCCGGCCACGACGGCTTGGTTGGCATTTTGGCCAACCGCGCCCCGCTTGTGATGAAGCTTGGCGCCGGGCCGCTCAACGTTGAGTTCGCCGCGGGCGCAGCAGGCGCTGTCGGTGGCGGATCCAAGCTGTTCTACATTGAATCCGGATTTGCCCAGATGGTCGCCAACAAGCTCACGGTGCTGACGGCCAAGGCCGTGGCACAGGAGGACTTGTCAGAGTCTGCCGCCGCGGGCGAGCTTGCAGCGGCCAAGTTGCAGCAAGCAGGCAAGGGAGAGATTGCCGTGGAGCGCCATCGCGTGCGCGTCGAGCATGCCAAGGCCAAGCTTGCCGTGGCACGCTCAGCAGCTGGCAAAGGCATCTGAGAGCCAACAGAGCTGATTTAGTTTGAACATGTAGCAACGGGCCCCATCTCAGGGGCCAGTTTTACTTTTGGCAATGGCCGTACCTGCGACCGAATCGCGGGCTTACTTTTTGAGATCGAGCACCAGGTTGGCCACAATGTCATCGATGTGCCTGCCCTGGGCATCGGTTCCGTTACCAGGGATTTCCACGCTGGTCAGCGTGCCGTAGCCCACTGCGATATGGATCAGCAGCCATGCCATAAGCTCGGCCGAGAAGGCACGCTTGGCCACCCCCGCCCGCTGCGCCGCATCAAGCTCGCCGGTGATAAATCCATGCAGCTTGAGCATGTGTGCGTGAATGGCCATCTTTACATCCGGCTCGGTGCTCTCGTTCATCGCCTGCACAATGACTCGGTAACGAATTGCGGCCTTGGCCTGCACCATGGGGTTTGAGCCCAGCAGCTTGATCACGCGTTCTGCCGGATCGCCCAGATCGGCCAGCGACTTCGTCCATGCCGAGAGTGTCTCCTCCCCGGTGCGCTCGACAAGCGCGATGAACATTCCTTTTTTGCTCTTAAAGTGCCGGTAAATGATCGGTTCGGAAACTCCGGCAGCTTTGGCAAGTTCGGCCGTGGTTGTCCCTTCAAATCCGTATGTAGCAAACACCACCGCGGCGGTGTCGAGCAGTTGCGATTTGCGTTTGGCGGCGGGGAGGCGTGGCACGTGCTTGAAGAACCGTTGAAATATCAGACGCGCTGGGCTTACGTGCAAGTATTGGCCGGTCAGTTGCCACACGCCACGCCCGCTACCCTTGGCCCCGTGAGTTTTTGGAACCGGCACCCAGTCGGAGAGCCAAAACCCCATTTTGTGGAGAATCGCCCAATGTCTGAACTGAATGTGCCCCAAACCTCCTCAGAAAACGCTGCCGAGAGTGCCGGTGCGAAAGTCACACCCGCCAAGAGCATGGATGCGATCATGTCGCTGTGCAAACGTCGCGGCTTTGTCTACCAAGCCAGCGAGATTTACGGAGGTTTCAACGGATTTTGGGATTACGG
>Ga0105047_10004153_pt1 | contig 25313 bp, 21 predicted proteins | sample MAT04_FD_78384 | JGI IMG/M metagenome (GOLD analysis project Ga0105047, IMG submission 78384) | Freshwater microbial communities from Lake Fryxell liftoff mats and glacier meltwater in Antarctica - MAT-04 (megahit assembly) | ecosystem: Environmental > Aquatic > Freshwater > Ice > Liftoff...
TCATTCGTCCCATGCGTGGTGCCGCGGTACTTGACGATCCGCAGTCGCCGCGTCGACATCTGATCGGTCACCCGATGGTCGAGCTGGATGACGCAGTCCGACACGTACTCTTCCATGCCGTGTCGGGTCAGCATCCCCTCGCCGGTCTCGCCGCTCTCGCCGGTGATGACGGCGGTCACCCCTTTGTCTTTCAGCCAGCGGAACAGGCGGCGCAGCTCGCCGCGCAGGATCGAGACGTTGGACAGACCGCCAAAGAGCGTTTCAATCGTGTCCAGCACGATCCGCTTCGCACCGATGGAGTCGATCGCGTAGTTGAGGCGGACGAACAGACCTTCCAGGTCATATTCGCCGTTCTCTTCGATCTCATTCCGCTCGATCCGCACGAAGTCCATCGCGAGCTTCTTTTGCTCGATGAGTTCGTCCAAGTCGAAGCCGAGCGAGCGGACGTTCTGAGTCAGTTCCGCAGCGGTCTCCTCGAAGGACATGAACACGCCGGGTTCGTCGAATTGCATCGCTCCCCGGACCAGGAATTCCATCGCCAAGAGCGTCTTGCCGCAGCCGGCACTTCCGCAGACGAGCGTGGGTCGGCCGAGCGGCAGGCCACCCCCCGTGATTTCATCCAGTCCTTGGATGCCCGTTGGAGCCTTGGCGAGCCCACGGTTCGCAGGCTTTCGGTGATTGGCGGCTTTGCTCATTTTTTCCTCGTTAATTCTAAACACCCTCTCTTCGCGTGGGGGCTTAATTCAATATTCGTCAGGTGCGGGGCTGGCCGCGTCATCAAGGGGAGACAGAGCCGATGTGGCCGTAACGATACTGAGGAATTCAACCACGTCGGCTTACTCGCCAACTGGTCCCCCGTCACGACCGGCTTGCCATTTAATGAGACATCCAAAATTGAATTCAATCCGATTAGCTTATCATAACAGCTCGCGATTGCCACGAACCTCTCGTAAGGAAAGAAAAAGGAGTCGGGAGGGTCGGGAGTCTTTTCGTCACGCCTCCGACGGCTTCCGGGGCCTTCCGCGCGGGCGCAGGGTCGATTCCAGGCCTTGTGGCCATAGGGGGTTCCTCGCTTGGAAATAAAACAATGGGTCGGTTGAAGGCTAGATCGGTAGTGTTCGCACGATCACCATTCGGTGCGTTTCCCATCAAACAACGTTCAAGATGGGCAAACTTAGCTCTTTACCGAACCGTTGAAATAAAAGGGGACAGACACATTTTTTATCGACCTGTTTTCCGATCCCTCGATCGTTTCCCCATGCCAAGACTCGCACGAATTTCCCTGGGCGGAATCTGTTGCCACGTGAACAACCGCGGCAACGGGCGGCAGGCTGTGTTTCAGAAGCCCGACGATTGCGACGCCTTTCTCACTCCATCACCATGATCGTCCTCACCGGCATCTCGTTCCGGCCGGATTTCGGGTAAGGTCTCGGTTCCGGCTGGGCGAAGCCGTTGAGGTCGACGGAACGGACACGGAACTCGTAGGCCCCGGGTTTGAGGCCTTTCAACGTGGCGCTCCAGAGGGCGTAGTTGTTGCGCATCGGCCAGTCTTTCGGCTTGCCGGTCTCGTCGAAGCCCCACACGTCTTTCGGCATCACGCCGTTGGGCAGGCTGCCGCCCCAGTCCGTGGGCGGCGGTTCGATTGTCGCCGTCGTCCAGACGGCCTTGGCCCAGGCCGGGTCGTCGTCGGCCAGTTTGCCGTGGTTGCCCGCTTCGGGCCGCAGCCAATACTCGACGCGTTTCAAACCCGACCAACCGACCATGGCCGTGCCGCGCAGGAAGATCTCCGTCCCCGCCTTGAACTCCTGCGGACTGTCATCGAGATACGCGGCCGTCTTCAGGTACGAATCGGGATCATTATTCTTTTCCGCGTAGGTGTCGTTGGTCTTGTAGTCGTTGGTCAGGGTGATGCGATGCAACCACTTGATCGACTTGAAACCGTGCGCCCAGGGGACGATGAGCCGGACCGGCCCGCCGCGCTTCAACGAGATCGGTTGCCCATTAAGGCGATAGGCGACGAACGGGCACAAGTCCCAGGGCGGAGTTTCCAGGACCTGGCTGTAACCAAGCGACGACTGGAAGATCTGCTTAGGGTCGTTGTTGTGGAAGCCGTGATAGAAGACACGGCGGACATTATTCACCTTCCCCACGAGACGAAGCACCTCGCGTAACGGCACGCCTTCCCAGAGGCCCTGGCCGAGCGGTTGGGCGATGTTCAGGCACTGCATCGCCTTGAGGAACTTCACGCCATGCTTCTTGCCGAGATCTTCGATGGCGGGGAGATCGAGCGCGGTGTTGTCATCCAGTTTGAATTGCTTGCCGAGCGTGGCCGAGGGGTCAGCGAGAATTTCGAGCCGCCAGGTCTCGGGCGTGAGGAGGGCCTTGACGAGGTCGTCGCCCTTGAGAGTATGCGGCTTGGGGTCGCCGCGGCTGACGTCGACAAACGCATCGGGTTTGGTGAGAAACGGCTTGGGATCGGGCATTTTCGGACCCTCGGGTTGGTGAGAGTTATAATGATAACCGAAGGCCGAGCGGGTTTCAGCAAAGATGTGAGGGAACCGCGAAGGAAATCTCGATTCGGCCGAATAGTCTTGTTCTTCGATTTCGGCGGCATAAGGTTTTGAACGGAAGAACTTAGGTCCTGGATGAGATTCAACTCATGGCAACGCCTGCATCCTCGCCCGTGACGATGTCCACGAATATGAGCTCGAACCGGCGTCGCTGGATGGTCTGGGGATCGGTGGTCGGCCTGTGCGCGGCCGTGCTCATCGTGTCGTACTTGCTGTTAGTTGGCGCCCCGCCGCCGAAGAGGATCGTGATCGCCACGGGCGGCACGACGGGGGCCTACTATACGACCGCCCTGAAATACGCGGCCTTATTGAAAGAACAGGGTGTCACACTCGACATTCGCGAGACCAAGGGTTCGGTCGAGAACCTGCAACTTCTGCTTGATGACAACTCCGGCGTGGATTTTGCGATCGTCCAGAGCGGCGTGGCGGACAAGAAGGTCATAGAGCGCGACATGCTCATCGCGCTCGGCAGTCTCTACCGCGAACCGTTGTGGGTCTTCCACCGGGCCGACCAGCCGATCAAGCTCCTGAGTGATCTGGAAGGCAAGAAAGTTGGCATCGGTCCGCCCGGCAGCGGCACCTATGCGATCGCGATGCAACTGCTGGAAGTCAACGGATTGATCGTTCCTGATTCGCCCGAGAGCGCCAAGGTGACGTTGAAAACGGATAGCGTCGACGCAGCTGCCGAAGCACTTCAAAGAGGAGATCTCGACGCGGCCTTTTTTGTGGCCGCGTACGATGCGAAATACATTAAAGACCTCTTGGGCGATGACCGCGTTAAGCTCCTGAGCTTCACCCAACACGACGCCTATCACCGGCGTTTTCGATTTCTTTCGGAAGTGACGTTCCCGAAAGGGCTGGTGAATCTCGGCAAAAACCTTCCCAAGGAAGATGTTTCCCTGATGGCGCCCACCGCCATGCTCATCGCCCGCAAGAACATTCATCCCGCCTTGGTGCCGCTATTCCTGGATGCCGCCACCAAGATTCACGGTGGGGGCAATGAGCTTTCCAACCCTGGCGAGTTCCCGTCCGCCTCGTTTACTGATTTTCCCGTCAGCGATGAAGCGAAGCACTACTACAAGAACGGCCCGCCCTTGCTTCAACGCGTGTTGCCGTTCTGGCTGGCCTCGCTGATCGATCGCCTCAAGATCATGCTGATCCCGATGCTCGTTTTGCTCATGCCCATCATCCGCGCCGCGCCGCCCCTGGCGAAATGGCGCACGCGCCGCAAGATCTACACGTGGTACGCCGCCCTGCGCGACATCGACAAGAAACGCGTCGCCGGCCTCTCTGGTCCCGCCCTCGACGCGGAACTGGTCAACCTGAGAGAGATCGAACACCAGGTCTCGTTCGTGGAAGTGCCGTTGAGCTACATGGATGAGCTTTACCACCTGCGCATGCACGTTACGATGATGCAGGATAAGCTCAAGGCGACCCAGGCGGAACAGAATCAGACGTCGGGGTTGTGACGATCACCGTCGCATGGCTGCATTTTCACGGAGATCGTCATTTACCTGGTGAATGGGTAACGATATTATCAAGTAATTAAGCGAGGAGGCATTTATGTCAACCACGATCAACGCGACGCTCGAATCGATCCGGAATTGGCCAACGACCGATCAGATCGATCTATTTCACAGTCTTTGGGAACAGATCAATCATGACTTCACTCCAGAACTAAGCGTCGAACAGAAGCAAGAATTGGACCGACGGCTAGCGGACCATGAAGCGCACCCAGAAAAAACACTGACGTGGGAGCAGGTTGCAGAGCGACTGAGGTTCTCGTCATGAGCTGGACGATTGCCTTTCGCGATGAAGTTCCCGGCGAAATCAATGAAGCCATCGCGTGGTAGGATCGACAAGCGGATGGATTAGGCCGAGAATTTGCAACTGAATTGAAGGGTCACCTCGACGAGATCGCTGACCAACCAATGTTGTACGCGATTGAGTACCGCAACATACGTTCGGCTCCGATGCGCCGATTCCCTTTTGTGGTTTACTATCGAATTGAAGCGGCTCAATTACTCGTGGCAGCGATTCTCCACGGACGAGCCGATCCCAGAAGATGGCGGCGTCGAGCCTAAGTTCTCTCAGACTTGACTTTCAATTCCACCGCGAGAGTCGTCAGTTTGAAGTCGCTCTCGGCTTCTTCGGTTCATTCCCCAATTTGTTTTGCACTGCGTGAAGAACCGGTTATAATTTTTCTCACGGCCGCATGGCCAAATTGTGAGACCATGCGAAACTCTCTCCCCGTATTCGCTAGGACCACGCCATGTCCGTTCTAACCGTCGAACGTCCCCTCACCGAAACCCGAACCCGGTCGGATCTCGATCTGCTTCAAGGCGCCTGGACCACCGTGGCCGGGCCGTGCGATGCAAAGCTCCTGATTGCCGGTAACCGCTTCACCTTCGAACTCGTCGGCAATGACATCTACATGGGCACCTTCTTCCTTGATGAAGAGGAAGAGCCCCGGCAGATCGACATGCTGACGGAAGAGGGTCCGGATCAGGCAAAGGGGCGGATCGCCCTGTGCATCTACCAGATCGAAGGCGATGTCCTTCGGTGGTGCCCGACGAAGCCGGGAACCGATCGCCGTCTCCAGAGTTTCCCAAGCGTCGACGATGAACGCTACCTGTCGCTGGTGCTGAAGCGCACGAAACGCTCACGTTCTTGACCGGATCTTTCAAGTCTCACGACTATTCCAGAATGGAAAGAGGGATTCATGAGCATTGCTTTTAAAGAGCCGGGGCGAACGACCAAAGCCAGTGAGGCGCCGGCAGAGGTTCGCTATCCGTATCCCGGCATCCCGACGACGTGCGACGGCGCGGAAGCGGTCGTCCACGTCGAAATCAACGTGGCCCAGGCGGCTGGCGCCTACCCGATCACGAGTTCGACGACGATGGGCGGCGGCTTCAATGCCGCGGTCATGAACGGGCAGAAGAACCTGTGGGGCGATACCCTCATGTTCTTCGAACCGGAGAGCGAGCACTCCGCCGCCGCCGTGTGCGAAGGCTTTGCGGTGGCCGGCGGCCGGGTGACGAATTTCACCTCCGGCCAGGGTCTGGTGCTGATGAAGGAAGTGCTCTACACGATCTCCGGCAAGCGCCTGCCGGCGGTGATGAACATCGGCGCCCGCGCTCTGACGAGCCAGGGCCTCAACGTGCATGCCGGGCACGACGACGTCATGTCCGTTGCCGACGTCGGCTGGGGCATGACCTTCGCCCGCAATGCCCAGGAGGCCGGCGACTTCTGCTTGATCTGCCGCCGTACCGCTGAGGCGAGCCAAACGCCCTTCTTCAACGTGCAGGATGGCTTCCTCACCACGCACACCGTCGAGACGGTGCGCCTGCCTGAACTCGAATTCATGAAGGAATACATCGGCGATCCGAAGACCAAGCTGATGAACTTGATGGATCCGGCCAGCCCGATGATGTCGGGCGTCGTGCAGAATCAAGACTCGTACATGAAGGGCAAGATCGCCCAGCGCTGGTACTACGACCGCGTCGAGGGCGCCCTGGCGGAGTCATTCGAGGAATTCCATCGCAAGACCGGCCGCAAGTACGATTTCGTCGAACCCTACCGCTGCGAGGATGCCGAGTTCATCCTTGTCGGCATGGGTTGCTACATGGAGACGGCCAAGGTCACGGTCGATTATCTCCGCTCGAAGGGCATCCCCGCTGGTTGCATGACCGTCTTCGTCTTCCGTCCCTTCCCGGGCCGGCAGATCGTGGACGCCTTGAAGGATTGCACGGCTTTCTCGGTCTTCGAGCGCATGGACGATCCGCTCTCGACCACGGGCAACCACCTGACGCGCGAGATCAAAGCCGCGTTCTGCGACGCCGTCACGGGACAGAACGGCCAGGAGAAGATCAGCAAGGCGCCGCGCATCTACCACGGTTCCGCCGGGCTGGGCAGCCGCGATGTGCGACCCGCGGATATCATTGCCGCCTTCCACAACATGATGAACGACGGCCCGCACTACTTCTGTGTCGGCATCGATCACCCACTGGCGCTGAAGCGGACCGACGACCCGGACCTGCGCCCGACCGGCGGGTTCTCGATGCGCGGCCACTCCGTCGGCGGCTTCGGTTCGGTCACCACCAACAAGGTGATCGCGACCATCGCGGGCAACGTCTTCGGCAAAGACGTTCAGGCGTATCCGAAATACGGTTCCGAAAAGAAGGGTCTGCCGACGACGTACTACCTGACGATCGCCGACTCGCACATCTACCTGCACTCGGAACTGGAACGGGTCGAATTGTTGTGCATCAACGATCCGACGGCGATCCTGAGCGGCGGCACGCTCAAGGGCCTGGTGCCGGGTGGGGCGATCTTCATGCAATCGCCGTACGCGGAAGCTAAGGACGTTTGGGCCTACGTCTCACCGGGCAACAAGAAGTTCATCCGCGATAAGAAGATCCGCCTCTACTACTGCGACATGGTCCGCATCGCCCGCGAAGTGGCTTCCGAACCTGACTTGCAGATGCGCATGCAGGGCATCGTTCTCCTCGGAGCGTTCCTGAAATTAACGCCTTACTCCAAAGAAGGAAACATGTCGGAGGAGCAAGTCTACGCCGGCGTCGAGAAGGCCCTGCGCAAGTACTTTGGCAAACGTGGCGACCGCGTCGTCGAGGAGAATATGCACTGCATCAAACGCGGCTTCGGTGAGATGAGGGAGGTCCCGGCGAGCTTGATGGCGACGGGGTGATCGCCTTGAAGTAAGCACGCAAAGATTGGTGCCGAAAGTGGAGTTTCCCCGGCCCAGATTCAAGCCTGTTTCACAAACACGCGTGTTCAATACGAGACGTACTCAATGGCCCATAGAATCGTGTATTGTGTTTGTGCCGTCTTGAAGGAGAATTTCCGAGAAGACTGCTCGTGAATCAAGTTGAATTGCAGGCCATGGTGGCGGAGCGAATCTTGGATGCCAAGACCCTCCTTGAGGGAGGACGCTGGGAATTCTCTTACTATGTAGCAGGTTACGCGCTGGAATGTGCCCTGAAATCATGTGTGCTTGCTCGGATGACATTGACCGGTTGGGTTTTTCAGGAGAAGTGGGATGCAAAGGTGTGCCTTTCCCACGATCTCGAACGGCTCGTCAATCTAGCTGGGTTAACCGCCGAACTCAATCTGGTGCTTGCAACTAACAATCCAACCTTCGCTGGCAATTGGGGGACTGTTATTGGATGGAAGACGACAAGCCGATACGAGCCACGAACCGAAGCTGAAGCGAAAGGGTTATTTGAAGCAATAACAGATATTCCAGATGGGGTGCTGAATTGGTTAAAGATGTACTGGTAGATGTTCAACTCGACGCTGGCCGCAAGTTCCTCCAAGCGCTTGTTCGATCGGGCATCAATGTTACGACAGCATTTTGGACGCCGTTCTACGAAGACGGGCCTTGGTGCCTCTACATCGGGTCTTCTTCTGTCAATAAGGAGAGAATCGGAGACGCATACCGCATCGCGTATGCCTGTCTTCGTGAAATGGGAGACATTGCCGTTCGTCCAAACGATTTTCGATTGCTACCATTCTCAGATCCAGTAATCCAGGACGCGATCACGTTCAGGGACAGGCATCCCATGGCGACGGCAGCGAGATTCGGCCCTCAGCAATTTGGAGATGTGTTTCTAGAAGAGGGCTATATCTATCCGCGAAACATCGGACCATTAACTCCTCCAGAAGTACTGGAAGCAATCACAGGAATGATGAGTCGCTCTGGCTTTCAACAGCTCGTGCAACTTACTCTTCGAGATGGATCGAGAATTAGAGGATTGCCTGTAGGGGTTCAGGTCCGCGCGCCCGGCCAGTTCCAAGTCGACGTGATGGATGCCGGAACAAACCTAGTGCGTTCAGTTCAAGCTCATGATGTAGAGAACATTCAGTACGAACCGGAACCTAGCTTATTACCACAATGTTAGAACCGCGAAGGAGTGAATCATCAATGGCCGCTACTCTCCAAGCCCCTTCGATGAACGACGCCACTGAACGCGATCCGTTCAATAACAACAGCTACGGCACGACGGTTGATCAGCCGTACAAGATGGTCCATCTTCCCGTGCTTGATGTCCTCGATTTCAACGAGCGCATTATCCGCAGCTACGAGGAAGGCGACGGCGATGAGCATCTGCCTGCCGACCTCACGACCGCTCGCTCGCTGATCCCGGCCGGCACGGCGACCTTGCGCGACTTCAGCAACATCGCACCGGACATCCCGCAATATATCACCGAAAACTGCACCGGCTGCATGGACTGCGTCACCGAGTGCCCCGACACCGCCATCCTCGGCAAGGTGCTCGCGGAAGACGAGTGGGAAGCCAAGTTGCAAGGCATCCCCGAAGCTGACCGCGAGATGTACCGCGCTCAATGGTCCAAGACCAAGAAGTACTACGACGTCGGCAAGCGCAAAGTCGGCCAGGGGGGAATGTTCCAGATCATCATCGACCCCTCGAAGTGCAAGGGCTGCGCCGAGTGCGTCACCGTCTGCGACGACAACGCGCTGAAGATGATCGCCAAGACCGACGACGTCATGAACAAGGCCCGCAAGAGCCATCGCATCTTCAAGAACATGGGGCCAAGCAACGATAAGTACATCAACGACAGCTTGCTCATCGACATGATGCTGAAAGAGAACACGCACCTGTACGTCGGCGGGGCCGGCTCGTGTGCTGGCTGCGGCGAAGGCACCGCTCTGCGGATGCTCTGCGCGGCCACCGGCTCGAAGTTCGGCGACCAGTGGGGCATCATCGCCGCCACCGGATGCAACACGGTCTACACCTCGACCTATCCCTATAACCCATACCTCGTGCCCTGGACCAATTCGCTGTTCGAAAATGCCCCGACCTACGCCCTGGGGGTGCGGATGCGCTGGGATCAGATGGGCTGGAAGGATAAGCCGCTCTGGTGCATCGGCGGCGACGGCGCCATGTTCGACATCGGCTTCCAAGCCCTCAGCCGCATGTTCGCATCCGGCCAGAACATCAAGGTCTTCGTCCTCGACACGCAGGTCTACTCGAACACCGGCGGTCAGGCGTCGACGGCGACGTTCACGGGCCAGAACACCAAGATGAGCGTGCATGGCAAGGTCTATGGCGGCAAGCAGGAACGCCGCAAGGAGATCGCGCAGATCGCCATGATGCACCCGCGTGTGTTTGTGGCCCAGACGACGTGCGCCCATGTCAACCACTTCTACAAGGCGGTTCTCGGCGCCATGGAATTCGACGGCCCGGCTCTCGTTGTCTGCTACACGACCTGCCAGCCGGAACATGGCGTGGCCGACAACATGGCTGGCGAACAGGCCCGGCTTGCGGTCGATACCCGCGCTTTCCCACTACTGGTTCACGATCCCCGGGCCGGCGACACGCTCAAGAAGCGCCTGTCGCTGCAAGGCAACCCGAGCCCGAAGGATGATTGGTTCAAGAACCCCAAGACGGGCGAGGAAGTGACCTTCGTCGATTTCGCCCGCAGCGAGGGGCGCTTCGTCAAACAGTTCGACAAGGACGGCAACCCGTCCGAAACGTTGTTGCTCGCCAAGCAAGATCGTCTGGAGAACTGGCATCTGTTGCAGGAACTGGCGGGATTGCGTTGATTTGTAGGACAGGCCTCCCGGCCTGTCCGGATCGCAGGGGCGATAGGTGATTCGCGTTGGCCTGCAGTTTTCGGGGACAGGCCGGGAGGCCTGTCCTACAAAGCGTTGATCGAAATCAAGGGAAAATGTCGGAACCAATTGCCACACTCGAATTTGCCGAACTCGATCCCGCTCTCGAGTTCATCAAGCGAACTCGTTGGGAATTGCGCGAATTATGGCGCGTGCGCGTCTGGAAAGATCGCCTTCAGATTCTGGATGTGAATCTCGACTACTTCGAGCTGCGCGGCGTGGGGTACACGAACGAGGAGATCGTGCCGCTATTGCGGGCGGTTAACACGGCGTTTGACCCACTAACGGTCAGCCAGGAAACGACGCAGGAGTACAAGGAATTCAAGACAGGACGTCGGTTCCCGTGGGCGGCCGATCGGGCGATGTGAGCGAAAAAAGTTAAGCCCAGGGCGAACGATTCGCGACGCCCTGGGCGGACATGCAGAATGATTATTTCGGCGGCGTCACTTTCAGCTCGTCGGCCAGTTTCGTCAGGATGGCCCAGGTGCCGTCGGAGATAGCGATGCCGTCGGCAAGGCGTTTCTGCTTGTTCTGACGTTCCGGATCGCCGGGGAGCGTGATCGACTGAACGCCCGCGGCAGTCGGCGAACTGCGGACGAATGCTGCGAGGTTGCCTGACTCTTTCAGGAAATGCTCAGAGCCGCCGAACTGGTTAATGTCGATCAGAATCATGACGACGGAGTTGCCCAGTCCGGCCATCGGGGCTTCGGGCCGGCTACACATGCCGCCCGAAAGACCGCCGGCGAGGGCGTCCAGAAGCAGGCCGAGGCCGAAGCCCTTATAGGCCTGTGGCCCGCCGAATGGCAGGATCGTGCCGGGCGGGTCTTGATAGAGCGAACCGGGATCGTTCGTCGGCTGTCCGCGATTGTCGACCAGCCAGCCGTCAGGGACCTTTTCTCCCTTCTGGAACGAGACACGCACTTTGCCCTCGGCAGCCGCACTGGTGCCAATATCAAGCACGAGCGGATCGGTCGGCGTCGGTGCGCCCAAGCAGAGCGGGTTGGTGCTGATGCGCCCACCCGTGCCGCCCGGCGGGGCGACGCGGCGGCCTGAGCCGTGCGAGTTCACGGTGGCGAAAAAGGCACAGCCGCGAGCGGCCGCCCACTCGGCATATTCACCCAATCGGCCGATGTGGCCGCACTTCCTCATAGTGCCGGCCGCGATTCCCAGGGCTTGAGCTTTAGGGAAAATCAGATCGAGCAAGCGGTAGGTCTGCACTTGGCCGAGGCCCCAGTTCGCATCACCGGCGAACATGGCCGGCGTTTCGTGCAACTTGTCGAGGGGCACATTGCAGAAGAGTTTCTTTTCGCGAACGAAGCCGATGTACTGGGCCACGCGCATAATACCGTGCGAATCGTGCCCGCAGAGGTTGGCATCGACGAGGCTACGGCTGACGACCTCCGCCTCGTCGGCCGGAACGCCGGCGGCGACAAACAGGGCTTTCGAAAATTTCTCTAGCGGTTCAGCTTGAAAGGTTGGCACGCTCGGCCTCTTAGGTAAGATGACAAGAATCGACTCGCATATCACGAGAGTTCCCCATCATGTTCTATCACATCGAGACCGAAGAGCGAACCGCCGGTGGACGCTCCGGCACGGTCTACACAATCAAGCACACGGGCGGGCAGGCCGAGGCTGAAATCTGGCCCGCTCACGGCTTCAATTGCCTGCGCTGGAAGGTGAAGACCGATACGGGTTATCATGATTTGCTTTACGCCGCCCCGGACTGGGACACAAACCCGGTGCCCTCGCGCAGCGGCATCCCGGTCCTCTATCCGTTCCCGAACCGCATCCGCGACGGCCGTTACAACTTCGGCTGGAAGAGCTACCAGCTGCCGCTCAACGATTCCACGAAGAAGAACTCGATTCACGGCTACGCCCCGCGTTATCCCTGGCGCGTGTTCGGTTACAGCGTCGAGGATCGCTCCGCCTGGGTCCATGGCGATTTTCAGATGAGCGTCGACGCCCCCGAAACGGCCGGCTACTGGCCCGCAGACTCGATTTTCTCGATGGTCTATCGGCTTTCGGAAACCGCGCTCCGGCTTGAAATGAGCGTACGCAACGTGAGCGAATCACCGTTGCCCTTCGGCATCGGCTTCCACCCATACCTGCGATTCCCCTGCGCCGATCAGACCGTTGATCGCTTCAAGCTGCTGGCCCCGGCCCGTTCGCTCTGGCACTGTGTGGACAACTTGCCCACGGAGGAGCGCGTCCCGGTCAGCGACGACCTCAACTGGAACTCGCCCCGCCGCATCGGCAGCATGCCGCTCGATACGCTCTATACCGATCTGGGCTCGATCCAGGAGCGGGCGGACGGCTTGTTGTTGCGGGCGGAACTGGGACACACGGAATATCGCGGTGCGCTCCAGGTCTGGACCAGCGGCGACTTTCGGGAATCGGTCCTCTTCACGCCAGCACATCGGCAAGCGGTCTGCATTGAACCCTACACCTGCGCGACCGACGCCATCAACCTGGCGGAACGGAATGTCGACGCGGGTCTCAAGGTCCTACAACCCGACGAGAAATGGACCGGCGTCGTCGAATTCCGCTGGAACCCGGAACGGGATGTGTGAAGGGAAGGTTTGACGATCCGAAGCTCGTGAACTTGCTTACCTGATCGCACAGCGTTGAGCTAAAATGTTGTGGTTGCGAAACGACCGGAATCTGAGATGAGGAGATGAAGATGGGAGAGCCTGTCACTCGAAGATCGCCGGTTCGCGGACAACTGGACGCCTATGCGGATGCTTGGAAGCTTGATCACGACAGTGCAATGGAGTGTCGCGATTGCGAAGAAGTGATCGCCGTGGGCTTGAGTGTTTATCGATTCCTGAAAGAACGCGAAAATCATTGGCGCGACGAGGTATTTCGAGGCGTCCATCCATTCAGGGCCGACGACGAGCGAGATTTTCAATCACGGTTGAAGAACTGGTTGCAGACGACGGAAGTAGCGATCCGCGATCGGATCGTAGGTCTGGAATCCGTTTTCGGCGACATTGAAGGAGTCAGCGAATTGCGATCGTTGACCAACGAGGCCGCAACCACTCTCACCACTTGGCAATCGCCCAAGATTTCGAGCGCCATTGGGCTCCGAGAAATCAATTTGACGCCTGAAGGAGCCAAGGAACTTGACCGGATCCTTCAAGCAGCCCAATCACATCCAGGCGCCAGACCACTTCAAGAGAAGATGAAATCAGTTTCGCCTGAGGAGTTTGAACAAGCTCTACGATCGATTTCAGTTTAAACCATTTCACACGAGTTATCTCGACCCTGTTTCAAGCATCCGCTACCTCGGCTACGTACGTCCCATCGATCGTGGTTGAACAATGCCTATTTAAGCTTTCCCAAACTTCGGCATCTTCCCGGACATGATCTCAGCCTCCCACTCGTCTTGCAGGGGCCAGCCGATGGCGCAGGTGCCGAAGTCCGCGAGGTACTGGTATTCGGTCAGTCGGTTAATGGCTTTCTGAATGATCTTGGCGTCGCGGCGGAAGACCGGGCCGTGGCTGGGCAATAGAAACTCGGAATCGTCGGCCAGAATGCGTTTGAGCGATTTGATGAAATCGGGCAGGTTCGATCCGTGATGGGCGTCGATGACGCCGACGCAACTGTCCTTGTAGATGTTGTCGCCGCTGAAGAGCAAGTTCCCAAGTTTCAGACTGATCTGTCCCGGCGTGTGCCCGGGCGTGTGCCAGACCGCCAGTTTCAAACTGCCCAGCTCGATCACGTCTCCTTCGTTTAGAGTGCCGTCAATCTTGCAAGCCGGCATCGGCAGGTCGATGCCTTGAGCGGGGATCGAAGCGTAGGTTTCCACGGCATCGCCGCGTTCCAGGGGCGGGATGGTCCGCGGGTGGGCGAAGATTTTTGTCTTGAATTTCTCCTTGGCCCGGCTTAGCCCCTGGATGTGGTCCGCGTCGGCATGGGTGGCGATGATCATCTTGCAGCGGCTCAATTCGAAGTCCATGTCACGAATCAAGTCGATGATCGTGTCAACGGTGTCCTCGAAGCCAATATCGACGAGAAGGAACTCGTCGCCGGATTCGATCAGGTAGATATTCACGCCCAGCCGTCGGCCTGCCTGATAGTTCATCTCGATGACGTTGGGAAACAGATACTTCCGCCGCTGCATGGATTCGTTCCTCTCAAGAAATGCGGAATTCGGATTGCGGAACGAAAGACCAATCAGGAAGTTTAGCGGATTTTCATCTTCAATTCCGCATTCCGCATTCCGCATTCCACATTCGAATTCCGTCGCTCGTAATTTGGCGACGACTCCATTAGGATATAGGAGCACGTTCGAAATGGATAAAGTTCCTGGCAGGGTCGTTTCAGTATTGGGGGCACTTGATGAATCGGCGAACGTTTATCGCGCAGTCATCCGCGGTGGGGCTCACAGTTCCGTTCGTGCTGACGGCCGACCAATTGCAGCAGGGAACGTCCAAGAAAGACGTGGCGTCCACTTCCGAATATATCTGGAGCGGAGCGGTCACGCCGACCTCAGCCCGCGTGACAGTCAAGATGACGGAGCCCCCCCTTCCCAAACCGAAGGATGCGAAAGACAAGCCGGTGTTGCCGACACCGATGATGCGCCTGGCCGTCAGCGAGAAACCGGATCTGGCCGGGGCGATCGAGACCAGCGAGCAAATGGCCGCCCCCTGGAACGATTACACGGCGACGTTCGACCTCGCGGGTTTGAAGCCGCTGACGACTTACTATTACGGCGTGGTGGTCGCGGACCAGCCGATCAAGTCGCTACGGGGCAAGTTCCGCACTTTCCCCGTCGGCCGGGCGAACTTCCAGGTCGCCTTCGCCTCCTGCGCTCAGACCGGTTCGAAAAACAAGGTCTTTGAAACGATCCTCGCGCATGAGCCGGCCGCCTTTATCCACATGGGCGACTTCCACTACGAGAACATCAGCAAGATCGATTCGGCCAAACGCCGGCAGGCCTACGCGAAAGTGCATTCCTCACCCGTTCAGGCAGCCCTATACCGTTCGACGCCGATCGCCTATATGTGGGACGACCATGACTATCTCGGCAACAACACAGGCGGCATCTCGCCCGCGGGCGTTGAAGCGCGTCTGACTTATCAGCATTGTGTGCCGCACTACCCCCTCGCGCTCGGGGGCGGCAACGTGCCGATCGCTCAAGCGTTTTCACTTGGCCGTGTTCGCTTCATCCTCACCGATCTTCGCTCCGCGCGCCAGAAAACGACGATGATGGGCGAGCCGCAGAAGAAATGGTTCAAGGCCGAACTCCTGGCGGCCCAGAAAGATCATGGCCTAATTGTCTGGGTCTGCACGATGCCCTGGATCGGCAAGGCGGACGCCAAGAAGGAGCTTGATTACTGGGCGAAATATCCGGATGAGCGTCGCGAGCTCGCCAACTTCCTGAAAGAGCACGGCATCCACAACCTGTGCATCCTCAGCGGCGATTCGCACATGTTGGCGATCGACGAAGGCAAGAACGCCGACTATGCCGACGGCGGCGGCGCCCCGATTCCTGTCTTCCAGGCCGCCGCTCTCGACAACAACGGCTCGGTGAAGGGCGGCCCCTACAGCAAGGGCACCTTCCCCGGCCCCGGCCAGTTCGGCGTGATGACGATCACCGACAACGGCTCGAAAATCAACGTGGCGTGGAGCGGCCGTAATGCCGCCGACCAGGAAGTCGTCGCTCATTCGTTCATTGTTTGAGTGAAGAAGATGCGGTAATTCTGGGAGACGCCCGGCTCGCGCAGGCGTCTCAGGATCATGTCATTGAGCCGATCGAACGGCACGCCGCCCGCCTCGGCTTCCGCCTGAAACGATCGGAACTCCGCGTCATCCAGACGAGCGGGCAGGTCGGCCTTGAGCGATGAGAATTCCACCGCGGCCTGTTCCACTTCAACGAGTTCTTCTTCCGCGACGGGCTCACGACCACGCCACTCTTGAAGCCGGGCCAGCGACATTCGAAATGGATCATCTTCGGGAAGGAATTGCTCTCGATGGCTCGAATCACCATCAAGAACCGTCCACTCGTTCAGCCGGCGATTCCAGGCGTTGGCGATCTTCTTCTTCCACAAAGCGAGCAGGCGCTCCTGGTGCTTGAACGGGTACGCGGACGCCGATTCCTGACGTAACGCGCCTTCGTCATTCAGAAGGGCATCGACTCGCGTCTCGATCGCCGTCGCGCGAATCACATCGCGGGGTTTCAGCAACTCATGCCGGTGAAAGAGCGTGACCTGCTCGACCAATGTCGTGAACCGGCTTTTGATCTCGACGAGCCGTGCTCGGATTTCGGGATCGATCGGTAGCGGCGGCGGTTGCTCCTCAACCACGACCGTCGGAACGACGGCGGGAGTCGTATCGACGATCTTCCAATAAGGATAACCCATCGGCACCGTCGCTTCGTCCTCGACGAGCGCGAAGAATTGATCGGCGGCACTCGTCCAACCGCGCAGCGATCGTTCATCCTCCACGAGCAACACGATCGGCGTTGGCGTCACGAGCGTATCCAAAGCGCGATTCACCAGCGCGGCGGCGGCGGCGCGATATTGAGCGGTGCTGGCCAAATTCAGTTTGGTGAGCATCGACTGGGCCGAGCGGCCCGCTTCGAGGAAGCGCAAACCGTCCGGTCTCAGGAAGTCCTTTTCGGTGAACCGAGTGTTGGCAAGATCAGCCCCTGCTCGGACCAGAATTCCCTTTAGAAACATCTCACTCGTGATCGGGTCGTTGAACAGATCGACCAGCCCCTGGGCCAACCAGCCGGCAGTATCGCGGTCAACCGGATTGGGTGACTGTCCCTGTTGCTTAGCACCCGCCACGCGTTCCTGAGCAAGGCGTTGTTCCTCGCGAAGTGCTCCACATAGTCGAGTTTGAAGTTCTTCGGGCGTGAACGTTGGGGTCGTGGCCGGCCGTGGAACGTCCGCCGGAGTTTTACCACGCGGGATGCGCAACCAGGGTCGTTGCTGCCGGGTGAGTTCCAGTTCCAACCAGCGGAGAAAATGCGACTTGCCGCTGCCGGGCGTGCCGCCGATCAGGTGAGAAGAAGGATCGTTGAGTAGTTCGTACTCACCACATTCTCGCTCATCGTTCTGAAAACGCATCGGCCGATGCAGTGCTAGAAACTCGGCATCGGAGAGGCTGCCAGGATCGGTAAGAATAGAGTCAGTCATTGACGAAAACCGTGAATTGGACGGCGAGCGTCGAGGCGTAAGCCCGACGTGTTTACGGATCGCAGTTGCATTCGGTAGCACACGTCGGCCTTACGGCTCGACGCTCGCCTCGCACCCGCGAACCGTATCAACATAGGCCTGGAAGTTTGCGACCGGTGTGCTCTTGTCGCAGCCGTGGTTCAGGTTGACGATGTGCCGATGCCCGCCGCCTTCCTTCAGGCAAGTCTTGGTCGCGGCGATCACCTCTTCGCGGGTGCCTCCGGCGAGGACCTCTTCATCGACGTTGCCTTGAAACACGAGATTTGGGTAGTCACGCCGCGCAGCCGCCAGGTCGTGACAACGGCCGAGACTGATCACCTCGGCCCCGGTTGAACACAGCCGATCGAGATAGGGCGATTCCTTCACGAACATCACGCGCGGCACGCCGGTCGCCCCGGCCAGGATTTCCTTATGGAACGGCTGTGCCCAGCGATCGTACTCCGCCAACGTGAGTTCGCCGGCCCACGAATCGAAAAGCTGGTACATTTCCGCGCCTTCGCGGATCATCGTTTGCAGGAAGCCGATGGTCGCGTGGCTGAGCCGTTCGAGCAGACGATTCCAGACCTCCGGTTGCTCGGCCGCGAACTGGCGTGTCTGGTCCATGTTCTTGCCCGTGCCGATGCAGTACGCGGCCACGGTGAACGGCGCCCCCGCGAAGGCGAGGACGGGCAGGTCCCCGTTCAGTTCTTTCTTCACCTTCTTGAGCAGGTCAATGATGTGGCCGTAACTTGACGGGTCCGGGTTCGGGTTCAGGCGATTCAGATCGGCCAGCGTACGAATGGGTCGATCGGGCACCGGTCCCCGCTGCGGCTTCAATTCGAACGGCAGGCCCATCGAGAAGGGCAGCGTCGTGATGTCGTAGAAGAGGATGATGCCGTCGACGCCGAAACGGCGTGGGACGAGGGTAGCCTCGGCGGCTCGCTCGACATCCGCCGAGAATTCAAAGAAGCCCAAGCCGGCACGGATGCGGCTGAACTCCGGATCCCACCGGCCGGCCTGGCGCATGGCCCATACGGGGGGTCGTTCGACAACCTCGCCACGAGCGGCCCGCATCAGAAGGTGTGGTTTCTTCATGCCCGCTCCGGTTTGATGCCGACGTACAGGGTCGCGATGCCCAGCGTGAACGGCCGATGCCAGACCTGTTCCAGTCCGTGATGACGCAGCCGATCGGCCAGGGCCTCGCCGTCCGGGAACTCGCGCACGCTCTCCGGCAGGTATCGGTAGGCCGACTGCCGATTCCGTGACACAATCTGTCCGACGAGCGGCAGCAAATAGCGGAAGTAGAAGTTGTACATGCGCCCGAAGAACCAGTGCCGTGGCTTGGAGAATTCGAGAATCGCCAGCCGGCCACCGGGTTTCAGCACCCGTGTCATCTCGGCAATCCCCTTCTCCGGATCAGTGACATTCCGCAGGCCAAACGCGGCGGTAACGATCTCGAACGTGCCGGTCGCGAACGGCAAGCGTTGGGCGTCGGCTTCGACGATCTGAATGTGTTCCCGTTTTTTTACCTTCTTGACGGCCCGTTCCAGCATCTCGGGGCAGAAGTCGGCCGCGACGATCGGCACCTTCCCATGACACACGCGATCGTAGGCGATGGCCAGGTCGCCCGTGCCGGTACAGAGGTCGAGGATCGGCCCACCGCCCGTGCAGGGGACGAGTTTCGTCACGCGCCGCCGCCAGGCCTGGTCGATATTCAGGCTAAGCAGGTGGTTCAATAGGTCGTAGGTTGGCGCGATCTCCGCGAACATGCCGCGAATTCGACCTTCTTTTTTATCCAGCAGAGCAGCGGTCAACGGCGTGCCTCGATGGGGGAATTTTGTCTCTCTACCTTCTTACCGAAAACAGAGCGTAGGCGACAACAGGCTTGCGGCGTATTCTGAATGACGAACCTCCGAATTATTTCGCCGGAGTCACCCGTGCTCGAACGCCAGCAGTACCTGATCAAAGAACATGTGACCGTGATTAAAACTACGGACACCTACGATATCCTCGATCCCGAAACGCAGGAGCCGATCGGCCAGGCCAAGGAAGTCGTCAACGTGCTCGTGGCCGGTCTCCGTTGGCTCATCGACCGAGGCTGGATGCCGACGCGAATCGAAGTTCGCGACAAGGATAATGAGTTGCAATTCTATTTGCGGCGCGGTTGGTATCTGTTCCGGGCGCGAATCGAAGTTTATGACGTCAATGACGAACTCATCGGCTATTTCCGCAGCAAGATCTGGACGCTGGCCGGCGCCTTTCAGGTATTCCTGAAGGACGATACGCTCTTCGCCCAGGTGAAGGGCGGCAAGCAATGGTTCTTCGACTATCACCTGACCACGCCTGACAACATCGAAGTCGGCAAGGTGACCAAGAAGTGGCGCGGAGTTATGAAGGAGATCTTCACTTCAGCCGACGCCTTTCTGGTGACAGTGAACGAGAAGTTCGCGGAACAGCGGATGGCCAAGATACTCCTTCTGGCCGCTGCCGTCGCTGTCGACATGATTTTCAAGGAAGATAAGTCCTCCTCCGGAATTATTGGAAGCCTGACCGAATAACGCTGATTGACACCCCACGAGGTCATCCCCATGCTTACCGCCGATGGCTGCCGCGCTCGCCGAACTCGCTTGCTCGAACGGATCAAGCCGACCCAGCCGCTTTTGTTCACTGATCCGAACACGCTTCGCTATTTGGCGAACTTCCACGTCGACCCGTTCCACTTCAGCGGCGATCAGGGCGGGCTCCTCGTTCTTCACCCCGATGGCAAGACGACCGTCTATTACGAAAACAAGCTGCCCGGTTCGGTGAAGAAAGCCTTTGTCGACGAACTCGTCGCGCTGGCCTGGTACGACGGCCAGAATCCCGGCAAAGGGCCGCGGGCGCTCGCGCTGCTGGAGATGGCCCAGAAACATGGCGGGCGCATTCACGACTCGCTCGAGGATCCCGACGTCAAACCGGTCGTCACGGCTATTGCCGACATGCGCCGGCGCAAGGATCCCGACGAGATCGCCATCATGAAGCAATGCATGAAGGCGACGAACGCGGGCCACGCCTGGGCCCGGCAGAACATCAAAGCCGGCATGTCCGAGTTCGACGTCTATCGCGGGGTTGCTGCTGTCTGCCAGGAAACCGCCGGCCAGCCGATCATCGTCTATGGCGACTTCGCTGTCTCGCCCGGCTCCGCCCGTCGCGGCGGCGCTCCCACTCACCAAATTCTCGCTGATGGCGACATGTTCATCCTCGATTATTCCGTCATCATCTGGGGCTACCGCAGCGACTTCACCAACACGCTCGTCGTCGGCAAGAAGCCGCGACCCGATCAGCAGAGCCTCTACGACCATTGCATGGCCGCCATGCAGGCCGGCGAGCGCGAACTCAAAGACGGCGCCGCGTGTCTGACTGTTTATAACGCGGTCCGAGGCGCCTTCGAGAAAGCCGGCGTCGCGGAATCATTCCCGCACCACGCCGGCCACGGCATCGGCCTCGGCCATCCGGAAGCGCCCTACATCGTTCGCCATGCCACCGAGACGCTGGTGGCCGGTGATGTGGTGACGCTCGAGCCGGGACTCTATGTCGACAACGTGGGTGGAATCCGCATTGAACACAACTACCTGATCACCGCCACCGGCTACGAGCGCCTGAGCGGCCATGAAATCAGCCTAGTTTAGTGGAGTTTCCCCCGAGAAATGCCGATCTTCCCTTGAAACCGTATGGGCGGTCGCGATAATCATTATTCCAGCCTCGCTAGCTCAATTGGCAGAGCAGCTGACTCTTAATCAGCGGGTTTCTGGTTCGAGTCCAGAGCGGGGCATTCCATTTTCCGCTGAATCACATTTGAATTGTGTGACTCATCTTTTAAGGTGAGAAACTATTTTCTCTCCGCAACAGCAGCACTGGCTCGAATTCATAAATGAAGCTGTCACTTGAGGATGTCCCTCAGGTCGATCAGTTTCCCGTCCACCTCGCGCCAGAAGAATCTAACATGTCCGGAAGGAAAACATAACCAATCCAGAAGAAATGACACCCGTCAAACAGTCTTAATTGCGAAGATTGAAAAGTCACACTCTATCCAAAGGGTTCGGCGGTGTGATGATCTCCAGTTGAATGTCTCCCATCGCATCTTCGGAACGTTCTGTTTTGCCCAAATTTCACATTTTCCCCGAGTTGCTGATTCTTTTCATCAATCCGATTCTGGCAATTGTTCGATGAAGGGCGAGTGGGAGATTTGCGCACTGACCGGAATGGACTCCGAACCCAAAGCGGGTGGACGTATGCGTTCGTGGCGAAAAACCTTCTGGAATATGCTGGCCCTGGTCGCGGTCGCGTCGCCCGGCGCTCACGGCGCGGATCTTGCGCCGGGGCAGGCGGAGACGGTTTTCACCGCCCCAACAACCGTGTTTCCTTCCGGTTACTTGGCCCAGCCCACCGAACCCAGCGTTCCAGCCCCGAAGAAGCCAAGCGTCCCGCCAGTGCTGCCCAAGGATCTTTTACCCGCGCCCGAACCAACCGAGCCGAGCATCAATCCCAAGTTGCCTATTGATCCCAAAGCGATCGATCGGGCGCCCGATGCGTTCGCGGGCGCCACGGAAGCGGGCACCCAGCCGGGAGAGATGTTCGATGCACGCATGTTCGGCGATCAGTTTGGCGTCTACACGGCTACGATCCGGCGACAAATCTTGATTCCGCAACAGATCGTCATCCCGCGACAATCCATCGTCCCGCAACAATCCGTCGTCCAACAACAAGTCAATAGCACACGTTCGGTGACCGATACGGTGATGTCGGGCGGCAGCCCTACCGTGTTTACGAACAATCCACCGTCGTCCGGGACGCCAACGATCCTGAATTTCACCACCGGCGCCGTGGGGAACTCCATTTTCGGTCAGGCCATTCTCGTAAGTCCCGCATTTACCAGCAGCGGAACGGTCAGCGGCATCCCCACGCAGACTCCTTTGCTCGAAAATGCCGGCATCACACTGCTGGCCGCGAATCTAGCTCAACCGGGCGAACAGGTTTTCTACCGCTCGGGAGTGGCGAACACCACGGGGGCGGATATCTCGGGCGTTTTCCCCGCCAACGTTGTGCAGACTTATGACTACGTCTCGGCACAGATTGTTTCGGTGGTCGTGCCGTTGCCGCCGCTGGTCGTGCCCTTACCGTCGCTGGTCGTGCCGTTACCGCCGCTGGTCGTTCCCACACAGGTGGTCGCGTACCTGCCCTTGCCGTCGGGCGGCGGGGTGGTCGGCGCCACCAAGCTAACCGACGGCAACAGTCCGATCCCGCGGGATCGCTTCATCTTCGATTTCGATTACTTTTCCAACACCCCGTTGGCAATCAACGGCTTCGACGTTTATCGCTTCTCGCCCGGCATCGAGAAGACGTTCTTCAATGGTCGTGCCTCCGTGGAGTTGCGTGCCCCCTTCGCATCGAGCATTGATAGCTCGTCGAACCTGAGCGGCATCAGCAATCGAGCCACGGCGTTCGGCGATGTCCACATGACCTTTAAGGGCCTGTTCTACGCCAGCGAGCGAGTGAACCTGGCGACGGGCGTCGGCCTTTCCCTTCCAACTGGCTACGACACGCAGGTTCGTTTTGCCGATGGCACGGACCTGATCCGGATCAAGAATCGTTCTGTATTGATCGCGCCCTATATCGCCGGGCTTTTCACGCCGACCGAACGGCTCTATGTACAGAACTGGGCACAAGTCAACTTTGATGGCAACGGCAGCCCGGTGTACGTCAATCCTGACCTCAATGGCCTGCAACAGGCCGGTCGTCTTCGCAATCAGACACTGTTGCAACTCGATTCGCAAGTGGGATATTGGCTCAAGCAGGACAAGACCGGTCAGGATTTCTTGACCGCCTTGTCGTTGTTCGTTGAACTACATTACACAACAGCCCTCGATAATGCCGGCTCGGTGCAATCGGGAAACCTGAGCATCACGAGTACCAACAATCGATTCGATGAATTGAATCTGACAACAGGCGTGAATGCCGTCATCCAACAACGCCTGAGCGCACTACTGGGCGTTGTCCTCCCCCTCAGAACCGGCGGCGACCGCTTCTTCGACTACCAGATCGGCGTACGCCTCAACTACTTCTTCGGCCCCGACCCCACGCCCCGGACTTACGTTTCGAACTATTAAGTTCGTGGTTTGCCAAAACGCAGGAGGCATGCCAAGAATGCGAACACGATTACTCGAAACCACGGCGGGCCAAACGCCGCGCCGCTCGCCAAGGCGAGCCGAACCGCGTGAGCGGTCGGGTGAGGGCCTTTAGCTCACCGCTGTTTGGAGTCATCGCCCGGGGGCTTATGCCAGGGCGGCGAAGCCGCTGACTCCATCGCGCCTCGCCAAACTGAATTCGAAGAATAGGCTTCCTACATGAAACTCCTCTTCATCGGCGACATCGTGGGCACGCCGGGCGTGCAGGTCATCCGCCGGGCCGTGCCGCCGTTGCGTCTTTCCTTGGGATTCGATTTTGTCGTCGCCAATGCGGAGAATGCCTCGGGCGGGTCGGGCCTTTATCCGAGTGCCTACAAACTATTGCGCGCGTCCGGCGTCGATGCATTGACGATGGGCGATCATCTCTACAAGAAGTCCGACATCATTGGTTTGCTCAATGATGGCGAGCCGATCTGCAAGCCGGCAAATTATCCCGAAGCGGCGCCGGGTCGCGAGTTTGTCATTCTCGAATCGGCCGCCGGGCAGAAGTTGGCCATTATCTCGCTGCTCGGCCGAACATTCATGAAGCCGGTTGATTGCCCGTTTATGGCGGCTGATCGCGTGCTGGCCAAACTGCCTGCCGATGTTCGCTGCATCTTGGTCGACGTCCACGCGGAGGCGACGGGTGACAAGTATCAATTGCTGCATCACCTGAAAGGGCGCGTCAGCGCCATACTCGGCACGCACACCCATGTGCCCACGGCCGACGAACATATCATGCCGGAAGGGACGGCCTTTATTTGTGATGTCGGCATGACGGGCCCTTACAGCGGCATCCTCGGCCGCAAGGCCGAGCGCGTGCTGCCGGCTGTCATCACGTTCGTGCCGATCTCGTTCGACATTGCCGTGGACGATCTGCGATTGGGAGGCGCCGTCGTCGAGATCGATGACGCGACCGGCAAAGCGACTGCCATTCGCCGGGTGATGTTGACGGAGAAGGATGTTGCCGCGTTGGAATCATGAAGCGTCGCGGACTTGACAAAACGCAGCCGATTGGTCATAAGCCGCAATCTTCCGGGGGCTATGTGATCGAACGGGGGCGTGGCCATCATGAAATTGGGCAAAATGCTGGGACTGGCGCTGTTGCTGCCCTTGGGCTGCCTGAGCACGCCGCCGAACGATAATCCGCTCTACTTGCGACCGGATATAAAGCCCGAGTGTGAAAACCCGGTGCTTATTTCACCCGGCACCCCGACGCCCACCGCCTATGCGGAAGTCTTTGAAAAAGTTCTCAACGTCATCGACGACTATTACGAAATCGCCTACGCCAACCGGTATGACGGCCGCATCATCGGGCATCCGAAGATTGCTCCCGGCATCTTACGCATATTCCAGAACGGTTCGCCCGACTTGAATGAGCGCATCCTCGCGTCGTTCCAGACGATGCGCAACCGCTGCGAGGTGCAGATCAAAGCCGCGGAGCAGGGCGGTTACTTGGTGCAGGTGATCGTCTATCGCGAATTGAAAGACGAGGGACGACCGCTCAACGCGCCGAGCGGTTCGGTATTCCGCGATGCGGCGACGGTCGATCGGCAATACGAAGTGGTCGATCCGTCCATCCCGGTCGAACTTACCTGGATCCCGAAGGGGCGCGATTTCGCTCTCGAAGAGGCCATTCTGAAAAAGATTCGAGCGTGTCAGTTTGAATGAGTGGTTCCGAGTTTCGAGCTTTGCTTAATGAGTTCTTCGTTCTTTCGCA